>Ga0055584_100006706_pt1 | contig 11281 bp, 7 predicted proteins | sample OSDHelmetaG_FD_58716 | JGI IMG/M metagenome (GOLD analysis project Ga0055584, IMG submission 58716) | Pelagic marine sediment microbial communities from the LTER site Helgoland, North Sea, for post-phytoplankton bloom and carbon turnover... | ecosystem: Environmental > Aquatic > Marine >...
AATGGTGCAATATAGGCCATACGCGGTGTAAAGCTATTTAGCCTTCCACCCGCTGTAAAACCAACAGTCCCAGAGGCGGGATTCGCAGTTCTAACGATGCCGGCTGACCGTGCCAGGAGGTCTCATTTGCCACGACCTCGCCGTTATTGCCCAAACCACTGCCCCCGTAGAATTCGGCATCACTATTGAGCAATTCGCGATAGCGGCCGGCTCGGGGCACACCAAGGCGATATACTTCGCGCGGTACAGGCGTAAAATTGCACGCAAAGATCAGATCCTGTTCCCCGTCGGCGCGACGCAAAAATGACACGATGCTGCTCTCCATATCCAAACAGTCGATCCAAGCAAAACCGCGCGAGTCTGCGTCCGTGCGATGGAGCGAGCCCTGCCCGCGATAGAGGGCGTTGAGATCCCGCACCCATTGCTGAATACCGCGATGCGCGCCGTGTTGCAACAGACTCCAATCGAGTTCCCCCTCGTGGCTCCACTCGTGCCAAGGCGCTAGTTCGGCCCCCATAAAGAGCAGTTTCTTACCAGGATGCCCATACATAAAACCATAGAGCAGGCGCAAATTGGCAAATTTCTGCCAATCGTCACCGGGCATTTTAGCGAGCAAAGACCCTTTGCCATGCACCACTTCATCGTGCGATAAGGGCAGCACAAAATTCTCGTGATACGCATAGATCATGCTAAAAGTCAGATCGCCGTGGTGCCATTTCCGATGGATCGTATCCCGCGCCATATAGTGCAGCACATCGTTCATCCACCCCATATTCCACTTAAAGCCAAACCCCAGGCCCCCCGCATAAACGGGGCGCGAGACGGCGGGCCATGCCGTCGACTCCTCCGCGATCATGACCACTCCGGGGCAACGCGCATATACGGCCATATTGAGCTCTTTGAGGAACTCGATTGCCTCCAAATTCTCACGACCACCGTGGCGGTTGGGCACCCACTCGCCCTCTTTGCGCGAATAATCGAGGTAGAGCATCGAGGCAACGGCATCTACGCGTAGACCATCGACGTGATAATGCTCCAACCAAAAGAGCGCGTTAGAGAATAAAAAGGACCGCACTTCGTCTCGACCATAATTAAAGACCATCGTGTCCCAATCCGGTTGCCAGCCCTGGCGCGCATCGAGGTGTTCATAGAGCCCCGTGCCATCGAAACGCGCCAAACCATGCGCATCTTTGGGAAAGTGCCCAGGCACCCAATCGACGATCACCCCCACGCCGTGCTGGTGGCAATAATCGACGAAATAGGCAAAATCAGCTGGCGGACCAAAACGCGAAGTCGGCGCAAAATAGCCTGTGACCTGGTACCCCCACGAGCCGTCAAATGGGTATTCGGCTACCGGCATGAGTTCCAAGTGCGTAAAGTTCATATCGAGCGCATATTCGACGAGTTGATGCGCCATTTCGCGCCAGTTGAGATAGCTGCCATCGGCACCGCGCCGCCACGAACTGGGGTGTACTTCGTAGATGCTGACGGGCTCTTCGACCCAAACCTGCTCACCGCGCCGACGCATCCACTGCTCGTCATTCCAGACAAATTGATCGATATCAGCCACGACAGAAGCGGTGCTCGGAGGTAGTTCTGCCGCAAAAGCATAGGGGTCACTTTTGAGCAAGATCTCACCTTCCTGCGTTAAAATCTCGTACTTATATACCGCCCCCGTACTGAGGCCGGGGAGGAATATTTCCCAAATGCCCGAATCTCCGAGCGGGCGCATCCCGTGACAGCGCCCATCCCACTGATTAAACCCTCCCACAGCACTCACCCGCCGCGCACTCGGTGCCCATACGGCAAAATAAATCCCCGTGGCTCCGTCTACCTCCTGAGGACGCGCGCCCAAAAAGCGATGCGCACTATACTGTTTTCCCTCATTAAACAAATAGCGATCGTTTTCGTCCAGCATCGTCCAAAAAGAGTAGGGGTCTCGACATTTACTTTTCGCCCCCTGCGCATCTTCCACTTCCAACTCGTAGGCAAAGAGCTCCATCTCGCCATCAATGACCACTTCAAACAGACCTTCGGCCTGCGTGCGCTGCATGGGCCAACGACGCTGCTTATCGCGCTCTACTACCGCGACCCCCTCAACTCCTGGCAGAAAAGCGCGCACCGCCAGCCCGCTTTCCGTTGTGTGCATGCCCAGCACGGAGAAGGCATCGGCACATTCGGCGCGCAACAGCGATTGAACGACCTCATTGCTCAACATGGCAAAACCTAGTGTTGGTGATGATGCTCGTGGGCACCGTGATCATGGGCACAGCCACAGTCGTGGCAGTGCTCTTCATCGGAGCTATCCGCATGTGCATGTATATGCGCATCCTCCTCGTCACTCGAAAACACTTCGGCGACAAAGGCGCGCGGCCCCAAACGCAATAACGAGAGCGAGAAGAGCGCACTCAGCCCGAGCAGACAAACTCCCTGTAAACTCCACCAATCCAGCGTCTCTCCCAATTCTAGGGGCGGTACTTCAACAACGGGCAGCACCCAGTTTACCCCCACCCCCAACCCCACGGATAGCGACATAATACCAACGGCAAAAAAGAGCGCTAAACGCCGACCATGCAAACGCGTTAATACCCCAAAGGTCGTCAGGTTAGTAGCTGGTCCAGTAAGTAGAAAAGCCAGGGCGGCCCCAGGAGAAACCCCCTTGTATACCAACACGGCAGCTAGGGGCGTCGCCGCCGATGCACAGACGTAAACTGGCACGCCCAGCAAGGCAAAGAGCACCACTTCTACTGCGTCGGGAATAGACCATAACCATTCCGCCTGCAGCAACGGCTCGGCGAGTGCCGCCACGCCTAGTCCCAACACGATCCACGGCGCCGTATCATCGACGACTTCCCCCAATCCCATGCGCAAACTACGCCACAGGCGAGCTCCGATCCCCCGGACAATATCGACCTCTGTAGCTGCGCTCTCCTTCACCGCCAGCGGTCGCGCCAGGCGTCCTACGCCCCAGCCTACCCCCAGCGCTACCAGCGCAGCACAGACCACGCGTATGACCGCAAATTCACCCCCGAGCAAGGGCAGCGTAATCAGCACGGCATCTATGCTGAGCTCTGGAGTCGCGACCAAAAAACTCATCGCCGCTGAAACCGGAACGCCTTGCGCGATCAAACTCCTATACACTGGCACAACACCACACGAACAGATCGGCAAAGGTAGACCAAACCCCATGCCCCGCAGCGCCTGCGATAAATTACTCCCGCGCCCCATCCACGCCAGCGAAGCTTTTGGCATCAACCCGTATACTAACCCAGCCGCCACGTAGGCCAAGAGTAACGCCGGTGCGCTCTCCCAGGCCAAACGCAGAAACACGCGCCCCGACTCGGCGACAACCGCGTCGAGGTGGTCCGTCGCCATAAACGCCAGCAGAGCCAACCCGCCCATAGCCCCCAGCCCCGCATGTCGGCGCCTCGATGCCGGTGTCGAATATTTCTCATCGACCGGATAAGACCGATGCACAACGACGTGCAACAGGGTGCCGGCGACCAGCGCTTGAAAGAGGCCGCGACCATCGTTGGCCATACCGCCCATGGCGGCTTCGCCTAGGGAAAAACCCAATATGGTTGCAACGCCAATCAGGGCCAGCGTCGCCAAGGCCAAGCGCAATCCATAGACAGGGCGAATCAGAAACCAAACCATCAGCCCCACGGGTAACCGGTGCAATACTACAGCCATCGGCAACATGTGCTCTCCGGCATGTCCGTGTTCGTGCCCACCCTGTCCCAGGGCCAACCCATCCATAAAGGCATGTAGACCAATGCCCGCGACGGCCAACAAGAGCGCGACGGCATGCGCCTGCCGCGCCAGACCCTGTAGGCGGTGTTCGACTAGACCCGGCCCGACTAAACCTACTGCGACAGCAACTAAGGCCGGCCAACCGGTGAGGTGATAGGTCTCGGGAACGATGTGGAGAAAGACCAGCCCGCCTATAGTGATAAAAACAAAACCATCGAGAGCCGCGAGCATCGAGCCCGTCACCCGCGCCAATTGATGCAGCAGCGGCCCAACCGCCAGCACTGACAGGCTTAATACGAGTAAATAAATTTCAGCACTTTCGCCGTGCACGTTTCTTCCATACGTAAAATACGAGTATTCTCGCTCAAATGATCAAAGTTAGGTATCCGTTTAAAATAAAGGATTCTCTGCGAACTCCAAACCCTGCCAAGCCTTGCCCTATAGCCCACCTATCATTTTTATTATCTGTTACTTATAACACGCAGCACAAAGGAGATATTCTACATACCATTGCGAACACAACCAAGCAGCGGCTGGGGCCTATACCCCACAGTCGAGACGCACACCACGCGCGCACAGTACCGCCGCGATCTGATGCGGGCGAGCCAAGGCGCTCCCACGCTAGCTCAGGGCAACTGTCGTTCCTATGGCGATGCCTGTCTCTATGAGCGCGTAGTTTCGACCCTGCCCCTGCACCACCTATTAGAGTTCGATTCGGACAAGGGGCTTCTCCGCGCGCAGGCGGGCTGCACCTTAGACAAGCTCATCGCCTACAGCTTGCCGCGCGGTTTCTTTTTACCCGTCACGCCAGGCACTAAGTTTCCCACTTTAGGCGGCTGCCTCGCCGCCGATGTGCACGGAAAAAACCACCACGCCGAAGGATCGATCTCCGCCTTTGTAGAAGATATCGACCTAGTCCTCGCCGATGGCCACCAAGTGACCTGTTCGCGCTTAGAGCACGCCGATTTGTTCTGGGCCACCATGGGGGGAATGGGACTGACGGGATTGATCTACGCAGCCACCCTGCGCATGAAGAAAATTGAATCGGCCTTTATGTGCACGCGCACGATAAAAACTGAAAATTTCGCCGAGTTATGCCAGGCTTTCGCACAGACACAGGATCAATATACCTACTCCGTATCCTGGATTGACTGCTTGGCAACTGGCAAAAAGCTCGGTCGGAGCATGCTCATGCTCGGTGAACATGCCACCGCCACAGAGGCACCCGGCAACACCCGCTTCAAAGCGCACGCGGACGGCGGACCGAGCGTCCCCTTTTTCTTGCCCGACCTAGCTCTCAACCGCTTTACAATGCAGGCTTTTAACACCTTGTACTACCACCGCCAGTTCAGCCGTCAGCGCGATACCACGATCCACTACAACCCCTATTTCTACCCACTCGACTCTGTGCAGCATTGGAATCGCATTTACGGCCGCCGCGGATTTTTACAGTATCAATTCGTCGTGCCCTTTGCAGGGGGACGCGAAATTATGGCCGACCTGCTTGCACGCATCGCCCAACGCGGCACAGCCTCTTTCCTAGCCGTGCTCAAAACCCTGGGAGCACAGGGCCAAGGCCCGCTCTCCTTCCCCATGCCTGGCTACACGCTAGCGCTAGATATCCCACTACACGACCCCGGCATCATCCCCTTTCTGCAAGAGATCAACAAAGAGATCGTTCGCACAGAAGGCCGCATATATTTGGCCAAGGATGCCATTCTAGACCGAGAGGATTTTGAGGCAATGTATCCGCGACTTGACGAATTCAAACGCATTAAGCGCGAAGTAGATCCGCATAACCATTTTCGTTCGTTACAGTCAGATCGATTGGGGCTAACATGAGAAAGCGCGCACTAATACTCGGCGCCAAATCGGCCATCGCGCAAGCCATTGTCTTGCGCTTAGCTGACGAAGAATACGACTTTGTATTGGCCGCACGCGATTCGGCACACTTAGCCCCTTTTGCTGCCGACTTAAAACTGCAGCGAGGATGCTCGGTAGAGCTAGTCGAATTTGACGCACTCGACTTGGCTAGTTTAGAAATGTTCCCGCAGCGCGTAGAGGAGCAATGTGGCGCATTCGACCTCGGCGTTCTCGTCTTTGGCTATCTTGGCGAACAGCGCGGCACAGAACAAAACACGGAAGAAATGCTAAAGGTTCTCAATAGCAATTTCACCGCAGCGGCCGTCGTCCTCGGTCATTTGGCCAATTACTTAGAGCAACGAGATAAGGGCGGCGGCATCATCGGCATTTCCTCTGTGGCCGGAGACCGCGGTCGCCAGAGCAACTTCTTTTACGGAGCAGCCAAAGGCGGCCTGACGCTCTTTTTACAAGGACTGCGCAACCGCCTCGCCCCCAAGGGCATCCACGTGCTGACCGTAAAACCAGGCTTTGTCGACACCCCCATGACAGAAGAGTTAGAGGGGCTCTTCCTAGTGGCCAAACCCGAAAAGGTAGCTGACGATATCGCACGCGCTTATAAAAAGAAAAAAGACGTGCTCTACACGCCTTTTTTTTGGCGTTGGATTATGCTGATTATAAGAAGTATCCCCGAGCGAGTATTTAAAAAGCTAAAACTATAGGGATCTAACTACCCAGCAAAAAAAACTACGGAGACAGGGCAAAATCCCACCCCATTTCAAGCGCCAACCCCTGCGGCAATAGCGAAACTGAGTGCGCAAAGGATTCGCCTTCACTCTCGATATGATCCTTGATGGCCTTGGCAAAAGGGCCCGCAGCCTCTACGAGCGCAGCGACGACTTGCGGCATCTGCTCCGTAGAGGATGGATCATTTGCGCTACTACAGAGTTGCGCATCCGAAATAACGTAATGCGATCGGCACACTGCGGGCCTAACGGCATAAACGCTGCACTTCCCATTTACCAATAAGGGACAGGAGTGATCGTACTGTGATGGATCGCCCTGCTCTCTCTCCTCGGTATCTGGGTACCGCCCAGGTCGAGTAGAATCCCACTCATGCCATCGCTGCGTCCGCTGCCGCAAATCGCTCATCTGCTCGACAGTCAGTTCTCTTTTGAGGTATTGTACCAGCGTGTGAACCTCGGCGCGATTCGTAAGGATATGATAACGGCAACAGTGATCGCACCCCATTTTACACGTGGGCTCAACGCCGTCTTCACTCTGCAATAGATTCAACCCATCCGCCGTTACAACATCCATCGAGGAATACACGTCGTTAATAAAAGCCTCTTGTGCAGTAATTGGAATATCTACTCTACCAGCTTTTCCACCATCGCCCACTTCATTTATCTCAACCAAGTTTATCGCTTTCATTGTATAAGGACACTGCAGACAGATGCCATGGACCAATTTCGAGTTGCGAATAGTTCTCTATACTCCCGCACCGGCCTCTACTTTCTCTCCCACCTCGCCACGCAACCGTTCTTTTAAAGTAGTAAAACGCTCGGCGACTTCATTGTTTTGCACCGCCATCCCCAAGGCCCTCTTGGTTCCTACAATGACGATCATCTCCTTGGCGCGCGTTATAGCAGTGTAGAGCAAGTTACGCTGTAGCATAACGTAATGCTGGGTCGTCAATGGCAACACAACCACGGGAAACTCGGAGCCCTGCGAACGGTGTGTGCTAATGGCATAGGCCAACGTCAACTCATCCGTATCGGCCACATCATACTCGATGCTAAAGTCAAATTTGACCAATAGCACCTGCTTTTCCATATCGATGTGTTCGACGATACCCATATCGCCGTTAAAAACGCCTTTATCATAGTTGTTCTTGGTCTGCATCACCTTATCGTTCAGGCGAAACTCGTTGCCACCGTGGCGAAATACCTGCCCGCCGCTGCTCATCTTTTCCTGTAGGCGCTGGTTGATATTAATCGCCCCCGTCTCGCCGCGATACATCGGTGAGAGCACTTGGATATCGCGACGCATATCGTAGTTGCCGTGAGCTGGCAGGCGGCGCACGCACAAGTCTTCAACGACTTCGACGACGCGCGCTGGGTCTTTCTCTTCAATAAAAAAGAAATCGGCCGTTTTTTTATTATCTAGGATCGGCATTTCACCATCGTTAATGCGATGGGCATTGGTGATAATATGACTCTCTTCTGCCTGACGGAAAATTTGCGTCAGGCGCACGACAGGCACCTCGCCCGAGTCGATAATATCGCGCAGGACATTGCCCGGCCCCACCGAGGGCAACTGGTCTACATCGCCGACTAAAACTAGACGGGCCGCATCGGGCATTGCCCGCAGCAGGGCATTCATTAATACCACGTCGATCATCGACGACTCGTCGACAATAAGTGCATCTGCTTCGAGTTTGTCCTCGTAGGACTTCTTGAATTGCCCCTCTCCGGGCTGAAATTCCAGCAGTCGGTGGATCGTGCGCGCCTCACGTCCCGTCGCCTCCCCCAACCTCTTTGCCGCCCGTCCCGTAGGTGAACACAAAGAGACCTTTAATCCCCCTTTTTCGAACTGCTCTAAAATGCGCTTAGTCACCGTCGTCTTGCCCGTTCCCGGCCCCCCCGTTAGCACCATAACCTTTTGCTCCGTCGCAATGTCCACCGCCTCTTGTTGGGTCGGCGCTAGAACTAAACCATCATCGCTCTCCTGCGCTTCTTCTCCCAACTCATCGACAGTGCTCGTGCGCAGCAGGCGGCGCAGCGATGAGGCCACCCCCACTTCTGAATGATACAGCGGTGGCAAATAATAGTGCAGGTCCTCCGTCGCAATGCCATCGTCGGCGCGCAGAGCATCTAGAGCCGGTGGGATCAACTCGGCGTTTATTTCGAGAATCTCGCGCGCCTGTTCAATCAATTTGACGTCCGGCAAATAGACGTGCCCGTCGTCAGCGCCCTGGTTGAGCAAATAGCGAATACCCGCCTGCACGCGCTGCGGCGCATCGTGGCCGAGCCCAAGACTCTGTGCAATGCGGTCCGCTATGCGAAAACCGATGCCGCGGATATCGCGCTCTAGGCGATAGGGATTGCTGCGCACCTTTTGGATAGCGTCCTGACCATACTGCTTAAAAATCTTGACGGCATAGCCCGTAGTAATGCCGTGCGACTGTAAAAAGACCATCACATCTTTAATTTGCCGCTGCCCTTCCCAGGCTTCGGCAATCATATCGACGCGCTTTTTACCCAATTTGGGCACTTCTTCCAGCCGGTGCGGATCTGCATCGATAATATCTAAGGTATCCTCGCCAAAATGCTCGACTATGCGTTTGGCCGATACTGGACCCACTCCCTTAATCAGGCCAGATCCCAGATACTTTTGTATCCCCTCTAAGGTCGTTGGATAAACGGGACGATAGCTCTCTATCTTAAATTGACGCCCATACTTAGCGTGATTGGTCCACTCTCCCTCAACTTCGACACTTTCCCCTTCTTCGAGTGCGGCAATGGCCCCCACGACAACCAACTTCTCCCGCTCACCTTCGGCGACAAGTCGCGCGATGGTATAGCCGTTCTCCGGATTGTGATACGTAATCCGGTCTATATACCCTTTATAAGTCTCAGTCATAAACCATCTACTCTAAACTGCGTACAATGCGTAGGCCAAGAGCGAAACACAACACCCCAGGACAAGACCTGCCACTACCTGTAGCGGCGTGTGCGCCAACAGGCTCAAGCGCGCCCAAGCAACGGCAGGTATCGCCAATAAACTCGGCCAGAACACCATTCCCCCCGCAACACACAATAAAGAAGCGGCCCCACCGACTCCAACGCTGTGTATGCTGATCTTCCAACTGCGATTTATAAGCCATACTAACAGCGTAGCCGCACAAAAACTCAAGCCTGTAGCACATAACAAGGGATGACTATCGAATAAAAGAAATGATATATAACCTAGGCCATAACTGCCCCCCCCCGCCAGCAAAAGCCCATCTCGCTGCTGGCGTTGTTGAGGATACAGCGCATCTATCCGTCCAGAGCGCAATAAATAGAGCAGTGTCAATCCGGGTAATACTACATAAAAACACAGTCCAATCAATACCTGCCCGAGATCTGCGGGATAAAAGATTCCCCACGTAGTAAATAGCATCAGAGCAAGTCCAGCCGGGTTAAACACATGAGATACCAGCCGGGCCATCCACATTATATACATTCTTTGCAGACCTTCAAAACAAGGGTAATAGACCTCTAAATGTACGAGGTCATCGCATATAAACCGAGTATTATGAGTTTTTTTCTAAAGTTCCTTTCCAAGTGCGTCGATAGTAGACATAGAGATACCAAGTAGTATCGTATTGTTTGTCAATAAACCATATATAATCACTTAGACAGGTAATGACACCTAAATATTTAATTTAACTAAGTTTAACAGAAAATTTAAACGAGATTGGGATTCTGCGCTCAACGAATAGGATAGGCGCAGACCCCACCTCAGCAAAGGAGGGAAACGAAAAACTGCAGTTGTCCCGCGCGAAAGCAAAGGGATAAAGAAGTGAATAAAACCAGATAAAACAAGCAGATACACATCAAGGATGAACGCATAGGAAACAAGGAGGTTTCTAATGCCATTACGCGTTAACAATAATATTGCGGCGATGAACTCGCTCAGACGGTTGAATGCCAACAACCGAGACTTGAACACTCGCTTAGAGCGTTTGTCTTCGGGTCTGCGTGTCAATCGCGCCGCTGATGATGCAGCCGGGCTTTCCATCCGTGAAGGTATGCGGGCTGAGATATCCGGTTTAAAAATGAACGTGACCAACGCCGAGCAGGGTTCCAACCTCCTGCAGGTGGCGGAAGGTTCGCTCAATGAGATCAATGCTATGTTGATCCGCATGCGCGAATTAGCGGTGCAATCCGCCTCGAGCACGGTCAACGATAGCAACCGCGAATCGATCCAGGCTGAGTATACACAGCTCACTCAGGAAATTGACCGCATTGCGATGTCGACGACGTATAATGATCAGGTCCTACTAACCGGCTACGGCAATAATGTCGACACCGGTTCGACGGCACTGACTACGAGTAATACCACGGGCGTCACCGATCTGAAAATATCGGGGGCTTCTACCGGTACGTATACATTTGCCGATAGCGCGACGGACGGCGAGGTCACTTTGGGCAACGGCGCCGTTACGCAGACGATCCGCATCGCTACACTACTCGATGGTACGGACGTAGCCACGGGAACATCCGTTGTGGCCAACTTCGACCGTCTCGGTATTCAGGTAACTCTGGCGGGGGCCAATGTGGGTAATGCCACAGGCAGCTATACCGATGGAGATCTAGATGCCAGTACTATCGTGATTAATTCGGGTACCGGCGGTTCGTTCCAGGTCGGTCCCGATGACGGGATCAACAACCGCATTGAAGTCGGTATACAGGACATGAGAGCCACTGGTGCGACTCTCAACCTGACCACCACTTCGGTGGCGACCCTAGACTCTTCACGCTCATCGATCACGGCGATCGACCAAGCGATATCTAAGGTCTCCAACCAACGCGGTGACCTCGGTGCATTTCAGAATCGCCTCGCTTTCACCATCTCCTTTACGGAGAACGAAATCGAGAACATTCAGAACTCCGAGGCC
>Ga0055584_100006707_pt1 | contig 11279 bp, 8 predicted proteins | sample OSDHelmetaG_FD_58716 | JGI IMG/M metagenome (GOLD analysis project Ga0055584, IMG submission 58716) | Pelagic marine sediment microbial communities from the LTER site Helgoland, North Sea, for post-phytoplankton bloom and carbon turnover... | ecosystem: Environmental > Aquatic > Marine >...
ATCCCGGATAGGCCGCTGACCAAAACAATAGCCTCTGTCCCCATATGCTATTCATACTCGTCAGCGGCCTCTTTTTTTTAGGGCTTTCCACAAACCCAAAATTTGCCCTATCTTTACGGGGCTTTTTTCGCGAAACGCTTTAGTTCTTGGAAAACCATGCAATCAGAAAAGCTAATTTGTGATTTTGTTGGGGGACCTGTGGGTCACCGATTGAAATTTGGGGGCGGGCGTGGCCAGGCCTTACCGAAGGCAGCCGGTTTCACGAAGGGTAGAACGCCGACGATCATTGACGCCACAGCCGGGTTAGGTCGAGATTCTTTCCTGCTTGCCTCTCTTGGCGCTAAGGTGACACTCATTGAACGTTCAAAGGAGATGCACCGGCTTTTGAGTGAAGGGTTGGGTCGAGCAAAAACCACCGGCACGCCTTACGATGAAATCATAGCCAGAATGACGTTGATTTTTGGGGATGCGAGGGAGCTCCTCGAAAACCTCACTGCCGAAGTTATTTTAATCGACCCGATGCATCCAGATCGTGGGAACTCCGCGTTGGTGAAGAAAGAGATGCGCCAAATAAGAGAAATAGTTGGCCCAGACTTGGACGCTGAAACCCTGGTGTTGACGGCACTAACACGGGCGACGAAACGGGTGGTCTTAAAATGGCCAGCGAAGGTTGATTCGTTGCCGGGTTTGCCGGAACCTTCACATAGAATAGCAGGAAAAACCACCCGATATGATGTGTTTATGATCCATGACTAACAAGCCAAACAAAACAGAACTTTTCAAAGCTGTAGGGGCGCATTTGCGTGAACCCAAGGGGGAGATGGGGCACAACGTTGCCGCCAAAATGAATCAGACAAACAGAGCTATGACAGAAGTGGCTTATGATAAGCTTAATCCACGTCCAGGCTTTAAAATGCTGGAAATCGGATTTGGCAATGGTCGATTACTCCCCTATCTATTGGATCGAGTGTTGCCAGAAGGGAAGCTTCTAGGTGTCGATATTTCCCGCGACATGGTCTTAGAGGCCGACACTTTTTTGCAAAAAGCGGGCTATGGCGGAAATTACCATTTATCGCAAAGCAGTAGTACGGCTCTACCAGCAAAGGATGGTGAGTTGGACGGTGTCGTCGCAGTGAATGCGGTGTATTTTTGGCAAGAGCCCAGTCAACACCTATGTGAGATATCTAGAATATTGAAGCCTGAAGGACGCTTGGTGATCTCCGTTCGAGGGATCGCTTACATGACGGCTCTGCCCTTTGGCAAAGAAGGCTTTGTTCTTCGCGAAGACCAGGAATACAGAGACATGCTCGATCAGTCAGGCTTTGAAATTATGGGCGAATACAAATTCGTTGATGAGCAGCTCGGTGAAATCAAGGTGGATAAACCGGCTGAAGTCATCGTGTTCTCCGCTCGAAAACAGTGATTCTTTGTCCGCTAGTAACATCGCCACAAAGTTTACGGGTTACCGCCAAACTTCCAACAAAATACTTCTTTAAGTAGCCCAATAGACGAAACAATTAGAGCAAAGACTCAATTGTTTTGACGCCAGAAAACAAGTTGCAGAGCTAACCCCTCGAGAAAAGCTGTTTGCTTTAGGGTTGGGAGAAGTGGAGCCTTGAGCTCTCGCTTCAGGGGAGGAAGCTGTCCGGTTCAACGGCTTCCTCTCATTTCATCGGCAAGAAAAGACTAGCTGAAGGACTCTTTGTACTGGTCTCTCATCACATTTTTTTGGACCTTACCCATGGTATTGCGCGGCAGTTCGTCAACGATGAAAACTTTCTTGGGAACTTTGAACGAAGCCAGATCTTTTTTGGCATGAGCGATGATATCTGCTTCGGTGAATGAGCCTCTCGCATCGACTTGGGGAACCACAACTGCTGCTACACCTTCGCCAAAGTCTGGATGGGCGAGACCGATAACGGCAGTCTCGAGGACTCCCTCCATTTCATCCAGGCAGAGCTCTACTTCTTTGGGGTAAATGTTGTATCCTCCTGAGATAATCAGATCCTTACCTCTGCCGACGATAGCAATCCGGCCTTCTTTGTCGGACGTTGCCATGTCGCCAGTGATGAAATAGCCATCATCCCGAAATTCCGCGGCTGTCTTTTCTGGCATTTGCCAATAACCGAGGAAAACGTTGGGTCCAGTAATCTCGAGGATGCCGACGTCACCGTGGGGCACTTCATTCCCTTGAATGTCAGCCACGCGGACCTGAACGTCTGGCAAAGCAAAACCAACCGTTCCTGGAATTCGATCACCATCGTAGGGGTTAGAGGTGATCATACCTGCTTCGGTCATGCCGTAACGTTCCAAAATTCGGTGGCCGGTTTTCTCGGTGAACTGTGCGTGCGTTTCTTCAAGCATGGGAGCGGAGCCAGAGATGAACAATCTCATGTTGGACGTTTGACTTTTGGTTAGCCCTTCTTCGTTCAACAACCTTGTATAGAATGTCGGCACACCCATCATAACCGTTGAGCGTTCCATGAGGTTCAAGACTTCTTTAGGGTCAAACTTGTTCAAGAAATGACAAGATGCCCCCGCCATCAGCATGGTGTTGAGAGCAACAAATAGCCCGTGAACATGAAAGACCGGTAAAGCATGGATCAAATGATCTTCGCTAGACCAATGCCAAATATCGTGGAGCGCTTGGGCGTTCGTTGATAGATTGCCGTGAGAAATCATAGCGCCTTTCGAACGCCCTGTTGTTCCAGATGTATAGAGAATGCAGGCTAGATCGTTCGCTTCAAGAGTTTCTGTTGCGAATGTCGTGGGTTGTTCGCCCATCCCGTCAGGCATAGAACCAACATCGCGATTATTTGTATCCACTGCTAACGTCAGGATCTCCGGCTTTGGATCAAAATCAACAACGGCATTTATGCCATCGGCACGGTCCGGGGCGCATACAATGGCGGACGGGCGAGCGTTATCAAAGAAGTAGGCAAGCTCTTTATCTGTATAGGCGGTGTTAAGCGGCAAAAAGGCCGCGCCAGCTCTCAAGCAACCAAGGTAGAGAAAAACAGAAGTTGGGCATTTCCCAGTTTGCATAGCAACCCGGTCACCCCTCTTTACACCTTTGGCTCTCAGAAGGTTAGCAACCTGCGCGGCTTTTTGTTCTAGTTCTTCGTAAGAGCAGGTGGAACCATCTGGAAGATAGAGACAAACCTTTGATCTATCCTGAGGAAATTTACTTTCCAAAATGTCAAAGAGATTTTGATTAGTCATGGTGGTTCCTTGAACTTCGGCAATTTATAGCCAACCCTGAAGCTCATTCAGGGCCAATTTTTCTAGTAGGTTTATGTGATCTGCACTGTCATTAAGACAAGGGATATAAGTGAAGTTTTCGCCGCCGTTTTCTAAAAAGACTTCGCGAACTTCTTGATTGATTTCTTCCAGAGTTTCGACGCAGTCGGACGAGAAACCAGGTGCCGCAATCGCTATGTTTTTAACACCTTCTTTGGCCAAAGATTCGACCGTCTTGTCGGTGTAAGGTTGCAGCCATTCCTTCGGCCCAAAACGAGACTGGAAAGTCAGGCGCAGTTTGGACGCATCCCAACCGAGATACTCACGCACTAATCGTGCAGTTTTGGCACATTGGCAGTGGTAGGGATCACCTTTCTCGAGGTATTCCTTTGGCAGTCCGTGGAAAGAGGTGAGGACGACCTCAGGTTCCCAATCCAATGACTTGTTGTGGGCAAGAATAGAGTCACCAATGGCTGCAATATAGTCTGAATGCTCAAAATAGGCTGGCACCGTCCGTACAGACGCTTGCCAACGTTCCTCCAGCAATTGACGATAAGCCTGATCACAGGCTGTCGCCGTTGTTGTGGCCGAATACTGAGGGTAGAGCGGAAAGAGCAAAATCTTCGTACAGCCTTGCTCATGAAGTTCCCTAATTTTCGACTTTGTTGAGGGTGTCCCGTAACGCATCGCCCAATCGACAATGAGGTCGGAGTGTTTGGATTTGATTTGATCGGCTAAGGCTTCTGACTGAGCACGTGTGAAAGTTCTGAGCGGCGACTCGTCCTTTTCCTCATTCCATATGGCCTTGTAAGCTTCCCCTGATTTTTTTGGACGAAAAGTCAGGATAGGGCCTTGCAAGATTAACTGCCAAAGCCATGGGGTGAGTTCGATGATACGACGATCGCTTAAAAACTCACTCAAATAGCGGCGCATCGACCAATAGTCTGTACCATCCGGTGTGCCTAAATTTAACAAGAGAATGGCAGTCTTTTCACCCTTGATAGAAGGATGGTTTTCAGGTTTGTGTGACGTCATTCTTACATCGATGCCTTTTCAGAAATTAGAGCGTAGAGTGCCCGCACGCCCATGGCTTCACCGCCGACAGGTCGTCCAGGGGTAGATTTGAGATTCCATGCCATCAGGTCTATGTGGATCCAAGGCACATCATTTTCAACAAAGTGTTCCAGGAATAACGCGGCAGTAATAGCGCCGCCGTAGCCTCCAGGTGAAATGTTGTTCAAATCTGCAAAAGGCGAGCTGAGGTTCTTTTTGTAAGGTTGATGGAGAGGCATTCTCCACAAAGGGTCTTGGACATCTTCAGACAATCGTTGCAATTGTCCTGCGACTTCATCATCATTGCAAAAGAGAGCAGGGAGATCTGTTCCAAGGGCTACGCGGGCAGCCCCAGTTAGTGTGGCGAAATCGACGATCAGATCAGGTTTCTCCGATGATCCTTCGGTCAAAGCGTCTGACAAAATGAGGCGGCCTTCGGCATCTGTATTGCCGATTTCAACGGTTAAGCCTTTGCGTGTGTCAATGATGTCTTGAGGGCGATAAGCGTCACCATTCACGGAGTTTTCAACAGTTGGTATCAGCACACGGAGCTGAACTTTCAAATCCATTGCCATAATCATCGACGCCAGTCCCAAGACCTGGGCAGCACCACCCATGTCTTTTTTCATTGTCGACATTCCGGCCGCTGACTTGAGATTGAGGCCGCCGGTGTCAAAACAAACCCCTTTGCCGACAAGAGTAATTTTTGGGCCAGCCGAACCCCAGGAAAAATCAACAAGGCGAGGTGCTCTTTTCTTTTGGTCGACAGCTTGACCAACAACATAAATCGCGGGGTAGTTTGCTTTGAGCAGATCTTTACCAACGATAGTTTTTACGTCAGCCTTGTAGGTTTTCGCCAAAGTCTTAGCGGCATCCGCTAACTCTGCTGGGCCTAGTTTGTTCGTTGGCGCATTGATGAGGTCACGAGCCAGACATGTGCCTTCAACGGCTGCTTTTACAAAAGTTCGCTGAGCCTTCGTGGGCCAAACGAGTTGGTTGAGTTTGGCTGGGGGGTGGTCAGACTTGAAACGACGGTCTCCATAATGACCCAAAGCCCAAGCGAAACAAGCTTGATTGAACTGATCCGTTGTCCAGTCCTTCGTGGTCTCTTCATCTAAACAATAGCTTGCCTCTGGAAGCTTGTGTGGTAATCCGGCTAAGTCCCAAAGGCCTAAAGGTTCGCCAACACCGGCAAGGACCCGGGTCAGCTCACCCTTGTCATTGCTGATTAGGAGAGCTTTTCCCACACCTGCTTTGAAGCCGGATGAGGAAACCCAATTTGCTGTTCTGGCATCTTGTCGCTTCGTCCAGCCTTCTAATGTTGAAGCGGTGACCGGCGTGAGTAGAACAGCGCTTTCGCTTTTGGTTTCTACAAAAAAATTCATCGTCCTGCCTTCGACTTTGTGGAAGATCTAGTTGGTTTTATTTTGGCTTGTCGCATAATAAAAGGTCGCACCTGGGTGCCAAGGGATTAACCCTTCTTGTCTCTGGCCATCCAAGGTGATCTCGTAGGCACTTGCATGAATGTTGGTTAATGCCTCGTCAGATCTTTGTGACCACAGTGCCCTCGTGATTTTATTAATCAAATCCTTGGAAACCCCTTCATGCGTGACAAACAATTTTGGAACAGCGATGGAGTTCACAGCTGCTACATTCTGATAGAGGCTCCCCGGTAAAGAAACGGGCTCAAAGCCGCGGGATTTGATCAGGTCTGCGAGGGTTTCACTACTCAAATCCATCAGCTTTATTTGTTTTTTCGATGATAACAAGGCGACTAGTTTGGAAGGTGTGGCGGCTAGATGAAAGAAAGCGTCAATTTCACCTTCCAACAACAAATGCGCTGCTTTAGTGCCATCAACTTCTAACATCGTCACGTTTTGATCGGTTAATTCATAGGCCTCTAAGACTCTTCGAGTATAAAATTGATCGCCACTTTTGGGCGCACCAATTCCGATACGCTTGCCTTCCAGATCCTTCATTTTCCAAATGTTACCGTCTGTTGCCGTGATCAAATGAACGGCTTCGGGATAGAGAGATGCTATCAAACGAATTGAGGAAGTTTTGCCTCCCTCTATCCTGCGTTTGAGAACTTGTTCCAAAACCATAGCCTTAGAGGCGAATGCCGCATCAGCTTGACCGGTGAACAGTCGGCTAAGATTCTCAAATGACCCTTCGGAAGCAACAGCCAATCCGATAACACCCGGTGCACCGCATTCTTCACCCGTTTCACAGTTCTCGATCCTGTTGGGGTTCGTGAAGGCATTGGCAAGCGCGCTGCCGATGGGGAAATCAGCCTCTGACGTTGGACCTACGGCGATACGAAAAAACTCCGGCGCCTCTTCTTGAGCAGCAAGGTTTGATGCTCCTAGTTGAGCAAGCAACGCAATAACAACAAGTGCCCAATTTTTCATGACTCTGTTAAACTTTCAAACTGTTACGATGGTTCGGGCCAGAATATAGCGTTCCGACACTAGAAAATTAGAGCCATAGCAAAGGCTGACATTCAGGCCAAGGATTCTTAAGTCGCAAAGGCGAAACGGGCCTCAAAATTCGTACTAGTCGCCTTGTACTTGGAGCTACAAATACCCATGTCTGGATTACACAACGTCTTATGCCTTTAAGGGTAAGGCCTTTTTTGATCATTCTGTGATGCCTTGACGGGTCACTTGAAAGATGAGGAAACTACAATGAATTTCGACTCTTATACAGAGCGGGCACGCGGCTTCCTGCAAGCGGCCCAAACAATTGCTTCTCGCCAATCGCATCAACAAATCACACCAATTCATCTGACCAAAGCGATGATTGATGATGAGGATGGGTTAGCCGGGCGATTGATTTCCCTTGCCGGCGGAAATGCAAAACAAGCCAAAGAGCAGATTGATCTAGCCACCCAAACTTTGCCTAAAGTCGAGGGCAGTGGCGCAACCCAGGTCTATATTGACCGTGATCTAACGGCGGTTTTTGGTGAAGCAGAAGAGCTGGCTAAGAAAAGCGGTGACCAGTTTGTCACTGTCGAACGGTTGCTTCAGGCTTTGGCGATGGCCAAAGGAAAAGCTGGCGATGTCTTGAGATCAGCTGGCGCAACGGCGCAGAACCTTGATCAAGCTATCAGCGCGATAAGAAAAGGCCGTACAGCCGACAGTACAACAAGCGAAGACTCCTTTGAGGCTCTAGAAAAATACACCCGAGACCTAACAGCCGTCGCACGTGAAGGAAAACTTGATCCGGTCATTGGCCGCGATGAAGAAATTCGACGGGCTCTGCAAGTTTTGTCCAGACGCACAAAAAACAACCCTGTTTTGATTGGTGAGCCAGGCGTCGGTAAAACGGCAATCGCTGAAGGTCTTGCTCTGCGCATCGTTAACGGTGATGTGCCTGAATCTATGCGTAACAAGAGGCTGTTGTCTCTTGATCTCGGCGCATTGATTGCTGGCGCGAAGTACCGTGGAGAATTCGAGGAGAGACTCAAGGCTGTATTGCAAGAGCTTTCCGCGGCAGAGGGTGAAGTTATCGTCTTTATCGACGAACTCCATACTTTGGTTGGTGCGGGCAAGACAGATGGTGCAATGGACGCGTCCAATATGCTTAAGCCTTCCTTGGCTCGTGGTGAACTTCATTGCCTTGGGGCCACTACTCTGGATGAGTATCGCAAGTATATAGAGAAAGACGCTGCGCTCGCCAGACGTTTCCAGCCGGTGGTTGTGGAAGAGCCCAGTGTCAGTGATACAGTCTCTATTTTGCGTGGGTTGAAGGAAAAGTATGAGCTTCACCACGGTGTACGGATCGCGGACAACGCTCTTGTCTCTGCGGCTACACTTTCTAATCGTTATATTACAGACCGTTTTTTGCCGGATAAGGCGATCGATTTGATTGACGAAGCAGCCGCACGGCTGCGCATGGAAATTGATTCCAAACCAGCAGAAATCGACGAACTTGATCGCCGCATTGTGCAGCTCAAAATCGAGCGTGAAGCCTTGAAGAAAGAAAAGGATGAGGCTTCGAAGAAGCGCCTGATTGATCTTGAAGCAGAACTTGAAGTTCTCGAAAAATCCTCTGCAGACAAAACCGCCCTTTGGTTGACGGACAAAGAAAAGCTGAATGAGGCTCAGAAAGTGAAAGAGCAGCTTGATCAGGCCCGCAGTGATTTGGAAGTTGCCCGCCGCGAGGGCGACTTGGGCAAAGCGGGTGAGCTAGCCTACGGTCTTATCCCTCAGCTGGAGGCGCAACTGGCCGACCAAGATGAGGGAGCCCAGGTGAACTCCATGGTTCATGAGGCCGTGAAAGAAGATCAGATTGCCTCCGTGGTTGCCCGTTGGACTGGAATTCCGGTAGAAAAAATGCTGGCAGGTGAAAGAGAAAAGCTTCTCGCGATGGAAGATGCGCTTAGAGAACGTGTCGTTGGTCAAGAAGAAGCCTTGGAAGTGGTGTCTAAGGCAGTTCGTAGAGCAAGAGCAGGATTGCAGGACCCGCGAAGACCAATGGGTTCCTTCCTATTCCTGGGCCCAACCGGTGTCGGGAAAACTGAGCTTTGCAAAGGCTTGGCAGAATTCCTCTTTGATGACGAGTCAGCTCTCCTACGCATAGATATGTCAGAATATATGGAGAAGCACGCCGTGGCCCGTTTGGTCGGAGCGCCTCCTGGCTATGTTGGCTATGAAGAAGGCGGTGTGCTGACGGAAGCCGTCCGCCGCAGGCCGTACCAAGTGATCTTGTTTGACGAGGTTGAAAAAGCCCACCCCGATACTTTCAACATCTTGCTGCAAGTATTGGACGATGGTCGTTTGACGGATTCCCATGGGCGCACCGTTGATTTCAGAAACACTCTCATTGTTCTAACGTCGAACCTTGGCAGCGAATTCATGGCCGCGGAAGCTGGTCAGACGATGAGTGATCAAGTCAAGGCACAGGTTTTGGGCGTTGTGAAGGGAACTTTCAGACCTGAATTCCTCAACCGCCTGGACGAGATGTTGGTTTTCCAATCTCTAAAAGAGGAAGTCATGGTCTCGATAACTGAAATCCAGCTGAAGTCATTACGGTCTCTTCTAAAAGATCGCCGTATTGATTTGGATGTCAGTGCCGCTGCAATCGAATGGCTTGCGAAAAAGGGCTATGATCCCGTTTATGGTGCTCGGCCGCTCAAAAGAGTGATTCAGAGAGATCTTCAGGATCCTCTCGCCACTTTTTTGCTTAATGGCCAGATTTTGGACGGAGACAGCGTTCGCGTTGATGCCAAAGCAGGTGAACTTGAAATCAGAACCGTAGCTCACATTGAAGAAGCGGCTGCTTAAAAGTAGCCGGACAAGACCAATCTAGTTACTCGCGACCGGGCCCAGCTCGGTCGCTTGTTTCCTTAGTGCGTCGATTTTGTTTTTTTGCGCCTTAAAAGACTTCAGGTTTTTGCCACCCAATTGAATGCGACTATTGAATGTTAGTTTGAGAGGGTTGATTTGGCTGCCGTTCTTAAGGACTTCATAGTGCAAGTGCGGCCCAGTGGATCGACCAGTGGAACCAACATAACCGATTACTTGGCCCTGCCTCACTCTTTTTCCATTACGAATGCCGCGCGCAATGCGGCTCAGGTGTGCATAGGCTGTTTGGTAGGTGCCGTTGTGGCGAACTCTGACAAACTTGCCATAGGAACCGCGCCAGCCTGCGAAGTTTATGACACCTTCGCCAGCTGAGTAAACTGGTGTACCGCTCTTTGCACCAAAGTCGACCCCTTTATGTTTTTTGGTGTAACCAAGAACGGGGTGCTTTCGGCGGCCGTAGCGGGATGTAATCCGCGCGCCATCAACAGGTGTCCGCAACAATGTTCTTCTCGCAGAAGAGCCTTTTGCAGAGAAAAAGCTGACGGACCCTTTAGAGTTCTTAAATCGATAGAGTTCCTTTTTCTCTTTTTTGCCGATCTTAAAGGAACCGTAGAGCAAGCTGCCGGTACGGACAAACTTGCCTTGCTCATCATAGAGTGCCTCATAGAGGGCTTCGAAGCTGTCGCCTTGGTGAATTTCACGTTGAAAGTCGATTGAATAGGCAAAAATTGAAATCAAGTTCCCGATCACCCTGTTGGGTACACCCATGGCGTTCGCATCCACCCAAAGGCCGTTCGAAATCTTGCCTTTTGCCAGCATCACTTTCTTTTTGAGCTGTAACACGTCTTTTTCGGCTGCGAAGCCGTCGCCTTCTTTCCAAATCCGGTAAGTTACATCTATGGAGGGTTGGAACGTCACTGAGACCAGCCTGCCATTGGAGACACGACCTGCTCTGGGGTTTAGGCCGATTTCTAGTTCCCATCCCGCTCTAAGGTCGCGAAGGTCAAAATGTTTCTTTAACTGTTCGAGGGCCGCACCGACTTCATGCTTGTTAACGCCTTGGCGTGTTAATATGCCGGAAAGTGTATCGCCTTTCTCCACAGTGACGATCAGGATCTGTTCTTGCTGGGGCGTGCCGCTTTCCAAACTGCTGTCGGGAAGCGAGAACGCTAGATGGTTAAACAGAGGTTCGTCAGAAGTTTCCAGATCCAATGCAGCCACTTTGATCGATTTTAGATCTGGCACCTTAGGCGAACGAATAAGATCGCCGACAGAACGTAGTAATGGTTTCGACTCATTAGAAGCAGCTTGTTGTTCCGAATCATTGGATACGGAGCCAGAAGGCGCTGAAGCTGGCTGACTCAACCACCTTAAGAGCCAAGAGGCCTCGGCAGAGTCGGAGGGCATTAGAATCGCGCCGCTGATCAAAACCAGGGCAAAAAACAAATTTTTAAGCTTGAAAATCATCAAAACCAATAAATAGGGAAGAATGGTTGCGAGTCTAATCGCTTTTCGCGGCGAAAAATGGCTTTTGTGTGAGACTCTGTCAAATAAAAAGCCCAACTAAAGGGCAAATAATGAATAGAATTCACGCCAAAAATAGGCAGTAAAACTTTTTTCAATTTCTTTGATTTTTTTTATAGACATTGGTGATTGTAAGGTACTATACACCGCTCA
>Ga0055584_100006709_pt1 | contig 11275 bp, 12 predicted proteins | sample OSDHelmetaG_FD_58716 | JGI IMG/M metagenome (GOLD analysis project Ga0055584, IMG submission 58716) | Pelagic marine sediment microbial communities from the LTER site Helgoland, North Sea, for post-phytoplankton bloom and carbon turnover... | ecosystem: Environmental > Aquatic > Marine >...
ACCGCCCGAAGCCCTCGTTGACATTCCTCCAGTGGCAGGCCTTTCGTCTGTTGCAACGCTGTCGGATGGCACAATCATCACTGTGTCGGAATATACCTATCCGGACCCTCCTGCATCGCGCGAGGGATACACTTCATCGAGAACGCGTGGCTGGCTAAAAAGCGCAGATGCTGAGGGGCCGATCTGGTTGCGAGCATCCAATCAGTGGATGCCGGTGTCCTTGGCGCGCATGGCCAATGACGACCTTTTGGTGTTGGAGTTGAGTATCGCAGACATGGCGAATATAAACCGGGCACGGATCAGCCGCATTTCACGCGACCAAATTGCTATTGGCGCAACCATGCAGACGACAGTTGTGGCAGAGCTGGCCCCACCGGTTCATGCGCCCAAGGTAGAGGCAATTGCTGTGGGAACCGGGTGGAATGGTGAGACGCTCATCTATGTGATGTCTGATACCAAAGGCCAAAACCTTATCTACATGTTCGAATTGGTAGAGCCCTAAGCGAGTAGGGCTCTACCAGATTGTCGGGTGGCTAATTGCAATCATCATCGATGCCGGTTGGCGTATCCGCAGTGATTGCTCCCTCTGGCGGTAAGGCCCCCTCCGCTATCAGTTGCTCGCGAGGTACATAACTGGCCTCACCCGTGACGGGGTGTATCACCAGTACCGGTGGGTCAATTTGCACCATGCCACCGCCTGATCCGCCGGGTGTGCAGGGTTGTGTTTCTTCGGGCAGCACTTCAACAGGTTCAACTTCCTGGGGCTCTTGTTCCATGGGCTCCCATATAAAGGGTTCTTGCGGGCCGATCAGGTATCCAGTTTTGGGCTGCGGGTTCGGCGTTGTTGTTATCGGCGGCATGGGGTCTCGTATCATTTTCTGGGTGTCGTCGGTATTACCGTTGCCACTTGTGTCTTCTTCAGGCGGGGTCTCTTCAGAGGTGCCGCCACCGGAGGTGCCACCGCCAGTCGTGCCACCACCTGGCACAACAATGATTTCCTTTTTAGGCTCTGTTGGGGGTGATAGCTCTTTTTTCTTTGCGCAAATAATGACCCGAATGGCATTTGCTCTGGCCACGTCTTCCCTGGCAGCTTTGATCGCAACCCAGTTTCGGGTGCTTTGCTTTGCCAAATTGTCCAGAATTGTGGTGCGTTGGTCTGAGCGAGGCATCCGTTGCGCGGCGGCTTCTTCGCGGTCTGTTTCTACGGCGCGGGCCTTGGCGTCCTGGAGGTATTTCTTCGCAAAATATTGATAGTCCTGCTTGATTGTCTCACTGCAAACTGTTTCTGGAATATTGCCGCCTGCCTTGAAGGGAGGGTCCATAAAGGCTCTCATGTCAATTTGCGGCGGGTCTATCTGAATCATGCCGCCGCCTTTTTTGTACTTCGTGCGTTTTGGCGGGTCGATTTTTCCGTTGCACTTGATCACCCGTATGGCTTTGGCGCGCTGGAGGTCCATTGAGGCTTCTCTCACCAGTTTACGTATATCGTCGCCTTTTAGCTGCACCGCTACAAAGGCCTCGGTTGAAGCCCTGTCGCCCGGCGTATATGTCGTGCGGTCCATTTCATCATGGATTTCCTTGCTCATTTTCCTAAGCGTTTCATAACGTGCATTCAGACGGGCGATATGGGCGTCCTTGCTGGCTTGGTCGCACACGGTTCTAGGCACATCAAGGCGCGGCGGTACTGGTGTGGGCGCAGCTTCTCTTGGCCGTGCACCATTTGTTGGCGAGGTTGCTGGGCCTGTCTGAGGGCCGAGCAGCGTTTTGGGCTCTTTAGGGTCTTTTTTCTTGGGTTCTTTAGGCGGTGGTGGCTGACGGCGGTCGCTGCACTTGACAACAGGCATGGCCTTGGCGCGTTCAAGTGTGGCCTTCGTAGACTTTTATGTCCGCCACATTCTTCTAGAATCTCTGGAGACTTCGTTGCTCAATTGACTCTTTTCGGCCGATCGCGGCAGGGCGTCTACCTGCCGTTCAAATTTTACTAATTCCTGCGTGTTCCACTTTGCATTGTTAGCGGCTTCTTGTGCTTGATAGACTACCCGTTGTTTTTGTTCAGCTGAGCACATTTGCCGGGGAAGCCGCACGGTTTCGACCTTTTTGTAGTCGGGGAACGTAAGGGTATCGCGTATGTCCGCATGTGCAGGCCCTGAAGTCGCGGCCAATAACAGCGCAATAACGATGCCAACCAAGGCACTACATGTCGTTTTCTTAAAGATGGTCGATAATGAAAAACGAATTGGATACGCAAACATAACGAAACCCCCTGTGATGAACTTGACGCTAAAACTAAGACGATCTCCCTGAACACCACATGAATGTAGTGGTCACACATTTATTGCGCGTTGGCGTGCGCATTCAATTCACGACGAATATCTGATACCGCACGCCAACTTTGGTGCGCTGGCCGAGGCCAATACAGACAACATTGTTGAGCCAGTGATATTGAGGATCACTCACCTCGAACACCGGGTTAATACGAAAGTAGTAGGCTGCTGGGTCAATATCTTCCACCAGATCAGGGTTGGTGAAGGTGGGGATGAGGTCTTTGGGCACAACCAGACGGCCGTTATAGGTCACGTATATCATGGCTTTGTCGTCGGTTTGCCAGACGGAGCGAATATCGAGCAGGATGGTCATATTGCCATCGGCATCGGTGCCTGCTTCAGACCAGTCAGCCCCGCTTTGCAATACTGTGCCGCTGATGCGGTCGCCCTCAAAACGGCCCCCGGCAATATTGCTAACCCGGCGGCTGCGCCAGGGCGATTGCCCCAAATTCAGGGGTGCATTGGCATCTAATGCAATTTCAGCGGTGCACAAATACGTGCCGGTGAGGGTTGGGCGAGTATCAGACATAGCACAAAGTCTAGGCTCTGTGCTTGACCTGTCAAGCCAGCCGGGTGTGTGCTTACGGAGCTTGACTGTAGCGTGGCGAGCCGTCACGGTCTGGATACGTTCAAAAAAGCAGTATAAGGATTTGTTCTGTTGAAAATATATGACTTCAAAGGCGCGCCAAACCCCCAGCGTGTGCGTATTTTTCTGGCTGAGAAGGGTATCGAAGTGCCTTTTGAACACGTGGACTTGACGACGCAGGAAAATCGCCAGCCGGAATTTATGGCACGGAACCCGGCAGGTGGCCTGCCGATATTGGAGCTGGATGACGGCACCTTTATTGCTGAATCTGTCGCTATATGCCGATATTTTGAAGCACTGTATCCTGAGCCTCCCTTGTTTGGCGAAACGCCTGCTGAAATTGCCACCATCGATATGTGGCTTCGCCGGGTAGAGCTGCTGGTGATGTCGACGGTTGGTATGGTGTGGATCCATGGCCACCCGCTGACGGCTGGCCTGTTGGAGCAAATTCCAGCTGCTGCCGAGCAAGGCCGCGCGCGGGCTGCTGTCGGTTATCAATTGTTGGATGATCAACTGGCGAACAATACGTTTATCGCAGGCGACAAGTATTCTGTTGCTGACGCTGTTGCCCATGCCACGCTAGACTTTGCGACAGGCTTGGTTGGGGTGCCTATTGGCGATGATCAAGTGCACCTGAAGCGCTGGCACGAAATGGTGTCTAAGCGGCCCAGTGCTTCTGCCTGATGAAATTAATTAGCCATCTGACTAAGTAAAAAGGGACTTCCATGTCGACGCGAACCGGCAGCTGCCTATGCGGCAACATCCACTACACCATCAACGCTGACCCAATGGCGGTGGCCGTATGCCATTGCCGCAATTGCCAAAAGCAAGCCGGGTCGGCGCTGTCGATTATCGCGGTTTTCCCCCGAGCGTCGCTAGACTTAACCGGCGACTTGAAAGTCTTTGAAGACCAAGGCACCAGCGGCCAAACGGTCTACCGAAAGTTTTGCCCTGATTGTGGCTCGCCGGTCCTGACCGATACGCCTGCTGCGAAAGAAACCGACATCATCTTCATCAAGGCGGGCACGCTGGATGATGTGTCGGACCTGGACCCAAAAACACACTACTGGACCAAAAGCGCGCAGCCATGGCTGCAACTGCCTGATGATGCCGAGCTTCTTCACGAAGAATAGGCGCGTAGAGATCACTTAATGTTGATCGATCATTCTGTCGTATCATGTTTCGACGAGGGTGATATGGTTGCGCCAGATTTTACTTTGGAAGGAACAAAAAATGGCACGTATCGGATACTGCACCGTTGGCTCTAATCGTCTTGAAGAATCAAAGAAGTTTTATGATGAATTGCTGGCGACCATTGGCATGAAAGGGATGTTTGAACATCCATCAGGCGGTCGCCTGTATAGGGGTGAAGCTGGTTTGTTTGGTGTTTTAGGCGCCTATGATGGCGGTGAAGCATCGGTGGGCAATGGCTCTATGATGGGCTTCAGCTTTGACACAACCGAAGAAGTCGACGCCTTCTACGCCAAAGCCCTGGAATTGGGTGGCACGGATGATGGCGAACCCGGCGAGCGTGGCCCTGGCGCATACTTTGCCTATTTCCGCGATCTTGATGGCAACAAGTTCTGCAGCTACAAAATGGCCTAACCTGACCTAAAATCGAGATCAGAGGGCTCCAAGCACGCTTGGGGCCCTCTTTTTTTGAGATACCGCTAGTCGGCGGAATCCGGCTTTGTGGCCATGATGCGCGATAGGCCCAGCGTCTCGCCCGCGTCAACTCTCAGCATTTCGGCATCCCTGCCGGCTGGTATGCCACCTTCTAAACCAGCACCTGTTTTGTTGCAGACCTCAGACCAGTCGGCCCATATCGCCCAGCCTTCAGGGAGGGATTTTGCAGACTCTACATTGACCAAACCGGTTTTCTGCCAATGCTTGCGCCACCACTCGGGGGAATGAAAGCTGCAAAAGTCCCACTCCCAATAAGGCCTAAGGCTGTTGGGCGGCCCGTCTGGTAACTCGTTCTTTACGCTGGGCACGACAATGCAAATTTGTCCGCCGGGGCGCAGGAACTTGCTGATGTACCCCAGGTAAAGATCTGCTGTGCCAAAATAGTGGTAGGCGTCGATGCTGATAATTATGTCGAAATAGCCATCAGCAAATGGCAAGTCGTGGGCCTCGGCATGGATAGGCATAATCTGGTCGGCCATGCCAAGGGCGTTAATCCGCTTAAAATTGTCTGCTGCGGGTATCCACAAGTCAGTCGCCCGGACAGAGACATCATATTCTGTCGCAAGGAATACAGAGCTTAAGGCCTTGCCACAGCCCAGATCCAGCACCCGCATGCCGGGTTGCAAATCAAGCGCCTCACAGGCCCATTCTGTCATCCATAGAACGTTGGGGCCCATCTCATTGTCCAGCAGCCAACTGACATCGTAGGCAGCAGATTTGGGGAAGGCGGGCTGGTCCAGCTTGGCGATCAAGCTGTCGGTTAAGGGGTATGTCCGCGCATCAGCACCACGGCTGTTACGGGTAATCTCGTTCATTGTCATGGGTCGTCTCTTTCAAACTATTGCACAATCACAAACTGCGCCGCGGAGTAACTCACACAGCGGCAGCAGGGGTGGGACCTCAAGCGCCATGGCTTGGTCCCGATTATGCAACAATCGTAGACATGGGTTCAGGATAAGCCCCAAAGCGGGCATGTCAACAGATGCCCGTCGTTGTAATGGATTGGCGGTCTGATATGCTCGGTGTTCTTATTAATTTTGGGAGGCCATCATGGCTGAGACTGGCAAGTGCCTGTGTGGCGACATTCAATATGAAATCGATAACGCACCAGCCATGACCGGCGTGTGTCACTGTAAGAATTGCCAGCGGCAGGCGGGGTCGGCTTTTTCGACGCTGGCGAGTGTGCCCAAAGCAGAATTTCACATCACAGTGGGCACCCCCAAGCTGTATCAGGATAGCGACACCCGCAGTGGCGACACCGTGGCACGCTATTTCTGTGGCAATTGTGGCTCGCCCATCTATTCCGCCCTGCCATCGCAGCCCGATGCGATCTATTTAAAAACAGGCACCATGGATGACACATCGGCCTTCAACCCTATGTTCCATGTTTGGTGTGAAACCAAGCAGAACTGGGTGAGCTTGGATGATGGTGCTCCCCAGATGGAAAACCAGTAGGCGCTAAGGCCGCATTGGGAAACCACTGGTGCCGGGTGTCCTCAAAGGTGCCGCCAGATTGGCGAATTCGCACAGTAGCGACCGGGTTTCGCGCGGGTCGATAATATCTTCCACCAAAAAGCTTTCAGCGGCCCGGAAGGGTGACCGCACGCGGTTCAGGCGTTCGGTAATATCAGTCAGCATGGCCTCGGGGTCTTCGGCGGCTTCCAGGTCTGACTTGTAGGCGGCCTCGATGCCGCCCTCGATAGGCAACGAGCCCCAATCTGCCGACGGCCAGGCATAGCGATAGCGCAGGCGCTCGGGGTTCATATGGGCGGCCGCAGCCACCCCAAAGGCCTTGCGGACAATGACAGAACACCAAGGCACGCTGGCCTGATACACCGTTGCCAAAGCACGTGAGCCGTGGCGAATATGCGCCTGCTTTTCAAACTGTACACCGACTGCAAAGCCGGGGTTGTCAACCAGATGCACCACGGGTAGGTGGAAGGTTTCTGCCAGTTCGCAGAACCTTGTGGCTTTGTTGGATGTATCTGTCGTCCAGCCTCCGCCATAGAAATAGGGGTCGCCCGCCATAATCGCGACGGGCCAGCCGTCAAGCCGCGCGAGGCCGGTGATCAGCGAGCGGCCAAAGTTTTTACCCATCTCAAAGAACGAGCCTTCGTCCACCACCGCATTGATGATGGGCCGCATTTTGTAAACCTTGCGGCGATCTTCCGGGATGGCGTTGAGCAAAAAGTCTTCGGCGCGGTCGACTGGGTCTGAACAGGGCGCGCGAGGCGGTAATTCGTGCACGCTGGAGGGCAGGTAGGACAGGAATTGCCGGGCACGCTCTATGGCTTCGTCTTCGGTTTTCACCTCGTCGTCAATGGCGCCGTTGCGGGTGTGCATCCAGCTGCCGCCGAGCTCTTCCTTGGTGACATCTTCGCCCAACCGCGCCGCCACAGGCGGGCCTGCGACAAATAATTGCGACAGTTCTTTAACCATGACGGAGTAGTGGCTTGTGACGCAGCGGGCAGCACCCAACCCAGCCACGGGGCCCAATGCCAGGCCAACAACGGGGACGGTCGACATATTGGCGACCACCCAGTCCCAGCCGGGGTTGCGAGGTAAATAAGTGCGGCCTGTGGTCTCTAGCGTTTTGACGGACCCACCGCCGCCTGTGCCATCTATCATGCGCACCAGGGGCAGGCGCAGCTCATTGGCCATCTGTTCAGCCATTACCTGTTTTTGCGCGATGGCGGCATCTGCAGCACCGCCACGGACCGTGAAGTCGTCGCCCTGCACAACAACGGGGCAGCCATTCACTTTGCCACGGCCCAAAATGGTGTTGGCGGCCATGAAGTCGGTTAAATTGCCATCGTCGTCATATTCAGCCTTGCCAGCCAGCGCGCCAATTTCACGGAAGGTGCCATCATCGAACAGGCGGTCGATGCGGTCGCGGACAGTTAATTTGCCTCGGGCAATTTGGCGCTCCACCTTTTCATCGCCACCCATTTTAAGCGACCAGGCCTCGCGCTTGCGCAGTTCCTCAATAGATTTTTCCCAACCCATGGTATTTCCCCTCAATCCCTAGCCAAATTTGCTGTCTTCTGTGGAATACGCCCCGTTTTCAACGACGGTTACAATCAGCGATGAGAACATCCATTCGCCGTCTATGCGGGTATATTCTTCGTTGTAGTAGCCTAAAATCCGATGATATTGCGTTGTGCCGTCAGGGGCATTGCCGGTGTACAGCATCACCAGTTTCCAATGGCCGGTGGCGGTGTCGCCATTGATGGTGATCTGCGGGTTCATAAATAAATGCGTTGAATTCCGCAGACGGCCGCTGTTGCGGACATTAAACATGAAAGTCTTAATTTCTTCATGACCCTTACAAGGCGGCAATGAAAGTTGGTGCCAGGTTCCATCAGGCACAAACAAGGCGGCCACGCGGTCGCCATTATGGTCGTCGTCGCAGGCCTCGGCATAGCGGGCCTTTAGCTGGCGGATTTCTTCAATGTCTTCAAGGCGCGCCAGGCGCTCTTCTACTGTTAGCTTGCTCAAATGTTTCCCTCCCCAAGGTTGCTTCCAAGTTTAAGGTTCCCGCTTGCCCTGTCACCTGCTTAATGGATTCTATTTCATTCACGCGTGAATGTAGTACAGTGAGGCCGGGATATGAAGGCGACTGGGAAGCGCTGGTTAAATAAAGGGGAATGGGAACATGAAGCTATTAAGTCCAATCGAAATCGGCCCAATGACGGTCAAGAACCGGGTGGTCTCTACCGCCCATGCGGCTTTTCTAGACTTTTTCCGCCCCGGCGATGATGGCGAGCGTTATATGGCCTATCAGTAACGACGCGCTGAAGGCGGGGCAGGCATGGTTATTTTCACGGCCATGCATGTGCATGAATCCAGCCAGATCCCCAATCACTACGTGTTTGATGCGGAAACTATGGCGCCCAAGTTTCGCCAGATATCAGACCGCTTGCACAAGCATGGCACCAAGTGCATTTCGCAATTGTTTCACTTTGGTGCACAGCTGAAGTCTGACACGCGTGATGACTTCCACCCCCTGTGGAGTTTTTCTGGCACCACTACCATTGAAGGCGAGGTCTCGCACAAGATGACCGATGCCGAGATTGAAACGGTGATTGATGCCTTTGCCAGCACGGCCAAAGTCTGCGTGGAAAATGGCATGGACGGTGTAGAGCTGCACGGCACCCATGGCTATTTGATCCAGCAATCCTTCAGTCCCTTCGCCAATATCCGCGATGATAAATGGGGCGAAGACCTGTACTTCGTTAAGGAATTGGCCAAGCGTGTACGCGCGGCAATCGGCCCCGACAAGGTAATGGGTTTTCGCATTTCCGCAGAAGACTTCATCAGCCCCGATGATGGCGGCGTGGGCCACGAACGCCTGTGCCACATCGCCAGCGAGGTTATTGGTACGGGACACTTCAACTATTTGAACCATTCCGAAGGGGCAGGTGGGGCGCATTATGCCCGCGCTATTGGCACCTTCCGCCACAAATTCGGCGAATATTTGCCGCTGACCCATAATTTACGTGTGGCCATTGGCGGGAAAGTACCCTTAATTGGGGTCGGTAAAATTCCCACGCCAGACCTTGCCGAACAGGCGTTGCAAGATGACGATTGCGACCTGGTGGGCATGACCCGCGCCCAGATAGCCGACCCGGATTTAGTCAATAAAGTCGCCAATGCTCAGGCCCACAGGGTGCGTACCTGTACGGGGTCTAACCAGGGCTGTTTTGAACGCGCCAGCCAGCCCATCACGTGTTTTCAGAACCCAGAAGTGGGCGAAGAAAACCGCTTTAAGGCATTGGATGTGCCCATAGCCCAGGTCAAAAAGGTGCTCGTTATTGGCGGTGGCCCGGCGGGTATGAAGGCCGCTGAAATAGCTTCCAAACGCGGGCACATGGTAACGTTGGCGGAGGCCGGCACCCGCCTTGGTGGCCGCCTGAACCTGGTAGAGCAATTTGGCGACGCTACAAACCTGCTGAGCTCTACAAGCTGGGTGGAGGAAGAGCTTGCAGGCCTTGATGTGAAAATATTGATGCAAACCAAAGTCGATGAATCTTTTATCATGAGCTTCAAGCCAGATGCCATCATTCTGGCCACGGGGGCCTATACAACCAACGAGCTGAGTGGCGCGACAGATGGCTCGGTGCAGATATTGTCGTCAGACGATGCTGCAGCGGGCTTGTTCGAAGACACCAAGTTTGAAATGGCAGGTACCAAGTCATTGATGATTGATATGCGCGGGGACCACGAATCCGCCCTGGTGATGGAATCGCTGGCGACACGGGGTAGTGAGGTGACCATTGCCACACCTGCACCTGTGTTTGGCCGCAATCTGGGCGGCTCTCACGCGGATGATTTCAACCGCATGGTCATCCCTGAAAAAGGCATCAAGTTAATGCCGTCCACCACCCTCAGCCGTATCAGCCAGGGCCGGGCGCATTTGGTGAACCGTGTGTCGGGCGAAGAAACGTCAGAATTTTACGACTTCATCGTCGCTGGCACATCGCCCAAGCCGCAAGACACCCTGTTCGAGATGTGCAGCCAACACGCCCCAACAACCCTGGTTGGCGACGCCGTTGCCCCCCGCAATGCCATGATGGCCTTTAGAGAAGGCGATAGGGCCGGGCGCACGGTTTGAGGTCTTTTCCGGGGCGAGGCAATTGCTATACTCGGGCTATGATGAAAATATTTATTTCCATGGCCTTTGGTCTGGCCACTTGCCTCTCAGCGTATCCCGCGGCTGCAAATAATCAATATTACTCTGAGCTCAACCGAGCGTCGGCTGACATTACCAGGGGTAATTATCATCGAGCATTGTCGACGGTTAAGCCGCTGGCAAAGCAGGGCGTGGCACGGGCTCAATTCCTTCTTGCTAACATGTACCATGAGGGCCAGGGCGTGCCGCTTAGTCATGAAGTTTGCATCCATTGGTACACTGAGGCTGCCAATCAGGCGCATACCCATGCGCAGTACAAACTGGGAATGCATTATGAAAAGGGCCTCGGGACTGATCAGGACAGTGAAGAGGCAAAAGAGTGGATAAGGCTTGCTGCTGAAGATGGGCATGTCGAGGCCCAGGACTACATGGGCTATAAACCTGAGGAAGAGCCAGTCCGCGGACCCAAGCCAATATCGCGTAGCGAATTGGCCTTGTTGCTTGCAAAAAATGGTGATCAGTCAGCCCAGTTTTTTGCGGGTCAGATGTATCACTTTGGCAAAGGAGGCGTGGAACAGGATCATACTGAAGCTATCAAGTGGTATGAGAAAGCAGCTGCACAGGGCTCAACTCATGCAATGGTCAATTTGGGTTCTCTCTATATTGAGGGCATTGGCGTTGAGCCATCACCAGAAAGAGGGGCCGAACTATTTCTTCAGGCTGCCGAAGCCGGTAGTCACCGAGAGCAGTCAAACATAGCCAAGCTTTATATGACCGGACAGGGCATCCAGAGAAATGTGGAGGAAGGAATCCGGTACATGAAGCTCGCGGCTATTGGCGGCGAAGTGGCAGCACAAACAACCCTTGGCAAAATATATGGGACTGAAGGCACGCCAATATATGACATGGAAGCCTCCATAAAGTGGCTCAATACGGCTGCTGATCGGGGAGATGCCCGCGCTATCGAAGCGCTTGTTGGTATCGAAGATCGTTTGGTAGAATTTGGGTTGTTAATGCACCAAGCTGGTGACTACGACAAAGCCCTCC
>Ga0055584_100006711_pt1 | contig 11274 bp, 9 predicted proteins | sample OSDHelmetaG_FD_58716 | JGI IMG/M metagenome (GOLD analysis project Ga0055584, IMG submission 58716) | Pelagic marine sediment microbial communities from the LTER site Helgoland, North Sea, for post-phytoplankton bloom and carbon turnover... | ecosystem: Environmental > Aquatic > Marine >...
GTGGGGCTGCCAGTTCCCGCGATAGCACCGACGCAACGATCCCGTAGCCCTTCGCCGTCGGGTGCCTGTCGGGGAGAAAAAGCGGATCACATTCAGCTTCATTCCGACATACCACCTCGAAGGTCCGGTTGACGTCGATCAGAGTATCCTGCGCCTTCATTTCTGATCGAATGACTTCATTGGCCAGTTGATACAGGCCCTCGCTGGAGGGGTAGGTCAGCGCCACCAGAAGCGCGCCGGACTCGCGTGTGATCGCCACGAGCTTGTGCAGGTTCTTTGCCAGGACGCGTTCGGCTTGTCCCGGAGCCGCCGGTTCTCCGTGTGCACGAAAACCAACCGGGAAGCTCTCGCCCGAAATCGTGATGGTCTCCGACACATTCTCCTGCCGAAGAATCATTCGCTGGACTTGATCCTCCGCCTCGCGTGTGCGGAAATTCGGAGTTTCAGAAGGGGACTCATTGTCGCCGGCACGAGCAATGCGCCAAAGGCGATAGAGTCTGGACTGTTTGAGGAGAGTCGACGGTCCATCAAATTTTTCGGGAGACGAATCAGCAACTGCAGGAAGCGCCCAGTAGTCGTTGGCCCCGACGAGCAGCAGCACGACGTCGGGGCGAAGCGTCGAGAGCAGCCTTTCGTAATCCCTCAAGATCGCTGCCGTTCCGTTGCCCGGGTAACCGAGGTTCAGGACTTCGATCTGCGCCCCTGCCGGATGTGTGGCATTCCAGAGCGCTTCCAGCTGGCTCGGATACGAATCCTGCTGATCGAGGTAGAGGCCGTAGGTGTTCGAGTCGCCCACGGCGAGCACCCGAAGACCCTCGCCCTGCCAGGCATTCTCGGCTTGTCGGCCTGTTTGCCGAATCACCCATGCCGCTCCTTGCAAGGTGCCCTCCAGAACCGCGACGGTCAACGCGATCAACGCGATCAGTCGGAGGCCGCGTCGGGCGAACAGGGCCATGGCTTACCTGCTCCGGGATCCGCCCAATTGCCGGCGGAGCGTGATCAGGCGTCGCCCGAACCTGAGAAATTCGGGAAGATGCTTCATCTTGGACGAACCAGTGGACCGCGGGGTGTAGGCCACCGGAGTTTCGACGATCGGAACCCCCGCAGAGACGAGCCGGGCAGAAAGCTCGAGCACGAATTCGAATCCTGAACTTTGGAGGTCATCGAGGGGCAAAACCCTGCGATTGAATGCCCGCACGCCGGTATAGAGGTCCGTCAAGTCTTGCCCGAACAGGAGATTGAAGAGTCCGGTCACCAGGCCATTCCCGAGCGATCTGTAGCGCTGCATGTCGATCGCAGAGGCTCCCGGGTTCAGAAATCTCGAACCGATCACGGCATCCGCATGGTCCAATCTGGCAATCATGGCCGGAATATCCTCCGGGCTGTATTCCAGATCCGCATCAATCACGACGACTCGTTCGCCGCTGCCGTGCCGCATGCCGTCGAGAAGGGATCGGCCATAGCCGAGGTTCTCCGAGTGTTGGAGAATGTCGGCGATCCCGGCCTCCCGGAGCAATTCGACAGTCGCGTCGGCAGAGGCGTTGTCGACGAAAATGAGTCGGGCGTCCGGGCAGGCGTTGCGAAGTCGCAGCAGCAGATCCGGGATGGTCGAGGCCTCGTTGCATGTCGGGATGACGATGTCCGTGGGTCCCTTCACCTGCTTGCGTGCCTCCAGCATCTCGTCTACCCTCGGGCCGTGCCTGAGTTGTATGGCGTCATCCCTGCTGCCGGTCGCGGCGTCCGGGCCTACCCCTATACGAAGACGATACCGAAATCGCTTCTGGAAGTCGACGGAACGTCACTGCTGGAGCGCAACGTACTTCTCCTTCGCGACCAGTTGGCGATCAGCAAGATCGCAATCGTGGTCGGGCACCTCGGTGCAGCGATCCGCGATCACCTCGGCGACGGTTCGCGGCTTGGTGTGGAAATCGTCTACGTCGAAAATGACCGACTCAATCTCGAGCTTCCCTATTCGATCCACCTTGGATGCAGCCAATTCGACGGTCCCTGCTGCGTCATGCTTGCCGACGAATGCTACGCGGACACCAATCACTCGGAGTTGATCGGCCAGCCTGATGCACTGATCACCTGCACGTGGATTCAGGCCGAGTACCCCAAACACGTCCGAAACAACTACGAGGTCGAATTGGAGGGTAGCCGGATCCAGGCTCTTCGAGAAAAACCCGAGAAGGTGACGAGCCTGCGCATGGGAACCGGGACGTACCTGGTGTCCCCGGACGCCCAGCATCGCCTGGCTGCGACGTTTGCCGACGGCGCTCCGGGGCCTGGCGACTGGACGGGCTGGATCGACCGCCTCGCTCGATCCGGGGAACATATCGGCGCTCTTTGTCTGCGTGGCCGATACGTCAACGTGAACAGCCGCAACGAACTCAACTTCGCCAATCACCTCTTGCGAGAACGATCCTTCGAGGATCGCAAAACGTCGCTCATCTACGTCTGCGAGGGAAGGGACGAAGCCGAAGCCCTCGGGATTCGGCCTTTCGTCGATCGACAGGAAATAGCGGAGGTGATCGTCGTCGCCGGTCGAACGACGCCTTCGCTCGACCGGATCGCCGAGGAAGAGAAGGTTCGGGTCATCATCCCGGAAAAATCCAGCCCGGCACTCGGCGAAATGCTCCGACTCGGCATGGACTCCGCGACAGGCGATATACTCGTAACGACCATCTCCGACGATACCTTTTCGCCGGCCGACATCGCGAAATTACTCGTCTACCTGCAGGACGCAGACCTTGTTACCGGGACGCGGACAACTCGCCAGATGATCGAGCAGGGTGCAAATATGAGGGGCATCGTGCGCCTCGCGCATCTGGCTCTGGCGAAACTTCTGGAACTTTTCTGGTGGCGACTGGAGCCGCGCTTTACGGATATCTGCTGCGTCTATCGGGGCATGTGGGCGAACACGTACCGATTGATCAGAGACCAGCTCGAAAGTCCGGGAGTCGAGATCTTTCCGGAGATGATCATCGAAGTCCTCCGCGCTCGCAAGCGGGTCATTGAAGTTCCGGTCAACTATTTCAGCCGTGACCTGATCCACCCACACGTCCGATCGAGATACCAGACCCCCGGAACGTTTCTCCGTGTCCTGCGACTCATGGTACGCAAGCGTTTCGATGAGACCCGGCGCCTCTCGGCAGGTCGGTTCCAGGAAGGAAAGCCTCCCACTTGAAGCACGACGACCAGAAACTCACCAAGGGTGCCGAGGCGGATGAGTTCCGCCGTCTCGAGCGGGAGTGGCAAAATCAGATCGGCAAGGATCTGCTCGACGTCCCCTGGCAGCAGGAAGGAGCACGAGAAGTCTTCGAGCGGCAATTCGAGCGCATCGCTGAATGCCTCGACTTGAATTCCGCTGGTCTGATGGTGGAGATCGGATGTGGCAAGGGACACCTGCTCGAATTTCTTCAGGGACGCCGCGGTCCCGATGGACCCATGCTCGTGGGAATCGACGTATCCGAGGCCGCCGTTGGAGCCCGGGAGAAGGGCCTGCTCGCTCTTCGAGCGGATGGGGAGTTCCTGCCATTGCCGGACGAAAGCGTGAGCGCCTTTGTCTACGATGGGGCTCTCCACCACCTCATCGACTTCGAGGCCGGTCTGCGCGACGCCTATCGTGCGCTCAAACCTGGAGGCTCGTTCGTTCTTTTCGAACCAGTATCCTCGCCCTTCAGTCGTCTGGTGCATCGTATTCTTGACCCGATCGTGTTCAAGAAAGTTGAGTATGAGTCTCCGATCGATCAGCATTACAAAGACTTTTTCGAGGAGCGGCGCGTTTTCGAGACCCTTCGAGACCTTGGTATGCAATCCACGCATTGCCGAACGGATTTCCTCGCCTACCCATTGACCGGTTGTTATGCCGGATCGGCCTTTGGGCGATCGCCCCGGCTCATGAAAACGCTGCTCGCGATCGAGAGCGTCGCTCGTCGGATTCCCGTCTTCCGCCAGTTGGCCGGAGTCGTCAGCTGGCGTTTCCTGATCGTCGCAACGAAACCGGACGGCTGAGTTCCGTTCCCTCGCCTCCGTGTTGGCCCGTGATTCCTCCGGAGCGCCGGGAGCTTACCTGACGTCCGCTGCCCCGGGGCGATATCGAGAGACACGATAAACACCCGGCTTGGCCACTGTCTGGTAGTTGGCATCGAGGAATCGTGCGACCTGCGGAAAAGCGGTTCGGAGATTCTCTGTGAAGCTGGACCCCGGTTGATCGATGAGCAGCGGTTTTGTCTGGCGGAGGCGCTCAATGACAAGTGCCTGGTCTACGCGCTTGCGTGCGCTCTCGTCGGGGAGCAATCCGAAGGCGACGAGATAGAGCGTGAATTCGTGCTCTTGCAGGGGCGAGGCTCGGTCGAGGAGGAAGTAGAAGAGCTGCTCGCCTGAAAATACGAATACGGGCTGGTCTGGTCGGGCCAGCTTGTTGACCCGTCGAATCACCCGATTGGTTTGGCGAAATTTCGTTTGGTTCGGGGAGCCACCCATCCACCCGATCTCCGTGGCGCGAGGCAACCAACCAATCGCGTCTGGCGTTTCGATTCGACTCCGCAGCAGGTCACGTACGGGAGCGGCCCCGAGCGCCAGAACGATGAGTGCAACGATCAGGCCCGGCCCGAAACGCCGGATCCCGTTTCGACCAGGCTCCTGGTCGGAGGAATTTCCGAGCCGATCGAGGATCGGGGCGAACAAGGGAAGGACGATCGGGATGACAGCGACAGCGTGCCAGATCTCGCCCGCGGGATAGAGAGAGAGCAGCGCGAACGATGCGAAAATCGTGAACGCCAAATAGGACCGTTCTGCCGAAGAAAGTTGGACCCGGGTGTCTCGCCCGATCAAATGACGAACCTCGACCAGAGAGAACCAGACGAGGACAAAGGGCCCAAAGACCAGAAGATCGGACATGCCCAGAGTCCAGGGTCCGGGCCCGAACGCGTCCCGGGCGCAGAAGATCCAGGCCCCGAGGGCGGCCGCCGAGACCAGAGTCAGAACTCTCTTGCTCCATGGGAAATCTGGCGTGCCCGGCGTGTCTCGAGTCGAAAGCCAGCGCACGCCGAGAGCTGAGGCCAGGGCGACCACCCACAGGAGTCCTGTCGTCGTGTCGAGGGGCAGAGGTTCGATCCAGTTCACGAGGGCAGGGAGACCGGAAACCGTGAGAAAGGTCTGACCGAGGCCCCGGCTGAAATAGAACGCTGCCCAGCAAGCGGTCGGAAGAAGGAAGCTGATGGAGAGGACGACCCATGCCCGGAATGTTCGCAGCTGGGCTCCCATCCCTGGAGGCTGGCGAAGCTCTTGTCGTCCGAGAAGAGCGACGCAAAACAGAATCGGTGCGATCAGAAAGACGAAGTTGCTCGCCGGATTTCGTGGCAGGAGGTAGATGGCCGCCACCGCGGTCGCGATGAGCAGCACTGCCCATCGCGAGAATCGAACGACTCTATTCAGGAAAGCCGATGATTGCCGCTGTTCGCCGTCGGATTCCGTCAGAAGGTAGAGAGCGAGTGCCAGAAAACCGAAGGCACCGGCTGTCTGCTTGAAAGTCGTCGCAAAACCGAACATCAGGCCTGCCACGGCGCACGCCACCAGAAGGCGGCCCCGCAGCGCGAGAAACGCAAGGAAGCCACCGAGGCAGAGGACTGTGCCTACGAAACTCGGATAGATCGTGGTGAGAATGGGAAAGGGTGCCCCCCAAAGGGCCGTCAAAAGCAGGAAGACGCCCAGAGAGGCGATGCGACCCGAGACACGGCGCGCCGCCATGTAGACCAGAACGCAGGCAGTCGCCTTGAGGGTCAGTACCAGCATGCGCAGCACGGCCAGATCCTCACCAAACATCGAAAAGGCGCCACCCCCGAGGAAGAAAATGGAGGGACCGTAGAAAATCTCGAAGTCCTCTACCGGTAAATCGCCGTTGGCAACGCGCCAGGAACCGTAGGCGAGAAATCCCTCATCCAGTAATTCCAATGGGAGAAGAATCCCGAGGCTCATATAGGCAAAGGCGAAGGCGAATAGAGCGCCTCTGCCCGCGAGGCTCCCCGGATTCATGGCCGCGCCTCCATCGTCCGTCCTGCGACAAGACGACCGAGAAGACGCTCGGGAAGCTGCTGCGGCGACATGCTCGGTAAGTTGCCAGCAACGAGGGGAAAAGCAAATCAACCTCCGGGTGTTCCGCTCGGAAGTACCGGTGGTCGGGAGCCTTGCCCGATGCTGCTGTCTGCCACGCGAGAAATGACCACAAGACGCAGGGGATCGCGTCTGATAGCCTTCCCGGGATGGTACGCGCCATAACCCACTTGGAAGGGCAATCGCCCCAGTGGCTCCGGTGTATTCAGTGCTTCCGGCTGCTCCAGTGGCGTCCGGAGAATCAGGTTGCCTCGGGGAGGTTTCCGTCGTGAGAATCAAGTCTCTGCTGCTGCTCGGTTTACTCTTGGTCGTGGCGTTCCTCGGCCGAGGCTTCTTGTTCGAGGACAGATCGCTGCCCTCAAGTCCGGCGCCTCAGGTCCAAAAGTCCTCCGATTGGAAGCATATCTTCCTGATTGTCGTCGATACTCTGAGGCGCGATCATGTCTCGCTCTACAGCGATGTTTTACGGACCCCGAACATGGAGCGCCTGGCCGCGGAAGGACAGACTTTTGAGGCCGCCACGGCTTCGTTCCATCAGACGACGATGTCCATGGCCGCCCTTTTCACGGGCCGCACTCCCAGCCTGGAAAAGTCCGGAGGCGGAACACTGGACTGGAATGGGAAGACGTGGTGCGGGCTCGCCCGAATGGCCGAGGAAAATTTGGACTCCTGCATTCCGCGGGGCCTGCCGACCCTGGCCGAGGGTATGCGCGCGGCCGGCTTTCGCACGATCGGGATTTTGGCCAACGAACTCCTCTACACGCCAGGCGGTTTCGAGCGCGGCTTCGATGAATGGGTCGAGATCGCACCGGTCGACGGGAAAGCATCCACTTTCGGGAACGTTTCCAAGAAAATCTCGAGACGCCGGAGCGCTCCCGCAGTCAACGCGGAGCTCCTCCGGGTCCTCGACCAGCAACCGGCCGACCAGCGGCTCTTCGTCTACCTCCACTATATTGACGTCCACGAATATCTGGTGCTCCGACGACCCTACGCGGAAACGATCACCTCTTTCGACACACACCTGGGCGAGCTGCTCGACGAGCTCGAAGCACGAGGCCTTCTCTCCGACAGCCTCATTGTTCTAACCTCCGACCACGGTGAGGCTCTTGGGGAGGAGCACGCTCTCCCCTCGACAAGCGGGCATTTCGGCAACCCGTCGTTTCAACCCGTTCTTGAAGTCCCGCTGATCACTTCCCGCCCGATCCCCGTGCCCAGCGACACTCTCCTCCGGAGTCAGGACATATTTGATCTTCTATTGCGCCTCGCTGGCGAGGAGACGGCGGGTCCACAGGACGTGTCAGCGAGCGAACTCTTCGTCAGCGAAAACAACTTCCAGACGTATCGGAACGGCCGTTGGAAAAGTACACGCTCCCGCTCGGACGGCGTTCTGGCCCTCTTCGACCTCCAGACAGACCCTGGTGAAACAATCGACGTGGTGGGCCAGCATCCGGAGATCGCCGCAGAACACGAGAGCCGTATCGACGAAATCGCGACCAAGCTCGCCAACGAGACGGAAGGACCCACCGGCCTCAGTGCCTACGACGAAGAGCGACTTCGCCGCCTCGGATATATCGAGTAGGCGGTCGGCCCGGCGGGCCAGTCCGCAGGAGCACACGCAGGCCCGTGCACAGGACCACTTGCAGGATCGCTGACCGGCCAGGAAATCCGGCTCGCTCTTCCCCGGTGCCATTTCGGCGCGAGTCAGGAGCGGTTCTGGAGCAGTTTCCCGAGGCAACGGCCGAGTTCGGTGTCTGTCGGATCCCAGAGTCGCTCGGGGGCCTTGTCCACATTCGCTGGCCGCGCGTTCCAGCCACAAGGGTAGGCGCGGACGCCGACCTCCATCGCGGCAAGTGACCAGAGCAAGGCAGCGACAAAGGCGACTCGCGCGGGACCACGGCGCAATGGTGGCGCGATGGCGAGCCAGAGCGCGAAGAAAGGCAGAAGGTCGTTCATGTAGCGAGGACCGAATACCCACCCCGCCCACCATGTGGCGATGAATCCGTAGAGCGCGAAGACCAGCAGGCCCGCTACGGTGATCGCCTGCAGCGGTTCGGAAGATCGACTTCGTAGACCGAGGAGAAGGCCCGGAAAAGCGAAGAGCAGCACCGGGCTGTAGACAAAGAGGCCTCGACTGGGGGCCACCAGCATGCCCAGAAGGTGTGCCGGTGAAAAGCTGAAATAGGAAGTGACGGAGTGACTCGTCGCGATCCCGGAAACGATCTCGGCGCGGCCTCCAAGCAGGGATCCGTGAAGGGCATAATTCGCAGCGAGTGCCGCCCCTCCGATCGCCGTCACGACTGCGCCGGTGAGCAAAGCCGATCGCCGATCGCTGTTGCGGTAGGCGTCGAGGATCACGAGGATCGCGGCTGGAACGAGAATCGGTCGACACGCCGTCGCCATGGCAAGTGCGGCGCCCGCCCAAAGGTAGGCGCGAGGAGTCTCCCGCGCCCGGGTCCATGCCCAGAGTCCGAGGACCATCCAGAGGGCACTGGAGGTGTGCTGCCAGAGGCCACTCGCATTGAGCGTACGATGGCTGGACGCAAGCGCGAAGATGACCGTCACCAGAATTGCGCGTCCAGGGGGAACCGTTTGCAATAACCAGAGGAGAAGCAGGAAGACGGTGAGCGCTGCGGTGATCGCAGATACGCGCACGAAGTCATTGGGTCCCAATGGACCCTGCGCGGTTTCGACCATCCAGGCGATCGGCGCGAACGTCAGGGGGGAGGCGAGGGGCTCGATCCCCAGAAGTCTTCCGTCCCTCCAGACGACCGCATAGTTCGGATCTTTTCCCTGTTTGGCCGAGGGGTAGAACTCATCGAGATCGAGATCGCCGCGCTCGACCAGAGAGCGGGTGGTCTGCCAGCCCGCAATGGTTTCGCTGACGGCACCGAGAACCGGGTTGCGCATATAGAGAGAGACGAGCGCGGGAAGCAGCAGGATGGCGAGGACTGAGATCGCCAATATCTTTCGCTTGTTGGTGCGCTCCGCCGGGAGGATGCCCGCGGATTTGAATGGGCCGGATTGCATCGGAGAACGATTTCCAGTGCTCCGCGTTATCACCTTTGTCGATCGGGGGGAAGTTGGATCCCGGGGTCTTCCCTCGCGGGGGCGTGACTTCGATGTGATTCTCTCCGACGACCGGTGCTATCCTGAAGGATCTTTTTTGCCCCTCCCGTCCTCGGGGAAGAAATAGAGGATCGTCCCGTCGAGGTTGGCTTCGGGCAGTTGTTTTGACCAGGTCAGCCAGGCGCGCTTGAACCCCTCGGCGGTGCCCGGACTGTTGGAGAAAAGTTTCTCGGTGAAGAAGAGGCCGGCCCAGATGGCTGTGCAGGCAGAGAAAATCAGCAACGCCTTCCGTGCTCTCGGCACGAGTGCGGTTGCTGCTCGGGCAAAGAAGAGCGTACCCGCTCCTGCAATGGGCAGCATATAGGAGCCCTTGATGGCGGCCGCCGACGGCGCTCGCAGGGAGAAAGCCAGAAAGAGAAGGACTCCGAAAGACCATAAGACGACCAGCGGGGTCCACCGCGAGCGTCCTCGGCTTCGCACCGCCGAGCCGACGGCGAGAAAGAAGCCCGCGAGCATCCCGGCTGCCGGGACGAGGCCGAGCGTGGCAAGCAGAAAGCCCCAGGGCGATCCGTCCCGGTGGAAGTCGTCATCGGTGCGATGGAGGAAGGGATCAAACCAGATCGAGGCGTGGGTCAGTCCCCAGACGTTGGCCATTGCGGGGTTCCGGTTGGCGAGTCTCGCCCGGAGCGGTCCCGTCTGAAAGAGTGAAGGGCGCCGGATGGCCATCGGGTCAATCCAGAGGTAATCCGTCACCTGGCGCGGCCGGATGATCATGCTGTTCTCGGTTTTTTGCATGGGGCCGATCTCGCGTGTCATCGGTACGGGGGAGCCCGTCACCAGGAAGTTGCGGAGGTAGACGGGGCCGGCGACGATCAGGAGCGTGACACCCAGGGTCGCCAGAGCAGCGAGTGTCCCGGGGTTTGGTCGTCGCACGACGAAGGGCACCAACACGGCTGGGAGAAGAGGCAAAGAGTTGTATTTGGTGATGATGGCCAGACCGATTGTCAGGCCGGCAAGACAAGCGGCCCGACGGTTGGTGGGATCTGCCTGCAGGGCGAGAATCGGGGGGATCGCGAGCACCGCCATTGCGGCGCACAGGGCCTCGTTGCCGATCATTACGGCAGCCATCTGGTTGCTTGGTACAAAGAGGAAGAGGGCAGTGGCCACCCAGGCCGTGGGCCCGGACGCTCCAAGCGAGCGAGCGCATCTGTAGAGCACTATTGCAGCAAGAAGTCCCGCCAGCGCCCCGATCATACGAAGGCCGAACTGAACGGCATCGGGTCCGAGGGGAGCCAGGAGCTTCCATACGCCTGCGCCGAGGACGTAGTATGTGGGCGGATGGAAGGTCGACCAGCCCTCGGTGGGATGTGGCAATCGCCCCTCGTCCACCAATGTGAAGACATAGGCGGCATGACCTGGGCCGTCGTACCCGCGCAGCGAGGGGATGGCGGCTGCATTCCAGGCGCGTTGGCCCGTCGCTGCGACCAGCAGAAGAGCGAGAAAGATCCACTCCGCGCGGGGCCGCCGTCGCGTTCTTTCTGTATCCTTGCTCGCTGATGTCACTTGCGCCCCAATCTCTCCCGTCGACCGGTCCCCGTGTTCGGCCGGACCTCGAACGGGTTGGCCTCATGGCCGATCGGTGTCCGTTGCCGATCCATGCCTGAACCCGGGGGTGTAACACATGGTGAGGTGCGACGGGAACGAAAGGAAGGATCGGGACCGGGCTTTACTCGCCAGGAGACCGCAGCTCCGGGGTGGAGAAGAACCCATAACTGGCAGGGGCCCGTATGTCCGTGGCGGCCCGGCGATGGATCAGAGCGTTGCCCTCGTCGTTCCGGAAGGGATAGAATGCCGCCGATGAGTGCCACATGGGCTATTGTTCTGATCGGTGCGCTGTTGGGCACCTTCGGGTTCTTCATGGCGCTCGTCAGTGAGGACGGCGGAGACACTCTGCGCGGAGTGTTCCTCATGACGGCCGCTTTCGGCTTGACCTCGGCGTGGCTGGCGTTGAAAGCCCTTCGTTGGCTCTGGCGGGAAATGCGAACCATCAGGATCGTCGAACTCGACGACGACGGAAATCCGAAAAGGTAGGGC
>Ga0055584_100006712_pt1 | contig 11274 bp, 13 predicted proteins | sample OSDHelmetaG_FD_58716 | JGI IMG/M metagenome (GOLD analysis project Ga0055584, IMG submission 58716) | Pelagic marine sediment microbial communities from the LTER site Helgoland, North Sea, for post-phytoplankton bloom and carbon turnover... | ecosystem: Environmental > Aquatic > Marine >...
GCAGAGTCCTTACCCTCCCATAACCTTGAGAGTGCATTGTACTCAGCCGTGGCGTCTATCTCTGCTAGGATCTCATTAATATCCTCAGACGTTCCACCTGAAAACATAACACCAGTGGTGGCGTCAGAGGCTAAGATCCTTCCCTCACGATAAGCCTCAATAGCGTCTGGGTGGCTTAATGCTAGAGCCTTGAGAGCGTCGTCCTTATACCCCTTGGCGATCTCATCCGCTCTCTCATGCTCCATATCCCCAATCTGTCTAATGCGTTCAGCTCGTTCCTCATATCCTGAGTATCGAGGAGCTGCACGGAACTGTGAGACATAAGGCCTTGAGACGTAGTCAGACCCAATCTGATTGGCTTGCTTCTGAGCAGCTCTCTTCTTACCATAAGCCCCAAGCACCGAGCCACCAATCATTAACCCTGTGGTTATTGGGTCACCCATTGATATAACCTCCCATCTTTAGTTGTTTCTACATACTCGAACCCTGTGTGCTTTAGGTAAGACTCAGAGGTCGGGTACTTTGTGGAGGCTATTGCGAAGACTGGCCCACGATAGCTCTCGATGATTTTCTTAAAAGCTCTTGTCGCTTTCATGACAGTAACTGGGTATTTCTTAGGGTCAATGACGCACTCACTGAATGCCTGTAACGGCTTAGTGTGAAGCACCCCTCCGATCATTACGGGCTCCCCGTCCTCAAGAACAGTAATGCCACGAACAGATTCCTGAAAGGGCTCTCCATTCACGGCAATAACGTCCTCGTACTCCAATGGTCTAAATGTCGCTGTCATTTATCGTGGGTCGTCACGGATAGAACCATTGCCTGTACCGTAACAGGATTGTTAGCCACGAGATGAACCCGAGAGTCCGTCGTCCAGCTACCCTCAATCCCAAACGCATCATGGTCGTACTCCTCAATTACCGCAGTAGTGTCTACCAGCTTCCCATTCTCATACGCGGGAAACGGCTTAACCGTTGCGTTAGTTGGACCGACCTTTAATGAGTTGGGGTAATAATCCCTTAATAGAAACGCCACCTGACTAATATTCTTCCTTTGACCTATAGCCGTACCCATTCCTGCCGCATACGCCAGTTTAGGGGACTTCCATGTAGCCGTGTATCGAAGTCCTGCCACAACGCTCGTGTAAGAGCCTGAGAGCGTCACAGAGCCGCTTTCTACTGTATAGTCACCCCTATCCTGCCCATCAGCCCAAACGCCCACAGTGAGCCCCTCAAGATGACTCAGCCCTGTTAAGGTAAGCCCTGGAGAGGTGTATTCTACGAATGAGTCAAAATGCTTTGATGTCGTCGATGCCCTGCACTCAGTAATCATCGCCTGTTTAACAAAGTGCCGAGTGCCAGAGAAGTTGATCGTGTAGTAAACTTGATCCTCTTGATCTCCTGGGAGTACCACAACATCTTCAACCAGCCCAGAGTATGTGAGCCTGTACCAAGCCCGAACCCCTTCCACCGAATCTTGGAGGTTAACAATGACTGTCCCATCGTCTAGCACAACGTGAAGCCTAGTCTCAGGCTGTCGCTGTGTCACAATTCTTTTTATACCAGCCAATGCCAGCTCGGGATGTAGCACCATAATGTCGCTAGGGTGGTACTCATCAGCCTCACTCGACTGAGCCAACTCAAATACTTTAGTTCCTGACCTGTGGCAGAAGTAAACATTCCTATCGATCTTTACATAATCGATTGCCTTACTGCCTTGGGTCGAAGTCTCCTTGAGATTTATATTGGTGGCGGTCAATGGCTCAGAGAATCCTGATGACCGAATAGATATCTCACTACCAGCCGTGCCTGATATAAGCCTCATGGCTGGACACAACCAGCTCACGTTATCAACTGGTCCAAACCCTATAGTCCTACGCAATGACTTAGAATCGCCTTCTACAGTGCTATCAAAGGATTGATATAGATCCGACACTGACGCAGTAAATTTATTCTTGCCTGCCCACCATGTGCGACCCTCGTACAGAGCAACCGCTGAGGGGTAACCGTCACCAGCCGAATACTCTGAGCGATACCAGTTAAGGGTGGATGTGGTCTTACCAAAGTCATTAATCACTTGAACCTGTGCGACAGTGGGGCTTGTTACGCTGACGACTCGACAATTACCACTGATCGAACCACCTGGGAATATTAATCCAGTCTCAGCAGTTCCTGAAGTATAGTCACCAGCCTTACACGCCAACCTATAATAGATGATTGAGTTATCAAGACCGTCGTCATAGACCACGCTAGACTGATTGGATGAGTAGGTCTTAACGTCCTCCCATGCACCAATCTCAGCTATTGACCGCTGTAGCGTTATTGTCGCGGTCCATGTGCCGGATATGGTTACCTCGAACTTCCGAGTGTTACCAACGCCCGTCACTTTTATACCTCCGGTCTCTTGGTTCTCACCACTAATGGATTGAGCGACCTCCTGTCCGGCAGACTCCAACTTGAAGAGTACGCCCTCATGATCGCTCGTGGTGAAGAAATCCTTACTCGCAGTGAGTGTTGTGTTCCCTGATAATGCTGCTGGCGTTAACGACGTCTCATCAACATTGATCTGACCATACGGTCCGTCCTCGGATCTAAAGTCAACAACAGACCAAGACCTTGTCCCCCTGCGCTCAATCTTAAACCAAGGGATATCTTTTACCGCGCAGAATATAACATCTGCCGATTGATCGTATCTAATCAGTGGTAGTGAAGCCGTTGGGACTGCCGTGGGGATTGATAGCGTCCCTGCTGCCTCGATAGCTACTGAGTCAACAAGCGCCTCGTACTTCTTCGCGTTAGATAGCGTGATTGTGAAGTCGCCTGTGGGGGTAAACGCAAGGCTATGAGTCCCAGGAGATAGGTCACCTGAATATATGTCATACGAGTCAACTCCTGTCGTGCCTATGTCTATGTGAACATTAGCGTCAGCTATCACAATCCTGAATCCATGCTGAACATCAACCTCAGCCGTGATAGTCTGCCATCGCTTTGCTGTGCTTGACCCATCACCTATGAGCGACATGTACCCACCAGTCTTCCATGTTGATGCAGCTAATCCAGCATCAGCGTTAGTCCAACTGGTCACGTTGCTTGTGAACGTACCGTTGGTTATCGTAGAAGTAACCCCCGTTCTAGTGACCACCGCATCATCCACCCAGATCTCGATGGCATTGTTGGTGAACTGAATAATGGCAGAGTCGTCTGCGTCAAACACGAACGGAATATTGTAGCTCTCGCCACTAAGGTTCCCTAAGTATTTATTGCCAACCCTGTAGTTCATTGCGCCTAAACGTTGAGGCTCAAAGTTTGTCATTGTCTCACACATGTCAGAGATCCCTTCTAGATCTACGCGACTCAATGCGAGTGGGGAGACTTCCCCCCTGTTGAATTTATTGACTAATGTATTCACTCTAGGCACTAGTAATCTCCAGGACGTCCGTTATAACTCCCGTTCCTAAGTCTGGCAGAATTCCATGAGCCCCTCGGTAATGGCTTTGTGGGGTGTCTCATTGCATCCTTACTCTTAGCCTGCCTCTCTACCTTATTCCACTCCTGCTCGATCCTCTGCTGATCTGAGAGGTTTTTCATAGTGGGAGAAACTCTGAGTGCCAGCGTTACGGCTACCAGTGCGGAAAAGTATTCGGGCCATGACGCAATGTCATTGATGACCGTATTCTTAACGTACTGAACATAGATGTCATCGAGATCAGTGAACCAGTGAGTATCGCCTTCTTCATACTGACTCAGAGGCGAACGCATGTACTCATCAGAATAAATGCCTGACACCTTGAGTAGGTCAGTGGGTTTAGTGTGACCCTTCTTATAGCCAAACTCAGTCTCGATCTCGTTGTCGTATGAGATCTTGACAGACTGTCGCAGAAAGACCCAGTCGTTATCCTCGGCAAGCCTAGCCACCAAGCCTTGGTCCCAAGCGTTGTCTAGCAAATACCGAGACTCTATATCGTTTGTCAGTGAAGATAGATGGCGCTCCCCTAATAAAGTGAGTGCCTCGTTATATAATCCCAGTATAGTAGCCATTACGCAGCCGCTTTCTGTGTGAGTACTTCGTTAGCTTGATCCTTGTTTTCCATTCCGTCTTGAATGATGTCACCCGTTAGCTTATCAACCAAGCACCATTTGCGTATCTTGCCCTTGTAGACGGACTCATACTCTCGGTTCTCAACATCATCACCTGATGTTAAATCGAAACTCTCAATGATCTTTATATAGAGTTTGTTTTCACCCTTGCGTTGAACAAAGGCACGGGCTAACCATGAGTTATCCTCGCATATTAATCTGATCTCATCTCGAGCCTGAATGAATCGTCCAGCGTGTTGCCAGAAGCTGGGCTCACATGCGTCATCAAGTGTGACGCCGACAGGGACGATAGCCTGCCATAGTTGAAAGGAAAACTTGCCTTCTGTTAATCCTGTTCTATGAAGTGGAGTGTGTGTTGCCATATAACCCTCTGCATTAAAAAAAAGAGCCCCCTTCTGCATAAGGGGACCCTAAAACGGATATTAGTCCGTATCAGTGGCTACTATTGCCACGCCGTCTGATAGATCAGCAGCGCCGCCAGCAGCGACTGAGTTAACGATATAAAAGTGAGCCACACTCGCGTCAGAAGAACTCTGAAGCACGATGTCACCTACGTTCATACCTAAGTCATCCCCATTGGTTATGTAGCCTGTTACTCGGACTACAGTCGCCGCGTCAGTGGATGAATATATCCAGAAACTTGGTGATGCTGTACCCACAGCAGCAATTGCAAGCCGTGGTGGGTTAGTTGTTGCGTAAGCCATAAGTTAATCTCCTAGCTGTAAGCTGAATCGTCATGAAGCATTTTCACAACACCAGCGTTTTGTAAAAGGGCAGAACCCATAAACACGGAAGCGCGACACCAAGACTTGTCATTCTTTTCGTCGTAGCCAACATGAGTATCCATGGTATCCATGTCGCATGCATGACCAATCGCGTTCTTGTTGTACATGAAGCACGTAGCGCTAGACGTACCCGCACCATCAAGGGCAGGGTTAACAATCCAGTTCACACCCCACCACTTGAACGCATCATCCTTCGACACGCCATCAAATGGCTTAGTGTTAATGAAGTCAGCAGACGAGAACTCATTGATGCCCATCAGATAAGCATGATAAGCCGGAGTGATCTGTGCAAAGACCTCATCACTTCCGCCTGCCGCAAACGCATTCGCCAGCTTAGTCTTAGCCTTTGATACTAACGCCAGAGTAGCTACAGCAGCAGCGCCCCAAGTTACAGATGCCGTTGCCAGCTCTGTATTGATGTCTGTATCGATCTTGCGATTGATAACAGCCTGAGATGTACGCTGCATAAGCGCACGTTGATCACCCTGACCAGCGAAGATATTAAACCGAGTCTTCTCTGGAATGTCATGCCACTCAACCAGAGTCGCAGTCGTTTGGGTTAGCGAATCGGGTCGCGTAGGTATGTCACCGTTAGGGCCACGAGTTACGGCGGTTGCACCACCACTGTCCGCTACTAAGAAGACAGCAGAACCACCCTCTTTAACGAACTCTTTTACCACAGTCTTACGGACTAGGGATTCTGATTTCTCGAACCCAGCAATAGTCTCGTTGCGGTACTTTACTTGAAAAGCTGTTTCAGCCATTTCATATTACCTCAATAGAATTAAAAGAAAATAAATGTTTTCCATGCTGGGTATCAGTGTCATGCTTTAGCGAGGTGTCCTTTCGGAGTCGAACCACATGAGCGCTGGGCTTTCTGAAAAACTGGTGGGGAGTTAACGTCGCCCCAAGACGGATACTAATGACCTCGTTGCTGATACGCCACTTGCTGCTCAAGTGCTTTATCGTAACGTGCTTGGAAGTCTGCGCTTAGATACTTAGCCCTATCGGACGGGTCATCGCTTCGCATTAATTTATCAGCCTCACCTATGATGTCGTTCATTGCTGACATCTGTGCTGCCGTGTTTGGAACAATACTTGCCATTGGATTAATCTGTCGACCAATGTCTGTGAACCAGTTCATAAACTCAGGAGAGTTGAACAGTGCAGTGCCGTCAGGCATACGCGCCTGAGAGAAGTCATCTCTAACACTCTCTGGTAGCCCCTCTAGCTGGTTCTGAATGATGTTTAGGTTAGTCTGGTAGTCATTACCCCAAGTCTCACGCAAAGCCTGTTGAGCCCCCTGTGCGTCGAGATTGTCTTGGGTGTAACGCTGATCCTCCGCCGCCTGTTGAGCCTCTCCTCGAGTGCCTAGGAACTCTGTCGCTAGGTCAGACATGACGTCAGGTGATACGTTATGATGATGTGCCGCCTTTAGTACGGCGTCCATAATGCCCTTGTCTTCCTCCCCTAGCACCATACCCTCGCCCAGATTGAGCTTGTATTGATCTGGAGACTCAGGAACCCCTCGGCTTTGCCTGTATTCGGCTAACTGTTCTGGGGTCGCGTTATCTGGTAACTCACTACTCAGACCTTTTGAAATCTTGTCTCGTCCCTCCCAGAACGATTTAACAAAGTCATCCGTTGACTTGTATCGACCTAGCTGGGCTGCTTTCTTTTCATCACCCATACTAAAGTCATCACGCCAGTTCTCAGGCATGTACCCAAACGGTGTGTCCGGTGCGACGGTCTCTGTTACTGCTGTTGGCGTCTCTTGAGGTGTCGACTCTACAGTCGCGTCAAGTTCTTCAGTCATCTAATTTCCCTACTGCTATGTGTGTTGTGTGTAAGATTCGTTGACCCGTGTGAATTCTCCCTGAGAGAAACGCTGAGTCATGTGTGTCTCCGGCGTAAGGCATGTCATGCATTCTGCATAGCTTCACCATGATCGCGTTAAGACATAACGTCTGCTGCGGTGGTGTTGCCTCACCCCTGTGTACTGCTTGAATAGCTAGGATCTCATCCTTATGTAAGGCTAGATCCATTACTACGTCAGGCTGCTGTTTCAATGTCACCCCCTGCTGCTGCCATTTCTGCCATCTGTTGAGCTTGCTGCTGCATTGCCTGCTGCTGCCTTGCTACCATTACATCCTCCTCAGTCCTTAACCATGACGCATTACCGCCCGAGCCAATGATTGCGTCCCTAAGCCCAATGTCTGCATTAAAGTTACCAATAGCCTGCGGATCAACCTGTCCCGCCATTGTAGTAAACTCTACCGCCTGAACAAACAACTGACCCTTGATCTTCTCGCTAGCCTCTGAGATCGGTGAGCTAAACTTAAAGTCTAGGTCGATACCCTTCAGTGAATCAGGAACGTCATACGCCGATCCAAACTTATTATTAACGGTCAGTAGGTCAAACGTGATCTCACACAGCTGACCATTGTATTCTTCCTCCATAGGTGAGAATAGTGGCAATGCCTGCCGCTGGAACTCCGCCATACGCTCACTGACTTCATAAGCCGTCATCCCTGCCGTGTTTGGAAGTGTCAGTTTATTGAGATAGAAACCCTCTGCAATACTTGTCTGCAAATCCTGATGCATCTGGAAGCCTAGAGGTAACCCTCCACGATCCAGCCCAAGGGGTCTTAGAACCTCACCAAGCCTCTCGTCATACTTCTCGTCAACCCAAGTCACCCCGCCAGCATATACGTTCACATCCGATCTGAGGGCGTTCTGTGTGGCTAGTAAAGGCGGTCTAACAAACAACTCACCCGCTTCTATTAGAGTGTGAGCCATCGCCTGCAATGTCCGAGCGTCAGGCAATGATGCCATCGTAGCGGGACTGTAGGCGTACTGTGAGCCAGCTAGGGTTGCGAACCTAGGGACAATGTAGAACTTATTCGTTATCCCCTTCTGCTCGAGGATGTGGTTGTTAGCCGTATCGATGAAAGTAGAGATGTACGGGTTCTGGTCGTCAGAGTCAAAGTGACCCACGGGCATAACGATATGCTGACATGGGACTTCCTGCTCAGGGTCCTTATCGAGTAGCTCTACCATCCGAGCATGTAGTGCATCCCTTCCGAACGTATCTGCCAGTTGTCGAATAGTAGGCTTCCACTTCCTTACCACCGTGCATACCTGACCGCGCTCGTCCTCAGACCACGCACAGTCCCTCAAGTGCCACGTCCTATACAGAAGCGAGTCGTACTTCATCGAGTACTCTGCCGACATTACTGCCTGACCGAATGTGAAGAAGTCATGATCCGCTTCCTTGGCTGCTCTCATGAACCCAGTCCCTTGGAACTTCATCAGACTAGCCTGACGCTTAGTCAACCATTCAAGATAGCTCTTACCCGCGTGATCCAACTCAGCCTCAGCAACTAGCTCAAACCAGTTCTCACTTCGAAGCATCGACCCAGCGAGATTGGCTAGGTCACGTCGAGCCCGTACAGGGAAGCTATCAACTAAGTGATCACCGAACTCTCTACCGACATTGTTAATCTCTGTGAAGTCTGCTCGCTCAGGATAGAAGTTGTCCGCAATGGCTTGCCAAAGTGAATTAACTCCTTGCTTTTTTCTGAACAGTTCATCACAGTGCTTAATTAGTCGGTCTTTATTCATTTATCTCCCCCACCGTGGAATCGACTGAAGTATTCCGCAGCCTTCTGACTGCCTGCGCCTCTGTTCTCGTCAAGTCGACGATTCGTCTTAAGGGCTCCATTCGGGTTGTATTGAGCCCCATCCATCCACCAAGGCATAGACTGAGGCATAGGCGGAGTTCCTCTAGCCTCCATCGCCTCTCGACTCATAGGGCTCTTGCCATCGTGATAGTAGCCACCGACCATCGATGCCTTAGACGGCTTGTATTTGACGTCAGGGTCTCTTGAGTTTAACCCTGAGAAATTCTTAACCGCTGATCCCATTACTCTAAACCTCCAGACTTCTGTGTTAGTAAAGTTGCTGTCCGAGCTGAACCCTTCTTCGCCCTAGCTCTTTTCTTTGCCGCTAGTAGAGCCGCATTGTCCGGCAGTGGTTGCTCAATCTGCTCTGGGAGGTCTGGATACTCAGGATAGGCAGGCATTGCAGGGAAGTTGATTGTTGGATAAGCACCACCCCAGCCACCCTCGCCCCTCCAGCTCGTATCGATCTCATTCGGACCTAAACTCCACGGCGTAGGTTTGGGCATTGGGTTACCAAAGTCATCATAACCATAACGACCATCAGCTGGTCCAGCTTGGTTCGCCAACGTTGTATATGCCTTAGGCTTAGGCTTGGCTCCCTTACTACCGCCCATTACGTTCTCTCATTTAATCTCTCCAGTTGTTTATCTAAGTCGTTTGGCGTACTGAGTCATCGAGCGCTTCTGAAAGTTAACCCGAGGGGTATGTTGGAACTCTGCACTCCCCTTTGCCTTTGTGATATCTTTGAATAAAGCCGTCAGTCCCCACACGAGCCAGTCGACACGATCCGGTGATCCTGTACCCTTATACCCGCTCAAGGTGAAGTCAACCATTTGGTTCTCAAGCTCAGGAAAGACACCAGCGTGTTTAACCTTGCCCTTTTCGTACAGTGCGGCTATCGGCTCGGCACGTATATGTTTGCCCCGAGTGGCAGTCACCATTTTAAACGCCATAGGAAGGTCGTCAGTCTCGATGACAGCCTCTACCATCGCACCCCCATAGTTGCCCTCGGCTACAACAGAGTCGGCTCCATTACGCTCATACGCGCTTGAGACGATACCTGACCACTCCCTCGGATGATACTTGCCGGATAAGTCTTCAATAATATAGCCCAGCCCATCGACACCTAAACCGCAGACGCCGATACCAACCTCATCATTGCTTGAGTCATCACCACCCGCACCGCCGCTTGGGTCAACGGCTACAACTACACGCTGCATTGCCGGAGTCTCACTGACTCGATGTATCGATATTAAATTGTGAGTCCACAGCGCACCGTCTGTTGCATCGCCATAAAGCCCGAGAAGGAAACGTCTCCGCTCCCGCTCAGGCAGTTCTTCTAATGTCTGGATGTAGTCGTCAGCAAGATTCTCGCGGTTATCCTGCGGATTCAGTTTGTAAGTAGAGTACATCTCAGGCTTCGCTGTCGACACACCTGAGACAGGGTCTTTCTTTAAATGAAAAAGCTTATAAACCCACGAAGCCGTATTGTCAGGGTTCAGGTCGTAATAAGCCTTGAGCGTCAGGTTTGACTTCTGAGCCAATCGGCTCATCATTACGTTGCGTGAGTACCACGGGATCTGGGAACACTCATTGAAGTAGAGGGTTGAGTACTCAGACCCTAATGCCTTCTCTACCCTGTCCTTATCGTCGAGACCTATAAACCAGATCTCAGACTTATTTGGGAGGGTCAACACGTTGAACTCCCCGTTGTAGTTGCACTGCTCCATCAGCCCTGGGAAAGCCTTCTCCATCACGTCAGGTAAGGTCTGCTTAACTAGGTTAGCAATAGCAGCGTTCTGTCTGAACCTGAGCGCAGCGTGTCTAGTCCGAGGTTCCTTCAGGCCTCTTACGATTAAGGCACGGACAAACAAGAACGTCTTGCCTGACCTGCTGCCACCCTCTAGGCATACGTGACGAGCATCAGTACCCAGTACACGCATTGCAGACTCTTGAGCTTGAGTCAATTTAAACTCTGTAGTCAATACAGGGTTATCCATTTATTATCAACGCTCTAGCTCTCATGCTTGGGTGTAATCACTCACAAACTTTTAAAGTATGCAAGCTGGGAGCCCGTTTGTGCTTTGAATACCCTCGTTTTGATGCTTTCTTCCTGTCCCTGTGGACATTTGAGCGAGTGAAGGTCTTCGCGTGTCTTGCTACAGGTGAGCGCATATCCCAACTTAAATGTCCTTATCCAAGGCTGTGAATATAATGTTAACCGGATTATCACTATTACCGCCAAGCTCAATCGATTTGAGGTCTGGCAGGATCTTACTGAGTTTCCTGAACTGTATGTCTGCGAGTAGTCGGTACTTGGCAACATCTGAGGATTCCATAGTAGGGATCAGCTCTTCTACCATTGCTAGTTGTCGTTGGATATGTGAGAACTGAATCTTAGAACGGAGGTCAGTTTCCTGTCGTTCCTTATTCCTACGCTTACGAGAATGCTCGGTTTCCTTTCTTGGCTTACTCATAGTCCTCCGAGATATCTTCTATAACAAGACCCATTTCTTTCAGTAGCTCATCGATATCCTGAGTGCTTGTCCCGCCCTCCAAGATATCCTTGATCGTTTCTTCCCTATTCATTTGATTTTCCATTCAGCGAACATAACATATTAGATGATAGCTATACGACAAGATTAGCCAATTAGAATAAAGTGTTGCACCCTAGCTCAATATGAGTATAATGCTTGGTATTGAAACAAA
>Ga0055584_100006713_pt1 | contig 11272 bp, 10 predicted proteins | sample OSDHelmetaG_FD_58716 | JGI IMG/M metagenome (GOLD analysis project Ga0055584, IMG submission 58716) | Pelagic marine sediment microbial communities from the LTER site Helgoland, North Sea, for post-phytoplankton bloom and carbon turnover... | ecosystem: Environmental > Aquatic > Marine >...
TATGGCCAGTGACAGTTTTTCATCTCTCTCCATATCCAAAGCCCAACGGGCGAATCTGGAATCGCTCGGTTACAAGAAAATGACGGCTATCCAGAGTCAAAGCCTGCCGCACGTTTTGAAAGGTAGGGACCTCATCGCACAGGCCAAAACGGGCAGTGGAAAAACAGCTGCTTTTGGCATTGGTTTATTGGAGCAGATTAATCCTCGCTTCTTTGGAGTACAGGCGCTGATTTTGTGCCCAACCCGAGAACTGGCCGACCAGGTTGGCAAGGAACTCCGCAGGCTGGCTCGCAGCACACCCAATATCAAGCTGGTTTTATTATGCGGCGGTAAGCCGTTCGGGCCGCAAAAGGGTTCGCTGGAACACGGGGCGCATATTGCCGTTGGGACACCGGGGCGTATTCAGGATCACTTACGTAAAGAGACCCTGAAGCTTGACAGTCTGAAGACGCTGGTTCTGGATGAAGCGGACCGGATGTTGGATATGGGTTTCTTTGACGTCATGACCGAAATCATCGCGCAGACACCCAAAATGCGTCAGACGCTCATGTTTTCAGCAACCTATCCGGAGCAAATTAAGAAGATGTGCCGTTCCATTCAGCGCGACCCGGTGACGGTAACGGTTGACAGTGAACACAAATCCGGTGTGATTGAGCAGGTATTCTACGAGGTTAAAAAACACGAACGCAATAACACCTTGTTGGCCTTGTTTGAACACTACAAACCTGAAACCACGCTGGTCTTTTGCCATACCAAAAAGCAGTGTGATGAAGTGGCACGCCTGCTAAGAGATCAAAAGATTGAAGCGCTCGCTATTCATGGTGACCTGGAGCAACGCGAACGTGACCAGGTGCTGGTGCAGTTTTCCAATAACAGTTGTTCGGTACTGGTCGCCACCGACGTCGCTGCCCGTGGCCTGGACATCAAATCCTTGGCGGCTGTAATTAATTATGAGTTACCGCGGGACCCCGAGATTTATGTGCATCGTATTGGACGTACCGGGCGGGCAGGGGAAACAGGTATCGCGCTGAGCATATTCGCTGAATCCGAACAGTATCGGGTCAAATCAATTGAGCAGTATCTGAAAAAACCATGTATCTGTGATGTATACGCCTCACTTGATCGTGATCCGGGATTTTCACTTTCATCACCCATGGTTACGATTCAGCTTGATGCTGGCCGGAAAAGCAAAATGCGCCCAGGTGATATTTTGGGTGCCTTGACAGGTGAAGGCGGGCTGGCCGGATCGCAGATTGGCAAGATTGATATTTTTGATATGTCCAGCTACGTTGCCATTGAACGCAGTGCCCTTCGCCAGGCGCTTAATTACATGGCTAACGGCAAAGTCAAAGGGCGTAATGTACGCGCCCGGCGAGTCTAAAACGGTTATTGCAGGACCGTTATAAAGTAGGACGTTCAGGGAAAAGCAAGGGATGGCTAACTAAAACGTATGGACACAACGAATCGCTATTCACCCCTGGAAGAAAAGACCAATATCATTTCTCATGCCATTGGCCTGGCCCTCAGTATCGTTGCCCTGTTGTTGATGCTTGTTCGCGCCAGTGCTTCCGGAAGCCTCCTGGCTGTTGTTAGTGCCGGAATTTTCGGCATCAGTTTAATTGCGTTGTATGCGGCCTCAACTATGTATCACAGCGCAAAAGATCCAAAAGTGAGAGCTCGGTTAAGGGTCAATGACCATGCCACCATCTACATCCTTATTGCAGGCACCTACACGCCGTTTACGCTTATCACGCTCAATGGTTGGGTGGGCTGGACGATTTTCGGTGTTTCCTGGGGTATGGCTATCACGGGTGTCACCCTGAAACTGTTCTTTACAGGAAGATTCAATGTTGTATCCACCCTGATGTATATTTTCATGGGCTGGATCATCATATTCGCAATAAAACCCCTGATTAACAGCTTTTCACCCGAGGGTTTGTTCTGGCTTGTTGCCGGTGGTGTCGCCTATACCGTCGGCGCTGTTATCTACAGCATTGAAAAAATACAATTCAACCATGCCATTTTTCATCTTTTTGTCTTACTAGGTAGCTTGTGTCATTTTATTTCGGTGTATTTCTATGTCCTCACGTAGACTGTGTAATTCATCAGGTACCAGACCACGAAAGTGCATAGCGAGGCACGCTACCGACTGGTGAAATGTGCGGGTTAACAATAGCTACCCTTCAAAACTTAACCCGCGGTTTTTTTGCAGAAGCTCTATCTTGACGATTCCGGAACAAAAAAGGCCGTCTATTTGAGACTGGTAAGGGGCTAACGACTCCCGTGCTTTGCCCATGGGGCCATGGGGCCAGGGTGCTGAGTGCGAGCCATCTTTCAAAGCGCTAATCTCCGACTGAAGCTCTCCGTCCAAATCAGGATAGGTGGACTGTAATCCGCTGGCCTGCAGGGCCAGTTGTTGATTTGAAAGGATTTGTACGAACTCCTTTCGGGCCCTTTCACTGACATAAGCTTCCTCCATCTCCGAAAAGGTAGAAGCCGATTCTTTGGCCAATTGTTCACCGTAGCTGGTCAGATAGATATAGAGGTATTCACCAATACCCATTTCCTCGTTCAATAGTGCCTGGTTACGATTCGTTGAAAACTTCACCATTCTGGGCCCGGCACTGAATGCACTTTTCAAGCCTTGCAGGCCGGCGGATGCAGCATCAGATGTAGAGGATTCCTCATCAGTTTCGAGTTGTTCAAGTAGAGTAATACTGGTCAGGACAGCCTGGTAGTCAGCGCAATCAGGCTGCAAGACTTCACGAACGCGGATAAATGCCTCTATCCGTTGCGCAGAAATCGAGCCGTCAGGTGAAGGCGTGTATCGATTGGCCCAACCGAAACGGTCAATCAGGCTTTGCTCAACGCGTTTGGCATCCCGTACACCTGTTGTAAGAAAAAAAATTCCTGATGTGACTACAAAGACAATGGCCAAGGAGATAACCAGGCACCCTTTGAGCTTGCTACCCGCCTCTTTGGGTTTGCGTTTTACCATTTCATTGTTCACTTGGGTTTGCTTGTTGTGACCACCAAGTTAACACGTTTTAAAAAGGTCCGTTAGTTGTGAATGCCTCGCTGAAATCATGGTGCTCTTGTGGCAAATCCGCAGCATTTTCGGCCGAAATGGCAATAGCCTAAACTCAGTGTTAAACAATTTCTGGACTTCAAACGCCTCTAAAGCATCACAATCGTGTTACACTTGCTCTTTTACGGCCTTAAAAAAGCTTCGTGAAGAAGAAAAATAGCAATTTGAGCTTTTTTGAGCACGTAATTGTTGTTGTTGTTTCTGCCAGATGGCAGGATGTAAGATTAGAAAGTAGTTAATTAATTTATTAAGGAATCAAGGTTATGAGTACAGGTACAGTAAAATGGTTTGATGCGGGGAAAGGTTATGGATTCATCACACCAGAAGATGGCAGTAAAGATTTGTTCGTTCACCATTCAGAAATTCAAACTGATGGTTATGCAACACTGAATGACGGCCAACAAGTAGAATACGAAGTAGGACAAGGCCAGAAAGGCCCATGTGCAACCAAGGTTGTTGCTCTCTAAGTCGTAGATCTAAGATTAGTCGAAACGGGTGCCGGTTAAACCAGCACCCGTTTTTTTTTGACCATTGAAAAGTAATTACCCATTTTTAGCTGATACCGTCGGGATGGTCATAAACCGCCAACGGGGGGTTTGCTCATAAGCATTTATGAATGTTTTGTTTCCGGCGACGTAAAAATCATAGTTGCCCAGATCTGCCGGCTTGATATGAAGCAGCTTAAGCGTTGACGCAGTGTTAATTGTCCCATCATCCAGATCAGTATCGACGGGCAGGTAGTGAAAGTTATCAAAGGCATCCTGCCAAGACCTGCAGAGGTTATCCTGGTAGCGGTCTTTCATACTACGGGTCATCCAGATTAAATGTATGCTGTGGGCTACTTCCAGAGCCATAACGTGCTCAATCAGGCTCCTGACAGGTGCAAAGCCTGTGTGCCAGGCAATGAAAACCAGTGACCGGTTTGAACCCTCATCAAAAACAAAGTCACCTTCAGGTCCGTTGATGTCAATCGGGGCGCCTTTTTTAAGATGCTTGAAAACAAGGTCTGAAAATTTATCGCCTTTAAGCCTTGGTAATTGGAAATGGAGATTCATGTCATCGCAGGGGCAACTGCTGATTGCATGAGTAGCCGTGGGCAAGCCTGCACCACCCAGTTGTACGTGCTGTCCAGCGAGGAAACGCAAACGTTGGGTGCGTGGTGTTTTCAGGTGTAATAGGGCGACATCATCGTTGACGAATTCGATATTTCTTATCTTGGCGGTGATGTGTTGTCGGGGTATCTCTTTGCTGCTTTGAGCTTCCGGGGCCTCGAGCGTGATATCGCTAACTGCGCTATTGCAGCACATCAATACATGACCTGTGCTTCTTTTTTCCTCGCTTATCATGTAATCGTGGTGCCGCACCTGCCGCACCTCGCCAGAAATTATTTTGGCCAGGCACTCACCACAATTGCCATTGCTGCAACCGTACCCAAGAGCGAGGCCCGAGTGCAGGCCGGCTTCAAGAAGCGTCAGGTTGCCTTCGGAGGGGATGTTGCGACCGCTGGGTAGAATTTTTATGTTACTTGGCATTGGTCTCTTTCCGGCGACGTTTTCCCGGGTTGGGGACAAATGGTGCGTTATAAATAACGCACTCTACGGGCGTCTGTTTTTGGGTTTTCTTTTTGGTTTAGCATTTTTCTTTTTGTGGGTCTTGCCCGTCGGCAAGGAGAGTTTGTGCTTACCCTTGGGCGAGGAAGGCTTACCCTTGCGTGAGGAGGGCTTTGCCGAATCAGATTGTTTGTGTTTTTCACCAAGGCGGGTGATACCCAGTTTTTGACCTGCTACCCAGATCTTCTTAAGGGTAATGAGGGTTTCGTTAGGCATACCGGCGGGCAGGTCAATCAAGGTGTAATCGTCGTAGATGCTGATACGGCCGATGTTATTGCCGCTTATATCCGCCTCATTGGCGATGGCACCGACAATATTCCCGGGCATGACTCCATGGTCATGACCCACGGCAAGACGGAAACGCTCCATTCCTTCGGAAGGTGGACCGTCATTTCCCTTGTTCTGAGACGGTCTGCGCCGGGAGGGCGCATCTTTCCGGCCTTTCCTGTCACGTGCCGGCCGGCTTTCCTTATCCCAACTTTTGTTTGCAACCCGGTGGGGGTTGTTCTGTAACAGGAATGGAGAATCACCCTGGAGCAACTGCGCCAGTGCGGCCGCGATTTGTAGCGGGGGTACATCCTGATCTTGCTGATACTCTTCGATCATCTTGGAATACAGGCTCAGGTCCACGCTTTCGAGCGTGTCGGTGATACGTTGTTTAAATTTATCGATGCGCTTGTTGTTGATGACATCAGTGGAAGGCAGCTCCATGAGCTCGATCTTCTTCCTGGTGGCATTTTCTATGGCGTATAACATTCGTTTTTCACGTGGAGTGACGAATAATATGGCATCGCCTTCACGACCGGCCCGACCGGTGCGGCCGATACGATGTACATAAGCCTCGGTATCGGTTGGTATATCGTAATTGACGACATGGCTGATGCGGTTAACATCGAGACCCCTTGCCGCCACATCGGTGGCTACAACGATATCCAGTTTGCCGTTTTTCAAACGATCGACGGTACGTTCACGCTGTTTCTGTTGAATATCACCATTGAGAGGGGCTGAAGCGTAACCACGCGCTTCGAGCTTCTCAGACAAATCAACCGTGGCAAACTTGGTGCGTACAAAAATCAGCATGGCATCGAAGGGTTCAGCTTCGAGAATACGAGTCAATGCATCGAGCTTATGAAAACCCTGCACCGGCCAGAAGCGTTGCCGAATGGTTTCCGCCGTGGTGGTCTTGTCCTTGACGGTTACCTGGACAGGTTCATTCAGATAACGGGTGGCGATCCGGCGGATCTGTTGTGGCATGGTGGCCGAGAACAGGGCAATTTGCCGGTCTTGAGGTGTTTTTTCAAGTATCCACTCCACGTCATCGATAAAACCCATCCGCAGCATTTCATCGCCTTCATCCAGCACCAGCGTGGCGAGCTTATCCAGTACCAGCGTTCCGCGGCGAATATGATCCATGACACGTCCCGGTGTGCCTACGATCACATGCACACCACGCTGCAGGGCACGAATTTGCACACTGTAGTCCTGACCTCCATAGATGGGCAAGACATGAAAACCCTTTATGTGGTGAGCGTACTTTTGAAAGGCCTCAGCTACCTGAATAGCCAGTTCACGCGTAGGTGCCAGCACCAATACCTGCGGGTCTTTCTGTTTTAGATCGAGCCGGGATAATATCGGCAGTGCAAATGCTGCGGTTTTGCCTGTACCGGTCTGCGCCTGGCCAACGACATCCCTGCCTTCCAGCATATAGGGAATTGTCTGCGCCTGGATCGGGGACGGGGTTTCATAACCTACTTCATCCAGAACCTTCAGAAGTGATTGTTGCAGGCCTAATTGGTCAAATGTTTTCACTGTGTCGGTATTCATGCTCGCTATCCGGATGTGTAACTGTGGAACCCAGTGAGGAGTATGCGCCAATTACCTCCAATTCGCGCCCCGAACCTGAAAATTTTTGGATTGAAATCAAACTGCCGGAAAGAATCCGGCGGTTCTGAACATCAGAATTACCGGACCGGTTTTATTCCGGTCCGGCCTGGTACCTATTCGGACCGGGTGGTCGATGCCCTGGCTTCATCAAGGGCCGATCTTAATGCCTTGGCCCATACGGTCATCATTCGCCTTGCTACCGCAGTGTTATTAACACTGGTCCGCCACTCGGCATAACCACGGTCGTAGTCGCGTTTCCGGTCGGTCGCCTTGGCTATTTTGTCATTTGTCAGGGAGTCATAAAGCTCAACGTTCAGTGTCATTTCACCGGCTCTATTAGAATAAGACCTGGTGAAGGATCCGCTACTGTTAAGGTCTGGCGCGACGACGTCAAGGTTGACAATGGCAGGCTTTACCAGCAGCACATCCTCACCTGCTTCTTCCACCAGTTGGTATCCACCTTCAGTCAGTTCCTTGGTAAAGACTTCTCTGAACAGCGTTGCAACATCATCCTGGATTCTCTCCATATCACTGGTTCTGATCCGCATACGGGTGGCTGATCTTTGCTGGTCCCGGGCCCAGTTTTTCTTGAACGCTACAGTGGCGTCCTGCAGCCAAACGCTGTTGTAAATACTCAAATCAGCACCCGGATCAGCATAAACGGTGGCCAGTTCCGAGTCTTTGACGAGTTCCATACCCTCACTGTTTACCGCTGGCTTGCTCTTCGACCAGGCCGGCGAGATAGTTACAATGCTTAACACCACTGCCGCAATGGCAAAAGAAATTCTGTTTAAAGTCATAATTGCTACTCCTATTGTTCCACCCCTCGGTTTATTGACCGCAAAAATACGTTTGAGTTTCCAGCATTGTATTGGTCGATTTATCGGCAAGATAATTTTCGTTTAAAACCTGCCACGCCAGTATAATATCAAGTTAGCTTAACATTCAGTAAATCGGTTATTTGAGCACAGATATGTTTGTCAGAAAAGAACACTGGGAAAAGGTATATCAAAACAAGTCACCGGATGAGGTGGGCTGGTACCAGCCGTCTCCGGTTTTGTCACTGCGGTTAATTGCAAATACTCATCTTGCGCTTGCTGCACCGATAATTGACATAGGCGGGGGCGCATCAACGCTGGTGGATGAGCTTTGCGGATTAGGATATCGGAATATAAGCGTTCTGGATGTTTCGGCAAGCGCTCTTGCTCATGCAAAACACAGATGTGCTGAGAAAGGAAGTAAAGTACATTGGTACGAAGAGGATGTAACCTGTTTTAAACCACCCAACCGGTTTGCACTTTGGCATGACCGGGCAGTGTTTCACTTTTTGACCAACCGTTCTGACAGGGAAAGTTATATTAAAGCGCTTAAGCAATCTATTGAGCCTGGCGGGCATATTATCATGATGACGTTCGCCATCGACGGGCCGAAAAAATGCAGCGGCCTTGATATTGTTCAATATGATGCAGACAAAATGACCTCGGAGTTGGGGTCGGGTTTTGAACTACAAGAGACCGGTTTTGATATTCACCTCACCCCTGCGGGCAATCAACAAAAATTCGCATATTTCCGATTCCTCGCCTCGCCGGGATCTGTCTGAGCAATGTTGTCAGGAACAATGAATTCTGTACGATCACTTGCAGGCCCGTTGCGTGTGCTCGGGTTTTTGATGCTGCTGCTGAGCCTGTCGCGTTTGTTGCTGTTAGCCTGGTATTGGGATCGTATAGCACCCACCGGCGGTAGCTGGTTTATCCTGTTGCAGGGTGTTCGGTTTGATCTTGTGCTGATGGGTATGCTGGTGGGGCCGGCTTTGCTGGCAGCACCCTGGATATCGCGTCGTGGAACCGGGGCCTATTTTCTGCGGGGCTACCTGGTCGTGGTGACTTTCTTCATCGTGTGGGTGGAGTTGGGTACGATCCCCTATATAGATCAATATGATGCGCGGCCGAATTATATCTATGTTGAATACCTGAAGTACCCCCGTGAGGTTTTTTCAATGCTCCTGACCTCATATGGTTTGTTGATGGCGGTGGTGGCTATTGCAACACTGCTATCGGCGCTGCTGGCCTGGCAACTGACAAGGCATATCTCTCAAGCTCCATACCATCAGCGGCTGCCCGGTGCTTTGTTATTGACTCCAGTGATGGCAGTTTTGATATTCGCCATGATTCGTTCAACAACGGATCATCATCCGGTCAATCCGAGTACCGTGGCCTTTACTACGGATTCCATGGTCAATCAGTTACCACTTAATTCACCCTATACCCTGATTTATGCCGTGTATGAGCAATACCGGGACGCAAAGGGCGGATCTGCAAATTACGGCAAAATGGATGAAAGCGAGGCGCTTCGCCTGGTGGTTGAAGCTGCGGGTCTTACAGGCCAGGTCGACCTGCAGAGCGACACACCGACAATGCATGATCAGTTGGCGACACGGCGTCTGGACCGGCCGTTGAACCTTGTGATCATCCTGGAAGAAAGTCTGGGCGCTGAATTTGTTGGCAGCCTGGGCGGCAAAGACCTGACACCAAACCTGGATGCGCTTTCTGATAAGGGCATCTGGTTCGAACAGCTCTACGCAACCGGAACCCGTTCGGTCCGTGGCATCGAAGCTATTGTTTCCGGTTTTCCCCCCACTTCAAAACGCAGTGTTGTCAAACTGACTGAAACGCAGAAGGATTTTTTTACCATCGCCAACGTTCTACAGGAACAGAACTACCAGACAAGTTTTATTTATGGTGGGTCAGCGCATTTTGACAATATGCGGCGTTTCTTTTTAAACAACGGTTTTCAGACAGTTATCGATCAGAAGGATTTTGAAGACCCTCAATTCGTGGCCACCTGGGGTGTATCAGATGAAGACCTTTTTCTGAAAGCACACGAATATCTGAGTGGTAAACATGACCAGCCATTTTTCAGCCTTGTATTTTCATCCAGCAATCACAAACCATTCGAGATTCCGGAAGGAAGGGTAGAGACCCGCACCGGCCCTGATGGTCCGCGGGAAATGGCTGTGGCCTATGCGGATTATGCCCTGGGCCGTTTTATGGCCATGGCAAGAGACTCCGACTACTGGGATAACACGGTGTTCCTGGTTGTGTCTGATCATAACTCCCGGGTTAAAGGTGCCAGCCTGATTCCGATCGAGCGCTTCCATGTTCCCGGTGTCATTGTGGGAGCGGGTATTGAGCCACGGCTTGTGCCGGGTATTACCAGTCAGATTGATCTGCTGCCCACCTTGCTATCGCTGATAGGTGTTGACAGCCGGCACCCGGCAGTGGGTCGTGACCTGACCAGGCCGGAGTATTACCAGGGTGGTGGCCGGGCGCAGATGCAATACCATGACACACAGGGTTGGCTGGTGGACGGCAAGGTGGTGATCATGCAGCCCAAGCTACCCAGGAAATCCTATTTATATCAACCAGGTGGTACTCTCAGGCCGGATCCTGAACCTGACAGGAAACTGGAACGAGAGGCGCTGGCACATGCCCTGTGGCCGGTCATGGTGATCAGGGACAAGGCCTACCACCCTTAATGTTTCGGGTTTACACTACACATCAGCGGCCATGCATATGGGGTGTTAATATGTTCGGAACTGGAGGCGGTGAACCAGGTTTGCTGCCCACAGGCGTTTTACCAGGGACCAAATGAATAATGCGGGGAGATCCATGAGTATGTCATCAAAGAGAATTCTGATTACCGGTGGGGCAGGCTTTCTTGGCTCCCATTTGTCCGAACGTCTTCTCAATCAGGGTCATGACGTTTTGTGTGTAGATAATTTTTACACCAGTACAAGGCGCAATATCATCCACCTTCTCGAACATCCGAATTTTGAACTCATGCGCCACGATGTTACTTTCCCCCTTTATGTTGAAGTTGACCAGATCTTCAATATGGCCTGTCCTGCATCGCCCATCCATTACCAACGCGACCCCGTTCAGACCACCAAAACCAGTGTTCATGGTGCAATTAATATGCTGGGGCTGGCCAAACGTACGGATGCACGAATCCTGCAGGCGTCCACCAGTGAAGTATATGGCGATCCTGAAGTACACCCGCAAACAGAAGACTACTGGGGCAATGTAAACCCCATCGGCATTCGTTCCTGTTATGACGAGGGTAAACGTTGTGCCGAAACCCTGTTTTTTGACTATCGCCGCCAACACAACACCCAAATAAAGGTGGCCAGGATTTTCAATACTTATGGACCCAGGATGCTGCCCAATGACGGTCGCGTGGTGTCCAACTTCATCATGCAGGCATTACAGGGTCACGACATCACCATTTACGGTGATGGTAACCAATCACGTTCATTCTGCTATGTAGATGACCTGGTTAGCGGTCTTATCAGCCTGATGAATTCTAGAGAGGAATTGACCGGCCCGGTTAACCTGGGTAATCCGGGTGAATTCACCATCAGGGAACTCGCTGAAAAGGTCATCACAATGACCGGTTCAGAATCCAACTTGATTTTTGAGCCGCTACCCCAGGATGACCCGACCCAGAGACAACCGGACATAACACAGGCCAAAGCGGAACTGGGTTGGGAGCCGGGCACCAATCTGGATGAGGGGTTAAAGCCAACGATAGACTATTTCCGGACGCATATTTCCTGAGTATATACCTCCATACATGACGTTCGGAATTTACAAAACAGCTTAGAGATGAGCTCCCGGCAACACCCTGGCAT
>Ga0055584_100006714_pt1 | contig 11270 bp, 7 predicted proteins | sample OSDHelmetaG_FD_58716 | JGI IMG/M metagenome (GOLD analysis project Ga0055584, IMG submission 58716) | Pelagic marine sediment microbial communities from the LTER site Helgoland, North Sea, for post-phytoplankton bloom and carbon turnover... | ecosystem: Environmental > Aquatic > Marine >...
GGATGCGATTTAAGAATTTCATCCATTGCAAACAATGCCGCATCAACCATTAACACCTGCTCTTTACCTACTGGGGATCGTTCTCCTTGTTCTTCTTGTATAGGTGAAGGTGCAAACTCATGTAAGTATAAACTTTCACTAAGCGGCTCTGCTGCGTTCTTAGCTTGCTCGAAAGCTTGTTCTGCTATGGCCGCAGTTTCTTCCATCACTTCTTCCAAGTAAGACTTCTTTTCTCCTAAATCGAGCAATAATTGCTTAATTTTTGGCAAAGGGTCGTTTAACTTATGCTCTTCAAGATCGTCACGATACCACTCACTCCGCACGCCACTGGTATGATTACCAAGCAAAGGCACCTTTGCATGAAGCAACATGGGTTTTCTTTTCGTACGAACATATGAGATTGCTTTTTCTACATCGTTGTAGCTTTTAATAAAATCGTTTCCTTCGGTTCGAGCTCTTTTTAAACCCTTGAACCCGGCAGCATATTCATATGCATCCATTGCCCGCATTTCATCACCAGAAGCAGAAATACCCCAGTCGTTGTCTTGAATTAAAAAAAGAATGGGTAAATCGTGCAATACCGCCATTTGAAAAGCTTCTGCAACCTCTCCTTCAGTAACCGAACCATCGCCAAGTGAACACATGGTGATTGGCAAAGGAAGGTCTTTCAATAAAGATTGTCCTTCTAAGTATTTCATGCCATGGGCAGCTCCAGTAGCAGGAATTGTTTGCATTCCTGTTGCACTACTTTGATGCGGCATTTTTGGCATATCCTCACGTTTTAAACTCGGATGAGAATAGTATGTTCTTCCTCCGCTAAAAGGATCATCTGCTTTTGCTAATAATTGACACATGAGCTCATAAGGCTTCAACCCCATTGCAAGTAAAATGCTTTCATCTCTGTAATAAGGGTATGCATAATCTTGAGGTAATAGTTGAAGTCCTACAGCAATTTGAATTGCTTCGTGACCTGTGCTTGTACTATGAACGTATTTAGTGATTTGCCTGTTCTCATCATAAATACCAGCCATTGCTCTGGCGGTAGAAATGAGCTCGTAAGCTTTTTTTACTAATTCTATATCAACACTACTCTTTGCTTTTACCATTTATTTTTAAATTACTCCCCTTTAAACTGACGCAAGAATCGCACATCATTGTCAAACATATCTCTTATGTCTTTAATGCCATATCTTAACATAGTCAACCGGTCAATTCCTAAACCGAATGCATATCCGCTATATCTTTCTGGATCTAACCCACAACTTTCCAAAACATTTGGATCAATCATACCACACCCTAAAACTTCTAACCAGCCCGTTCCCTTAGTCAGTTTACGATCACTTTCTGTAGTTAATCCCAAATAAATATCCATTTCTGCACTTGGCTCTGTAAACGGAAAATAAGATGCTCTAAATCGAATTTCTCGTTCACCGAATAGAGCCTTTACAAAATGATATAAGGTTTGTTTCATATCAGCAAAAGTGGTGTCTTTATCAATTACTAAACCTTCCAACTGATGAAAAAAACTATTGCTTCTGGCGCTTACTGCCTCGTTTCTATATACTCTACCGGGAGCAATAATGCGAATCGGTGGTTTGTTATTTTCCATAACCCTAACCTGCACAGAACTTGTATGGGTTCTTAAAGAATGTTCCTTGTCAATAAAAAAAGTATCCTGCATGTCCCTAGCTGGGTGTTCTGGTGGAAAATTTAATGCACTGAAATTATGCCAATCATCTTCAATTTCAGGCCCTTCAGCAATTGCAAAGCCTAGTTTTTGAAAAATGGTAATAATCTCATCCTGAACAATGGATATTGGGTGCTGGGTTCCCAACTCAAATGCTTTTGTCGGAAGTGTGATATCTTCTTTACTTTCCAGCGTAGACGAATCGTACAGATGCTTTTTACTTTCAAAAATATCTTCTATTTTTCGTTTTGTTACATTCAGCGGTTTACCCAATTCACGCTTTTCATTTTTATCCAGTTTCTTAAAACTTTCCAATAAGTTTTGAAGTGAAGATTTTTTGGATAAAAATTTTAATCTAAAATCTTCCAGATGTTCTTTGGTTTCAAGTTGAAAACTTAAAGCTTCATTCAATATTTGATTTAATTGGTCCTTCATTTCTGGGATCACAAATCTACAAAACAATTACTAATGTTTAAACCATTGCTTTGTAATCCACAAAGCATAACTAATAATAACTATTTAAGAACTAATAGTATTAGTATTATAGGCTGTGGATTTGTTAGTAAACCCGATAATTTGGCTTTTTAACATAATATTGTTTATTATTATTGGTTTTAAATATATAATAATCAGTTGTTTATAATTGAATCCACAAAATTTTAAAATAGTGGGTAAGAGTTATGCCTGTTGATGAGTGCGTTGAAAAAGGTACTTTATTATAGCGGTTACCCACAGCTTTTTTATAATTGCATTTATCGGATAGTTTACCCCCAATTGCTTTATGGTTTTGCACTGATTTCCACATCTAATTTGGGCCCAATGTCAATATCTTTCATGTTGTAAATAATATATTCTCCGGAATGAAAGGGAAAAACACCTGGAGGGTCATATTTACCGTTTGTGTTAGAATCTAAATATAGAAATAATGCGTAAGTACCGTTTCTAACAATAAATGATTTATTCTCCTGATTTACGGTTAATTGTACATCTTTACCAATAATTGATCCACGGATTATGGAGTCCATTTGAGTAATTGTAATAGAGCTCCCTTCTGCTTTTGGAATTACACGGATTATAAATAGGGTATCTCCAATACTATTTATAAAGGGGTGAAAGCTATCTAGACCGAGGTTAAAATCAAAACTAAAAAAAGGTTCAGGATATTTATCTATTGGTGCATTTTTGCTTTTAGCTAAGTAGCTAATGTTTTCATTTTCCAATACAGCGTCATTTTTACTAAGTATGGTTGAATCAGAAAAGTTGACATAGTTAAATATTGTATCGTTAAAGGCTTTTTTATATGTTAACGTTGCTGAATTTATTGTTTCTTTTTCTACGGTATGAAACACTTCTTTTATTATTCCTGTGTTGGTTGTGTCTTTAAATATAAGGTTGTTGCCGAAATAGTGTAAATAGGTCTTAACATTGGAATCTGCGTTGATGGTTTTACTTACACCAAAATAATCTCCAGTGTCTGGAATAGAATTGTTGTTGTTATCTAGAAATGCAAAAACTTGTTGACCTTGCGGTTTTTTTACGAATCCAAACTTATACATCCCCTTTTCGTTGGCTTTTGTGAACTCATACTTATATAAGTCTTCTACCGTATTGATAACAACACTTTTATCTGTCAGAATAACATAACAACCTTTAGTGCTTTCTTTTGGCTTAAATGCAAACTCAACCTTTCCTTGATACTCAAACGTATCAGAACCTACATGATCTGCGTATATATACTCTTGTAATGGGTTATTAGCATTCAGGTCTTGAATGCTATTATTAAAATAGATTAATTGTTTTTTCTCTGTTTTTGGTATTCCTGTTATATAAAGTTTATTACGTTTTACCTCGTAGGTTGGTGAAGGATATATATTCGAGATGATTTCATTCAGATCTCCCAGGTTAATGTTTTCGTTAAATACTAAAATGAGTTTGTCTTTCTTGCTTTCAATTTTGGAAAGCATTGGTGGGGTATCATCTTCAGGCCCACCGGTAAGAGGCACTATGTTCGCACAAGACTTTGTTAAAAAGCAAACTAAGATGAATAGAATAATTTTTAAAGGTTTCAAATTGTCTATTTAAGGATATTTAACAAAAGAATACTCATATCAGCAGGAGACACACCAGAAATGCGTGATGCTTGTCCCAGGTTTTCTGGTTTTATATCATTAAGCTTTTCACGCGCTTCGGCCGATAAAGATGAAAGGCTTGAGTAATTAAAGGATTTGTCCAGTTTCAGGTTTTCAGACTCAATTAGCTTGTCAACCATTTCCTTTTCTTTTTCAATATAGCTTTTGTATTTAACATTTATTTCTGCGCGAGTTAACTCTTCTTCAGAATATATTGAAAAGTCAAAAAACGAGCCAAAATCGGAAATCTTGATTTGCGGCCTGGCGAGCAATTTGTCTGCAACCGTTTTTTGTTGAATTGTACTTGTTTTTTTTCCTTCTAGAATAGGATTAATTTCTTTTGGCTTAAAAGCATTTTCTTTAAACCAATCATTGATCGAACGAATGTTGGTAGATTTTTTTTCCAGTAATCGTATTCTTGACTCTTCAGCTAAGCCAATATTAAATGATTTATATGTCAGTCGTTCATCTGCATTGTCTTGCCTTAGTAATAAACGATACTCTGCTCTAGAAGTAAACATGCGGTAGGGTTCATCTGTGCCCTTATTAATCAGGTCGTCAATGAGCACACCAATATAAGCCTCTCCCCGATTCAATATAAAGGCTTCTTTTTTATGATTTTTTAAGTGTGCATTAATACCTGCCATTAAGCCTTGGCAAGCCGCTTCTTCATAACCGGTAGTACCGTTTATTTGTCCAGCGAAATACAATGATTCGATTGTTTTGGTTTCTAACGTGTTCTTTAGTTGGGTTGGGTGAAAGAAATCATATTCTATTGCATAGCCTGGCCGAAACATTTTGGCATTTTTAAAACCTACAATTTCATGCATCGCTCTTTGCTGAACATCTGCAGGAAGACTTGTAGAAAAACCATTGATATAATACTCAACGGTAGTCCATCCCTCAGGTTCTACAAAGATTTGATGGCGGTCACGTTCTGCAAAACGGTTGATTTTGTCTTCTATGCTTGGGCAGTATCGCGGGCCTATACCTTGAATACGACCATTGAACATTGGAGAGTCTTCAAATCCTTCCTGTAGTATTTCATGTACCTTTGGGTTGGTATAAGTGATATGACAGCTTCGTTGTTCTAGTAACTTAGGTGTACTGGTGTACGAGAATTTACCTGGATTGACATCGCCAGGTTGTTCTTCAATCAATGAAAAATCAATGGTTCTGCCATCTACCCTTGGTGGTGTACCTGTTTTCATCCGTGCATGAGTAAAACCATACTCAACGAGTTGTTGGGCAAAGCTTTTTGATGCGGGCTCTCCCATTCTTCCACCAACCATTTTTTGTTTACCTATATGCATGTTTCCACCCATAAAGGTTCCGGTGGTTAGAATTACAGATTTGGCATGTATCGTATGACCAGCCTTGGTAATGATTCCTTTAACTTGTTTGTTTTCAATAATAAGTTCTTCTGCTGCATCTTGCCAAAAAGAAACATTTTGATTGGCTTCTAATACGGCTCGCCACATTTCTGAGAATTGGTAACGATCGCTTTGTGCTCTTGGGCTCCACATTGCTGCCCCCTTAGAACGATTGAGCATGCGAAACTGAATCATTGTTTTGTCTGAAATGATTCCGCTCATTCCGCCCAGGGCATCAATCTCTCGTACTATTTGGCCTTTTGCAACGCCACCCATGGCCGGATTGCAACTCATTTTCGCAATGGTTTCCATGTTCATGGTTACCAGGAGTACATTACTACCCATTTTCGCGGCTGCATGAGCAGCTTCACAACCTGCATGGCCGCCTCCAATAACTAGAACATCATATTGATTAAATTGCACTGTACAAAGGTAATTTTATTCAAACAATATTACCGTTCCACGTGGAACACTTTCTGAAGGATTTTGTTTTCTTCTAAACGCATTGCTTGTTGCTCAGTTTCAGTTGTATCATTAAAACCAGTCAGATGAAGACAACCATGTATTACAACTCGGGCAAGCTCATTTAATACAGGTACCTTTAGATTATTTGCGTTTTCTTTCACTCTATCCAGTGAAATTAACAACTCCGCATCATTCAAGGGGTTTTCTTCGTCATAGTAATAGGTGATTATGTCAGTATAGTAGTTATGACCTAAACTTTTAGTGTTTTGTTCGAGCATAAATTGATCGGAACAAAGATTTACCACTACGTTGTATTTCGTGTTGTGTAGCGTTGCTGTAATAGCTTTTTCTATCGTCTTGACACCGTCTTGAGGGGTCGCTGTATCTAGTTCAATAATTTGAATCATATTTTGTTAATCTAAAATAAGCACAGTTCCTTTTACTAATTTCTTCTCGTTTTTTAAGCCAATAACCATACCTGTATATAGATAGATTCCGGACTGAACTCGTTTTTGCTTATAAGTACCATCCCAGGTTTTCTGGTTTTCGCCTATTTCAAATATTTTTTCGCCCCAACGTGTAAAGATACCTACCGTAGTGTTTTCCCAATCTATACCGGTTCCATATATACCAAAAACAGCATTGGCACCATTCCCGTTAAACTTAATTGCTGTGGGTATGAATACACGTAGTTCATCTTCAACGCAAACGATATTTGATATAGAACTATCCCCTCTAGCAGAAACAGAGATTATACGAAAACATTGTGCGCTATCTAATGAAATGGCAAAACTATTATTTAATCCAGGAACAATAATTGACTGTAAGTTCCACGTGGAACCTTTAAAATATACAAGATCACCTGTGTTTATACTTTGATCAAAAATGAAAGAATTCCAATCAATGGTTGAAGTGTTATCGTTTTTTGAGAGAAACACGCTCTGGGTTAATAAAGATGTGTCGTGATTCTTAATGCAAGAATCTTCTACAATTATTTGATAAAAGTAACTGCTCTTATCCGTGTCTACCAAATCTGTAACATAGTTATCTCCATTTGAATAATTAATGCTTTTAATAAACTGCATGTTTTGCGGACTTTCACCTCGGTAAAGAGAAGCATCTAAAGAAACATCCGATTGCTCAGTGTACCATTTAATTTCTATCGTAGTTGTGTTTTTAACGGAGATACTTTTTATGTGCGTGTTCTGGACCACAGGGTAATTGGGAAATGTAAAACAAACACGATTTGATGAGCTTGTATAGGAACTGCCTACTTTTTTAGAACGGACAAACAAACAATAATCTGCTCCTTTTTGTGCATTTTGTAGCACGTATGTTAGATTTGATGAGCTATCGATTAATATAAATGAACCACCGTTTATAGCTGCATATATATAGTATTTATCTGTATTCCATCCTATATAGGGGGTCCATGACAACGCGATGCTTAAATCACAAAAGGAATAGTTTTGTTTTAGATAAATGCTTGTATGTGGTTTGGCAAGGATGTTAAAATTGTTGCAGCTATCATAACTATTATAAGTATATGTTGCAGGCCCTAAACCAGGTTTTGATCCTAAATGTACATATCCACTGGTGTTTTGATCGGCAACTTGTACATTATTTGAATTTACATTTTCGAATATCAGATACCCTTTGTGGTCTATACTTGTATTGGCTGGCCAACCGATTTGTATTTTCTGACTTAAACCATCTACACTTACCGAATCTAGTTCGATAAAATCGGGTGGGTTAACATCTATTCTTACGGTATCCGAATACAGAACAGTTACGCCATCACACATAAAATAGTATTTAATAAAATACTCCCATTGCTTTAAGTCTGGCTGCTTAAAGCTAAGTGTTTCACCTGAAGGTAAAATTTTGATGGTATCTACTGGGACATAATTATCTGGCATGGTTTTAACCAACCTTCCCATAACCTCCAGTTGATTAAAAGTACCGCAATTGTTATTTAACTGGTTGAAATACAGTGTTATAGTGCTATCGTTAGGGTCTAGACAAGCACGTCTTATTTTGATAGGACCATCATAAGCAGCCAAGTTATTACCGACAAGAATCGCCAAAAACAGCACAAGGAGCTGCACCTGTTTTAAATATTTGTGTTTAAATGAATTCAACCTCTTTTGTAAGACTATTAATAAACGATTTAAGTTGCCTAATATTGCTCCGAACCGCAGGTGGCAAAACAAAGTTCATTTATATTTAAATGCTCTTTTGCGGCACGCACAACATCTTCTTTGGTTGCTTTTTGGATCTCAGTAAACAGGTTATGATAGTATTGCGGGTTTAAGTCATCGAGCACGATGGAATCTGTTTTCTCAAGGTCGGAAAATAGATCATCACATGATTTAGCCAATACTCCTAGGGTATAGCTTCTTGTTTTCTCTAACATTTCATCCGAGAAAGTCCCATTACATAGGTTCTCGAATTCCTTGTTTATTTCAGCGATAACCTCATCTATACTTCCTGATTTTATATCAGAACCCACGTTTAATATACTATAATCATGTTGCGCTTTTAGCGAGGAATTAATCCCGTAAGTTAATCCTTTCTCTTCTCGTATGTTTTGCATGAGCAATGAACCGAAGTAACCACCAAATAACATATTTGCTAAAAGAGTGTGTGAAAAATCTTCATGACCCTTGCCAATTGTAAGCGCCATAGCTCTTAAGCTTGTTTGCACTGATTCATTTTTGTGGAAGTGGTGGTGGCCTTTGGATTTATTACTGAATTGTGGAATTAGAGTATTTGCAGGGGTATTGCTTTTGAAATAGGGCTGCAGAGCTTTATAAAGCCACTGGGTGTTTTCAAGGTTTCCACTAACAAATATGGTAAAACCAGAGTTCACTAAATGACCAAATTCTTGGCAAATCAGTTTTTGATTGATGGTTTGAATGTCCTCCTTATTTGCTGGTTCTCGAAGAGTTTCGGTTTCAAAAAAGTTCTTATTACATAAGACCCGAGCCAAATAGCCTGTTTTTTCTTGATTCTGATCATACTCTGCAGTTGCTTTTAGTCTGAAAGTGTTTATTTTTTCAGTTGGAAAAGCGGCATTAAATACTGCATCAACAAAAATGGGCAATGCTTCATGAATAAGACTTGGCGTACTATATAATGAAACCTTAAAATGGTTATAATCGTATTCAGAACCATAATATGCACCTAAACTATCTAGGCTGTTGAGGATTTGTTCTTCTGTTTTATTATGGGTTCCAGAAAACAACAATGATTTAATGCAAGCGTATGTGCCTTTTTCCGTTTGATTTAACAATCCTGCGTTAAAAACAAGCTCTACTCTACACACTTCTTCTTTTGATGGAACAAAAATGATTTTTGGATAATCTTCAATTTGAACTCCTAAAGTAATTTTAGGAAGGGTTGGTGTAAAAAGTGGAGGGGAAATCAGTCTATTTAGCATAGTTTGGGTATAATATTGTTGTACAGTTTTCCTTTATTAAAATGTTATTTGCCAATTTATTAATGTCAGTTACTGAAACTAAATTATAATTACTAATAAGTTGGTTAACTTGACTAATATCTCCTTGATTTTCAGCCATACATAAAGCCATTGCCTTGTTCAGCAGGTTGGTGTCTTGGTATGTTTTAGCAGTAATAAGTTTATTTCTATTCCGGTTCAATTGTTCTTCATTATTAAAACGGCTCTTAAACATTCCTAGTTCATTCCAAATAGAAGCTTCTGCTTCTTCAATGGATTTGTCATTGTTTACCATTCCAATGATGTAAACTAAGCCAGGGTCAAGGTCATCACCAACATACACAGAAAGGGAAGAAAACATTTCATCTCGTTCCACAAGACTGGAATACAGTATACTTGTTTTTCCATTCGCCAAAATATCAGACATTAGATCTGCAACATAATGGCTTTGTTCACGTTTCGATGGTTTGTGAAAAGCCATGTAAATGGCTTGTTGGGCATTTATCTGAGGTGCTATGAAATGGGTTGATTCAACTTGAACAGGTTCTTGCGGATATTCATTTTTGTTTCGAATGCCGGTTTTTATAGGGCCGAACCACTTTTCGGAAAGCTCTTTTGTTTGTTCTAAGGTAATATTTCCCGCAACACATAGGATGGCATTGCTGGGATTGTAGAATTTGTGAAAGAACGCTTTAACGTCATCCAATGTAGCATCTTCTATATGAGAAATTTCTTTGCCAATGGTAGCCCATCGATAGGGGTGAACCTTATAGGCGTTTTCACGTAAATGCATGTATGCTTTACCGTATGGCTGGTTTAAATACCTCTGTTTAAACTCCTCAACAACTACACCTTTTTGCACGGAAAGGGATTCTTCAGAAAAAGCCAGCTTTTTCATACGGTCGCTTTCTAGCCAAAATGCAGTCTCAATATTTTGGCAGGGAATCTCGATGTAATAATTGGTCAAATCATTCGAGGTAAATGCGTTATTTGTTCCTCCAGCTTTTTGGAGGGCGGTATCATAAGATGGAATATTCTCAGATCCGCCAAACATCAGGTGCTCAAAAAGGTGAGCAAAACCTGTTTTATTGGGATTTTCATCACGCGCACCTACGTTGTATAGGACGTTTACCACTGCTGAAGACTTAGAGTTATCTAGATGATGAATAACACGAAGGCCATTCTCAAGCTTAAAGGTTTTGTATGAGATCACTACGGCAAATTTAGACTATTGCTATATATATTCAGCTCAGGATTATTGTAGTTTTGATGTCGTATTATGGGAATTTTTATTCCTACCTTTGCACCATGCGGAAAAATGGCGGAAAATCAGAGAGAAAGCACAGCTTTGGAAAAGGTAAAAAGGGAGTCAAGCGAGTTGGCAAATCCTTAGATACTCAATCTGATAAGAGGGAATATAGTAAACCAGATCGAAAAGAGTTTAAGAAAACAGACAAGAAAGAGTTTGCGAAATCGGATAAAAAAGAATTTAGTAAACCCGTTCGTAAAGATTTAAAAAAACCGGATAAGAAACCTTTCACGAAATCAGACAAAAAAGATTTTTACAAATCAGATCGCAAGGAATTTAAGAAGTCTGATAAAGGCAGTTTTAAGAAATCAAAAAACTATAAAAAGGAAGTTAGATCCGTTTTTGATAAAAGCGGAAAGAGTGATAAAAAGGTCCAATATTTGGATGCAAGCGATTTAAACTATCGTACTAAGTTGGATAAAAAAGGGTTTAGGAATAAAAACGAAGATAAACTTCCAACAATCCAAGAACTGGATAACACAGAAGTTCGTTTAAATAAGGTTATTGCTGAGGCAGGAGTTTGTAGCAGGAGGGAAGCGGATGAATTAATCACACAAGGTTTAATTACCGTTAACGGCAAAGAAGTGAATTTGGTAGGGTCTAAAGTTAAGCCTACAGATCGTGTTAAGTATGACGGAAGGTTACTAACCACTGAGGAAAAAACGTATATCTTACTCAATAAGCCCAAGGGTTTTATTACCACAACGGATGACCCAGAGGACCGGAAAACGGTTATGGATATTGTGAGTGAAGCAACACCAAATAGGGTTTATCCTGTGGGCAGGTTAGATCGCAATACCACTGGTGTTTTACTTTTGACCAATGATGGAGATTTTATGGAAAAAGT
>Ga0055584_100006715_pt1 | contig 11270 bp, 9 predicted proteins | sample OSDHelmetaG_FD_58716 | JGI IMG/M metagenome (GOLD analysis project Ga0055584, IMG submission 58716) | Pelagic marine sediment microbial communities from the LTER site Helgoland, North Sea, for post-phytoplankton bloom and carbon turnover... | ecosystem: Environmental > Aquatic > Marine >...
GGCGCTGGGGCTCCCCCCGACGCCCGCCGCGGCGGCGAAGCCGATGCTGCCCGGGCCGAGCGTGGTCGACGTACCCCCCTGCTGGGCGACCATCGCGCAGGCCGACACGTCGACTGGGAAGACCACCTGGTACCGGCCGGGATCCGCGGTCCTCGAGGACGACGCGCCGGTGCCGCGGACGAACGTGCCGTCGCCGGTCACGACCGCCTGGTAGGTGGGGTGGGCCATCTTGGCGTTCGTCACCGCGTCGTCCGCCAGTTTGGGCGTGGTGATGCCCGCGTCGGCCACCTTGGATGCGGTGACCGCCTTGTCACCGAGCGCCGCCGTCGGCCAGCCGTTTCCCCGCGTGGACGCGGGGAAGGGGCTGATCGGCTTCGCGTCGGTGCTCCCCTTGGGCCGCACCGGACCCAGCAGATTGAGGCCCTCGTTGGAGCGGCGCACGGCCGCCTGGGAGATGCGCTGGTTGATCTGGAGTTGCGCGGGCGTGACCTCGAACTTGGAGGTCTGCGCGTCCGCTCGCTGGTCGGCGACGTCGACGGCCGCGACCCCCGCCACGCCAAGCGCCACACCGCAGGCGAGTGTCGTCGCCACCGTGCCTCGAATACGTCGTGCCATCGTGCTGCCCCCCGGTTCGGGTCATGTGCATCGGGCTGCGGGCACGCTAGGCGAGAGACGCTCCGCCTTTCCGGAGCATTTACAGCCCGTTCGGCGGTCTCTCATCCAGCCTTCGTCTGGCGTTCGCCCTCCTGCAGGGCCAGCACCGCGTCGAGCGCGGCGTTGACCGGTGTCGGGATCCCCAGACGTGCCCCCTCGCGGGCGACGAAGCCGCAGAGGGCGTCGCGTTCGAGCCGACGCCCAGCCAGGGCGTCGCGTGCGGTCGACGGCAAGTAGCCCAGGAACGATGGGCGGTCGCGGGCCATATCCTCGACGTCCGCGTCCGAGATCATCACTCCCCGCGCGCCGGCGACGGCCTGGGCCTCCTCCATCGCGGCGCGGACCAACCGGGCGTGCTCGGGGCGCGCCAGAAGTGAGCCGGCGCTCGCGCCGGTGGCGGCGCAGAGGGGATTGAACCCCACATTCCAGAGCAGCTTGTGCCACAGGGCATGGTCGAGGTCGGACGTGCGCTCGAGTCTCCACGATCCGCCCACGAGCGCCGTGACCGCCGCCAACGCCGGTGCGTCCGGGTCGGTCGGGTGCCCAATCGTCACGAGACCCTCGGCCCCGTGGACCACCTCCCCGGGTCGTTCGCGCCAGAGGCCGACGAAGGCGGTCGCGCCGAGCACGCGCCAGTGGCCGAGCGCGGCGGCGAGCCGCCCGACGTTCTCGACGCCGTTTTGCAGCGAGAGCACGATCGCGTTGGGGGGAATCGCGCGACCGCGACCGAGCAGCTGGGCGACGGTCGACGTGTCGTGGCTCTTGACCGTGACGACGACCAACTCGACGTCGGGATCGTCGAGGGGTGCGTCCGCGCAGGCGACCGGGGCGGACCAGACGCCCCCGTCGGATTCGCGCACCAAGATGCGGCCGGTCCGCCGCAGCGCCTCCAGGTGGGGTCCGCGCGTGACCATGGTGACCTGGTGGCCATGACGCGCCAAGAGTGCCCCGTAGTAGGAACCGACGGCTCCAGCGCCAATGATGTGGATCGATGCCATCGTCGTCAGCTGGCCGGATCGAGGTACGGCGCGAGGACGGAGTGCTCGAGCTCCGGATCGCCAACCCCAGCCGCGCGAATGCGCTCGACCGGGCCATGCTGGATCGGCTGGTGGATGTGCTCGCCCCGGACGGCATCGCGGGTGCCGCCGTCGTCCTGCTGGGCGGGGACGGGGGGCGCCACTTCTCGTCCGGGCTCGACCTGCGCGCCGACGACCACGACGTGCTGGCCCAGCACCTGCGGGCGGGGGAACGCGTGCTCGGACGCGCGGCGGATGCGATCGCGACCTGTCCCGTCCCGGTCATCGGCGTCCTCAACGGCGTCGCGGCGGGCGGCGCGCTGGAGCTGGCGAGCGCCTGCGACTGGCGTGTCGCCTCGCCCGACGCGCGGCTGGCGATGCCGGCGGCGACGCGCCTGGGCGTCGTCTACGCGGCCGAGGGTCTCGCGCGCTTCGTCGCGCTCATGGGCCCCGCGAGGGCGCGGCTGTTGTTCCTGACGGGAGCGCCGGTCGACGCCCGGCGGGCGCTCGAGCTGGGGCTCGTCGATGAGGTCGTGGACGAGCCGGTGGCCCTCTGGGCGTCGGCCCGCGCCGCCGCGCGCGCCGTGGCAGACGCCGCACCGATCGCCATCGCGGGAACGCGCGCCGTGATCGACGCGCTCTCCCGGGGTGACGCGGCCGAGGTGGCGCGCATGTGGCGACGACGGGCCTTCGAGTCGCGCGACCACCGCGAGGGGCTCGCCGCCTTCGCGGAGCGACGGCCCCCCCACTTCACCGGGTCCTAGCGCCCCGCGATCAGCCCCCCGCCTTCGCGGCGGCCTCCCGCAGGCTGTCGGCGAGCTCGGTCGCCTTGGCGTCGTACTCGGATGGGTCCGCCCAGGTGCTGCGGGGGTCGAGGAGTGCCGAGTCGACGCCCGGGACGCTCGTCGGCACCTCGAGCCCGAAGATCGGGTGGGTGGTCGTCGCCACGCCGTCCAGCTCGCCCGAGAGCGCCGCGCGCACGATCGCGCGCGTCGCCGCGATCGGCATGCGGCTGCCGACCCCGTAGGAGCCGCCGGTCCAGCCGGTGTTGATGAGCCAGGCGCTGGCGCCGTGCTCGGCGATCCGCTCGGCCAGCATGGCCGCGTAGACCTTGGGCGGCTGCGGCAGGAAGGCGGCGCCGAAGCAGGCGCTGAAGGTCGCCTGGGGCTCGGTGACGCCGATCTCTGTTCCGGCAAGCTTGGCCGTGTAGCCGGCGAGGAACTGCTCGGATGCCTGCTCCGGCGTGAGCTTGGCGACGGGCGGCAGCACGCCGAAGGCGTCTGCCGTGAGCATGATCACGGTCGAGGGGTGACCCGACCGCTTGTCCGGCAGCGAGTTCGGGATCGCCTCGAGCGAGTAGGCGGCACGGGTGTTCTCGGTGACCGAGCCGTCGTCCAAGTCCACCGTGCGGCTCACGTCGTCGAGGATCACGTTCTCGAGGATCGTCCCGAACATCTTCGTGGTGCCGTAGATCTCGGGCTCGGCGGTCGCCGACAGACCGATCGTCTTGGCGTAGCAGCCGCCCTCGATGTTGAAGACGCCGTCGTCGCCCCACGCGTGCTCGTCGTCGCCGATGAGGGGGCGGGTTGAGTCGGTCGAGAGGGTCGTCTTTCCGGTGCCCGAGAGGCCGAAGAAGATTGCCGAGCGCCCGTCCTCGCCCACGTTGGCCGAGCAGTGCATCGACAGGATGCCCTGGACCGGGAGCCGGTCGTTCATCAACGAGAAGATGCCCTTCTTGATCTCGCCGGAGTACTCGGTGCCGCCGACCAGGATCTCGAGCTCGGTCAGGTGCAGCACGACGAAGGTGGTGCTGCGTGTGCCCTGGGTCTCGGGGTCCGCGGTGCAGCTCGGGGCATGGAGGACGACCGCCTCGGGGCGGTGCTCGGCGAACTCGGCGTCGGTCGGCGTGATGAACAGGTTGCGCGCGAACAGGGCGTGCCACGCGCTTTCGGTCACGACGCGGACGGACAGTCGATGGGTGGGGTGGGCGCCGGCGAATGCGTCGACCACGTAGAGCTCGGAGCGCCCGTCGAGCTGTGAGACCAAGCTGCCACGCAGGCTGGCGCGGTGCTCCTCCGAGATCTCTTGGTTGATCGGGCCCCACCAGACGCGGTCCTGGCTCTTGGGCTCCTTGACGACGTACTTGTCCTTGGGCGACCGACCGGTGAACCGGCCCGTCGACACGACGAGCGCTCCACCCTCAGCGAGGCGACCCTCGCCGCGTCGCAGCACGTGCTCGTAGAGCTCGGGCGCCGAGAGGTTCCAGTGCACGTCTCCGCCGGGAACGAGCCCGTGCGCGTCCAGCCCGACGGGGCCCTTCCGCTCAGCCACCTGTGTCGCCACCTGCACTCCTTCGCCGCGTGCCAGACTCGCTCGCTCGCGCCAGGATCTCGTGCGGCGAATCCCCCGTCGATCGGGCGGTGTCCGCGAGTCCGCCCGGCGAGGGCGAGGGCGTAGCCTGCCACATCGTGCGCCCGCGAGACCGTCTGCGCCGCAGCCGATGACGTCCTGACCTCGCACGCCGGACGGTCCGCCCGGTCGTGCCCGGCCCGTTTCGTGCGAGCGGCTACCCTGCACGCCCATGCGCCGCGATGAACTCGACCGGTTGCGCCTCTTCCTGCCGGTGCTCCCGACGATCGCCCTCGGGGCGCTTCCCGGTCCGCCTGAGTGGTCATCGACCCTCGCGCGGATCGGCCTCGACGTGGTGGGGTCCGGTGCGGCGGTCGACGATCCTGACACCGTGGCCGCCGCCGTCAGCGGGGCCCCGCATCTCCCGGTCAAGGCCCGCCGCGGCGACGCGGCGACGCTCGCCGCGGCCGGCGCCCGCCTGCTCGAGGGCACGCCGACCGAGGTCGCCGGCGCCTATCGACTCGGCGCGGATGATCTGACGGTGCGCGTGGTCTCGGGCGAGACGCCCGCGGTCGAGGATCTCGACACGGCCTCCAGGGCCCTCGTCGCGGCCGCCCGCGCCGGAGTGCCGAGCCGCCTCTGGGCCGTGGCCGGCCCCGGTCTGGACACGCTCGATCCCGACGTCGTCGAGGCGAAGCTCACCGTCCTGGTCGATGCCACGCGCGAGGCGCGGCTTGCGATCGCGAAGGTGCAGTTCGAGGACGACGACTTCTGGAGGCGCTAGAAGGGGGTGCCGTCGACCGAAACGCCCTCGGCGGCTCCCGATGACGGCGGCGTATGGCGGATGCCGCGTCACGCGCAGCCGACGCCGGGATTGCGCAAGGACCGGATCGCGTGCGCCATGAATCGCCAGCTCGGTGCCGCACGTTCCCTGCCCGCGACACCCGACGCGCGCCCTCGCGCGTCGCGACGCGGTGGCACCCCGGGCACTCGCGGCGTCGCCCCGTCGGCCCCACGGTCCCGGCGTTTCGGCATTCGGTCGTCAACCGGGCGTTCGCGCCGCCGCTCCCCCGTTCCCCGCGGTCCTCGCGCGCACGCCGCCGACGGATCTGGCCGAGGCGCACATCGGCACGTGTCGGGGGAACCTCGACGAGACCACGTCGGCCTCGGAGATCGAGCACCCGGTCGACGACCGAGGTGCTCTCACGGGGCGTCGCGGCCCCCAGGGGGGCGGTGGCACGGAACCCGCAACACGCGACCGTGAGAACCCCGATCACCCCGGCTGGAGATGCCGCCACGATGGGTCGATGCGACACGTGCACCCCTTCCACCCCCTCACCGCGTTCGCGGTGTGCGCGGCGCTGCTCGCCGGGGCCTCGCAGGGCGTCGCCTTCGAGGACGTGACGTCCGTGCCCACCACGGAGCCGCCGAGCCTCGACCTCGGGGTCGGCGCGTCGGGGCGCAACGTCGCCGCCCACGTCGACCGCGCGGGCGCCGGCTACGCGGTGTACGCGCGCTCGCGACCGCGCCCCGGGGGGCCGTGGGGCGGTCGCACCCGTCTCTCCGGGGTGCACGAGAAGCGGCCGGACGCCGTCCGGGTCGCGGTGGACGGGACCGGGCGCGCCCTCGTGGTCTGGCGACGCCCGCCCGCCGGTGCTCGCGCAGAGATCCGGTACGCGATCCGTCCCGGCGCGACGGTCGGCTGGGAGCCGGAGCGCCGTCTCGTGAGCGCCACGTCTGCCCAGATCGCGTCTCCCGCGCTCGCGTTCGCCGGAGGAAGGGGGACGTTCGCGTGGGGCGAGGTCGGCGGGGGCGGGTGGCAGGTGCGCGCCGCGACCCTCAACCTGGGGTCCTCGACGCCGCGGAGGTGGTCTGTCGGCTCCCCGGTCGTCCTCGGCGTGCTCCCGAGCGTCGCGGTCGCCGGGAGCGGGGAGGCCGCGGCGGCTGGCCCGGCCGGCGATACGCTTGCTCCGGTGGTGGCCGTGACGCATGACCCCGCCGCGGGCGGGTGGGACTCCCCCGTCCTGCTCGACCCCGCCGGCGTCAGCGTCTCGATCGCGATCGCCACCGACGGGCCGGCGGTCGCCGCCTGGAAGGGGGTGGCGCCCGGCGTGGGCGTGGCGGTCTCGCATCGCCAAGACAGGGCGTCTCCCTGGGGGGCGGCGGAGCTGCTCGCGCCGATCGGCTCGCGGCCGGTCGCCGCGGTCGGAACCGCGGGCCATGCGACGGTCGCCTTCAGGGTCTCGCTCGACGAGGAGCTCGGGCCGGACCCGGTGACGCTTAACCCGCGCGGCATCGTCCTTCGCGTGCGCAGGCGCTCCCCGGGGGGCTCGTGGGGCGCCGAGGAGACCGTCTACGCCGTCCAGGACGGCCGCAACGACGAGTTCCAGTCGGCGGGCCAGGTGCGCGTGGCCGTGGACGAGCTCGGGACGTCGCTCCTCGCGTGGGAGAGCCCCGACTCCGGTCTGAGCTCCGCCTGGGCGACCGCCGCCTCCGCCGCCGCCGCGTTTCCGGGGCCGGTCAAGTTCCAGACGGCCGACGGGGTGGACCGGATGGTCCTTGCTCCGGGGAGAGGGGAGGCCCTCGTCGGGTGGGAGGTCAGCCAGTACCCCTTCCGGATCCTGCGCTCCGACCGCGTCCCGCCGGGCCTGTGCCCTGCGCCCCCCGAGCGTCCGCCGTCGGATCCGGCGGACGATGTCACGCTCAGCGTCACGCAGCTGCGCATCAACCAGCGGATCTACTCCGCGGCCATCCGTCGTGCGAACGCCCTCGACGCCTGGCTGGGGGCGCGGATCAGGACCGACGACCTCTGCGGCGGGTCCATCGGCGCCTGGGCGCTCGGCGCCGGGGTCGCGGTCACGGGCGCACCGGACACGCGGGCGGTGCCTGTCGCGACCCCCCGGCCCGTCGTCGTCCCGCCGGCGGCGGACAAGACCGGGGTCGTCTTCACGCTGAGCGTCGACCAGCTGCGCATCAACCAGCGGATCGCCGCGCGCGCGGTCCGCGAGGCGAACGCGTTGCTCGCCCGCCTCGACGGCGGACTCAGTGGCGGTGACGTCCAGGACGGCGCCGTGACCACGGACCGCCTGCAGGCGACGATCTCGATCGCCGGGCTCGGCCCGTCGACCTCGACGCCCCCCACGACGACCGACGTGGCCCCCGCCGGCACCGCCGCCGACGCGGTCTTCACGCTCACGGCCACGCAGCTCCTGATCAACCAGCGCATCGGCCAGGCGGCCATCCGGCGCCTCAACGAGGTACGCGGCCGGCTGCTCGACGGGATCTCGGGCGACGAGCTTCGCGTGCACACCCTCACCTCGGCCGACATCACGCCCTGAGCCGAGCGTTCCGTCGGTCGTGGGATCTGCCGATTGCGGCGCGGCCCGCCGAACGCGATGGTTCGGCTTGCGATCGTGGCGTCGCTCCCTTCCGTCGGCGGATCGTCGTCACATCCGAGCGGTTCGCGCGCACCCCTCGAGAACACGCGACCCTGGCCGTCGCGCTCCTGTCCGCCGCGGCGGTTCCGGCGGCGGCTATGGATCTGGAGATCGTCAACCAGTCGGGCCTTCCCGACGACCAGGTGTTCGTGGCCCTCGACACCGGGCCCGGGCTCTTCCCGGCCTTCCCGCAGCAGCTTCCCGCGAACACGCCGGTGCCCGTCAGCAGCCTGCCGGCAAGCATCGATGTGACCGAGACGTTCCCCTCGGGATCCTCCTCGTCGAGTACGGCGCCGGCGTCGCGCAGAACTCGTCGAACCCGGTGAACTCGAACGACCCGAACACATCGACCACCCGCTACGGCCTCGTCGAGTTCACCGCCCAGGGCGTCGTCGACAACACCCGCATCGACCAGTACGGCGTGTCGACTCGTATCGCCACCTTCCGCGGCCGGTCAGCCGATCGCCACCAGGGCGCCCGCTCTACCCGGGCCTCGCACTTGGGGGGAACCCCCGCCGTCGCGCGACGGCGCGGCGACGGGCCTCGCGATCCCGAGGTCGGAGGGTGTCGGAACGGTGACGCTCACGGCGGCGCAGCTGCGGAGGACCCAGCGCCAGAGCCAGCGCGCGATCAGGCTCGCGAACCGGGTGACGGATCTGATCGAGGCCGGTCTGACCGAGTCGCAGTTCCTGCCCGGGTCGATCGGCTCGGACAGGCTGTGACGCACCTCACGGCCCGACCGGGTCACCCGGGTCCGCCTGCACCCCAGCGCGCGACCTCGGTCCTCGCGCCCCCGACGAGGGCGTGGACCTCGTCGGCCCCGTAGCCGGCCTGCACGGCGAGGTTGCAGCCGAGCACCGTCCCCACGAGCAGATCGACCCGCGACGTCACGTGTTCCGGCCCCGTCTCACCCGCGGCCGCAGCGCGACCGAGCGCCGCGGCGAGCGCCGCGCGAAGGTCGGTCCGGTACGCGTCGAGGTGCGAGGACACGTCGGGACCCGGCGGACCGGTTTCGGCCAGCATGCGCCCGATCAGGCAGCCGCGGGTGTCCTCGGCGGTCAGCCAGTCGGCCAGCCGCTCGAGGAACGTGTCCACGGCGGCCAGGCCGTCCTCGCCGTCGCGGAGCGGTCCGAGGAGCTCGCGTTCGAGGCGCGCCTCGTAGCGCCCGAGCGCACGGTCGAGCAGTTGCTCCTTGGGGCCGAAGGCGAGCGTGATGCTCGACTGCCCGATGCCGAGCGCCCGCTCGAGGTCCCGGGTCGTGGTCGCCCGGTAGCCCCGGCGCCAGAACACCCGCATCGCGCGGTCGAGGGCCTCGTCCGCGTCGAACGTGCGTGGCCGCCCCCTGCGCATCCGTGTCCACTCCTTGACGTGGCGTCCGTCGCCGGTAATTCTGTCGCAGACGCGACACTATGTCCACCCGACAGAGGACCGACATGCCCGCATTTCAGACGACCGCGCCTCTCTCGCTCGTTTCAGGCTCCAAGAGTCTCGACCGGGAGGCCGTGCTCGAGCCGAACGGCGACGTCCTGCGCTTCGGCATGCACGGTGGCGTGGCGGAGCACTACAAGGCGACCGCCCGCGATCCGCAGCCCTCGACGCTCGACTACCTCGCGGCGTCGATCGGCGGCTGCTTGATCGGCACGTTCGCCGGGTCGCTGCTGCGCGCCCGCGTGCCGGTCGTGCCGGCCGAGGCCCTCTCGGGCACCGCGACCGGCTTCGTGGAGCCCGACGATGACGGCGTCCTGGTCCTGCGCAAGGTGGTGGTGAGCTACACGCTGGAGCTTGACGAGGAGCACCGCGCCGCCGCCGAGGAGGTCCACGCCGTTCACGCGGGCAGGTGCCCGAACGCCCGGAGCGTGTCGCCGTCGATCGAGATCGTCACCGAGCTGGACATCAAGAGCCCCGTCGCCGCGTAGGCCGCAGGTGGCTCGACGGGCCCGGCGGATCGAACCTCCGCCGGGCCCGTGCTCGTAGCACGCGTGAATGACCGCACGGGCGTCCATTGGGCTGCGTCGACTGGCCGTCTGCGCCGCCGCCGCCGACCGACTTCTCGAAACCGCGCGCGCGGAGGTGCTCCGGGGATTCGCCGGAGACGACCTCCTCGTCGGTCGTCGAGGACGCGACCTGAGCACCGGCGCACCCTCGATCGCCCCGTCGAGCCGTCCTTCCCGACCCGATCGCCGCATGGCCCCCGACCTCATGCGCCGGGCCGCCGCCGAGCAGCGCTGAGCGCCACCCGGCCGCGGCGCGCGGCGTCGCTCAGGCGCGCACCGTGGCGGGCTCGTAGCCGAGGCTCGGTGCGAGCCACCGCTCGACCTCCTCGACGCTGAGGCCGGTCCGCTCCGCGTAGTCGGCCACCTGGTCGGCGCCGATGCGCCCGATCGAGAAGTAGTGGCTCTCGGGGTGCGACAGATAGATGCCGCTCACCGAGGCCGCTGGGAGCATCGCCATGCTCTCGGAGAGCTCCATACCGATCCCCCCTGCGCCGAGCAGGTCGAACAGCACGCGCTTGGGAAGATGGTCGGGGCACGCCGGGTATCCGAACGCCGGGCGGATCCCACGGTACTCCTCGGCGATCAGCTGCTCGCTCGAGAGCGCCTCGTCGGCGCCGTAGCCCCACTCGCGGCGCGCGCGTTGGTGGAGCATCTCGGCGAACGCCTCGGCGAGCCGGTCCGCGAGCGCCTTGACCATGATCGACTCGTAGTCGTCGTGATCGGCCTCTCGCTCGCGGGCGATCTCGTCCGCGCCGATCCCCGCGGTCACGGCGAACGCGCCGACGTGATCGGGCACGCCCGCCGCCGCCGGTGCCACGTAGTCGGCCAGCGAGAGCTGCGGCTTGCCGTCCGGTCGCTCCCGCTGCTGGCGGAGCATCGGAAACCGCGCGACCTCGACGGTGCGGGCCTCGTCCTCGAACAGCACGATGTCGTCCCCGTCGGCCTGCGCCGGCCAGAAACCGTAGACGGCGCGCGCCTTCAGGCGCCCGCCCTCGATCAGCTCATCCAGCATCTTGGTGGCGTTCCCGTAGAGCTCCCGGGCCGCGGCGCCGTAGCGCGGATGGTCGAGCACCTCGGGGAACTTCCCCTTGAGCTCCCAGGCGGTGAAGAAGAACGTCCAGTCGATGAACGGGACGAGCTCCTCGAGCGGGACGTCCTCGAGCACCCGTCGGCCCGTGAACGCGGGCGCGGGTGGCGTCTGGGCGCTCCAGTCGGTCAGAAGCCGCCGCCCGCGGGCGTCCTCGTAGGAGAGGAGCGGCCGCGCGGCGCGACCCTCGTGGACCTCGCGCAGGCGCTCCTGTTCCTCCGCGACCTCATCGGCCATCGTGGCCCCGCGCTCGTCGTCGAGCAGCGCGGAGACCACGCCGACCGCCCGCGATGCGTCGAGCACGTGCGTGACCAGGCCGGAGTAGGCGGGCGCGATCTTGACCGCGGTGTGCTGCTTCGAGGTGGTGGCGCCACCGATCAACAGCGGCATGTCCATGCCCCGGCGCTCCATCTCGCGCGCGACGCCCACCATCTCGTCGAGCGACGGCGTGATCAGGCCCGACAGGCCGATCATGTCGGCCTCGTGCTCCTCGGCGGCGTCGAGGATCTTGTCCGCCGGCACCATCACGCCGAGGTCGACGACCTCATAGTCGTTGCACCCGAGCACGACGCCGACGATGTTCTTCCCGATGTCGTGCACGTCGCCCTTGACGGTGGCCATCAGGATCCGCCCGGCGGTCTCCCGCTCCGCCCCGGTGGCCAGGCGCTCGGCCTCCATGAACGGCTCCAGGTAGGCGACGGCACGCTTCATCACGCGTGCGCTCTTGACGACC
>Ga0055584_100006716_pt1 | contig 11269 bp, 8 predicted proteins | sample OSDHelmetaG_FD_58716 | JGI IMG/M metagenome (GOLD analysis project Ga0055584, IMG submission 58716) | Pelagic marine sediment microbial communities from the LTER site Helgoland, North Sea, for post-phytoplankton bloom and carbon turnover... | ecosystem: Environmental > Aquatic > Marine >...
GTTTAACTCAGCCAGCTTTGCGACACATATTGTGGGCGGTGAGATAAACTATACACAACTCAATAAGGATAGTTTCAAAATTGAGCTGCAACTTTATATTGATTGTGTTAATGGAAATCCAGGTGCCATAAGTCAAGACCGTTTTGCTCAAATAGCCGTTTTTTCTAAAAAAACAGGATTGCTTCTGCCTAACTTATCCTTTGATGTAGAAAGGTCTACACCCGTTCGTGTTTCTAAAACACATTACAATTGCATAAAAATAGGACCCAATGCATGTGTGGATGCATATAGCTATGTCTTTTATAGGGAATTGCCTCCTATTGAAGGCGGTTATATTCTGTCATTTCAACGATGTTGCCGTAATAATTCAATTTTAAATTTAGTAGATCCTGAAAGTACTGGGGCCAACTTTTGGACTGAAATTAATCCTTTAGATTCTATAGGAGGCAACAGCAGCCCGTATTTTAAAAATTTACCCCCGAATTTTTTGTGTACCAATACCGAGCTGATTTTTGATCATGCTGCAACGGATGCTGATGGGGACAGTTTAGCTTATGAGTTTTTTCATCCTTTTACAGGAGCAAATCGTTCCGTTCCGAGACCGGCAGTTACGGCTTATGAGACTCCTCCTTTTACAAAAATCACCTTCCTAACCGGGTATGATTATGGCAATGCGATAAATTCCAGTCCTAATGTAAGTATAAATGAGAATACTGGAGAATTGAGATTGACACCCACCACCGAAGGGCAATTTGTGATTGGTATTATTGTCAAAGAATATAGAAATGGAGTGCTCATTGGTTTTACCCAACGTGATTATCAATTCAATGTTCAGAATTGTGTTTTTGAAACGGTATCTGCATTTGCAGCGCCAGACATCAATTGCGATCGGCAGGTAATTTTTAGCAATTACTATTCAATATCCCTGAGGATACCATAATTTGCAAGGGAGAGTCCATTCAATTATGGCCAGATCGTACGTACCCCAAAGCATCTGTAAATTGGTCAACGGGTGCTCAAGACACTTTGATCACTGTAACTGAACCCGGAGTTTATTGGTTACACATGGTATTGGGAAACTGTGATGGCGTTGATTCAATGCGTTTATCCATTGATGATTTAAAAGTTAAGTGTTGAAGATATATCATGCAATCAGAACCTAATGGAGTATCAGGGGAATGTTAAGGTGAATGGAAATTATCAAACCATCAGCTGGAGTTCAGACCCTGATATCATGCCGAAGAACTATTCGGACTCCTTTTTCTTTTTTAACCAAGGCGCAACCTTTCAGATTAACGGGCTGAATGCAAATGGCTGCCCATATACTGATGAATTAAACGTAAAGGACTATTCCGGTCCTGGTAAGAAAGCCAAGATTTACAATACATTTACACCCAATAATGATGGATATAATGATGTATTTCCAGAAAGGGAATCAGACTATTTTTATACCCTGAGTGTCTATAATCGATGGGGCAGGAAAGTGTTTGATGGAGAGAATAAACCTTGGAAGGGTAAAGATGCTACCAATGGCACGTTTTATTATACCATGAGTGTAAAAAGCTGTGATGTTGAAAAAGAGGTTATGGGTGTTATTACGCTAATACGATAAAAGGGGAGAGCGTACCTGCCTTATTGGTGATGCATTGACTTATTTTATGTTAGCTAGAATTGTCCCAATTCTACACTCCTCGCCATTGCAATTTAAGAAAATGAATTCTGCTTTTTAGGCGATTGAATCTGAACCTTAAATCCCTAATCCGTAGTATCTGCAACAACTATTTTGAAAAGTTAACTTCTCATTTTCATTGGTATGAAATCACGTGCAGGCTCACCGGTATAGATTTGTCTTGGTCTACCAATTGGCTGTCCTTCGGTACGCATTTCTTTCCATTGTGCCATCCAACCTGGCAATCTTCCCAAAGCAAATAATACAGTAAACATTTCTGTTGGGAAACCCAATGCTCTATAGATAATTCCTGAGTAGAAATCTACGTTTGGATAAAGCTTGCGTTCTGCAAAGTATGGATCATTCAACGCAGCTTCTTCCAATTCCTTCGCTATATCTAAAATTGGATCATGTATTCCCAATTTAGCTAATACCTCATCGCAAGATTTTTTGATAATTCGTGCTCTAGGATCAAAGTTTTTATAAACCCGATGACCAAAGCCCATTAATCTGAACGTGTCATTTTTGTCTTTCGCTTTGTCAATGAATTTCTGAACATTTCCACCATCTGCTTTGATTTTCTCCAACATTTCAATTACTTGTTGGTTTGCACCACCATGCAATGGACCCCAAAGTGCAGCAATGCCTGCAGCAATTGAAGAATATAAGTTTGCATGTGAGCTACCTACCAAACGCACTGTACTTGCAGAGCAGTTTTGCTCATGATCTGCGTGTAAAATCAGCAATTTGTTCATTGCATCAGCCACCACTGGATCCGTCTCATAATTCATGGTAACTTGACCAAAAGTCATGTTCAAGAAGTTGCTTACATAATCTAAGCTATTGTTTGGGTAAACCAATGGATGGCCCCATTTTTTCTTATAGATCATCGCGCAGATTGTAGGCATTTTGGCCAACAAACGTGTGATGGTTTTAAGTTGTCTTTCTGGTGTGGGGTGCGTGTTGAGTGAACCTGGGTAAAAAGCAGATAAGCTAGATACTAAGCACATCAATTGACCCATTGGGTGTGAACCTGTTGGGAATGAATGGAAAATGTTTTCCATGTCTGTATTCACCAAAGTGTGCATTCGGATATCGTGATCAAATGCATCTAACTCAGCTTGATTGGGTAGTTTTCCGTTAATTAATAAATAAGTAACTTCAAGATATGATGCCTTTGAAGCAAGGTCTTCTATACTATAACCGCGATGCCTTAATATGCCTTGCTCTCCATCCAAATACGTAATTGCACTTTTGGTAGAACCGGTGTTTTTAAAACCAACATCTAAAGTCACATAACCTGTGCTTCCTCTTAATTTAGAAATGTCTAACGCATGTTCATTTTCAGAACCTGTGATAATTGGGATGTTAAGTTCTTCTTCCCCGATTTTTAAAATTGCGTTGTTTTCTGACATGGTTTTCGTTTCTTGAATTAATTAATAATAGCTGCTATAAATAACAAAATAGCTGCAATAAAGTTGGTAAATTGGGATGATTTTTTACTTTAAACTGGTGCTTTTAAGGTAAAAACACAGCCGTCTTTTACTTGGTGCAAATATCATTAAAATAAATGCAAATTGCAAGGGCTATACCATAATTAAAGGCTACTTTTGCACCTTTAAAATCAACCGAGATGCAAAACATTAGAAACATTGCCATTATTGCTCACGTAGACCATGGTAAAACCACATTGGTAGACAAAATGATATTGGCTGGCAAACTATTTAAGGACCATGAAAAACCTGGTGAGCTTATCATGGATAGCAATGAACTGGAAAAAGAACGTGGGATAACCATTCTTGCCAAAAATGTTTCGGTAACGTTTAATGATCTTAAGATCAATATTATTGATACACCTGGTCACAGTGATTTTGGAGGGGAAGTTGAGCGTGTGTTGAATATGGCCGATGGTGTATTGCTTTTGGTGGATGCTTTTGAGGGTCCAATGCCACAAACGCGTTTTGTATTAGAGAAAGCATTGCAACTCGGTTTAAAACCCATAGTAGTAGTAAACAAAGTTGATAAACCCAATTGTACGCCAGATGAAGTACATGAAAAGGTTTTCGATTTAATGTTTAGTTTGGGTGGTACTGAAGAACAATTGGATTTCCCTGTAGTATTTGGTTCGGCTAAAAATGGCTGGATGGCAGAGGATCATGACAAACCAACCGATAATATTGATGTGCTTTTTGAATACATCGAAAAGTATGTACCTGCACCACATGTAGAAGAGGGTACCCTTCAAATGCAAATTACGTCATTGGATTTCAGTAATTATATTGGCAGAATTGCAGTAGGTAGGTTATTCCGAGGGACATTAAAAGCAGGAATGCCGATTGCGTTAGTTAAACGGGATGGTTCAGTTGTAAAATCGAAAATAAAGGAATTGTACTTGTTTACCGGAATGGGTAAAGAAAAGGTGGAAGTGGTAGAAGCAGGTGAAATTTGCGCTATAACGGGTATCGAAGGATTTGAAATTGGAGACACTATTTCAGATTTAGATAATCCTGAAGGCATGAAACCAATCTCTATTGATGAGCCTACCATGAGTATGTTGTTCACGATAAACAATTCACCTTTTTATGGTAAAGAAGGGAAGTTTGTGACTTCAAGACATTTATCTGAACGTCTAGCCAAAGAGTTGGAAAAGAACCTTGCATTGCGGGTTGAGAAAACCGGATCTGCGGATTCTTTCTTGGTATTTGGGCGGGGTGTTTTGCACTTGTCTGTTTTGATTGAAACCATGCGTAGAGAAGGTTTTGAAATCCAAATTGGACAACCCCAAGTAATTATAAAAGAATTTGACGGTGTAAAATGTGAACCCATTGAAGAATTGACCATTGATATACCGGAAGAGTTTTCAGGTAAAGCGATTGATACCGTAACACAACGCAAAGGGAACATGACGGATATGAATCCGAAGAGTGACCGAATGCTATTGCGTTTTGAAATTCCTTCTCGAGGAATTATTGGTTTGCGTGATTACCTTTTAACTGCTTCTCAAGGAGAGGCCATTATCTCACATCGTTTCTTAGAGTTTCAGCCGTACAAAGGTGAAATACCTGGAAGAACCAATGGTTCTTTAATCAGTATGGAGAATGGCTCTGCCATACCGTACAGTATTAATTTACTGCAAGATAGAGGTAAGTTCTTCATTCATTCCAATACCGATGTATATCAAGGTCAAGTAATTGGGGAGAATAACCGCGAAGGGGATTTGGTAATTAACGTTACCAAAACCAAAAAGCAAACCAATATGCGAAGTTCTGGAGCAGATAATAAAGTGCGTATGATTCCACCCAAGGATTTTACGTTGGAAGAAGCCCTGGAATACATCATGGAAGATGAATACGTGGAAGTAACACCACAAAGTATACGTTTGCGTAAAATTCATTTGAAAGAAACGGATCGTAAAAGAGTGAAGAATGGCGGAGAACCATTCAGAGACTTTTAATTGAATCGACTTAAATAAAAAAGAGGCGCTTGCATTTGCAAGCGCCTCTTTGCGTTTAGGTAATTATAGATTTCTAAATCCGCGTGAAACGAACTGTCTGGCTAAATTCTGTTCCGTTGCTTAACACCAAAACATACGATGCAGATGCTAAACTTTGTACATTGATTGAACCACCGTCAGAGACCATATTCCCTTTCAATACCACCTAGCCACAACTGTGAGTAAAAATTTGTTCATAGTTTATAATAATTTAGTTGTTTCATTAAATATAGGGTAAAAAGTTGAAAACAAACCATAGCGAATTTAAGCTATTCCCAAAACTGGGTTATTTCACTTGAGTGTTAACAGCTTCAAATCATCCATCCGTTTGCTCTTAATTTTGTTCAGGAAGTTAACACTGTGAGACAAATCTATTCAGATATAGTGCGTTTCTGCAGGCTTCATTTTTAAAAAATTCGCTAAGGGGTAAAAATGGTTGGGCCGCTTTGAAATGGCCTTTCAAACATGCATAAAAGCCCCAGTTTATTGTATCAAGTTGTCTAAACCTTATGGGAAAACGGAATAATGCTCCTCCTGTACGCCCCATTTTCTATAGAAAGAGGCTACACTTGGAATCATAGATCCTTCAAAATCTAAATGAAGGGTTTTTCCTGCATATGCTTTAATGAGGTAATCAATAAAATGATGGGTTATACTATATGATCTGCCGAGTGGAGTTGGCGCAGCAAATAAATAATAGATTCGCTTTTCATCTTTTAGGATTGCAGCAGTAAATAATAATTTAGCCTTTGAGTCCTTTAATTCAAAGTAGAGAAGCGAATCATGTGCTTTTGCTGCAAAAAGCAATCGTTTTAATAGCTTGGTTTTTTTGGAATTGAATTTTTCTACTGCTCCATATTGGGATAAGTAGGATGAAAGAAGGGTATGGAATTGGTCTTCTGTAAATTCGGGTTGTAAGATCGAAAAGTCGGTGTATTTTTTTAAGTTTTTTAGCGCGTCTTTTGAATACGCTTTCTTCAATTCATCATAACTCTTATTGAGGTTTAGAATGTAGTTTACTTTTTGTTTGGCACCCTTGATATGAAACCCTGCGTTTTGATGAAATTGCGTTTTGAAAAAAGGTTTTGTTATGGCAATGAGTGCAGAGGCTTCCAATTTGAAACCCGGTTTTAAAAAGAGTCCCAATTGTTGGCAAAACAAGGGTTGTAGCCATACGGGGATTAGTCCAAAGTAACGTTTGGTGGTCAATGGTACAAATCCTTTATTTTTCTCAATGAGAGCAGCACCCCATCCTGGACTTACCGCATCCAAATACCAAGACTTTGCATAGATCAGCGGGTTGGTGCATTGACCTATTTCCTGATCCCACCAGTTCTTATCTATTTCTGTATGATCTAAAAATTGAATCAAAATTTTCGAATTAACTCCCAAAGGATGGGATGGTCTTTAAAGTGATTATTGTGAAAAATAGGGCGAAAGCTTCCGCCCAATTCCATGTGTTGTTTTTGAAATTGCCCGAATAATTTTTGCATATCATGAGAAGTATTCCCAAACAGAAAATGGGTATCCATCCAACAAAAAGGCACCACTTGAAGTTCGGTTTGTTGGTTTGTTTTCAAATTAAAAAAGTAATGCGGATGCGTTGTGCCTGCTCTATAACCTGGTCGGTCTGGCCATCCCATGCTATAATCCTTTTGAATCCCAATTTGCAACAATAATTCATACGTGTCGGGTAATATCATTTTAATGAAGTGTTGCCGTGATTGACTGATGTTTTGATCTGCAATCGTTTCCAACTGTTCCATCTCAAAGAGCAATTCATCCAAATTTAAATGGGATTGAAAGGATGGATGTAGTCCAATATTTTCTGTTGTAAGCGCTTGTAAAAATGCTTGATACTCCTTTCTTGAAAGCCCACAACTTTTATCCAGTGGGCCATAATCCCCTACATGAATAAAATAGCGAATGTCTAAATCAATTAGATCATTAAAAATGTATGCAGGATCTTTTTTTAGCCTAATAAGTACTGCAATGCGTTCCGCAAGTTTCCTTGGGTTGAAGATATTTTTTGCAAATGCACCCATACCTCTCAGAAAACTTCGACCCAAATAGTCATAGGCAATATCTATATCCATGGTGGCTTTTGTGCTCCCTTTTGGAGTAGAATAAGTAAATGAAGGGTGCTGTTTTGCGATTAATTTTAGAAATTCCTGAACCTGTAAATCAACCAATGGGTCTAATTCTTTATTGGCTTGCACATGAATTGCTTTTGCACTGTCGAATCTTCCAAATGTATCCAACTCAGAAACAATGTATTCTTCATAACGAGTGAGTTGAAAAAAGATACTTGCAAATACATCGTATCCCATCATGGAGGAATTGACAAATGCTTTGGGAACCTGTATAGCCGCGTCCCATGTTGAGTCAATGACCTTTATTTCTGTGGATTCAAGCAATCCACAGGGTTCAAAAAAGATCGATTTCTTAACGGTTTGTGAAGGGTTATATTCAATCACGATATCTTCGTCTTTCATATCGATATCATCAATTGAATTCGCAATTTGAAAGTTCAATTCAGGATAGCAATCCTTGATGAAATCAAGAACATACTCAAAACGGTTAGTAATGTGGGACGATATAACTAAAATCATTACTTTTGCAGACGCAGCAAATTAAGTCCTTTTTTCTAAAAATCGAATTTAATTTAAGCGATAAAAACAATGAAGAAAGCATTAATTACAGGCATTACAGGACAGGATGGAGCCTACTTAGCTGAGTTTCTATTAAAAAAGGGATATGAAGTCCATGGTTTAAAACGTAGAAGTTCATCCTTTAATACAAAGCGAATTGACCATTTATACAAGGATCCACATAAAGAAGGCACTCGGTTCTTTTTGCATTATGGTGATTTGACGGACAGTACAAATTTGGTAAATCTGGTAAAACAATTGGAGCCGGATGAAATTTACAACTTAGCTGCTCAAAGTCACGTACAAGTGAGTTTTGAAACTCCTGAATACACAGCTAATGCAGATGCAGTTGGAACACTACGCTTGCTCGAAGCGATTAGAATTTGTGGATTGGCAGAGAAAACAAGGTTTTATCAGGCCAGTACTTCAGAGATGTTTGGAAAAGTACAGGAAGTGCCTCAAAAGGAAACTACACCATTTTACCCTAGGTCTCCATATGGAGTTGCTAAGCTTTATGCCTATTGGATAACCGTAAACTACAGAGAAGCTTATAACATGTATGCTTGCAACGGGATATTGTTTAACCATGAGTCGCCTATTCGTGGAGAAACTTTTGTTACACGAAAAATTACCCGTGCAGCTGCACGGATTGCTTTGGGATTACAAAGTGAAGTGTACCTAGGAAATTTAGATGCACAAAGAGACTGGGGTCATGCCAAAGATTATGTAGAGGGGATGTATCTCATGCTACAACAAGATAAACCCGAAGATTTCGTTTTGGCTACAAACCGAACCATTACCATTCGAAAATTTGCAACATTGGCGTTCAATGAAATTGGGATCGAATTAAAATTTGAAGGTTCAGGAGAGCATGAAATTGCCACGGTGGCAAAATTAGATTCAAGTAAATTGCCCGAAGGAACAGAACATGTCTGCGTAGAAGGAGATGTTGTAATTAAAATAGATAAAAGGTATCACCGACCTACGGAAGTTGAATTACTCATTGGTGATAGCAGCAAGGCGAAAGAAATGATGGGTTGGGAGCCAAAGTATACCGTTGAAGAAATGTGTATAGAAATGGTGAATTCCGATGTCAAAGAGGTGTTAAAAGAACTTCATATTAAAGCGGGAGGCTATACCATTAACAATTATTACGAATAATGGATAAATCAGCAAAAATTCATGTTGCTGGGCATAGAGGACTAGCAGGTTCTGCTATTGTACGATGCCTTAAAAAACATGGCTACAACAATTTATTACTAAGAACTTCTGCGGAGTTGGATTTGCGTAATCAGGCAGCCACTTTATCTTTTTATCAAAAAGAAAAACCAGCGTATATCTTTTTAGCTGCAGCTAAAGTGGGCGGAATTCAAGCCAACAATACATATCGGGCGGATTTTTTATATGAGAATTTGGCAATTGCGCAGAACGTCATACATTCAGCTCATGTAATTGGAGTGAAGAAATTGTTGTTTTTAGGCAGCTCTTGTATTTACCCCAAAATGGCTCCTCAACCGCTTAAAGAAGAGTACCTTTTAACGGGCACACTTGAACCTACCAATGAACCTTATGCCATTGCAAAAATAGCTGGAATAAAAATGTGCGAGGCATATCAGGCCCAGTATAATGATTGCTTTATTAGTGCAATGCCTACCAATTTATTTGGTCCTAATGATAATTACCATCCAACAGATAGCCATGTGCTTCCTGCCCTGATCCGCAGATTTCATGAGGCAAAGGAAAGTGGGGCTAAAGAAGTTATCATCTGGGGTGATGGCTCACCTTTAAGAGAGTTTTTATATAGTGATGATTTGGCAGAGGCACTGGTATTAATGATGAAACAGTATAGTGACCCCCAATTTTTAAATGTTGGGTATGGTTCAGATATTAGCATCGCAGATTTGGCGCGTACAATTGCTAAAGTGGTTGGTTTTGAAGGGGTGTTGGGATTTGATACCAACAAGCCGAATGGAACCCCAAAGAAATTGATGGACAGTGCCAAATTAATGGCTCTGGGTTGGAAGCCAAAGATTTCTTTGGAAGAAGGCATTCAAATGGCGTATCAAGATTTTTTATCTAAAATATAAATAAAGAAGGCACAAAAAAAGCGGCTTGGGAATTCCCAAGCCGCTTTTTTTATTAGTTGAAAATTAATTATTGAGGCCAAGTTACTTTAAACGCGATACCAGGGTATACAGTTGTAGCTCCTCCTGTTCCGACACTTTCGGAACCCTGTCCACTAAAGGTAGATACCCATTTACCGTTGGCATCCTTAGAAAGCGTGTAAGTTCCTGATAAAGCCATGTTGGTGCTTCCCCAAATCATTGAACCACTCCAGCCAGAGGCAACTACTGATCCCTCTTTTCTAGCAATTGCTTGATTTAACGTTAAGGAATATTGATTTCCAGGTGCATTGCCTGTCCATGCATAATTATCTTCGCCTTGTACATTTTTAGAATATGTGCCAATGGTAGGGTCTGTGAATTCAACCTTGCTAGAACCATTTTGGATGTAATCAGATTCTACCGTTGCGCCACTTCCTCCTGTAGAGGCATCATCATCATCAGTGGTTTCTTTTTTACAGCCACTAAAGCCTAAAACAAGCATTCCGCTAATCGCAAGCATCAAATACTTGTTAAGCATTTTTTTAGTCATTTGAATTGTCATATATTTTTTATTTTAACAAGCCCAAAGTACGCAAATTATTTATGGAATTCCAAGAGTTGATATTTCAGGCTTAATGGTATGACAATTCAATGAAATATAGCTTATTATTTCTGGTTTCAAATGAGTCATTTTGGAGAGCAGATATAATTCTTGATTTTATTTTAAAAAACACTTGATTATACTTGGTAAATAGCTATTTTTGCACCCCTGAAAAACATTATTTTATTATGTCCAATATCGGAAAAATATCTCAAGTAATCGGCCCAGTTGTTGACGTTACTTTTAATCAAGAAGGTTCTAAACTACCTAAAATTTTTGATGCATTACACGTAAAGAAACCAGACGGTCAAACGGTGGTTCTTGAAGTTCAATCGCATTTAGGAGAAAATACAGTTAGAACTGTTGCCATGGATTCTTCAGAGGGTCTTGTGCGTGGCACGGATGCTATTGATACAGCCTCGCCAATAATGATGCCTATAGGCGATGGAATTAAAGGTCGATTATTAAATGTGGTTGGTGATACCATTGACGGTCTTGGAGACCTCAGTAAAGAAGGGGGTAGAGCAATACATCAAGTTGCACCAAAATTCGAAGATTTATCTACAGCCAGTGAGCCACTTTATACTGGAATTAAAGTAATTGACTTACTTGAGCCATACGCTAAAGGAGGGAAAATTGGTTTGTTTGGTGGAGCTGGAGTTGGTAAAACGGTACTAATTCAAGAGTTAATTAATAACATTGCGAAGGCATATGACGGATATTCTGTTTTTGCCGGTGTAGGAGAACGAA
>Ga0055584_100006719_pt1 | contig 11266 bp, 9 predicted proteins | sample OSDHelmetaG_FD_58716 | JGI IMG/M metagenome (GOLD analysis project Ga0055584, IMG submission 58716) | Pelagic marine sediment microbial communities from the LTER site Helgoland, North Sea, for post-phytoplankton bloom and carbon turnover... | ecosystem: Environmental > Aquatic > Marine >...
GAGTTCCGTCATCCCATACATATTGATGCATTGGCTACGCGCAATCCCAAGACCTAGCGACAAACTGTCATAGAATTCGTCCAGCTCAAGCTCGCGCAACAACTCAGCTCCAGGTCTTTGAATGCGCTGATCGGAACAGCCGGAATATCTTGCCAGCGCTTGACCGTGCGTGGGGTGCGTGAGCGCTGCCGGCAAAAGTTTCGCAACGGCACGTTACATTCGAATTGGTATGCGAACAGCTCAAGCGCAAGCTGGTTGAACGCATCCTCGTCGCCGGCGGCATCATCACGCGCAATGAAGGCAAGAATGGCTTCAACGATTTCGTTTTCGGTCACTTATGCACCTCATCTGTACCGACAATTCAGATTCGGGCAGGAGCAGGCAGGTCGACGGGCGTTGAGCGCATCCCTACCTACGCCAGCATTACCCGGATCAGGTTGTGAGGGTCGTCGCGATGGCACATATGATTGTGCCCGGCGACATCTCAGCCTCCTGTCGAGGCTCCCCTGGGTTGGGCGCAGATTAGGGCCAGTGCGCGGCCCAATCAAGGCAAGCTGACAATACCGGACGCCATAGAGGTGAGCATGTCCGATTGCTTCCAGCCTGCATCCTATCCTCGGGTTCCATCAATACGCTCAGATTCTCGTCGTTGGTCTAGACTTGGGGTCGACGCTGCTTGAGCCGTGCGTCGACTCGAAATCTTTGCCATAGTGCGCTGGATGCACGCACGCACTCGTCAGCATTGGAAATCACGGAAGGTAATTTGTGATTGAGTCGAGCGCTATGTTCGAGCAACACGCGTACCTTTATAGAGCTCGCTTGGTCGGTATATGGGTAAACAACGAGTGCGAGGTTTCGCACCAAGGCTATCGTGGGCTTGTATCTAGGGCTCGGTCCTACGCACCAAGTTCCGCACGACCCAGCTGCAAATCACTTACTCCTCAAATTACAGCGCGACGTACATCAAAATGGAACACACCACCCAAGTCAGAGTCATCAAAGAACTCTTTCGACAACTCGACAACGATATCAGTGTTGACGCTGGCGTACAGCTACGCAATCCCACCTCAAGCTACACCGATAAAGCGCTCGCGGCGCAAGAGTGGCATCAATTCTTCAAGACCCACCCGCAATTGGTCGGGTTGTCTGGAGACTTGCCCGAACCGGGTTGTTACCTGACGATAGATGACTTTGGCGTTTCAGTGCTCGCTACGCGTGACAAAGACGGCAAGTTTCGTGCGTTCCTCAACGCCTGCCGACATCGAGGCGTGCGAGTCGCGCAAGAATCGCGCGGGCAAGCTGAGCGATTTCAGTGCCCCTTCCATCACTGGACATACGCGAATTCGGGTGAGCTATTAGGCATTCCGCGGGCGAAAGACTTCGGTAAGATTGACCGTGCTTGCCACGGCCTTATCGAATTGCCAGCGGCGGAGCAATACGGGCAGTTGTGGGTCCATCCGCAGCCAGATGGTCACTTGGATGTAGATGAATTACTCGGGGATCTCGCCGGCGAGATGGCTGGCTGGAATGTTGGCGAGCTCGTATACATGGGCGAAACCGTTATCGATAAGCGGCTCAATTGGAAGCTCGCCAACGACACTTTCGGCGAGACCTATCATTTCTCCCGCCTGCATCAACACACTCTGGGGCAATTGTTCTATTCCGACGTGCTCGCCTATGAGATTTTCGAGCGTAATCATCGATTTGTCTTTCCAACAAAGACTATCGACTATTTACGCGACAAACCAGAAGAAGAGTGGAGCATTGGGCGGGTCGCAAACGTGCTTTATTACCTATTCCCCAATATTCAGTTCAATGTTGGCCCGCGCAGCGTGAGCCTAATCAAAATCTACCCCGACAAAGATAACCCTGGCCGCTCAATTACACGCGTGTCTCACTACTTCAGTCGCTACGATGTGGACGCGGCAAAAGAGGCGGATCGGATTCAAATCACCGCGAACAATGTTTACGATTCTGGCGTGCGCGAGGGTAAAGTCACGCTGTCGTTGGAAGCAAATATGGAAATCTTCGATACCAGTATCGAGCAAGAAGACTACGCGATGGGTGAGACCACACAGCAAGCCGCAGAGGGTGGTCTACTTGAGCACGTAATTTTCGGGCGTAACGAGCCCGCGCTGCATCATTATCACAACACCTTCCGCGCCGCGTTGGACCTGCCACCGCTTGAACAAACCGCATAGGCGAGCCGTCGTAGTGCTCGCTAACATTTGACTAGTGGTGCAAACGCGTGTTTCGTTAGGCCATCTATCGCGACACAATTCGACGCCTAACTCGCAGGTCGCTGACTACCCGCTTAGGCATCTTAGAGCTGCAGGTCAGGGGTTAGAATATGGATGCAGAATTGCCACGCTGGCAACAATCGCGCGACGCCGCCGCCGCACACGGGATGATGATCGCCGTGCACGCAGCACTCGCCCCGGACCGTAGCGCCATCGTAGCGGCCACAGGCACACGTACATTCGGCGAACTAAACGCACACGCCAACCAATTGGTACGCGGCTTGCGCGAACGTGGCTTAGAGCGCAAAAGTAGCGTTGCGCTGATCTGTTCCAATCGCGCCGAATTCATGGAGGTTCATGCGGCCTGTATGCGCGCAGGTTTCATCCTCACGCCGGTTAACTGGCATCTTAGGGCTGACGAAATTGCCTATATCGTTGGCAATTGTGAAGCCAAGGCAGTGATCGCAGAGACCAGATTTAGCGCAGCCGCCACACACGCCGTCGAGCGCTCCGCGCATGTTCAAGTCAAGCTGTCTATCGGTGGGCAAATCGATGGCTTCGACGACTATGCCAAGTTCACTCGAATTCAAGACGGTAGCAACATCGACACGCCGTCACTTGGCAGTCCAATGTTGTACACCTCCGGCACTACCGGGCACCCAAAAGGCGTTTATCGATGGCCACCGCGAGTGTCTAGCATGACGCGTGGACTCATGGGTCAAATGCTCACATTTGAACCGGGTAAAGACCTTAGCCTGTTAACCGGACCGGCCTATCATGCGGCGCCACTGAATCTCAACGCGGTGACATCGTTGCACGCCGGAGTGGGCCTGGTAATGATGGACAAATGGGACGCCGAGGAGACGCTGCGACTCATCCAGGAGCACAAGATTGTATATACGCACCTGGTCGCGACAATGTTTACACGCATGTTGAGGCTACCCGAGGAGGTGCGTAATCGTTATGACCTGTCGTCACTGAAGGCAGTCATTCACGGCGCGGCGCCATGCCCCTTGCACGTGAAACAAGCGATGATCGATTGGCTAGGACCTGTACTGTTCGAATACTATGCAGCGACCGAAGGCGGTGCGACGCTTGCGAGTTCTGCAGACTGGCTGGCACGCCCGGGCACCGTCGGTAAGCCAATCGAAGGCGCCCATATGCGCATTCTGGACGCTAACAAACAAGACCTGGCCGCAGGCACGCAAGGAACCGTCTATGTGCGCTCACCACCTGAGGGTGGCTTCGTGTACTTTAAATCCGACGAAAAGACTGCCAATTCGTACCATGACAACTACTTCACAATGGGCGACCACGGCTTTTTCGACGCTGACGGGTATTTGTTCCTAACCGGGCGCGACGCCGAGCTGATTATCTCAGGCGGGGTAAATATTTATCCCCAGGAAATCGACGATGTACTGATGCAGCTCCCGGTCGTACACGATTCGTGCACGATAGGTGTGCCGGACGAAGAATGGGGCGAGGCTGTTAAAGCCATCGTTGAGTTAGTCCCAGGGACGATCGCAGATGATGCATTGGCAGCTGAACTGTTAGCCCATTGCAAGGCGTCCATAGCCGGATTCAAATGTCCGCGCAGTATTGAATTTCAAGCCGACTTGCCGCGCTTACCTAGCGGCAAAATTCAACGACACAAAGTGCGCGCGCCTTACTGGCCAACGCAAGCTGTCTAGAGAGACAGCGCAGCTTGAATGTCTGTCGGTGACCGTATCGCCAAGGGTAGGTCCGCGCCGATATCGCAAAAAATGAGCGGGGTAGATACCCCGCTCCCGCTCAAATATGGCCTTAGCAGGTCATAGACCTGCTTACGCTCCAGCGGAGTAGGCAGAATAATCACGCGCCCGAAGGCCTTGCAGCGAAGTAGGATGCATCGCTGCTGTGATTACCAGTGCTACCCGCAAGGCTTATGCCATAAACATAAACTTTATATTTTTCAATGGCTTATTTTCAGCTCTAAGGCCGTGGCGCCACAAGTGTAAGGTTTACCGACATTGCCAATTACTGGCTCGCGAATTTCGCGGCGGCGCTCTCCATTGTCACAAACTCGGCGCCTTCAGCCGTAAGCGTCTGAATTAGGCGCTCCAACATCATCATTCGATGACCACGCCCGATGACGTACGGATGACAGGTATAGGTAATGACGCCCCATTCCTGGATGCGACACATGTAGCGAAAATCATCGATCCAATTTGATAAAACGTTGTTTGCGTTCTGCAGGCCCGGCAGGATCCCGCGGCTATTTACCACGAATTCGAAGTGCGGATGGTCATCTAAAGTCCAGCTGATTGGCATTTCGACCAGCGCGGTTTCTGTGCCAAATTGCATCGGCGCATCATCGTGCACCTGATCACCAACACGCGCCTGATAAGGCAGATAGTCGTGGCCCATCATGCTACTTTCGTAGACGAACTCTTGTTCTAGTAGCAGTTCAATGGTGTGCGGGCTCAGATCCCATGCAGGGGATCGGTAGCCGCTCGCACGCCTGCCACAGAGTCGTTCGATCGACTCATTGCCACGCAGAAGTGACTCGCGCTCGAGCTCGCGGGTCATGCTCGCGGGCGTATCGTGAGTCCAGCCGTGATGTCCAATTTCGTGCCCAGCATCAACAATGCGTTTGCACAGGTCCGGATAGGTACCGATCACTACCCCTGGGATAAACCAACTAGCGGCGATGTCGTGCTGCGCGAGCAAGCTAAGAATCCGCTCAACCCCCACCGCGCCAAATTCACCGCGCGAGACCGGCGTCGGGGTATTCATACCACGCGACACAAAGCCGGACATTGCGTCGAAATCGAAACTCAGACAAACGAGATGCTCAGCCATGCAAATTATCCTGGTTTTAGGTTACAAACGGACATCGGACAAATAAGGTCTTCAGTTGTGCAACGGCGCAGTTCGCGCTTCGCACTGAGGTCATAGCGACGCCCGCGATGTAAAGTGCAACGGTTGTCCCACATCACCACATCATGGTTGCGCCAGGTGTGGCGATACACAAATTCGCGCTGGGTTGCGTGTTCCAGCAAATCCATCAACAACATGCGCGCTTCAGCCGTGGGCTTACCGACAATTTCCCGAGTGTGAATACCAACAAACAGGGTCTTGCGCTGCGACTCAGGCACCACTTGTACCATTGGCCATTGCACTGGCGGCAGCTTGTCTATACCAGCTTGTGAGTAGCCACCGCCGCCCAGCATGTTGCGCGAGTGAAAAGCCCAGTGCTCTGCAACCAAGCCCTCGATATCGGTTTTCATCGCGGCACTCAAGGCATCGTAGGCAGCACGTTGATCAGCAAACTCAGTTTCGCCGCCATCCGCAGGCACATCAATACCGCACAACGCTGAGTAGCGCGCTTTGGGTGCCTTGAAGGAGCTATCGCTGTGCCACATCTGATTGGCAAGGAGTGACACGTTGCGCACATGGCCAGCCGCGTAAATATTGCCATCGGCATCAACGTTGGCAAGGTCAATCACGTCGGGGTTCTTGAGCCGTTTAGGCATCGCATTGGCAAGTGTTAGGCCTGCATCAATGGGTCCGAAGTTGCGGGTAAAACTCGCATGTTGGTGTTCGTCAATATCTTGGTCACGAAACACCAATACGGCAAATTTAGCCATTGCCTGTTCGATGACCTGGACTGAATCAGGATCTAGAGCTTGGCGCAAATCAATGCCTGAAACTTCTGCGCCGATTACTTTATGTAGCGACTGGAACTGCATTCAAATCAACCTCCATAGGTCACATTAGTATTGCGCGTCTGCCGCCTGCCTTGACGCACAGCCTGCACTGCGGCCTCAAGGTCGTGCAGATATTGCTCAACCACTGGGACGTGCATAAGCGTCAGCATGCCAAGATGAATGCACGGCGGCTGCACACCGCGCGCGACAAGCCAACCAGACTCCTCGAGTACCTCCGCAATCGCGAAAATATCCAGGTCATGCGCCGCGTACGTCATGATTGGGCCCTCTGGCGCACCGAGAACATATAGTTCTGAGTGTTCCTCGATGCCGGCTACAAGCTGATCTCGTGCTCCCATGATCTGGGCCACAATGCGCTCGTAACCGCTGCGCCCCAGATAGCGCATTACCGCCCACGCCGCGGCTACTGCGCCGCCAGGCCTGGAGCCTGAAAAAGTGGGTACCGCATAGCGCCCACGAGGCCAATTATCGAACTCGAAAGGCTGATAGGCGTGCAACTCAGCGCTGCGATAGGTAATGGTGGATGCACCTTTTGCAGCAAAGCCATATTTATGTAGATCTGCGGAAATCGAACAAACGCCCGCAACGGAGTAGTCGAAAGCGGGAATTGCATAACCAAGCGCACGCGCGTGCGGCAAGATGAAGCCACCAACGCAGCAGTCCACGTGCATCCACAAATTATGCGCTAGCGCGATTGAAGCCAAGGCCTCGATCGGGTCAACAACGCCGTGTGGAAACCCAGGCGCTGATCCCACTACGCCAATTGTATTGACCGTTATTACACCCTCAACCGCATCGACTTGCACGCGGTAGTCATCGCGCAGTGGCACCCGAATGACGCGCATGTTTAGCAGCTGAGCGGCCTTGTCGAAAGCAGGGTGAGCAGAGAACGGCGCGACAACTTCAGGCCAATCACCGCCACGATTTTGCGCGCGTGCCCAATCGCGCATCGACTTCATGGCAAGAAAAATACTCTCGGTACCACCTGCAGTGATATTGCCCGCAGCATTCGCATCTGCACCCAGTAAATCGGCGGTCCAGCTAACAACCTGTGTCTCGAAATGTTTGAGACTTGGGAAGGCGGACGGACCGAGTGCATTTTCCGAGAAGAAACGCTGGTAGGCCTCCTTCGCGACATTCAGGACGTCATCGCCGCCGAAGTGCACATACACACCGAGGCGCCCTTCGCGCCAATCGACGTCTTCGGCACGTGCGGCTTCCATCTCTGCAAAAACCTCGGCGGCGGCAGTACTGTTTTGTGGCATTTGAGTCATAGACAGCGCCTTAAGCTAAGCTAAACGGTAGTGATCGTGGTCCGCGAACCGTGTCCTGCGACCAAGTCACGGGGCCAATAAGTTCGAATGATGGAATGCGCTTTAGCCATTCCTCGATCGCAACCATCATCTATCGCGAGCGGCATCAGTTGGAGCACATTGCGTAAGCGCTGACAATCCTCGGGATATCTTGCGAGATGCCATAGGCAAAAACCAATACCGCTCCAAGTAGTATCAATGCCAGCGATCATCAGCAAGCGTAATGCGCCGATTACGCGCTCTGGTTCCCAAGGCTGCCCGTCAAATTCAGCACGCATCATTTCGCCGATCAGGTCGTCGGTGGGATTATTCTGGCGCTTCGCGACCTCTGCATGAAAATAGTGCGTCATCTCGGTCATGCCCGCTACGAAGCTGTCATCGTCGGAGACGCCTAGCTCTAGAATCTGAGTGATCCATTTGATCAACAGATCACCGTCGGCGGGGTCCACTCCCAACATCTGCGCAATAACTCGCACTGGTATATGTCGGGTGTAGGCTTGCGCAGCATCGCACTGGCCATTGGCAATAAATCCATCGATCAAATCGTTGCAAATAACTCGTGTTTTGGGCTCAATTTTCAACATCGACCTGGGCGTGGAGAACGGCAACATTGAGCGTTTTTCAGGTTTATGATTGGGCGGATCAGAGGTAATAGGTGGCGCCGGCATCAGCGTGTCTAAATACTGATCACGTACGACCACACGGCGTGCCGAGAAGTGCTCTGTGTCATACGCGATTGCTTTGACGTCAGCGTAGCGGGTCGGTAGGTACGCGCCTTCAAATCGCCCAGTTTGTGCAATTGGCCAGCGCTGACGCAATTCAGCCCAAATGGGATACGGGTCATCACGCCAAGCTGGATCCAGATGATCCCAATCTGTGCGCCAATCAGCCACCGGTTTACGCTCGGACATATCTGACGTTCTCTAAAATGCTCGCGCTCTACGCCTGCACTGTAGTCCGCTAGCGGCGCCGGTACCAGTAACTAGCGTCAACACTGCTGAAGTGCGGGCAAGCCCTAGCGCTGTTGCGCCCAGACTAGACATTGATCGGCACCATGCGAGAACGGCTTAAGCAGTAGTGCATTAATTAGGCGCGTAATACCTTTCAGCTTGGCGTTGCATAGACGGACGCGCCATTGCGGCCTAAGTGCTTGGCGCGGTAACAGGCGGCATCGGCACATTGAAGCAGCGCCCGGGGCGTTGTTGCATCGCTCGGATATTGGGCGATCCCTAGACTAATGGTTTGGCGAAATTCTTGCCCGTCAATTTCGATAGGCAGTGCAACGTTGTCAAGCATACGTTGAGCGGTCGCGCGTGCCTCGGCAAAACCAGTTGTGTTCTCCAGGAAAACGGCGAACTCGTCGCCACTTAATCGGCCAACAACATCTTGCGTGCGCAACGACGCACGCAGGCGCCCAGCCACGGCCACCAGCACGGTGTCACCCGCCGCATGCCCCAAGGTGTCGTTCACTAGCTTGAAAGCGTCCACGTCAATAAACATGACATACAATTCCTGCCCAAAACGTCCCGCAGTGTTCAGTGCCTGCTGCAATCGACTCTCGAAATGTGCGCGTGCTGGAAGTTCGGTTAATGAGTCATGGGTCGCGAGATAGCTTAAGCGCTGGGTGATGCGACACCACTCAGAGACATCCGTATGCACAAGCGCCGTGCCGCCTTCCGAGGTCGGGCGTACTTCTGCTTGCACGCAACGCCCGCGGTCTAGATCGATAAGTAGCGGTCCAGCCGACGCGCGCGGCGCGATCAAAGTGCTGCCACGCCAGCCGATCGCAGCCGCCTCGTCGCGCAACGCAATCGTCAGCGCGCTCGCAACTTTAGAAAAGCTCAAGCCAGGCTGTAAGGCCTCGACATCGCCTGGGTAGAGCAATGCAAAACGCGCGTTGCAGTGCAGCAGTCGGTCTTGCGAGTCAAACACCGCAATACCGTGGGCGGCCATATCGAGTGCATCGACGAGGCGCACCCGCGCCGAACCGGCACTGCGAGCGGCATTACGTTGATGCATGATCGCGACTGCAAATCCCATCGCCAGCAGTGCCAATATAACGATGGCGATGATAAATTCCCGGCGCAGCTGGTCAACGTTCTCGCTCTCGGCCGAGAGCAGACGGCGCGCCGCATCAACGGTTTGTTCACGCAGCGCTGACAGTTCCACGAGGGCGCCATGCACACGTCGGTAGGCGAGTTCCATGACCACCACAGAAGTAGGCTGGTAGCCATGGACTCCCTGCACCAGCCAGCGGCTGAGGTCATCCACAGCCGGTCGCATCAGAGCATGCGCAGCACTGGCTCCGGCGACCGAGTCGAACGAATAGGTTCGCCGCATCGTGGCCAAGATGGTCGTCACTTCGCCCAAGGCCAAATTGACACTGTGAGATGTTGTGGTATCGCTTACAGAGTCTGCGTTAACGGTGACCCGCCGCGCCCGTTCGATTAGATGATTGAGGCGCGCGGCAGCTACCTCCAGAGCAACGATATCGAGATGTTGGTCAAATAACTGTGGCGCTAAACCTGCGCGAATGCCTTCCATTCTGCTGTGTGCGGTATAGGCAATGGCAACAGCAATTACGAGCACCGCCAACAAGCCCAAGCCATCCACAGATCGCCAGCGGTCGGATCGCAATAACCACACAAACCGATAGCCGAGGCGCAAGCAGGATGTCATCGCGTGCCACCACTATCGTGTAGCAGACCAATTTCGCGATAGTAGCGCTCGGCCCCGGCGTGCAGAGGAAGCGTCACACCTCGCAGTGCATTCTTAGGTTCTATAGCCGCCCCCTTAACATGACCTGAACGCAGCGCCGTCAATGTCTTGGTGTGCCAAAGTGAGCGAGTGAATTGATAAACCATTGTTTCATCAAGACTTGCGTTAACCAATAACTGCGCCCCCACCGTAAGCGTAGGAGTTTCACCAGAATCTTTGTAGGTGTTCGCAGGAATAATGCCCGCACCGTAAATCCAGGCTGGGATTGTACCGCGCTCAAAATGTGGATGCTTCGCCAGGCTGACATCCACTACGTTGGAATCGATTGGTACCAGGCGCGCGCCGGAGGTGCCGGCTAAATCAGATACCGCGGCGATCGGATAACCAGCGAATATAAAGAACGCGTCCAGTTTGCCGTCTGCGATAGCGAGAGCGGCGAAGGTTGGCTTCAAATAGACGGGCTTAATGTCATCTAGCGTCAAGCCGTAGTACTTGATGATAAACATTGCAGCATGCAGTGTGCCACTGCCCAGTTCGTCCAGCGACACGCGCTTGCCACGCAGGTCCTTGACCACATTTATGCCGCTGCCAAGACGCGCGACCAAATGCAAACTCTCAGGATAGAGATGGCCAATTGTGCGTAATTGGTCGTGGCGCGGACCCTGCTTAAATATGCCAGTTCCGTGGTAGGCCCAGTGCGCCACGTCAGCCTGCACCAGAGCAGCGTCAAGATCGCCACGAGCCATGGATTTGATATTGCTTAGCGAGCCGTTCGAAATCTGCGCAACAGCCAACAAGCCCGGTACGCTCGCATCATGGTCGGCCCCTTTTGGTTGCCGAGGCGCACTTACCGCCTGTGCAATCATCGAGCCGATGGGAAAATACGTCCCACCGATGCCACCCGTACCGAGACGCAACACGTGCAAGGACCCATCCGCGCTCGCAACGCCGACGAAACCCATCGTGACAAATAACAAAACCAGCGTCGCAATTTTCAATTTCTGCCCAGTCCTACCAACACTTACACGGTCGGAAAATACAGCAACATCGAGCCCCAAAGCCTGCGCCAGGCGTGGGCCACTTGCACAGCGGCAAATAAGGCTCATCGCTTGACGCGGCCAAGCGGCGCGATTCCGCAGCGCTTAGGCAATTGCGTTTATCAAGTATAAAAAAACTTGGCCGTGCGGTCGAGTCAGATAAGTAGCTACTAGCTAGTGTGACGTACCTAGCAGCCCGTCGGACTGGACCTGAATAAAGGGGTCGAGACGCGCAGGCTGAGCGATTG
>Ga0055584_100006720_pt1 | contig 11265 bp, 12 predicted proteins | sample OSDHelmetaG_FD_58716 | JGI IMG/M metagenome (GOLD analysis project Ga0055584, IMG submission 58716) | Pelagic marine sediment microbial communities from the LTER site Helgoland, North Sea, for post-phytoplankton bloom and carbon turnover... | ecosystem: Environmental > Aquatic > Marine >...
AATATAATCAATGATGGTGAATCGTTTGGGCAAATTGGGTTAGGCTTATCCAAAAATGCGGGCCCTGGGAAATTCTTTGGAGAAGTCTCTTATGAACACTCGTTTCAAAACTACGCTTCAGATTTACTTTTAGATATACCTATAAGAAATAAAGGAATTACAGTTGGTGTCGGCTATTCAATGCCGTTTTAGTAAACAAGGGTCATCCTTCTAATTGAGGGGTGACCTCTTGTGATATATCTCCTTCTTTCTTTCGATTTTTTATCCAAATAAAAGCTAGTGCTCCTATCAATACATATGGCATAGAAAGAAGATACAGAATTCCATTATTCAATCCTTGAGCAGATGTACCTCCATTCTGTTGATTAGATTCTACTGCCATTTTACACATAGGGCATTGCGAAACTAAATCCATTGAAATGAAAGAGAATAACAATATCAATAAAGTGGAAATTATAATCTTCTTATTCATGATAAGACTTTTTATAAACCGTAACACGGTTTCAATAACAAATATACAACAGGTCCAGTAATCGATACATAGAGCCAAACAGGGTACACTTTTCTCGCCAACCTCTTATGCTTATCAAATTGTTTTGTATAAGCTCTGATGTAAGTAAATAGTATAAATGGCAAACTCAAGCCAGCTAAAACGATATGCGTTAGTAATACCACATAGTAAAAAGTTCGTATCCATCCTTCTCGACAAAATGAAGTTTCAACAGTTGTAAAATGATAAAGAACATAGCACAAAAGAAATAGAACTGAACTAATCAATGCAGCCGTCATAAACTTCATGTGAGCATCGTAATTTTTTCTAATCACCATGTACAGTGCACCTAAAAGAAATAAAGTCGTAAAAGTGTTTAAAATAGCATTGACTGGAGGTAATACTGAAGAATCAATGGCTAAATCAATTTTAACTCTTCTCATCAACCCAACCAAAAGGAATATGAGGACACTTAATACTACAGCTACCCTATCTAATTTTTTTCCAAGCTCTATATTTCCTTCTTTCATGAATTACCTTTCTAACTTAATTTTTTTTGAAGACTCTACGGGCAGTAAAACACTAAGATGCTGAATGAATTTCTTAAAAGAATCATTAGAATATGAATAGGCCTCTCTGACCTGTCCACTAGTATCTACTAAAATCAAATCATGCTCCATAAACACTTTCTCTAATACTTGATTCGAAGGAACAAGTTTATGCTTTTCTCCCCAAGTATCATTTTCAGAATTCTCTGAATAGGTATTCAGAAAAAAATACTTATTTCCTTGGTACTTATCATACACTTCTTTCATTTGATCTTCAGGGACATCATCGATATCTACAAAGGCATTGACCCTTTCGGAAACAAGATCAACTTCAGAAACAAAACTATTGGTAAGGTCGATGTCTTCTTGGCTTTGCTTTAAGGCTTCGATTGCATCTATCCTGAATGAAAGCCCTTGCCTTAAATATACATATGAAAGCATGGGCATACCTACTATTACAAACACTACAGCAGCTGCAATTAATTTTCCGTAAGCTTTCATAACCTGGGCCTCATTATGCGGTATAATTAAAATAAAAAAAGCGCAGTGTAGTTCACTCCGCTCTTCTTTATTTCCTAAATGATATATTCTTTTAGAAGATCATCTGGAGCATCATATTTCAGATATCCTATTTCTTCTATTTTTTCTTTGTTCTTATTATCTATAAGATCTCTCCTATTTCCCCAATCATTTCCTTCATACAAGAAAGCTATCACTCCCCAAACTAAAAGAAAAGTAGGTAGTAAAACAGACTTTGCTAATCCATTCATCTCATATTTCATATGCATGAACTCAAAAACAATGTATACTGCTTTAGTAAGACTTAGGACAATCATCAAGATCCCCATAAGCCATATAGGCCAATGCCATCCTTCCACTATGTAGCCTTTACCAAGTAGTGCAACTCCAACCTCTACAATTGTAATCACTCCTAAAAGGAGAATCGTAGAAAGGGCTATTTTTTTAGACTTTTCATAATCGTGAGCCATTCTGTGTCTATCTTTTAAAGTAAGTAAAATAAAAGGAAAACAAATACCCATACTAAATCTACAAAGTGCCAGTACAAGCCTATTTTCTCAACCATCTCGTAACCATTCTTCCGTTTGGCATAGTTTCCGCTTATCACATTTATAAGAATAATAAGTAGAAAAACTACCCCTGAGAGTACGTGAAATCCATGAAAACCTGTTATACAAAAGAATAATGCTCCAAAAGCGCGTGGACCGAAGCTTTGTTCCTTCACAACTCCTGTTTCTTCTCCTTCAGTTACTCTGTATTTTAGTTGATGGTATTCTCCTTCATGCTTGTGTATTAGGTAAGGGTCTCCTGGAACAAAAGTTGTTCCTTCTGTAATATCATGTCCATCTCCTTCAAGGTAAACTCCACTTTCTACATGAGCTCCAAAAGGATTAGTCAATACGGTCATGTGTTCTTTCGCAATAAGAGTATTCCATTCCCATGCTTGACATCCTAAAAAACCCAAGCCTCCAATAATTGTCCAAACCATCCAAACTGTCACTCCTTGTTTATTCTCTCTTGCACCTTCTTGTACAGCTCTAACCATTGTGTATGATGAAAATAATAACACGAAAGTCATAAACGTAACAAAAATCAAAGGCCAACCACCTGCTTCTCCAGGTAATGATTCTGGTAACAATTGAAATACAAAATCAGGTACTGGCCATGATGGATTACTCACCCGAAGTGCTCCATATGCTATCAAAAATGCAGAAAATGTAAATGCATCTGAAAGGAGAAAGTACCACATCATCAGCTTTCCATAGCTGGCTCCCATCGGTCGGATCCCACCGTCCCATCTTTCTTTCTCTGATATTATAGTTGTTTCTGTTGCCATTGATATTATTCTTACTGACTATTTATCTACTCATTAATAAGAAAACCAATAGATACACCCAAAGTATATCCACGAAATGCCAATATTGAAGTGTCAATTCAAAATTGGTTTTTCTCTTTTCTGTAAATTTTTTAAGTGTGAAAGCATTAATTATGCTCACTACTAAAGCGGCCAAACCACCTAATATATGAAGGCCATGAATGCCTGTAATTACATACAAAAATGACCCAGAGGGGTTTCCTTTTAGATCTACACCTATAGAAAACAATTCATTCCACCCCTGATATTGTAAAACTAAAAACACGCATCCGAGAACAAAAGCAGCGATCAAGCCACCTTGATATAGAGGTATATTTCTTTTTTTATAGCTCGAGTATCCGACATGAAGACACAAACTACTCACTAACAAGACTAATGTACTGTAATAGAATACAGTTGGAATACTAAATTCTAACCAATTTCCTCCAGCTCTCCTTACTAAATATGCACTTGTCAATGATGCAAACATCATCATGATGCTCCCCATACCAATCCACATTGCAAACTTCAGTGGATTAAGTCTTGTATGGTGACTTTTTGAATTACTCATGGTTACTGTATTATTCACTATATCATTCCAATTATAATTACTAATAATACAGTCGGAATATATGCTATGCTACCAAAGAGCAAATGTAAAGCAGACTTATCGTCAAATTTCATATAAAACCTTATAGATAAGGCAATGAATCCGAATGTCAGGATGGACAATACCAAAAGAGCAACAATAGACTGAACACCAGCATAATACAAAATCACCATACAAGGCAACAACATTAAACTCATTACAATACCACTTACACCTATTGATCTAGATGGGCTGCTCATATCGCCTTTTGGAATAAACTTAAATCCTGCTTGATGGTAATCTTTATACCCTTTAAAAGCAATAGACCAAAAATGTGGATATTGCCAAAAAAACTGAATTAAAAATAGTCCCAATGCCAATAATGTCAATTCTCCAGTGAATGCAACAACACCTATCAGCATAGGCATAGCACCTGATATAGCTCCAATGAAAACTGCTGCAGTACTATATCTCTTTAGAGGAGTATAGATAAAAGCATACAATACAAAGGCTATCATGCCTAAAAGTCCGCATAGTGGATTGAAAAAAGACAATAGCGTAATTCCTACCATGCACATCATACCAGCAGCTAACACAGCTTCTGATACAGATATCCTACCAGTCACAACAGGTCTATTCATGGTACGCTTCATATGCTTGTCGTAGTCTCTTTCAAGGACCTCATTGATTGCATTAGATGCTCCTGTAACAAAAAAACCGCCTAACCCTAACATCAAAATCTCAAACATATTGACAGTCAAACCAGATGCTATTACAAATGACCCAACGGCTGTTAACACCACTATCAGTGTTAAATTCAGTTTAACTAACTGAACATAGTCAGTTACTTTTGAAGCCTTACCTTTTTTCAAAGATACTTCAGAAGTGGTATAGTTTGATATCGTACTAGTGCGACTCTTCAAGTTTCTCTTCTTCTGTTAGTGGTACATATTGTGGAATGAATTCATTCCCATCTTTTCCGTAATCATATGGCCATCTGTGTACACTAGGTATTTTTCCTTCCCAATTACCATGACCGGCTTCTATCGGTGTAGTCCATTCTAAAGTATTAGCGCCATATGGATTCTTGACTTTCTGTTTCTTTCCATAATTCATACTATAGAAGAAATTTACCACGAAAAGGATACTCGCTCCAAACGTTATAATCGCAGCTATAGTGATGAATTGATTCATAGCAGTGAACTGCTCAAATGCTTCAAAAGAGTCGAATCTATAATATCTTCTGGGCACACCAGCCATTCCCAAATAATGCATAGGCCAGAATATAGCATAGGCTCCAATGATTGTCATCCAAAAATGAATTTTTCCTAAGGTCTCATTCATAAACCTTCCGAACATCTTAGGAAACCAATGATATATCCCAGCAAACATTCCAAACATCGCTGCAACTCCCATCACAATGTGGAAGTGGGCTACTACGAAGTAAGTATCATGCATTTGTATATCAATAGCCGAATTACCTAAGAATATCCCTGTCAATCCACCAGAAACGAATAAAGAGATAAAGCCTATAGCAAACAGCATAGCTGAGTTCAATCGTATCTGCCCTCCCCAGAGGGTCGTTATCCAGTTAAACACTTTTACTGCCGATGGGACTGCAATGATCAAAGTGAATATCACAAAGAAATTAGAAAGGAAAGGATTTACACCTGACATAAACATATGGTGAGCCCAGACAATAAATGAAAGGAAAGCAATTGCCAAAATAGAATAAACCATCGCCTTATATCCAAATACTGGCTTTCGTGCATGTACAGATAATACTTCTGATACAATCCCCATGGCCGGAAGAATAATGATATATACCTCTGGGTGCCCTAAAAACCAGAATAAATGCTGATATAAAATTGGGCTACCTCCTACATAATCTAAAGCTTGACCTGCAATAAATATGTCACTCAAATAGAAACTCGTTCCTAACCCTCTATCAAACATCAAAAGGAAAAATCCTGAAGCTAATACTGGGAAAGAAAGAAGACCTATAATGGCTGTCACAAAAAATGCCCAAATTGTCAGTGGCATCTTCCATAAGCTCATACCCTTAGTTCTAAGATTTAGGATAGTTGTGATATAGTTGATTCCTCCAAGAAGCACTGAGACTACAAAGAGTACTAAACTTACTAACCATAATGTCATTCCTCCTGCGGATCCTGATGAGGCTTGGGGCAATGCGCTCAATGGTGGATAACCTGTCCAACCTCCGGAAAAGGGGCCTGTATTCAAGAATAAAGAATACATCATTACTGCTCCTGCCAAAAAGAAGAACCAGTAAGACAACATATTTAAAAATGGAGATGCCATATCTCTAGCACCTACCTGAAGAGGAATCAAAAGATTAGAGAATGTACCACTCAATCCTGCAGTCAATACAAAAAATACGATAATCGTACCATGCATGGTAACCAAAGCATAATAGAACTGAGGATCCAATGTTCCTATTCCCGTTTCTTCATTAAGTAAAATCCATCTACCCAATATGGGTTTTAGCCAAGCAAGACTTTCTTCAGGGAATCCCAATTGAAGTCTAAATACTATAGACATTGCTGCCCCAATAATAGCCCAGATCATTCCAGTGATTAAAAACTGTCTAGCAATGATCTTGTGATCCATACTGAAGATATATTTGAATATAAATCCAGTCTGATATTTGTCGCCATGGTGATGCTCATGAAAATGATCATCAAAACCATCTTCCTTGATCAACTTCTTTTCGTCGTAAGTAATAATACTTGCCATAACAGTTAAATCTTATTGTTTGAAGTAATTCTCATTTCTATACGTCTGTTATTTTGACGTCCTTCTGCCGTTTCGTTTGTGTCCGCAGGTCTGTTTTGACCGTGACCTACATCAGTCAATCTTGTCACTGAAATTCCGTTATTCACTAAATAAGCTACTACATTCTTTGCTCTTTGAGAAGAAAGAATTTCATTTGATCCAGCATCCCCTGTATTATCAGTATGACCTGATATCTCAATATTTACACCTGTATTCCTACTCAAAATATCAGCAATATTATCAAGTTCATAATTACTATCTTCTTTCAAAGAAGCGGAACCAGTGTCAAAGAACAAATTGGTTAATCTGATTGAATTTTCAAAATCATCTGCTGAAATCGCTTTCTGTACTTCTAAATTCAATTCCTTAGCTCTTTGCTCGGCTTCTATAGGCAATAAAGTTCCTTTGAATGGATCATCATCGGTATTTCTAATGGTAGTCATATAATAGGACGACTGCTCCCTTAACCATTTATCATACTCCTCTTCTGAAACGACTCTGAGCACTCTTCTCATAGAGTAATGCCCTTTACCACAAAGCTCCGCACATGCCAATTCATAATTAAACATCTCCCACCTTTGAGGGCCATCCGGCTCCGTATCATCATAAGGAACCTGATATTCAGGATAGTCTTTGAGATTATTTCGATATTCTTCGGTAGTAACAGTTGGAGTGAAAACAAAATAGGTAGGCAACCCCGGGATGGCATCCATTTTTAATCTAAAATGAGGAAGATCAAAGTTGTGCAACACATCCTTTGCCGTTATCCTCACTCTTACCTTTTGATTGACAGGCAGAAGAAACTCTCCTGAGACATGAACATCATCTATATTCTTGACATCACTCCAATCTTGTCCTAGAGGATTGTTTGCTGGATTTATTAGTTTAAAGTTTTTTGTTCCTAATTTATTATCTGCTCCAGGATATCTTATCTCCCATAGAAACTGGGAGCCTGTAGCCTCTATCTCTATATAATCCTCGTCTGGATCCACATCAAACATAATATCATTCCATGCAATAAGGCCTTGAACAACAAGTATAGTCATTACAACAGCTGGAATACCAGTCCATATTATTTCTAGCTTATTACTATGAGAAAAAAAAGTGGCTTTTTTGCCTGGTTGATCTCGGTATTTGTAAGCATACCAAAATGTAAGAATATGAGTAAGAATAAATACTGGTACTGTTGCTAACAATGTTACATTGAACAGAGTATCAAGTGTACCTCCATGTTCTGAAGCCGATATATGAGGCCCATATCCCAACATTGCATCTTTGTAATACCAAGCTGAAACCACGCAAAAAACTAAGAAGACCACCATGAAAATGACCATCCACACGGCAGATCTATCATTACTACGTCTTTGTACCTCTTCTTCTCCTCTGATCTTTCCAGCCAAATCGGTCACCTTACCGATCTGAACGGCGATAACACCGATTAATACTAGAATACCAACTATTAAAAAACCAATCATTTAAGTATAATTTATACGTGGTGATTTAAACTCTCAGTGATGTACGGATCATTAACCGGTACTAATCGAGACTTTGATAAAACTGTATATATAATGAATAGGAAGAGGCATAAAAATCCTATAAAAGTCCCTATTTCTAAAAATCCAGGTAAAGTAAACCCAGAAACGAAAGTTGATACATGCTCCGAAGCATGTCCAGCTGTTTCTGCAACTCCATGACCTGCATCGTGTCCATGTCCATCATGATCATGAACCGCCCCTCCTAAGGCATGAGCCGTATGAAGAGCTCCTGGTTTGATCATAAGAAAGTAATCAATCCAATGACCAAAAATTACTAGGAGTGCAACAAAACTTACTGAACCAAACTTTCTCTTAGTGTCATTTCTCATCAGGATGAAAAATGGAAGAACAAAATTCATCACAAGATTAGTGTAAAACAGTACAGGATAATTCATCACCCTCTCCTTAAAGTACACTGTCTCTTCACCAATATTAGCATACCAAATCAACATGTATTGAGAAAACCATAGGTAGGTCCAGAAAATACTGAAACCAAATAAGAATTTTCCTAAATCATGAATATGTTCTGTGGATACGTTCTCATAATATCCTTTTCCTTTCAAATAAACCAATACTAGTATGGTCATAGCAATCATGGATACAAATAAACTCGCCCCACAGTACCATGCAAATAGCGTACTATACCAATGTGCGTCTAATGACATAACCCACTGCCAAATCACTAAGGTCAAAGTAAAGCCTGCTAAAGGTAAAAAAGCCGCAGCCCACACTCTTTGTCTATGATGTAATTTAAAACTTGGATCTCCTTCTTTATCTTCTCTTATAGATAGAGATCTCATTCTCCAATAAAAGAAAAACCATACTCCTGTGACAACTACTGAACTGATAAAAAACCAAGTCAGGTTTAAAAAACCAGATTTCCCTTTGAGAATTTTATCATCAGCAACTGAGGCTTGATCAGCCCAATGGTATAAATGGTGCCATTCAAATTTAGCTCCTAAGAATACAATGAACATCAATATGATACCAACAATCAAAAACATTCCAAAAGCTTCCCAAACACGCTTAAACAATGAGGACCATCCAGCCCATGCCGTTACACATATAGAATAAAAGAAAACTGCCATAAACGATATTCCAGTAAAGAAGACCGTATTGTGTAAAAAATTAGTCCAAAACCTCGTATGTGTGGCGTCATCATTAATATACACCCATCCTAAACATGCTATACCTAACACGATTCCTGCAAGGAGTAAATTTCTTTGTTTATTCGATACTACGTATGTATTCATCTTCTTACGTAAAATTATTAATGATGAGAATTATCTCCATGTTCATCATGACTACCATGATCTTCATCGTCTCCTTCATGACCTGCCTCATCCATATGGTCTTCTTCAATGTGCACTGCCATTTCACCTGCAGGAATATCTACTGTATTCAATGTATTTTCTAACTGGCTATAGGCAAGGCTTAGACTTTTAGCCTGTAGTGATCTGATATGATGGATTACCTGCCATCTTTCTTCATATGACAACTTATCAGAATAGCCTCCCATCATATTTTTTCCATACATGATAGAATGGTAATATCTACCATTAGAAGAATTGATAAACTCCTCTAAGAGCATATTAGCTGGTTGAACTGGGTATTTTCCACCTTCATCAAATTTTGCAGGGTCTGCATCTCGAACTAAGTATCCTAAACCATCTCCATTCTCTCCATGACAAATTCCGCAAAAAATTGTATATAATTCTTTTCCTGTGGCTAAGCCTGCATCTGTAATCTGGTATGGATTATCTATAATTTCAGCTATTGCTCTTACCCTTTCTTCTTCGGTATCTTCATAATAGTAGGGTACACTTCCATTTGGAGTAAAACCAAATCCTGATGAAGTATTATTGGCATTTATATCTCCTGCATATCCTCTAGGAATCGTTCCACTTACTGGCTCTCTTGGCACAGCATAAGCATAGTATTCATCCTGAGTCCCCCATGTATTATTATAGTAATAGTTATAATAATTAGCCTCATAAGCTATACTATGAGACATATCAGGCATGTACTCACTACCTGTTACATTTCCACCTGGTTGCTGACAGGCCGATAAATATAGCAAGGCAGCAAAAATGAATGGAACAGTTATTTTTTTAATCATCGACATTTTCTATTTCTTATATGTGCTTGGCACCAACTTCTGAAGCACCAGTTGCTTTAAAAAATGCTTTGGCATCTGAATCACTTATATGGTGAGAATCAAATGCTATACAAAATTTATCATCTGTAATTCTATCATGGAGATATGGGTTTGTCACTCCAGGACCAAGACCGTTTATGATGTAAAATGTAACAGTCATTCCTACTGCTGCAAAAAGAACAGTAAGCTCAAATGTAATCGGAATAAAAGCTGGTACCGACCAGTGAGGCTTCCCCCCAAAAATGATAGGCCAATCCTTGGTAAAGATCCATGTCATACCTAAGAAGGCTGTGAGCGTCCCTAAAGCACCATAAATAAACCCTGCTACATGTAATCTAGACTCTTCGAGCCCCAGAACGGGATCTAATCCATGCACTGGAAAAGGGCTAAAGACATCAAATATATCAAGGTGCTTTTCTTTAGCTTGTTTGACTGCTGAGATCAAATCCGTCTCATCATCATACAAACCGAAAATTAAATCTTTATTTCTTTCTACCATCGTACTTGCTTAGTGTGAATCATGTGCTTCAGCAGCATGGGTGACGTAAGATTTATTCTGTTCTACGGCTTTAGAGAAGTCGTGTTGTATATGCTCGTGATGCTCTTTATTCACTTTTACGTATTGATCTCCTGAAGATTTCAATATACTTTTCACCTCTGCCACCGCAACTACAGGAGCCACTCTTGTGAATAAAAGATATAGTGTAAAGAATAATCCAAGAGTTCCTAAGAATATTCCAATTTCAACCCATGTAGGCACATAAAAACTCCAAGATGAAGGCAAATAATCCCTTGCTAAGGTGGTAGCAATAATTACAAACCTTTCAAACCACATGCCTATATTAATAACAATAGACATGAAGAATGTGAATTTGATATTTCTTCTCAATTTTTTACTAAAGAAGAATAACGGAGAAACTACATTACAAAACATCATACCAAAATATGCCCAGTAATATGGTCCTAATGCCCTATTAAAGAATGCAAACTGCTCATAGATATATCCTGAATACCAAGAAATAAACAACTCAGTTAAGTAAGCCACTCCTACAATCATACCTGTAGCTACGATGACTTTATTCATTGACTCTATATGCTCAATAGTAATGTACTCTTCTAATTTCAACACCTTTCTAGTAATCAACATCAAGGTCAGCACCATTGCAAAACCAGAGAATATCGCCCCTGCCACAAAGTATGGAGGGAATATAGTAGTATGCCACCCAGGGATCACTGAGGTTGCGAAATCAAAACTTACAATAGTATGAACAGAAAG
>Ga0055584_100006721_pt1 | contig 11264 bp, 14 predicted proteins | sample OSDHelmetaG_FD_58716 | JGI IMG/M metagenome (GOLD analysis project Ga0055584, IMG submission 58716) | Pelagic marine sediment microbial communities from the LTER site Helgoland, North Sea, for post-phytoplankton bloom and carbon turnover... | ecosystem: Environmental > Aquatic > Marine >...
GTTATTAATACTAGACTAATTAATTTATTGGTCATAAGTTAAGAATTATTATCTTATTTTAATTTATGCTTAAAGGATCAATTGTAGCTTTAATCACACCATTTAAAAACAACATGCTTGATGAAGCTGCTTATAGTAGATTAATTCATTATCATATTGAAAATGGAACAAATGGAGTCGTACCAGGTGGAACAACCGGTGAATCGCCAACTCTAACTCATAATGAACATAAGAAGATTATTGAAATAGCTGTTAAAGAATGTGGAGGTAAAATTCCAGTAATATCTGGCACAGGATCAAACTCAACTCAAGAAGCTGTCGAGCTATCAAAATTTGCTGAAAAAGCGGGTTCGGATGCTTTACTTGTAGTCACGCCTTACTATAATAAGCCTACGCAAGAAGGTCTCTTTCAACATTATAAAAAAATTAATGATAATGTTGGAATTCCTATTATTATTTATAACATTCCTTCAAGATCTGTAATCGACATGACAGTTGAAACAATGACAAGGCTATATGAACTAAAAAATATTGTTGGTGTCAAAGATGCAACAGGTGACTTAAATAGAGTAGACCAACAATTAAAATCAATGGGAAAAGAATTTATTCAATTAACAGGTAATGATGATAATGCATATGAATTTAACAAGCGTGGTGGTGTAGGTGCAATAGGTGTGACAGCAAATATTGCCGCTAAATTATCTTCTGAGTTTCAGCAAGCCTGTGTAAATAATAAATCTAAAGCTACAGAGCTTAATGAACTTCTTCAACCTTTACATGCTGCAATGTTTATAGAAAGCAATCCATCGCCTGTTAAATATGCAGCTTCTTTATTAAAAATGTGCAGTCCATCAGTTAGGCTACCTTTAGTTGATGTTAAAGAAGAAACAAAAAAAAAAATATCTGAAGCTCTTAAAGTGGCCAAAATACTTTAATGAAACAAAAAGTAGTTCCTGGTCAAAAAATTATTTGCTTAAATAGAAAAGCTAGTTTTAATTATTTTTTTACAGAATTAATTGAAGCAGGTATTTCACTAAAAGGATCCGAGGTTAAATCTTTAAGAGACGGGAAGGGCAGTATTTCAGATTCTTATGCAATTGATATAAATGGAGAATTGTTTTTAATTAATTCACATATACCTCTTTATAGACAATCTTCTTATAATAACCATAATCCTAAAGGTAATAGAAAACTTCTTTTAAAGAGAAAAGAAATAAATAAGTTAATTGGAAGAATAAATCAAGAAGGGCTAACAATCATTCCTACTAAATTATATTTTTTAAAAGGTAAAGTAAAAGTTGAAATAGCAGTTGCAAAAGGAAAAAAACTTTATGATAAAAGACAAGTTAAAAGAACAAGAGATTGGAATAGAGAAAAATCAAGGTTGTTAAGTAAAAATAATAAATGATACATCTCAATATTGGTTCTAATTTGAAATCAAAATATGGTTCAAAATTTAAGAATATTTCTGTTGCAATAAATTTATTAATTAACTTAAAATTAAAAATTAAAAAGATTTCAAATTTTTATGAAACTCCTTCCTATCCAAATAAAAAATTCCCCAAGTTTGCAAATATTGGCCTTATTGTTGAAACCGAATTTAATCAAAATAAGTTAATAAAAGAAATATCATTAATTGAAAAAAAAATTGGCAGAGTTAAAACAAGTAAAAATGAGCCTAGGGTATGTGATATTGATGTTATCGATTATAATGGCTATATATACAAAGATAGTTCGATTCAAATTCCCCACCCAAGATCACATGCGCGTAATTTTGTTCTTTATCCAATTAAAGAGATAGACCCTCATTGGGTCCATCCTATTTTGAAGAAAAGTGTTGTCTTTTTAATTAACGAATTAAGCCAAAATTCAAGGATTGAGATTACAAGATTAAACAAAAGTGTTATTATCTAATTATGATAAATAATTTTGAGTTAATCGATAAGATTAAATCATATAATAAATTTTTAAATTCCGACTCTTTGAATAAAGCTTATAGCTTTGCACTAGATGCACATCAAAATCAAAAAAGAGACGAAGGTGTTCCTTACATTATACACCCAGTCGCTGTAGCAAATATTCTAACAGAACTAAAACTCGATAGCGCAACTATTACTACAGGTTTGTTGCATGATACTATTGAAGATACAAATGTTACTTACGAAACTGTAAAAAAAGAATTCGGTGAAGAAGTAGCAAATCTTGTTGATGGAGTAACTAAAATTTCGGCCTTAGAGAATAAAGCATCTATTAATTCAAAAGCTGAGAATTTTAGAAAATTAATTTTAGCTACTTCTAAAGATATTAGAGTCTTGCTAGTTAAATTAGCAGATAGACTGCACAATATGCGAACAATTAATTATTTAAAAGATAAAGAAAAGATCATTAGAAAAGCAAAAGAAACAATGGAAATTTATGCTCCCTTAGCAGATCGAATGGGAATGAATCGAATTAGAGATGAACTAGAAGATCTTTCTTTTTCCGTTTTAAATGAACCAGCTAGGGAGCTTATAATAGATAGATTAAATTTTATTAAAAGTAATAGAGAAGATACGTTTAAATTAATTGCTGCTGAATTAATTGAATTATTAAAGACTAACGATATTAAAGCTAAAATTATTGGCAGGGAAAAAACTCCTTTTTCAATTTGGAGAAAAATTCAAAAAAAAAAAATTTCTTTAGAACAACTTACAGATATTATTGGTTTTAGAATTTTAGTAACCAATGTAGAGGATTGTTATAAAACATTAGGAATTTTTCATACTAGATTTCCAACAATACCTGGAAAATTTAAAGATTATATTTCAACTCCAAAAATTAATAAATATCAATCTATTCATACATCGGTTATAGGGCCTATGAAAAATAGAATTGAGATTCAAGTAAGAACAAATGAAATGAATGAATTTGCTGAACGTGGAATAGCTTCACACTGGAAATATAAATCTTCTGAAAAATTTTCTGAACTTTCATGGAAAGAGTATGACTGGCTAAAAGATTTAGTAGAAATTATTGAGACAGGTAATAGTCCCGAACATTATTATGAGTTTACAAAACTTCAAATGTTTCAAGAAAATGTTTTTTGTTTCACTCCAAAAGGTGCTGTAATCAAACTTCCTAGAAACGCTACGCCTATAGATTTTGCTTATGCGGTACATACAAAAGTTGGAGATAGCGCTATTGGTTGCAAAATAAATGGAAGAGAAAGTTCACTACAGGCTGATTTAAAAAATGGAGACATAATTAAAGTTGTTACCTCAAAAAATGCCTCACCATCTCTACATTGGCTATCTTCTGCTAACACTGGAAAAGCAAGAGCTTCAATTAGAAGATACTGGCAAGATAAATCGCTTAAAAATTTAAAAGATAAAGAAAAAAGTTATAACAGCACTATAGTCGTAGATTTACCTCACAAACCTGGCGTCCTTGGTGATATTAGTTCAATTATTGGTATGAATGGGGGAAATATACTAAATGTTGAAATGTTAAAAAAAAAAAAAAATTATCTCCAGTTTTCATTTGATTTGCAAATAAAAGATTTAAAAAACTTTACAAACTTGATAAGTCAAATAAAGCAAAATAATTTTAATTTTAAAATAATTCGACATAAACAAAAAAAAAATGCTCTCATACGAAGAATCTTTGAAAATTTTAAAAGAAACTAAAGCCTTAATAGACGGACATTTTATTTTGTCTTCTGGGTTGCATAGTCCTACCTATGTTCAATGTGCACAATTGCTTAGCAAACCTTATAGAGCTAAAGAAATTTGTATTTCACTCTCTGAAAAAATAAAAAACTCCTTTAGTGAATTTGATACAATCTTATCGCCCGCTATGGGTGGAATAGTTATTGGGTACGAAATTGGCAGGATCCTTAATAAAGAAAGTATATTTTCTGAGAGAGTAAATGGTGAATTTAAACTTCGTAGAGATTTTATAATTAAAAAGAATGACAAAGTTCTCATTGTCGAAGATGTTATTACAACTGGCAAGTCCAGCTTAGAGTGTTCTAAGCTTGTTGAGCTAGCTTCAGCTACATTAGTTGGTTACGCATGTATTATAGATAGATCAAAAGGTGAGTCCGCATTAAATGAAAAAATAGTTTCTCAAATCAAACTAGATATCCCTACTTTTACAAAAGATAAACTTCCAAAAAGTCTTTCTTCTATTGAACCAATTAAACCTGGTAGCAGGAACATTTAATGAAAAAAATAAGACTGGGTGTCAACATTGATCATGTAGCTACTGTAAGAAATGCTCGTGGCGAAATTTATCCAAGTCCATTAAGGGCTGCCATTTTGGCAGAAAATTGTGGCGCTGATTCTGTTACTATACATTTAAGGGAAGATAGACGCCATATTAATGACTCTGATCTTAATATTATTATATCAAAATTAAAGATCCCGTTAAATTTAGAAATAGCAGCCACAAAAGATATGTTGAAAATTGCATTAAAAAATAAACCTCCCTTTATATGTGTAGTTCCAGAAAAACGAAAAGAAGTTACCACGGAAGGAGGTTTGAATTTAAATTATAAAAAAAATTTTTTAAAAAAAATAATTCATAAATTAAAATCAAATAACTCGAGGGTGAGTTTATTTATTGAACCAAACCAAAAAGATGTTAAAACTGCAAAAAATTTAAATGCCGATTGTATAGAATTACACACAGGAAAATTTTGTAATTTAATTAATGAGAATAAAAATTACAAAATGGAATTATCTAAGATTAAAAAAGCTGTTTTACTAGGCAATAAAATTGGGTTAGAGGTACATGCTGGTCATGGATTAACTTATAAATCTGCAAAAATTTTATCTAAATTAAAAGATATTAGTGAATTCAATATAGGCCACTTTTTAATAGGAGAATCTATTTTTATTGGCTTACCAAAGGCAATTAAAAATTTTAAAAAAATAATTAAATAATGAGCATATATGGAATTGGAACAGATATAGCGAATATAAATCGATTAAAAAAATCAATAAAAAATAAAAAATTTATAGATAAACTATTTAATAAAAGTGAAATTAAAAAATGCAATAGCCAAGTAAATAAAGCGAATTGCTTTTCAAAAAGATTTGCAGCAAAAGAAGCTTTTGCGAAAGCTTTAGGGACAGGTATAGCCAAAGGCATAAGTTTTAATGAAATAATTGTATATAATATTAAGACTGGAATGCCAAAAATAAAACTTCTTGGTAAAACAAAACAAAAAGTTAAAAAAATTTTTAAAAATAAAAAATTTCAAGTTTACCTGTCTTTATCTGATGATAAGCCTTTTGCTATAGCTACTGTGGTAATATCAATATGAATGTAGAAAAATTATTTAAATCTATTTATGATAATATTATAACAATACTAGGTGCTTTGCTAATAGCAATATTTATAAGATCGTTCTTTTTTCAACCTTTTTATATTCCATCTTCTTCAATGGAACCAACTCTTTTAATAGGCGATCGGATCTTTGTGTCAAAATATACTTATGGTTTCAGCAATCATTCATTTCCATTTAGTCCTAAAATTTTTAATGGAAGATTTTTTTATACTTCACCAAAAAGAGGAGATCTTGTAGTTTTTAAAACACCAGCTGATAATCGAACTGACTACATAAAAAGACTTGTTGGTTTACCAGGTGATAAAATTCAATTTATCGAAGGAGACATTTATATTAACGATAAAAAGATTTTAAGAAAAAAGAATGAATCTATTAACCATGTTAGATGTGGAAAATATTCTCTCGAGGTGAATACTTATTTAGAAACGCTTCCTAATGGAACGAAACATCTTTCTACATATAATAAACAAGGTACTTTACAAAATACGAAAGTCTTTAAAGTACCAAGAGATCATTTTTTTCTTTTAGGTGACAATAGGGATTGTTCAAAAGACAGCAGATATCTGGATAGCGTTGGTTATGTTAATTATGTTAATTTAGTAGGTAAAGCTCAAATTATTTTTTTTTCTAATGATACAGTAAACGGCAGTGTGCTAAAATTCTGGAATTTAAAAAAAACATTCAGAATGGATAGACTATTTAAACGTATAAAATGAAAAACATAAATAAAGAACTAGAAATCATTATAAATTATAATTTTAAGAATTTAGATTTACTTAAACAATCTTTAATTCATAAAAGCTTTGATAATGAAAATAATAATGAAAAATTAGAGTTTTTGGGTGATCGTGTATTAGGTTTAGTAATATCAAAAAAACTTATCGAAATTTACCCAAATGAAAAGGAGGGAATTATAGACAAAAAATTTGCTAATTTAGTTAACAAAAGAACCTGTGTTAATATCGCCAAAAAAATAAGTATTAAAAAATTTATGTTGTTAGGTCAATCACATAAATCATCTCGAAAAACATCTGATAAAGTAGTGAGTGACTGTTTAGAAGCTTTGATTGGAGCTATTTATTTAGATAGTGGATTAAGATTAGCTGAAAAATTTATCTTAAATTTTTGGAAAGAATTTCTAGACAATTCTATCTTGCCTCTCATAGATGCTAAAACTCAATTACAAGAACATAGTTTAAAAAAATTTAAGATACTTCCAAAATATACATTTTATAAAAAAAAAGGACCTGAACATAAACCAATTTTTAAAACTGACGTTCAAATTCCACATTCAAAAAAAGTAATAGGTATCGGTTCTTCTAAGAAAAATGCACAGCAAAACGCAGCTAATAAATTATTAAAGACCCTCAAAATTACATGAACTGGGAAGATGAGTGCTATCTATTATCGAAAAGAAAATTTAGAGAAAACGCTAATATAATAAATGTATTTACTCCCAATAAAGGAAAAGTTGGTGGTATAGTTTATGGTGGAAACTCTAGAAAAATTAGAAATTATCTTCAAATTTCCAATAAATTATTTGTATTTAATAATTCTAAAGCTGAAAATAAAATTGGTTATTTTAAAACTGAATTAATTAAACCGATTTCACCAATTTACTTTAATGATAAAATGAGAACTTCCGCTTTAATTTCAATATGTGAATTGTTAAATTTACTGTTACCAGAGTCGCAACCTTATAAAAAAATTTATAAATCTTTTGAAAAATTTCTAAGCACGCTAAACTTAGACAATTGGATTGTTCTTTATATTTTCTTAGAAATAAGTCTTATTAAAGAATTAGGTTATGATACAAATTTATCGATTTTTAATAAATTAGTTGATAATAATTTTGAATTTAGGCAAGTTAATATAGATGGATATAAGTATGAAGTCCCAAATTTCCTTATAAATCAAAAAATCCCGGATGAAATAACAAAATTATTAATAAAAAAATCCTTATCTTTTACAAGAAGTATTTTTTTAAATAAATTTTTTATACCTAGCAATATGTTGTTTCCAAAATCAAGAGTTATCTTAGAAAATTACTTTAATTAACTTTTTTTAATTTTCTTGCAACTTCTAATGCGAAATAAGTTACAATAGCTGAAGCTCCAGCTCTTTTAAAAGCTATTAAACTTTCTAAAATTGCGTTTTCGTTTATAAGATTATTTTTGATACCGTTCTTTATTAGACTATATTCACCTGATACTTGATATGCAAAAACAGGAATTTTAAAATTATCCTTTACACTTCTTATGATATCTAAGTATGGCAATCCAGGTTTGATCATAACTATATCGGCTCCTTCTTTAATATCTAAGCCAACTTCTCTAAAAGCTTCATTTGAGTTATGAAAATCCATTTGATACGTTTTTTTATCTGTTTTTAAATTATTTTTAGATCCAACGGCTTCTCTGAAAGGTCCGTAAAAACTTGATGCATATTTTGCAGCATATGAAAGGATGCTTACGTTTTGAAAGTTATTTCTATCTAATGCTTTTCTAATAATTCCAATCCTTCCATCCATCATGTCGGATGGAGCAATTACATCGCAGCCCATACTAGCTTGTAGTAGTGCTTGTTTAACTAATATTTCAATAGTTTTATCATTATCAATTTCTTTATTATTTATTATCCCGTCATGGCCATGTGAAGTGTAAGGATCTAATGCAACATCACACATTACCCCAATTTTAGAATAATTTTTTTTAATAAATCTTAAAGATTTACAAACAAGATTATTTTCATTAAGTGCTTCTGTGCCGTTATCATCTTTTTTATTTTTTTGTGTGTAGGGAAAAAGTGCAACCATTGGTATCTTAAATTTTTTAACTTGCTTCATTACAACACTCAACCTGTCTACTGAATATCTATTAACTCCAGGCATTGATTTGATAGTCTCTACTTTGCCTTTTCCCTCTCTAACAAATATTGGTAATATTAAATCGTTAATGCTTAACTCGTTTTCTGAAATGAGTTTTCGCATCCATTTTGTGTTGCGAACCCTTCGCAATCTAACGTTTGGAAATTTGCCTACTATCTTCATATGTGCAACTTTATAGGTTATTAAATTTTGTTTGATGCGACAAATATTATATTATATTTAACATTATAGTAATTTAAAAAGGATTTATGACACAACTAAATTTTTCAAATTTTTATCAAATACCTGATTTAAAATTTGATATTAAAAGATTAAGAGAAGATCTGGATGTAATTTTAACAAAAAAAGGTTTTTCGTCTCCCGAAGGTGTTTCAAATTTTGGTGCAATTTCTTTAAACCAAGTTCCAAACAATAAAGAATCTATAGAGGGCAGCAATATTAGGGGTGTATATTGGACTATAGCAGATGAAACTGGAAAAGAAGTGAAGCGAGATGTTCCAATCGATGAGTCTAAATATACAGAGTTGGTACCTGAGTTCGAAAATACATATTTCAAACATGTTTATAAAACTTTAAAGGAAAGATTTAAATTAGGTAGAGTTAGACTTCTGTTGAAAGAACCTAGATCAACTTTAAGTTGGCATAAAGATCCAGAGCCTAGACTACATATACCGATAATTACAAATTTAGGCTGCTCTATGGTTATAGAAAATATTGCAAAACATTTGCCAGCAGATGGAAATGTTACAATAACTAATAATACTAAATATCATAATTTCTTTAATGGTGGGGAACAATCTCGAGTTCATTTAGTAGCTTGTGTTTTAGAGAATCCATTTAAGTAGTTTGAAATCATTATTTAAAAAAGTTTGTATTGCTTCAGACCATGCTGGTTACAAATTAAAAAGTTACATTATAGAATTTTTGATTAAAAATAATGTATCAATAACTGATTTAGGTCCTTATGAAAAAAAATCAGTAGATTACCCAGATTTTGCAAAAAAAGTATCTAAAAGAATTAAATCAAGGAAAAGTGACATAGGTATTCTAGTTTGTGGATCTGGAACTGGGATGGCTATGGCAGCTAATAAAATTAAAGGTAATAGGGCTGCTGTTTGTTACAGTTTAAAATCTACTAGATTGTCTCGACTTCATAATGATGCTAATATCATATCATTAGGAGCAAGATTAACAAATAAAAATGATGCCCTTAAAATGGTTTCGATCTTTTTAAAAACTAAATTTGAAGGCGGTCGTCATTTAAAAAGAATTAAAAAAATATAAATATGTCTACAGTAATTAAAGTTGATAAATTTTTAAACAATTTTTTTAGTTCAAGTCTTAAAGATTCTGACATAGAACTTTATGATTCTGTACAAAATGAATTCATAAGACAACAAAATCATGTTGAGTTAATAGCTTCAGAAAATATAGTTTCTAGAGCTGTTTTGGATGCGCAAGGTTCAGTGCTAACAAATAAGTATGCTGAAGGTTACCCTGGAAAAAGATATTATGGTGGTTGTGAGCATGTAGATATATCAGAAACATTAGCAATAGAGCGAGCTAAAAAATTATTTAGTTGTAAGTTTGCTAATGTGCAACCTCATTCTGGCGCCCAAGCTAATGGAGCAGTTTACTTAGCTTTAATAAAACCTGGTGACACAATACTAGGCATGAGTTTAAACTCGGGAGGGCATTTAACTCACGGTGCTAAGCCTGCTCAATCAGGAAAATGGTTTAACGCGATTCACTACGAAGTAGATAAAACAACTGGCTTAATTGATTATGAAAATGTTGAAAAATTAGCCTTGGAAAAAAAACCAAAACTAATAATTGCTGGTGGAAGCGCTTACTCAAGAGTAATAGACTTTAAGAAGTTTAGAGAAATTGCTGATAAGATTAAAGCTTACTTGTTGGTTGACATGGCTCATTTTTCTGGTTTAGTGGCTGGCGGTGTTTATCCAAATCCAACTATCTATGCAGATGTAGTTACTTCTACAACGCATAAAGTTTTACGTGGTCCTAGAGGTGGAATTATACTTACTAACAATGAAGATTTAATTAAAAAATTTAATAGCGCTATTTTTCCTGGATTACAAGGAGGACCTTTAATGCATGTTATTGCAGCGAAAGCAGTTTGTTTTAAAGAAGCGTTGTCAGAAGATTTTAAAAACTATTCAAAAAAAGTTATTAATAATGCAAAAATTTTATCAGAAGAATTAATTAAAAGCGGTTTCAAAATATTTTCTGGTGGTACAGATACTCATTTAATGCTTGTTGATCTACGAGACTTTAATGTTACTGGAAAAGATGTTGAGGCATCATTAGTCAGATCAAATATAACTTGTAATAAAAATGGAATACCATTTGACACACAGAGCCCAATGATCACTTCTGGAATAAGATTAGGAACACCGGCTTGCACAACAAGAGGTTTTGGACCTAAAGAATTTACTTTAATAGCTAAATTGATTTCTAAAGTAGTCAACGGACTTAGTAAAAATGGCATAAATAACACAAAAATAGAAAAAGAAGTTCAAAAAGAGGTGATTGATCTTTGCTCCTCTTTCCCTATATATAGTGATTAAATACAAATAAATAACTATGCTTTGTCCATTTTGTAGAGAAAAAGATACATCAGTAGTAGACTCTAGGCCTACAGAAGATGGCACAGCAATAAGAAGACGTAGATTGTGTGGTTGTGAAAGAAAAGAGAGATTTACTACATTTGAAAGAGTTCAATTTCAAGAACTGACTGTAATAAAAGGCAACGGTAAAAGAGAACCTTTTGACAGGGACAAAATTTCAAAATCAATTAGGATTGCGACTAGAAAAAGACCAATAGACTCTGAAACAATTGAAAAATTTATTTCTAAAATAGTAAGAAACTTAGAAGGTTTGGGAGAAAGTGAAATTCCAACACCAACTATTGGAAAATTTATCATGGAAGGTTTGTCAAGTTTAGATAAAGTTGCCTACGTTCGGTTTGCTTCAGTTTATAAAAATTTTAAAGAAGCAAAAGATTTTGAACAGTTTGTAGGCAAT
>Ga0055584_100006722_pt1 | contig 11264 bp, 9 predicted proteins | sample OSDHelmetaG_FD_58716 | JGI IMG/M metagenome (GOLD analysis project Ga0055584, IMG submission 58716) | Pelagic marine sediment microbial communities from the LTER site Helgoland, North Sea, for post-phytoplankton bloom and carbon turnover... | ecosystem: Environmental > Aquatic > Marine >...
AAAAAACGTCCTGTAGATTTTCTTTTTTATCAGTCATCATTCTTTTCTTTCGGTCATGGCTTATTGAAAGCCAAACGACAATTTATACGATGGTTTTGCGAAGCGATACCAACCTCTCGGCAAAACATCATCTATAGAATATGGAGGACTATAGCGTTGAGGCAAGGGTAGCGAGCGCCTCACAGCCTGAAAAATGCATTTCAGGCATAAATTCCCCGAATTCTTCGGGTTTTGGAGGAATGTTTCTTACCAATATTGGTAAACATCCAGAATTATAGGCACATTCCATATCAATTTTAGTATCACCGACGAACCACACGTCAGGACCTGGAGCAATTTCACTGCCCGCAAGCGCCATTATCACGGGCTCGATTGCAGGTTTGTCTTTTTTCGCGTCCGTGGCACCAATGACCTGTCCAAAATACCGGGTCCAATCTAAATGATTTGCTTCGCGACGCAGGTTTTCACCTGATTTATTGCTCACAATACCGAGATAAACTCGCTTCGCTTGTAGCGATTTCAATAAGCTCTCCGCACCCGGCAATACCTCCAGACGTTCCAGATGAATTTTTCTAAATCGTTCATAAAAAACATCCCGAGCAATTTCCCACTTATCACCAAAAAGATCAGGAAATGCCTCCCGCAATGACCGCCTTACACGTTCTTTTGTTTCCTCGATCGTCCAAAGAGCACATCCCATTTGTTCTAAAGTCGTGTTCATTGAATCATGAATGACGGGCCATGTATCAACCAGCGTGTTATCCCAATCGAAAATAATTGCCGAAGGTCGTGACAAACTCATTCCTTTTCATCCCCAGAGTAATACTCACGATATAGAGCCAACAAATTGTCAGTCACCGGACCGGGCTTGCCGGTACCGACCTGCTTACCGTCGATTTCGACAACTGGCATCACAAACGAAGTCGTACTCGTTAAGAAGGCTTCTTCAGCGTTCACTGCCTCATCAACAGAAAAAGCTCGTTCTGATATACGCATATTTCCAGCTCTTGCTAACTCAATCAATTTCATACGCGTAATGCCGGCTAGAATATCATTGCCAAGAGGACGGGTAACAATCTCCTGACCGGGCAGGACGATCCAGGCATTCGTAGACGAGCCTTCCGTAACCATCTGCCTGCTATCAACGAACCAAGTTTCAAAGGCGTCATTTTGAACGGCAAATTCTTTAGCCAAGACGTTTGGCAACAAGGATACAGATTTGATATCCGGACGAACCCACCTGTTCTCAGCCATCGTCACAACTTTGACCCCCTCTGCAAATTTTTGAGCCGGTGGGGGTCCTGAATGGCTAACAGTGACTACCAAAGAAGAACGTATTTTTGTTAAAGGGAAAGCATGGCTCCTGGGAGCAACACCGCGCGTAACCTGGAGATAAATAATTCCGTCTTTCAAACGATTTCGCTTAATCAATTGCGCAAAAATAATTTTGAAAACCCGTTCGCTACAGGGCCATTCAATATTGAGATTAGAAAGAGACCTATCCAGCCTCTTCAGATGCGGGGCCAAATCGATCAAATGAGACTTCGCGACGGCAATAACTTCATATACACCATCTGCAAATTGATACCCACGGTCTTCTATATTTACCGTCGCTTCATTAGTCAGGACATAACGGCCGTTTACATATGCGATTTCAGACATTTAAGATTTTCAAAAGAACTCAAGACGGACGGCAAATAGATTTTCGATCGCTTTAATGGCCTCTGCCTGCGCAAACAACACAACGCGGTCATTCACCCTCAATACAGTATCAGCCCTGGGAATAATGACTTCATCACCACGAACGATACCACCTAACAAAACGCCGTCCGGCAAATCAGCTTCTTTAATTCGTTTGCCCGTAAGTCCTGAGGTCTCAAGAATTTCGGCTTCAATTAATTCTCCAAACCCGTCAACAAGAGAATGAACCGCCTTGATCCGCCCACGCCGGACATGCTGAAGAATTGTTGAAACCGTAATCGCACGCGGGCTTACAACAGCATCTACACCTAAGGACGTAACCAAAGGAGAATAAGTGGCATTATTAACGAGTGTGATCGCTCTTTCCGTGCCAAATCGTTTCGCCAGTAAAGAGGCCAATATATTCGTTTCGTCATCATTAGTGACTGCGATAATTGCTTCGCTCTCATCGACACCAGCTTCATCAAGAATTTCGGGGTCGATCACATCCCCATTGATCACGACCGTTCCTTCAAGTAAATCAGCGACCTGATGAGCACGATCCACGTTCGACTCTATGATACGTGCCGAAACGCCTTTGTGTTCATTCTCAATAATTTCACCGAGAAAGGCACCAATATGACCACCGCCTGCGATGATTACTCGTCGCGCCGCACGCTCTTCGTGCCCAAATACAGTCATTGCCCGAGAGACATGAGTGGAATCAGCGACGAAATAGACTTCATCACCCTCCAACAGCTGGTCAGCTGCAGAGGGTACTATCCCTTCGCCATCACGAGAAATTGCCACCACAACAATGTTGAGATCAGGGAAAAGTCCTGTTAGCTGGCGCAACGGCGTGTTTATGACAGGACAATCCGCGTTACAGCGTACACCCATCATCCTGACCTTACCCTCAACCAACGAAATGGATTCGAAGGCACCGGGTACTTGAAGTCTACGTGATATCGCCCGTGCGACTTCCATTTCCGGCGAAATAATCACATCGATTGGCATATTGTCCCGGCTAAAAAGATCTGCCCAAATTGGGTCCCGGTAACTTTGATGTCTGACTCGTGCAATTTTCATCGGCACGTTGAAAAGCGAATGCGCGACCTGGCAAGCGACCATATTCACTTCGTCAGCATAGGTAACGGCGATGATCATATCGGCATCGGCCGCCCCAGCGCGTTCGAGAACGTCAGGGTGCGAACCGAACCCCACAAAAGCTTGCACATCCAATGCGTCACCGACTCTCCGAACGAGCTCAGGTGATTGATCAATGACCACCACATCGTTTTGCTCTGCCGATAACTGTCGCGCGATGTGGAATCCAACCTGCCCCGCGCCACTCACAATTATTTTCATTGTTCTGCCGTTTCGTTCAAAGAGGTTAACTAGCCCCCGACCTCTTCTACCTGCTCATCATATACACCAAGCGACTTAAGCTTTCGGTGCAAGGCTGAACGTTCCATCCCCACAAACTCTGCTGTTTTCGACACATTGCCGCCAAACCGTGAAACTTGCGCTTTCAGATATTGTCTCTCAAATAGTTCTCGCGCTTCTCTTAAAGAGAGCGCCATTACTTCACTACCTTCATCCCAACGCATTGAAGCCGGGGTCTCAGCCCCAATCTCGGGAGGCAATGACTCCGCTGACACCGGATCACTACTGTTTCCACCGGCCATGATCAATATCCAATCAACGACATTCCTTAACTGTCGAACATTTCCGGGCCAATCATAGCTTTGCAAGCAGGCCATTGCGTCATCTGCTATTTCTCTTTTCGGTAAGCCCGCAGATTTTGCAGCGGCCTCCATAAAAAACTCAATAAGAACAGAAATATCCTCAGGTCGCGCCTTTAACGACGGAACCACAATTGGCACCACACACAATCGGTAATATAAATCTTCTCTAAAGTTTCCGTTCGCCATTTCCTCTTGAAGGTCTCTATTCGTGCTCGCCAGAACCCGAACATTGACTTCGATTGCGGTATTCCCGCCCACTCTATGAAATCGTTGCTCTTGTAATACCCTGACGATTTTACCTTGTGTCTCAAGAGGCATATCCGCGACTTCATCGAGCAACAACGTTCCATCATTTGCTTGTTCAAAGGTTCCCGTAACGACCGCATTCTCCGCATCAGCTTCTGAACCAAATAATTCCAATTCCATCCGGTCCGGTGCCATTGTCGCACAATTCAAGACAACAAGTGGCCCACTGCGCCGGGCCGATGCATTATGAAGCAATCGTGCGACGACTTCTTTCCCAGCACCAGCGGGCCCAGAAATCATGACGCGGCTTTCTGTTGGAGCGACTCGTTGAACGGCACTTTTTAACTGGTTTATGACGTTAGATACCCCAATCAAAGGTGCATCATCTCCAACTTTTCGTCGTAATTCCTCGTTTTCCCGGCGCAATCGGGCAGCGTCAATTGCCCGCTCTGCCATCAATAATAGACGATCAGCTTTAAAGGGCTTCTCTATGAAATCATATGCGCCGACCTTTATAGCGCTAACAGCAGTTTCGATATCAGCATGACCACTAATCATGATAACGGGCAATGCAGGATTAGATTTTTTGACCGTTTCCAATACAGCCAGGCCATCCATTGCACTTCCCTGTAACCAAATATCTAAAACGATAAGATCAGGAGCGCGTTCCGCTAACGCTGATAACGCGGCTTCACTACTATCTGCTTCGCGACAACTAAAACCTTCATCACGCAAAATTTCTGCAATTAAATGACGAATATCCGCTTCATCATCAACAACGAGTATATCAGAGGACATTTTTTAAATTTCCTCCATCCAAAGTCGAACTTTCATCAGCGCTATCGACAGCGTCCTGAACGACGAAAACCAAGCTTACAACCGCACCACCATCCGGATGATCTTCCAACAACAACTCACCTCCATGATCCTCCATAATTTTTCGAACGATCGCCAAACCAAGCCCCGTACCCTTTGCTCGGGTTGTAACATAGGGCTCCGTCAACCTGTCTCTCTGGTCGTCATTTGGAAGTCCGATGCCATTGTCGCGCACAGCAACAGTGATACGATCTTCGTCGGCATCAATCCTAATCTCTATGATCCCCTGAGCTGCTTTTAAGCTATCGGAAAGCCCTCCTTCTATCGCGTCCACAGCATTTTGCAAAAGATTGGTCAGCGCCTGACCGACCTGGCGCGCATCACAAGAAATTAAACCTGACTTAGTAATAAAGTTACTGGTAAACGAAATATGTCCATGCGCATTTTCAAATAAAATCGTTGAATTCTTAACCAGTTGAACAAGATCTTCAGACTTCATTACCGGCGCAGGCATCCGAGCAAATGCTGAAAATTCATCAACCAAACGACCAATATCACCAACCTGTCGAATTATCGTATCTGTGCAGTCCACAAAAGTTTCCGGATCAGTCGTAATCTCCTGCTGATACTTCCGTCGCAAGCGTTCCGCAGCAAGCTGAATAGGGGTTAAAGGGTTTTTAATTTCGTGAGCAATCCTGCGGGCTACATCCGACCACGCAGCTTTCCTTTGAGCCGATAATAGCTCAGTGATGTCATCAAATGTAACTACGTAACCTTGATCATCGTCACCTCCTCCCTGCGGAGAAATCCGGACCAGAACAGTCTGTCTTTGGGCGCCATTGCTCAACACAATTTGGCCATTGATGGGTTGCGAACGATATGAAAGCGCGTCAGACAAAAGGTCTGCACTTTCAGGCACCATTTCATCAAGACGGCGTCCAATTGCGTCCTCAGCTTTGGTAGACGATAAATCAGCGGCCGCGTTATTAACGACTTTTATATTTCCGTTTCCATCGAGACCGATTACGCCCGAAGAAACACCGGCGAGGACAGTTTCCATGAAATGGCGGCGGTCATCCAGCTGCCGATTGGCCTCGACCAGATGATCTCTTTGCGCATTCAACTGTTCGGTCATTCGGTTAAATGCTCGACTAAGGGTGCCGACTTCGTCTGCTTCACTGCCTTCATCGACTCTAGCTGTAAGATCGCCACTCCGAACCTGTTCAGCCGCATTGACGAGCTCACTAATCGGTCGGGCGAGACGCGTTGCAAACGTCAATCCCACCCATATCGCCGACAATAACAGCAACAACGCGACGAGTATGAAAACCATCGCAAATGTGATCTCGATACTCGAACGTTCTCCTTCGAGCTCTTCGTATTCGCGAACAGCCGTACGAGTTCGGTCAATATGCCCTAGGACCCGATGGTCTATAAAACGGGTCACATAAAGAAAAACATCCGCATAAGGTTCCAGCTTTACTAAAGCCCGGACCCGATCTTCGGCTTCCGCTTTAAGGATCACCGTTTCACCCCGCCGCGCTCGGCCCAAAGCCCCAATAGGTACAGGCTCATCAAATAAAGAAAAGCCGATCTCATTCCACCGCGCCAGCGCTCGGCCGCTGGAATCAAACACGACCGCTTCACTTAACGCCCGTATAGCACCCTGTGTCGCGATGAAACGCTGAAATTTTTTACTATCACTGGCAGCGACCGACCCCAATCTCGTGACATCCCGTGCCATAGCGAGAATATCACCCCGAATGGTTTGCTGATGTTCCTTGAGATACGCTTGCGCAACCGCATTCGATTCTGAAAGGGCCGTTCTAACCCGATCACTAAACCAAGACTGCATTCCGAGGCTAAAAAAAACAGCCGACGAAACGGATACAATGATCGTTGGCGTTACTGCCACCAGACTAAATAGGACAACCAGTCTGGTATGAAGGCGCGAACCAACCGCCCCTCGCCGCCTTTCCATCCAAAGCTGTACAAGTCTACGAGCAACAATTGCTCCAAGAAGGAGAAAAAGAACTAGGTCGATATTTAGAAGGATCAGAACACGTCTAACACTCTTCTCACTTGTCCCGAATGGTGTCCATCCGCTCAGGACAGCATAGGTCAATAGCGCCATTCCAAAAGCCGCTATCATCAAAACAATTACCAGCTTTCGACCAAGCCCTACTTTCTGGGCCCATTGATTAAAACGAGCGGTCGGGTTCCGTCGAGTTCCTGCGCTTTCAACGGACATAAGAGGTCTCCGCTGTCGCCCCAATTTCTGTGTAAAGATAGCCGAAGGTCACTTTAGCGCGTCCCCCGCACGACATCGATCTCAAGTTCTTTGATTTTTTTACGGAGAGTATTGCGATTGATTCCCAACATCTTTGCCGTCTTAATTTGATTGCCTTTAGTCGCTATCAGAGAGAGTGAGATTAACGGCTTCTCCAGTTCTTTCAGGATACGGTCATAAAGCCCTGGTGACGGTAAGCTATCCCGATGAGCATCAAAGTATTTTGAAAGATGTCTTTCTACAGCCGAGCTCAGACTATCATCAGTGGCATTAGTATCCCGTACTATTGATCGTCCCTGGGCCAACTCAGTCACAATGATATCACTCGTAATGACATCATCGGTATAAAGGGCAGCCACTCTCCTCACCAGATTTTCAAGTTCTCGAACGTTGCCAGGCCAATCATAGACATGCAGTCGTTGCATGGCCTCAACATCCATAGATTTAATGCCGAGTCCTTCCGATTGCGTCGTTTCCATGAAATGACGAACCAAGTCTGGAATATCTTCCTTGCGCTCTCTTAAAGGAGGCAAACGCAGCGGCACCACATTTAGCCGGTAAAACAAGTCTTCGCGAAACTGCCCTTTCTCGATCAACCCATGCAGGTCTCTATGAGTTGCAGCAATAATTCGAACATCGGCTTTTATGGCCACTCTTCCACCAACCGACGTAAATTCTCCTTCCTGAAGAACCCTCAGCAGCCGAGTTTGCGCATCAAGTGGCATGTCGCCGATTTCATCAAGAAACAAAGTACCATGCTGGGCCTGTTTAAACCGGCCAAGCCCTGCAGAGGTTGCTCCCGTAAAAGCACCTTTTTCATGACCAAACAATTCACTTTCGACGAGTTCCCGCGGTATGGCTGCCATATTCAAGGCAACGAATGGTCCTTGTTTTCGCTTGCCATATTCGTGCAACGCCCGTGCGACCAGTTCTTTACCGGTACCAGATTCACCCATGATCATCACGGTTAGATCTGATGTCATCAAACGAGCAACCGTTCTATAAATTTCCTGCATGGCCGGTGACCGACCGATGAGCGGTAGTTTTTCGTCTTCAGGCGGTTGCTCCGCCCCAGGGAGCATCACCACCTCCTTAGGCTCTGCAATAGCCCGATTAACGATCGCCGTCAGCTCATCCAAATCAAAAGGCTTGGGCAAATACTCAAATGCACCACGTTCCGTAGCTTTGATCGCCGTCAACAAGGTATTCTGCGCACTCATGACGATAACTTTTAGATCAGGACGAATATTTTTAATGCGAGGGATCAAATCCAGGCCATTCGCGTCTGGCATAACCACATCTGTTATGACGAGGTCACCCTCGCCGGCCTCAATCCAGTCCCAAAACGTTTTACCGCTCTCCGTAGTACGAACGTTGTGCCCGTCTCGTGAAAGAGCCTGTTCGAGAACCATACGGATCGAACGATCATCATCTGCAATAAGGATCGTTGCTGATGTTGTCATTTAGGGAGTTGCTCTGTGCTCAAGACTTCATGCATTGGAAAATACAACCTAAAACAACTACCAGCGCTACTGGACTCAAACTCAATAACACCCCCATGATCATTCACCAGCTTTGCAACCAGCGCTAAGCCTAGCCCCGTCCCCCCAGATTTCGTGGTCACAAACGGGTCAAAGATATTTTGGGTAATATCAGGTGGAATCCCATTTCCATTGTCAGCTACCGAAACCATCAAAGGTAAATGCACACGCTCGTGACTGCCGGGCACTGTCAAACGTACACCTCGCCGAAACCCGGTAGCCAACTTAACCTCCCCTTTTTTATCTGGCATTGCCTCGACCGCATTTTTTATGAGGTTCAGAAACACCTGAATAAGTTGATCCTTATTTGCTAGAATTAACGGCAACGAGGGATCATAGTCAGTCAATATCTCGATGTTCTCCGTAAATTCGGCCGCCGCTAATTGATGAACACGGTCGAGAACCTCGTGAATATTCACTTCCTCACGTTCCGGCGGGCCGTCATCACCAAACACCCCCATGCGATCGACCAGTTTACAGATTCTGTCAGCCTCATCCCTAATGAGCTCCGCCAGGGGCTGATCTTCAACACTGACCGCCCGTTCCAATAGCTGGGCAGCACCACGGATACCTGACAAAGGGTTCTTCACTTCATGCGCAAGCATGGAGGCCATTGCTGAGACAGATCGAGCTGCCCCGCGGTGAAAGAGCTGTCTTTCCATGCTACGTGCGGCACCGTGAGAATGAAACGACATGACAATAGCATCCGCATCATCAATCAACTGAGACGCTTGAATACTTACCCGCTGCGTCCCTCCACGAGGTCTAGAAAGATCAATGTCGTGCTCTAAGACATTGATTGACCCTGTTCGAACTTGTTCGACTAGCGATAGAAGAGGGCTGTGTTTTGCAAAAATTTGTTCAAGAGAAAAGCCAAGCAAAAATGACTGCCCTTGCTCCAAAAATTGTTCCGTTGCAGCATTCACGTAGCTAATTTTGTTGTCACTGCCAACGACCAAGACGGGAAAAGCGAGCGCACCCAAAATTGCCATCTCTTCGTGAACTGCAACCGGTTCGGCGAGCTGGACAGTTATCGCCACCCTCTTAAGCCGCCTCTCGCGTCAACACAGTGTCGTAATAAGCATCGATCGCCTTTAGGGCGTCATCAGCTTCAGGGATTTGGTTAATAGTGGCCCGGAATTCAGCGGATTTAGGCAGCCCTTTAGTATACCAACTCACATGTTTTCTCGCCATACGCATTCCCGTGTAGCTTCCGTAGTGATGCAACATCTCCTGATAGTGGTCTCTGACGATCTTGTACTGTTCAGATAGCGAAGGGTCGGCAAGCCGTTTTCCCGTCTTTAAGAATTCTATGACCTGGGACAGAAACCACGGTTTACCGTAGGTTCCGCGCCCGACCATGACGCCATCAGCCCCTGATTTTGACAATATTTCCTGAACGTCATCAAGCGTCGTTACATCCCCGTTCGCAATAACGGGAATTGTTACAGCCTCTTTGACTTTCTGAATAAAAGACCAGTCCGCAGCACCATTGTAAAACTGACATCTTGTTCTGCCGTGAACAGAAATCATTTTGATGCCGACGTCTTCAGCCACTTTCGCCAGGAACGGTGCATTTCTGCTCTCGTCATCCCAGCCTGTCCGCATTTTGAGGGTCACCGGCAGTTTGACCGCATTGACGACCGCTTCGAGAATTTTTGCAGCCTTTGCCTCTTCCCGCATGAGCGCCGAACCAGCATGTCCATTGACGACTTTTTTAACAGGACATCCCATATTTATATCGATAATCGCCGCACCACGATCTTCGTTTAGTTTCGCAGCTTCAGCCATTATTTCAGGGTCACAGCCTGCAAGTTGAACCGACATCGGAAACTCTTCGGCACAATTCGTCGCCATTTTCATGGATTTTTTGTTCTGGCGGATCATTGCCTGGCTCGCAATCATTTCAGAAACGACGAGGCCCGCGCCAAGACTTTTCACTAATCGTCTATAGGGAAGATCAGTTACGCCAGACATAGGCGCGAGAATTACCGGCGCTTCCAGCGCAAGAGAATCTATTTTAATGGTCACTTGATAAGCACCTAAATAAGTTTGCTTAAATAATAGGCGAAACTACTGCGAACGAATGAATTTCCGCAACAAATTTCGGGCGTTCGTTACACCAACAAGATATCAGTCACAAACTTAACACCTGGGTATGCCAAGGTAAGCATTAAATAGGCCAACAAAGCCAAACGCGCGGCTTTTTGTCCACGGAGACCGCTAACCTTTCTGGCAATCAAAAGAACCAGCACGATTACAAGCGTAAAGACTGACAACAACGCCTTATGCGAAATATCAAATATACTTCCCGTTTGGAGATAATGAATAGCCATACCTGTTAGCAGGCCGACAACTAAGATCCCAGCGCTGTACCCCAGTAAACGCGCTTCAAGGGACTCCGAAGCAGACAATGTTGGAAAAGCAGACGTAAGGATCGATTGCCGTTTTGTTTTAAGACTACGTTCTTGGATGAAAGCGGAAAGGCCTGCAATAGCTGCTAAAGTTAGAACCGCGTAGGTCGTTAGGGAAAATCCAATATGCAATAATACCCAAACGGTCGGCGCGCTGGTTAGAAATGGCTTTTCAGGTTGATTCTGCCAAACAATAGCCAAGATGCCCAGTACGATAAGATATGGCAACAAACCCGACGCCAATTTGTAACCTTCGCGGCAAAATGCTGAGACCGGAACAAATATTATCAGCGTTGCAGTAATCGTTGCCCATAAAGCGGGGGCGAATCCTGTTCTCCACCCTGTTGAGAATGTCGCGATCGTCAAAGCTGTGCATCCAGCAACGGCAACCGCCAAAGAAAACCAGAACAACGTTCTACGTTCGGTTTGAGGCCGGAATGCCTGAACAGTGACCGGTAACAAGGCAATCAATGCCGAAATTGATAAATACGAAAGCGTGCTCATTATTCGACTATATCAGCCAGATCTC
>Ga0055584_100006723_pt1 | contig 11264 bp, 8 predicted proteins | sample OSDHelmetaG_FD_58716 | JGI IMG/M metagenome (GOLD analysis project Ga0055584, IMG submission 58716) | Pelagic marine sediment microbial communities from the LTER site Helgoland, North Sea, for post-phytoplankton bloom and carbon turnover... | ecosystem: Environmental > Aquatic > Marine >...
AATCACAACTGGCACGATCTGCTCAATCCCTCAAAACAATTATTGCGGTTGGCCCCGAGGCTGATCCCCGCAATTGTGAGCGTCTCAAAACCCTTGGCTGTGAAATTTTTTATTCCAATTTAAAATTGGCGGACGAGCGTCTCGATGCTGTCTTAACGCATTTAGCTCAACTTGGCATGACCAATATATTAGTCGAGGGTGGGGGAAAACTCCTGGGATCACTCCATGCCATGCGCGAAATTGATGAAGTGCATATTTTCATCGGACCAAAAATTGTCGGGGGAAGTGAAGCATTGTCTCCAGTCGAAGGCGGGGGAATTGCCGACATGAGTGGTGCGACAAATCTATCTAATCTGCATGTCGCGCAAATCAACAACGACATTTATATTTCGGGGTATGTACAACGCTCTTGAATAAACAGTAGCTAACCTCCACCAGTTACCAGGTTGTGCCACCCTCACCCCTTCAGCCGCCGTTTATCTTCAGCTAGGCGTCACCTCAGATCTAACTCGATTTCTTCCTTGAGGGAAGTTGCATCCACGGACGTGATACTGAAAACGCTTTTATTGTCTTGCAGCTGTTTAAAAGGATCGACTCCATATTCAATTGTAATTGGGTACGATTGTCCCGCCGCGATCCGCGGGAGGGAGAAAAGAAACTCCTTTTTATCAGCATTCACTGGTTCGACCTGCAACCCTTGGGGCGGTTTAAGCATTGCCACACTCAGGTCGGATGAGAACCGGTTCGTTAAAATAAGATTAGTGGCGTCAGTATTCGATGTATTAATAATCGTGGCTGTTACAAGACATTTATTAGCCTGTACTTTTTCTCGCTCAAGCCTCAACTGAAGTTGAGAATTCGCGTTGCCGACTGGCGGTTCGAATCCGTTTGTTAAACCACCTCCCTTTGGCTTTATCGTCAGGCAGTATGACTTTTTAAGTGTCTGCACTCCGTCCGCACTCACTTCCACTTCAAAGCAGTGCTTTCCTGCAGCCCGCGTCTGGAAGGTAAGCGTTGGAATATTATCATTTTGAGCAGCCGGCATAAAAGAATTCTTAAACTCTGCCACCCCTTGAGGTTTATCCGTGTTCAACCGCACAAAAGCAGTGGGCCAATTGATCGCGATGTTCACATTAGCTAATCCCTCGCCACAGCGATTCCTGAGACTTAAATTCAACGAAATACTCTCACCTTCAACCGCCTCGTCAGGACCGTTAATGCTTAATTCAAGGCATGGTTGGATAATCTCTGTTTGAACTGGTGCCTCTGTATTTAACCGATCAGTCTCACTGACAACCTCGAAAAATGCCCCTACACTTCCAAGCTTATTTGATTTCAGTTGGACTTTAATTTGCTTTGGCGTTCCGCCGGGGGCGACGTCTCCCAGATCCCACTGATAGGTATTGGCAAACTGCTGAGGGCTCGGCGAGCTAGAAATATAGTTCACGCCTGAATCTAGGTTTTTCATTTTCAGCACAACGTCACGGGCCACGAGATCACCTGGATTCGAAATTTCGACGGTATACTCGAACGGCAAATCACTTTCAGCTTTCTCGGGGCCGAACGCGCGAATTGTGAGTGCCGGCGCTCTCCAAATCACGGTCGTAATGCCACTTTCAACAACCAATTCCGATTCACCAAAAATTGGTGGGCGGACAATATCCACCCGCACCTGAGTGGTTCCCGGTTCCAATTGACCTGCCGGCTGGCGTATTTGAGCAATGGCTTTTCCATTGGCGTCGGTGGTTGCTGTTGCCGACTTAGATCCCGCGGGGGCGAATTCTGCGGGGGCACCGCCAACGATCGTGTACCGTGCCTCCCAACCTTTGACCCCACCTCCGTCAGCGCTACTCACCATTGTCGCAAGTGACTGGACCGTTCCAGCCGTTGCTCGAACAGGTGCGGGAACCGACCATTGTCCGTCGACCCAGTGGATAACCGTAGAAGCTCGTCGCTTGTCCCACCCCTCCGATTTTGGCGCAACCGCCGTGACGTAACTCGTTCCCGGTGATGAAGACGACAAGCTTACAAACGTCTGTCCCTTAGCCAAATTGATATCATCCGCCGGTGTCGGGGTACCGCGTGTTAAGACAATTCGCTTAAGACTTGTACGGCCTTTTGCATACTGGCCACTTATTTTTTTGGACGTTGGAGGAATTAACTTGTTGAAGTTGGGATGATGATTTCCACCAACTTCGATTAATTCTCCAACGCTATTGTTAGACAACATCCATTCGAGAGGCTGGTTTTTGACGAAGTATCCATCGTCTCCACACAATCCCGCTAAAACGACCACTTCACTGCCCACCGGCGCCACGATCCGAGAGGGGGTAATCACTATTTTTCCTGATTGCCCGGGGGATTTCCAGCCGTTGACCTCTGGAACGTATCGCTGCTTTTTTACTTTTACCTTGCCAGTTCCATCGCAAGAGGGTGGAGTTGCTGGCTGACGAAATGCGGGGCCGCCGGCGGACTGGCTTAGGCCCATCTGCGGCGGGCTAATGGTCGGCGTGGTGAACGGCTGAGGTTGATACGCTGGAGCAATCGCAATCGGTTGACCTAACTGATTGAAATTACCAGGATTATTCTGAGCAGACCGGGGCGTGAGTAATGGTGTCCCACCCTGTTTAAAGATCCGGGTTCCCGATGGATCGATAGCTGGCACTCGTAACGATGAACAGCCATTTTGAAAACAAACTAATAACAGAAGAATACCAAAGACCGAGATTGTGAGTCTCAGACGAAGGTAAGATTTTTTCGATTGTAATCTCATGACTAACCGATCCGTCACTAGTTTGAGCGCAGCGGATAGAAACGCACGGGTTCCCCGCTGATATAAGCTGAAAAAACGTACCACACCAAATGGTAAGATGATGCGTTTTTCCTACATGAAATGATGACAAAAGGCATCAACTCCCTACCGATTGCGACAAGTAGCAGGGTTCTACCGGCAAGGAGGGGGGAAACGGCCCCATTTCCCGGGCGTCAAAAACTACCGGATATCTGCCCGGCGCCGCCCTGGCCAAACCAGCTTGGCAACTGGCGACGGCAGATCTATCGAACGAAAATGAAAACTAATTCGCCGCTGCCGTAGCTGCTTTCTTATTTCCAACGACCTACGGCTTGTTTAATCAACGTCAGTTAGCAAACGTGGTAAGAGTGAGAGCGAACTGCTAAGCCGTCTAACTTGCGGCAACAATAAAAATCTCAATGGCTCAGCCAAAACTAATTTACTGACTTTGATTTCAACTGATTTTAATCTTCGGCGTTGAACCCACTCTTGAGATCAACCTGGAAATCGGCTGGCACGACAAACGGAACATATTCGCTGATTTGAGGCCCCACATTCAAAGGGTCTTTATTGAAAGCCCACAATACGATTGCGTAAGCAATTGGAATTGCCATCAATCCACCCAAGACAACTTTAATGAACTCAACAGTCGGGTTCTTTCCTGATTTAGAAACTCTCGTTTGCCCTCGCAAACTGTGTTGTGAATTGCGGCCTGACCGCGATCTTTTACGCGACCTCCTGTCCTCCCGAGAAGCCCGGCGACCAGAGTTTTCACGTCTCGAATCGGAACTTCCGTCGGACGGCTCATTTCGAGAACGGCGTTTTCGCTTACGCGCGCCTTCGGCTAATTGAGAAGGTACAACGAAAGTATCTCTATGAATTGCAGTCGGCTCTTCCATCACGAGAGGGGCGTCAACTGGCTCAGACACCTCTTCAACCATCTCAAGAGCAGGAACAGATTCAGCTAGGATTTCGTTCAACCGATATTCTGTACTGCAATGAGGGCACCGGACTTTCGAGTCAGCCGCAGATTTCACCGGGACACGAACCAATCCCTCGCAATTCAAACAATTGCCAAGGATCGACGAATCCGGAGATGCTTGATTGAGGTTATCCATATTTCATTCACAAAATAACAAACGGTTTTGTTACCCAATTTCAGTTCGAAGAATCGATGACAAAAAAGAGTGCCCGACGTCCTTAACCTGCCCTAGGTCCTTGACTCTAATTGTAATTTACACCACCTCCAAATAGAACCGGCGCGTTTTGGATATCCCTCGGATTAACCGCTACAAGCCGTAAATAGGGACGAGCTTCTGTTGGAGATGCGACATTAAGGCCTCGTGCGAGAGCCCACTCCCTGTAACCTGCTCTCCCAATTGCGGGCCGGACAAACATTGACCGAGTTGATGAACCTCTCTATTCAACCAGTTTTTAAGAGGGGCAAATTCTCCCGTTTGAAACATGGCATCCAGGTTCCCCAACTGTGCACTAGCTGCATCAAAAATTTGACTCGCATATAAATTCCCAAGTGAGTAGGTTGGAAAATAGCCAACTAACCCAGCACTCCAATGCACATCTTGAAGCACACCGCTTGCAACCTCTGAAGTTTCGATGCCGAGATAACGTTTGTATTTTTCATTCCACGCCTCAGGAAGATCATCGGTATCGAGCTCACCATTAATTATCGCCTGCTCCAGCTCAAATCGAATGATAATGTGCAGGTTATAAGTCGCTTCATCTGCTTCGACACGAATCAGTGATGGCTCCACATGGTTGATTGCTCGATAAAAATCTTCCAGTGATACTTCTCCCAACGCCTCTTGAAACAAACTTTGAGCCTCCGGATAAAAGTATTGCCAGAAACTGAATCGTCTACCAACTAAATTCTCCCACAACCGGGACTGAGATTCATGGATACCAAGGCTGCAAAACTTCCCAGGTGGCAGACTGTAATACTCAGATCTCAAACCTTGCTCATAAATTCCATGACCAGCTTCATGGAGTGTTCCAAAGAATGAACCACTAAAAAAGTTCTCATCGTACCGTGTTGTAATCCGACAATCTCTGGGCCCCATTTCTGTACAAAACGGATGATGGGTTACGTCCAATCGACCTTGCTGATAATCGAATCCAATCCGCTCGGAAGCTAACCTCCCTAATTGACGTTGCTGATCGACAGGGAATTTCCGACTTAGAATATCAACAGGCGCGCGATAGCTGGATTCATTAATTTTGGTAACTAATGGAACTAACTCTCCTCGCAACGCTTCGAGAATCTCAGCCACCTCCGATGTTTTGGCCCCGGGCTCATATTCGTCTAGTAACGCGTCGTACGGCACCTCGGCGTAGCCAATCGCTTCTGCTTCAGATTTCTTCAGTTCGAAAATCTTTTTTAACTGGGGAGCGAATGCTTCAAAGTCATTCTCTCTTCGAGCTTCAACCCACTTGGTCTGCCCAATCGAGGCCGCTCTCGCTAACTCCATCACCAAAGCAGCAGGAAGTTTGACACTCTTTTCATATTCTCGTTTTAAAATGCGAATCGTTGCCCCTGAATCGCTTAGAGGATCTTCCGTCAACGGCGAATCGGCGAGGTGGTCCAGCCATTCACCAACCCGGGGGTCTGTCTTTCGTTGATGAATTAGCCCTGCAAGATGCGTTATTTGCTCGCAACGATAATCACTGGCCAAAGCAGGCATCTTTGTCTGTTGATCCCATTCCAATAGAGCGGCCGTTGAAACCAAATAACCAGTCTCCCGAACATGCTCCAATAACGCACTGTAATTAGGATCGTTTGATTCAACTTTTGACATTATCACAACACTCAACCAAGGGCTTAAAAAATATTATTACGGCATTCGGATGACTCAGCATCCATTCTGCTGGAACGGCTCACCAGCCTACAAAAACTAATCGCGGGCACAATAGCTTCATATTTCCATTATAAAAATTACCGTCTCCCACTCAGTACTGATTTCAAATTCGATTGTGCTCGACACTTCAACCACTCGACCGGAGACTCATATTTAAATCAACGTGAAAGTTGGGAATACGGTTTTCAGCCGCAACGCTTTTTATTCCCGAAGGAATGACGGCCATTTCAAATCAACTAGAAACTAACGCTTCATTCCTGCCAGACGGATACCCATTTTATCAATCATAAAATATAACTCAGTGAACGTTTTAGCCGTTGCCTTCAACAAAATCCTGCGGGATTAACGCCGGAACCGGCGGATTCATGAACTCCATGCCCGTTTTAACCGGTATTTACAGAGGCGGTTCCTTTGAACCGAGGTCTAACTAATCCAACTTTTCTTACCCCCAATTTTGCCTTGGACTTAATTCAACTATCACTAATCGGCCTTGCGATTCCAATCGTCTTGTTCACCGTTTACTGGGTGATCCAGTATCAAATTAATGACTCAGGTGTCGTAGACGTATTTTGGGGCGCGACGGTTGCGATTATCGCAACCTTCTTTTGCCTATTTACCTCGGGAGATCCAACGCGACGCTGGATAGGGGGGGTGCTGATTTCCCTGTGGGCTCTGCGACTGAGTTATTACCTTTTCTTTCGCTGGCGATCTCACGAAGAAGACGCAAGGTACGTTGCCTTAAAAGTCAAATGGGGAACGCAGGCTCAGGCTCGCATGTTCAGATTTTATCAAATGCAAGGGCTCGGCTGTTTTCTATTTGCTCTGCCGTTACTTGCAGCCGGTGCAAACCTTGCACCGTTTTCCTGGCCTGACTGGATTGGCATTTCAATCTGGGTTGTCGCTATCAGTGGCGAAGCAATCTCTGATCAACAATTGGCTAATTTTCGTTCCCGCCCGGAAAATCGCGGTGAAGTTTGTAACGTTGGTTTTTGGCGTTACTCACGCCACCCCAACTACTTCTTTGAGTGGTTCCATTGGTGGTCCTATGTAATGTTAGCGATCACTGCTCAGTTCGGTTGGCTTACGATTTTAGCTCCCGTTGCAATGTGGTTTTTCCTTAATCGAGTAACGGGAATTCCGTTGACCGAGATTCAAGCGATCAAGTCCCGCGGAGACAAATACCGTCTCTACCAAAAATCAACCAATGCATTTTTCCCATGGTTCCCCAAGCCTAGCTCGCAAGATTAGTTTTGGAAATCTGGGTTCAAATCCCTCATTTCACAAGATGACGAATCTTCAAATTCATTTAATCAAATCAATAAATTTGCAACGACATGATTAATAAACTCATTGACTGGACCGAACGTGGTTACGTCCCCGACAGCTTACTGAGAATCGGGATTCGCCGTTTATTAAAAAAACGACTAGCTCAAGCCGATGCTGGAACGCCCGAAGCTAATTCATCGCAAACAGATTCACTGGTCGCTGAATTTGACGAAGGCCCCATCGCGCTGGTTCCCGAACTTGCCAATGAACAACACTATGAAGTCCCCTCCGATTTATTCAAGTTGACACTTGGTCCTCACCGCAAGTATTCAAGCTGTTTTTGGCCCGATGGAGTTGCATCCTTAGAAGAATCTGAAAAGGCCGCCTTAACCGAAACCTGCACCCGAGCCGAACTTCAGGACGGAATGAACATTCTGGAACTCGGCTGTGGTTGGGGCTCCCTCTCGCTTTGGATGGCCGAACATTACCCCAATGCAAACATCACAGTCGTTTCCAACTCAAATTCACAGCGAGAGCACATCGAAAGCACCGCACTTAGTCGCGGGATTGAAAAAAACTTGAAGGTCATCACCTGTGACATCAATAATTTCGATACCGATCAAGAATTCGATCGTGTCGTTTCCGTTGAGATGTTCGAACATGTCCGAAATCACCGTAAATTAATGAAGCGAATTTCAAACTGGCTAAAGCCGCATGGAAAACTATTTGTTCATATTTTTTGCCACCGCGATTTGACTTACAAATTTCAAGATGAAGGTGAGTCCGACTGGATGAGTCGGTATTTCTTTTCCGGTGGGATTATGCCTGGCGAGGATCTCCTAACCCGCTACGACGAAGATCTGGAATTAGCGAACAAGTGGACATGGAATGGCAGGCACTACCAAAAAACGTGTGAAGCCTGGCATACCAACATGATCAAAAATCGAGTCCAAATCATGCCCATCCTCGAAGCAACTTATGGAAAAAAAGAGGGCGTGCACTGGTTTAATCGCTGGCGAATGTTCTATCTCTCCTGCAGTGAGTTATTTGGATATAACCATGGAAACGAATGGTATGTCGCCCATTATTTATTCGACAACAAATCCAGCCCGTGACCCGCTGATTAACTACGAGCATAAATTACTGTTTGAGACACTTTCCACTTTCGTGTATTACTAGACAGCTGATTGAATCCCGACTCGTTTGCCCTAAAATATTTCCTGCAAGCGCCGATGTGATTGCACCCTTGCGGTTACGTACAGTGCTGCCGCATTGAGTTATTTTGATCTCTCAAAGATATTCAATGAGAAACTCTCGAAACAACCGTCTTGTCAATCAATTCTCATCGAACAGATCACAAGTCAACGCTCAGCGCTTTCGGCTTCGTCTGCTGATCTGTTTTGGGGTGTTCATCCTGTCTGCCATTTCATTTTATGGAAAAGGCCAAATCAACCCAGTGACAGGAAAAACACAACGCGTCGATATGACGATCGAGGAAGAAATCACCCTGGGCATACAATCTGTGACTTCCATGGGGCAACTTTCCAATAATCGACAAGCAACGGCTCACGTCAAACGGATTGGAAATCGGCTGGTCGCCAAACTGAATGAAATGAATAAGAGTGCGCTCCATCCCGTACCCTACCCCTTCCAGTTTCACCTTCTCGATGCCCCCCAAACAGTCAACGCGTTCGCCCTTCCTGGAGGTCAGATCTTCGTGACGACCGGGCTTTACCGACAACTTGAACACAATCGCTACATGAGCAATACCCAGCAAGATTTTGACGGTCGACTTGCCGGAGTCCTGGGTCACGAAATTGGCCATGTAATCGAACGACATGCCGCTCAACGTCTTGCAAAGAGTAATTTCATCCAGGGTATTTTTTCTGGACTTGAAGTTTTCAATGAAACTCAGGCGACAAATCGGGTAAATTCACAAACCAGAGGAACCCAGATGGCTGCCGATGTTGCCGATTGGTTTATTAGCCTTCAGTACAGTCGTGCAGATGAACTCGCTTCTGATGGCTGGGGCGTTAAATTGATGGTCACAGCCGGATATGATCCAATCCATATGATCGAGGTGATCGACATCCTCGAGTTATCAGCCACCGGATCTCAACCCATTGAGTTTTTAAGCACACACCCGCGTCCACCCAACCGCCGCCAATACATTGAAAACATCATCCTCAAAAATCCCCCAAACGAAACGCTCAGTGGCCCCCGATAATTTTTTCAAGAATCCCAAAATTGACTTGCTTTCCAGAGAACCACTCCAATGACATTTATCGACGAAGACTTTTTGCTGGCTACCAAAGCGAGTCGCCGACTTTACCACGAATACGCTTGCGACCAACCGATAATTGATTATCACAACCATCTCTCGCCTCGCGACATTGCTGAGAATCGACAATTTGAAAACCTCTTCGAAATGTGGATCAACCACGACCATTACAAATGGCGAGCGATGCGGGCCAACGGAATTTCCGAAAACTTAATCACGGGAGAGGCAACCCCCAAAGACAAATTCCTGGCATACGCGAAAACAGTTCCGCACACACTTCGAAACCCCCTCTACCATTGGACTCACCTCGAATTAAAACGTTTTTTTGAAATCGACGAATTGCTTTGTGAAGAGAATGCAGAGGAGATATGGAATCGATGTAATGAACAGATCGCAGGGCGGGACGAGTTGAGAACTCAGGGAATACTTAAGCAATTTAATGTAACTGCTTTGTGCACCACGGATGACCCGACTGACTCATTAGAATTCCATCAGCAGATTGCCAACTCTAATTTCGAAACAAAAGTTTATCCTTGCTTTCGCCCCGATTGGGCTTTGTTCGTACACCGCCCCGACGAATTCAAACCCTGGATCTCTAAGCTTGAATCCGCTTCGGGCATCGACATTAATTCACTGGACGAACTCTTGTCCGCCTTGCGTGAGCGCCACGGCTTTTTCCATACCCAGGGAGCACGCCTTTCCGACCATGGTTGCGAGTTCGTCCCCTCAGCATTCTGTGACAAAACAACTGCGTCCAGCATTTTTGATGCTGCAATCAAGGGAATTACCGCAACCCCCCAACAGCATGAATCTTTCTCAACCTTCATGCTCTTGGAACTGGCGCGAATGGACGCAGAAAAAAACTGGACGAATCAGTTTCACACAGGCGTCTGGCGAAACAATAACACCCGACTTTTCAACTCGATTGGACGTGACATTGGATGTGACTCTATGGGAGATGTCTCTCAAGGACGCTCACTCGGTGCTTTTCTGAATCAACTTGACCAAGAAAACGCTCTTCCGCAAACGATCGTTTACAACCTAAACCCATCCGACAACTACCTCATTAGTACAATGCTCGGCAATTTCCAAAACGACTCTGCACCGGGCAAAATGCAATTTGGCTCAGGCTGGTGGTATCTTGATCAAAAAGAGGGAATCGAAATGCAGCTCAACACACTTTCCAATACGGGCCTTTTATCCAGGTTTGTAGGCATGCTTACCGATTCAAGAAGCTTCATGTCATTTACGAGACATGAGTACTTTCGACGCATCCTCTGCAACATGCTGGGAAGTGACATGGAAGCGGGAATCCTCCCGAATGATTTCCAGTTCATTGGAACCATGGTCGAGAACATCTGCTATACAAATGCAAAAACTTACCTCCGGTTAGAACATTCTTAATCCGCCGCCCCATTGCAGTTCCAATCAACAACGCAAAACAATCCTATGATTACAAACAATGAACCACCAGAATTCCCGATCGGGGCGTACGTCGAGCCAGACTCTCCCGAATCGCTTACGCTTCAGCTTGAAGAACTGAGGCGCTGCCCGGCGGAAATCCGTAGTGCCATTGAATCTCTCAGCCCGGAACAATTAAAGGTACGCTATCGAAATTGGTCGGTTCGACAAATTGTACATCACCTTGCTGATAGTCAACTCAATACCTACATCCGCTTTAAATGGGCCCTAACAGAAGCTTCGCCGTTGATCAAAACGTTTAACGAAACCAAGTGGTCAGAAACATTTGATGCCAGAGAATCTGAGCTTGAGCCGTCGTTGATATTGATGGATGGACTTCATGCAAGATGGTCCTTTCTCATTGAGAATCTGAATGACGACGAGCTGGATCGCACTTTTTTTCACCCCGAAGTCGGAGAAATCCTCTCCCTCCGCCAAGCACTCTCTCGTGCTCTTTGGCACAACCGCCATCACGTTGGCCAAATTGATTGGTTGAAAAACAGACACGGCTGGTAGCCTGCAGGCACGGTCAACTGGACTTTGTCAATCGTTCTTTGTCAATCGTTCTTTGTCAATCGTTCTTTGTCAATCG
>Ga0055584_100006724_pt1 | contig 11263 bp, 3 predicted proteins | sample OSDHelmetaG_FD_58716 | JGI IMG/M metagenome (GOLD analysis project Ga0055584, IMG submission 58716) | Pelagic marine sediment microbial communities from the LTER site Helgoland, North Sea, for post-phytoplankton bloom and carbon turnover... | ecosystem: Environmental > Aquatic > Marine >...
GCCGAGTGTGACTGCGCTATCTGCAAATGCAGTCGCCGCCAAATTCGTGGGTGTTGCGGGAACGTTCGCCGCTGTCGCAGTGAGATCATTGCTGTAGTCGCCAGTTCCAACACCGTTGACAGCACGCACTCGGAATTCGTAGGTCGAGCCAGCGGTGAGGCCGGTAACCGACGCTGAAGATGTTGACGAGGTGACCGTGGTCGCATCGCCCCAGGCCTGGGTGTCGAGTTTGTACTCGATGTCGTAGCGGGTGATTGCTGAACCGTTGGCGTCAGGGGCCGCCCACGACAGGTCGACTTGAAAGGCTGCGGCCGTCGCAGTGGCTGTGACGGTCCCGACAGCGTCCGGTACGGACGGGGCGGTCGCCGTTGCTGGGTCCGATGGAGGCCCGGTCCCTGCTTCGTTCTTCGCCCGCACCCGGACCGAGACATCGATGCCCTGCCCGACAGCTTCAATGTCGAGGGAGAGGCTTCCTGTGACCTCAGTTGAATTCCCGAAAGTACCGGCACTGTTGAGATCCCATTCGACGAGGTAGGAATCCACCGAATCCCCGCCATCTAGTGTCGGTGCTGTCCAGGTCGCGGTGACCCCACCCGCAGCTCGTGCAATGACCGACAGCCCTCCAGGTGCAGATGGGTGGGAGACGATCGTGGTCGCCGGCGTGAGCGGAGTCCCCGGCGAGAGGTCGAGGTTATCGATCGTCTTGGTGACAAAACCGGTCCCTGACAGCACGATCCGGTAGTGGTGCGTTCGTGCGATGTCGCTTGCAGGTCTAGACGGCGGGGTCGTGAACACGACCGTGCGATCAACACCGACGACCTGAGGACTACCCACCTCCAATGGGTCACCCCCTGCATCAATGTCGAGGTACAGCTGGGCGGCGAGGGCGGTGAAGTCTGCGGTTGCGTTGTCCGCGACGGACAGTGTGATTGTGCCGTCGGCAGGGACGAGAACGATGTTGCTCGTCGTTGGATTGACCTGGTCTGAGACAACGACCGAGACACTTTCGGAGGTGTAGTTGGACTTGGAGAACGACAACGTGTTGCTGCCGTTCACGACGTTCGGCACGGTGTAGTCACCGGTGGATCCATCGCTGGTGACGGTCGAACCAGTCCCTCCTCCCGGAGGCGTGTGATCCACCGTCACGCCGCCAACAGGCCCGATGTCGACGTTGCCCAGAATCTCAGCCCGGACCACGCCAGTGATCGAGCCGGTATTTCGCGGCAGTGCGATTGTGAGGGTTGCTCCGAGGCCGCCTGGTGGGACCGCCACGGTCGTCTGGAGATCGTTGTGGCCCACGGCCGTGACGTCGATGGTCCAAGTCAGGGGCTGGAGTGGGCCTGCCGCCACAGGTGAGCTGCTTGCGAGATGGCTGATATTGGTGATGTCAGCTTCATCGGCATGCGAGAGATTGATGGTGGCGTCGATCAGGTCACCAGCGTCGTTCTCGACTCTGATGTCGAGAGTGACCGACGATGCTTGGAAGATCACGTTGCCGACCGGCTCCGGTGTCTCGACCGTCGTGCTGAACTCGAGGGAGGCTGGCGCGAGCGGCGACACTTCGTAACCCGTAAGGCCAAAGCTCAGAACGTAGGTGTCCTCCGGTGCAGCAATAGAGAAGACACCGTCAGGACCAGTCGAAGCCGTATAGGCGTCGCCTCCACCCGTTGGGGTTGCCGTGACTGTGATTCCTTCCAGAACAGAGTCGGTGGGGTTGGAACCTGACGAACCTCTCCGTCCGCTGAGCGTCCCCTCGAGGGTCCCCCATTCTTCGAGAGACACTGAGGCGAGGATTACGTCTTGGCCCGCTGTAATCGTTGCAACCGGTGAGGTTTCTGTGCGGTAACCAGACTGAACAACCTGCACGGTGTAGCTGCCAGCCGGAAGTGTCGTGAATAGAACAGTCCCCGAGGTCGGCGCCTGCGGCGTGCCACAGGTCGTGCCGTCGGCTTCACATAACCGCACGTCGGCATCACTTGGGAAAACATCCACCGAGAGCGATCCGAGTTCGGTCGCTCCGATGTCAGCAACGCTGGTGGTCACCCCAGGATCGGTACTCAGCCCAGTTTGTATTCCAGGCAGACCGTCGAAATTGGTGTTGTCGCCCCCGGCATGGGAAATTTCGACGCTCCATGTTCCCTGTTCATTGATCGGGATCGTGTAGGAGCCATCGCTCGCCAGCGTAACGGTCATGTCGTCGCCCGGTCCGCTGGCCGTTGCTTGGAAGCTGTCGAGTGCGGTCGTCGTGTCCGTTGTCGTGAGCACGAGTCGGCCGCTGAGTGCTGACGGTGCCGCTACCAATGTCAGGTCACCGTTCGTGTCGACGCCGGGGGTCACGTCGACATCGACCGTGCCAGTGGTGAAGTTGGTTTTCGTCACGGTGTAGGTCGACAAACCGAATCGGTGGTCGGCAACGCTCCAGACGCCGTTCGAGTCGGTGGTCGTCGTCACGGGGAGGAGGGTCGGGACGACACCGTCGGTGTTTGTTCCTGGCACGTAGCCCGAGATGACTTCGGCGGAAACCGAGGCATCGGCGATCACTCGGGGCTGGGAGTCGTAAAGGTAGGAGATGGTACCGGTGGCGAGCTCTCGGATATCTCCAGCGGTCCCGGTGAGAGCAATCGTCACCTCCCTGATTTCGCCGATCGCGACGCCAGTTTCCAGATGGCCGGTCAACCCGTCGTAGCCAGGGGCGACGACATCAATCGTGTAGGTGCCGGGCTCCAGCTGAGTGGACTCATCAGCATCTGGTGTGACGCTCTGCTCCTCGGCAAATTCGGCGACACCGGTAGCGTCGTCCACTGCTTTTTCCAAGTCGCCGGTCGTTCCTGAGGCCGGAGGATTCAGCGTCACGGTTGCGTCAAGCACCGGTGTGAACGTCGACGAAGTGGTGGGAGCGACGACGGCAACTCGAAGACGCGGGCGCAGGCTCATGTCGAAGTTGACGGTGATCGGAGTCGGCGATCCGGCTGGGATCGTTCGGCTCTGGGTGACGGTGACGTACCCCGGCGCATAGGCAACCAGGGTGTAGTCGCCGGGCGGGAAGAAGTCGGCTTCGTTGAACTCGCCTGAACCGTCGACGACGAGAACTTTGGGAACGGTGAGTGTTGTTCCGTTGACCGTCACAGTGGCGCTCGGAACTGCGACTCCCGGAGCGCTCGCCTGTGTAACCGTGCCGTTGAACGCCCCGTTCGTGAAGAGGGTGGGGCTGAACGACACGGTGCTGTTGAGGGTGAATGTCTTGTATTCCTCGAACGCCTGATGTGACGCCTTGTCTGTTCCGGTGTCGAGTGGCGTGGAGATACGGATCAGGTAACTACCGAAGTTGATGCCGTTAATCTCGTAGCGACCGTCGGCATCGCTCGTTACCGACAGGGCTGGGTCGTGACCTGGTATTTCTACCGATGCTCCGCCGACTCGTTGGCCGTTGTTGTCGATAAGCGTTCCGTTGAGCGTTGCGTTCGCTGCGAGGACGGGGTCGGTCGAGAAGACCAGAACCGGGTCGGGCACGCGGATACTGGCACCAGCACTGATCGTAATGTTCGTAAATGCTGTGAGGTGGTTGAATCGTTGAAAGACGACCTGATATTCCCCGGGTGGCACGCCAGAGACCTGCCAGCGGCCTTCTGTTGATTCAGTTGTCGTCTCGAACGACAGCGTGTCTGACCTGATGGTAACTCGAACATCACCGAGCGTTTCCCCTTGATCATTGGTCACGGCCCCCTCGGCGCCACCCGAGTCTGCAAGAAGGTCTATTTCGATATCGTCGACAGCGCCTCCGACAAGGACGGTCCGGGTTTGAGCGAGCCACCCATCTGCCTGGACTTTGAGTGTGTATTCGATTCCTGCCGGAAGCCGCGGCAAGCTGAACGTGCCGGGCGCCCCCTGAGTCAGGGTGGTGGTGGTGATGATTGTGTCACCGGTGGAAGCGGTGACCACTGCGCCGCCGAGACCGATGCTGCTGGCTCGAACGATGCCCGTGATACTGCCAACGCCGGTTGCCAGAACGGCGGTCAACCTGTTCCGTGCCTCGCCCGGGCCCAGGTCGGTGGAGATCACTTCGGTTGCGAAACCGCTTTTGCTGACGCGGACGACATACCGCGAAGGCGTGCCAAGGCTCTCGATGCTCCACTCGCCCAGCGAACCGGATGCCGTCGATGTCGTGGCAGTGTACGTAAGTTGACCATCGCTGACTGTCACGAGTGCGCCGCCAAGTGGGCCATTGGGGCCGCTGACGCCTCCCCCGAGCGAACCACCGCCAGGGAGTAGTTCGATCTCCATCGGCTCAAGTGGCACCCCCCGCTGCGGCGACACGACGAAGGACTGCGTCGTATAGCCGGCGCGTCGAAATGAGATCTCGTAGTGGAGCCCCGCGACCAATCCGGTGTGGGTCCAGCGTCCGTTCTCGGCAGTCGTCAGCTCGATCGGAGCGACGGTGTCGTCGAGTGCTTTAGCCCGTTCGAGTCCCCGAGCAAAGATTTTTCGAGCCCCTCGTGCAGGATCGCCGTTGACCGACGAACCCGAAGCGGCATTATCAAGGGAAATTCGTCGAAGGCTGACGGTGACCCCTGCATTCAGATCGTCATCGGCGCCGCCCAATTTAACCGTCCCCTCCTGATCAAAGCGTGTCCCCGGGGCGGTGCCGTCGTCACCGTCCGTTGTCGTCTCGTCATCGCTTGAAGTGGCGTTGGCGTCGTCGGGCTTTGCCGTCGTCGTGCCGTCGGCTGAGGCAGTCGTATCGCTGGCGGTTACCTCGACGGAATCGGTGCTCGCTGGGGCATCGTCGTTTGCCTCGAGGAGGCGAAGTGCAGTCAGGAAGCCGCCAGCCGCAAGTGCGAGCAAGAACACGACTGCTGCTGATGCTCTCGCCACCGAACCGATCAATGGTCGATGATCGAAGGAGCCACTGGTATGGATCGGAAGCTGCGAGCCGCTGGCTGTGATCGACAATTGATACCGGTTGTCATCGAACAGCCTGGGTCTGGCTCGAACACGCAGCTTCGCGGTCTCCACCTCTCCTGGGCCCACCTCGAGGTGCTCAGGACGGCAACGCAGTCGAAGGGTCTCTGCTACGCCATCCAAGCGAAGTGAAGCGTTCTTGTTCGAACGGTTGGTGACGACGATGCTGGTCTTGGCCCGGAATCGGCCGCGGACGGCTGCCGGGGCCAATGCCAAAACGACACCCTCGAACGGAAGAACCGTGAGGGTGAGGCGGTCGGTGCCGCAAATCTCACCGGTCAATGCGTCTGTGAGACGGACCATGACGAGGTGGCGTCCGTGCGACGCTGCGACCGGAACAGTGAACGAAACGTCGCCCTTCCACGACTGATTCGGAGCGAGTTCGGGGATTGGGCCGATCGGCTCTGCCCAACCACCTGGAAGGCCGATGACGTCCAAGCGGGGCTTCGCAGCGGTCGAACCGGAGTTCACGACGTCCACTCGCACGCGCGCCGGCGTATTCGGTGACGCGAGGATCTCGTGGCTGTACAAGAGGGTCGTGATCATGTCGAGCGTCTTCTGCGGCGCACCGAGTGCGGGTTTTGTTCAACCCGACTCTCGGACATATCCGCTCGTGGCCGCAAACACATATTCTACGGCAACGAGGCCCGCCTACTCATGAAGTGCTGGTCTCGATGTCTATGTCTGAGGCAGCTGTTCCGGGAACGCCACTGACGATCTCGGATGCAATCAACGTGCTGCTTCCCGGTGAAAGGGCAACAGCGACCACGTAATCCTGCGGTGCTTCGAGACCTGTGAACGTGTAGCGGCCGTTCACACCGGTCGTGACTTCGGCGAGCACCGTCGTGTCGAACTCCTCAATCTTGAAAAGGCGAACGACCGATCCGGGACGAGCAACCCCATCGTCCAAGATCTGACCGGAAATGCTGGCTTGAGGTGCCAATACCGCGTCCTGTTCGGTCACGAGTCCGCTTGCAATGGTCACCAGGAGCGCCGAGGTCGCAGAGCCAGTTCGCGAGAAGGTCGCGGTGTAGGTGCCAGGTGGGATCCGGTCGATCCGGAAGCGACCGACCTCATCGGTGGTGTCCGAGGAGTATCCCGTGAAAACAGCCTCGCCGTTTGTGAGCGAAACTCGCACCGATCCGAGCTCGACACCAGCATCATCACGAATGACTCCTGCGACTACTCCAGTATTGGCGGCAAGTGCGGCATCGACACCAATGAGGTCGTTACCGGTGTCCGTCGCCCCGAGCTCCACGGCTTGTGTCTGAGAGACGAACCCGGGTGCGGCGATAGTAACTGCGTAGGAGCCTGGCGTCGGTAAGTCGGTGATCAGGTACCTCCCCGTTGAACTGACCGAACGGCTGGTTCGTTGAACGTCGACGCCCGTGACGGTGATGGACGCGCTACCGACGATGCCGCCGTCAGTCGACGTGATTCGCCCTGTGATCGAACCAAGTGCAGAAGCTAGACGTACACGAAGGTCGTCCACCTCGGCGCGGCTGTCGTCAAGCACAATCGACAACGCTTCGGTCGTGAACCCGGGACGTGACACCGTGAGGGTGTACGCCGCTGGGGTCGGAAGGTCTCGAAGGGCGAATGTCCCCACATCACCCTCGGTTGTAAGAGTGAACGTCCTTCGATCTGTCGACCCATCAGAAATCTCCACGGTCACATTGCCGAGCGGTCCAGCGGGACCCTCGACCAGACCTGCGACGACGCCAGCACCCTCACGCAGCACAATTTCAATACCTTCGACCGTTTGTCCTCCGCGCACGCTCACCGAGCGAGTCTCTGCGGCGAAACCAGGCTTTTCGATTATCAACTCATAGAGTCCGGGGCTCGGTACGTCAGTGAGGGTGAACGACCCGTCGGTTGCGACGTCGACCCGTTGCGCTTCAGCAGGCACGGCGCTGCCGATTGACCCGGCTGAAACCACGAGAACTGCCATGGCCCCCGAGGGATCTTCGCCCATCACTCGGCCCCTGATCGAAGCCGGTTGGCCGCTCAGTATGAAGTTCTTGTCGCTCTCGGTGGCTTCCAAAGCAACTGTGACGTCTTCGGCATCGGCGTGGGTTGGAGAATTTGGGAACCACAGGGTGTCAAACCCGGCCCCACTCGCTCGGATTCGGTAGTCGCCAGCGCTGAGTCCGGTGAGCCGGTAAGTCCCGTCACTGCCGGTTGAGACCGCGCCCAACGGTGTCTCGCTATCGGCGGAGCTGAAGATTTCGACCGTGACCCCACTGATGGTGGTTCCGCCGCTCGACTCCGCCGTGCCAGTGATCGTGGCGGGGTTTGTCGACAAGGTCTGCCCCGCCGGGTCGTCATCGGCGATCGCCGCTTCAATGAGGTCTCCGTCAACCTCATTGGACTTTGCGACCGACTCGAAGCCAGATTGGATGACGACAGCGAAGACGGTGATGGCGGTGAGCAGTCCAGCAAGGGAGAGCATCCATCTACTGATTCGGGGTCGCTGAATGAACATGGCTGCGCTCTGAGGCGGCAACCCGACACCATCGGCCTTGAAGGTCAATGGACGTGGCATTGGGGTACCAAACCATGGCCGCCCGCCCGAGACCTCGGCGCGAATGCTCTTCGTTTCTCCCGGTTCGAGCCGCATGATGACCGGATCGAGGAGGTAGCGAAGCGCTTCTTCGTCATCAGAGCCAAAGACCTGACTCAGGACCGCATCGTTACCGTCGTTTTCGAGGAGGATGGAGAAGACCCCTCGTGAGCCACCCATCACGGTAGGTGGGTCAACCCGGATTCTCAGATCCTCAAATGATCCAACGACGACATTGAGCGTTGCCAACTCGAAATCCTTGACGGATTCCCTTGAGCTGACGTGGATCTGGAATTCGCGTCGACCGGCCGGAAAACGCCGCGGAAGCATCACGGCGATCTCCATCTCGCAGGACTCATCGGGGAAAACGGCTGCTGAGTTTCCGGTGATCGAAATCCAGTCTTCATCGGCGCCGAGAACGCTGACGTCGAAGCCGGCGATAACCGAACTGTCGTTGAAGACGGTGAGAGTCACAGAACCTGTCGCCCCGGGCTCGATTTCGAGAACCGAAGAGCTCAGCTGGGCTCTCATCGGGCCGCTCCCACGATGGCGGTTGCGTCGGCTTCGAAGCTGACGTCGACCGTCGTAATAACCCCAACATCAACTTCCACGAGTGCGACATGCGTTGCACCCGAATCTGGATCCTGGAACAACAGCGTGTAGCTCCCGGGTGCGACTTCGGTGAGGAGGTAGTCGCCGGTAGGTGTAGTCACCGAGGTAGTCGTTCGGTTGGCCTGGCCGTCGGTGAGGGTGACGTTAATCCCGGCTGTTGCAGTCCCCTCGAAGATGATGGTTCCACTGACCGCCCCAACATCTGGCGTGAGAACCACATTGATACCGTCACTGCTTTCTCGGTCACCGAGCGATACCGCGACCGTCTCAGGCTGGAAGCCGTCTCGGCTGAAGGTCACGACGTAGTCGCCGGGCGTCGGAAGCCCGCCGAGATTCCAACCGCCGATGTTGCCTGCTGTCAAGGACTGCACATCGAGGTCAATTCCCGAGCCGATCACGGCCACCTGAACTGCTCCGAGCAGCCCGGCCGGCCCCCTGACAGTGCCGGCGAGCGAGCCGGTGCCGCTTCGCAGTTGCTGGTCAGCGTCGGTGATATCAGCTCCCGGCTCAAGTTCAAGCGTGATCGCTTCTTGATCGAATCCAGCAGCAGTGAAAGTGATCAGGTAGGTCTCTGGTGAATCAAGACCCTCGAACTCGTACACGCCAATGTCGGCACCACTCGTCGGGGTCGTTGTTTCGAGCACGGTGTCGCCGATGTACAGCTCGACCTTCACGCCGCCAAGCGCAGCATCATTCGATGTCACGAGACCCCGAACGGATCCGGAGTCAGCAAAGAGTTGTCGCGTGTTGACGATGCCGTCAGCACCGCCGTCGAGTTCGGTGATCAGCGTCTGAGGCGTGTAACCGGCTGCGCTCAGAGTCAGCCGGTACGTTGCAGGCGTCGGGAGTCCGCTCACCGCATAGCTACCATTGCTATTGACGGTCGTGGTGATGTCGGTGACGGCTTGTCCCACGGCGTCGTTCACCCAAGTCTCGACGTTGACCCCAAACTCGACCGGACTCTCCCCATCGCCGGTTTCGACGAGAATCTGGCCTCGGATGGTGCCTGGTGAACCTTCGGTGGTGATGGGATCTTCCTGGCTCGTAGTCTTACCCGGCACGGCGTTCACCGGTTTGTCCGATGTGGTCGTTGGGAAACCATCACCCTCAACCCGAATGAGGTACGAGCCCGGCAGCACCGGCAGGTCATAACTGCCGTCTTCGTCGGTCGCGGCCGATGACACGACCTCCGAGGAGTCGTCTGCCGCCGTTCGGATCGCGGAAACGGTCAGGCGAGGGATTGGATCTCCGCCAGCGTTCTCGATCGTGCCGGTCAGGGTCGCCGTGATTGCGGTCAGATTCAGTTCGGGCGGTGCGCCTGTGAAGAAGTCGGTTCGGAGGGTTTTAGTCGAAGCGTCTTCTGTTAAGACGTTGGTGATCGCCCACGTGAATACAAATGCCCAGAGAGCAACGATCGCCCCCAAAGTGATGATCGTGCCGACACCGCCGGGAATCCGCGGTTTCTGGGTGAAAGTGAAGGTCTGGGAGAGTTGACGCTCACCGCTCTCGGCCTCGACGGTCACCAGTCGAACGACTGCCTGCCCGAAAAACGGGCGGCGGCCTCTCAGGAGCACATGGGTTTGTGCTGATTCGCCACCTCGGAGCTGGATGACTGATGACTCGGTGGTGATACGGAGTGCTCGCTCGGCATCGACGGCACTCACGTGCACGGATGCCTCGGTGTTCCCCAGGTTGGAGAGATCAACCGCTACCTCGGTCGACGTACCCGCTTTGGCCGCCCGGGGTGACAGCGACATCTCAAGATCTTCAACGGCGGCAACAACCAGTTTCAGCCGCTGGGCGAGCGCCGTTTCACCATCGACTGTGCTGGTGAGATGCACCTCAATGTCGTGCTCACCATCGGGAAACGTTCGCGGAAGATCGAAATGGACCTTCACTGACTCGCTCATCCCGGGGTAGATCGACACGACCGGCACCGGGATGGTGACCAGTGATTCGGCGATGCCGGAGATTTGTGCGCGCACGCCATCGACGACGTCACGGGTGTTCTGCACCGTGAGCGTCAGTGTGTTCCGTATCCCAGGCGTCGCCTGGAGTTCGCGAATTTCGGCGTCAATCATCCCACAGGCCTCAGTCGACGACGACGCCGCCGGCCTCAGGGACGATGACTCGCCTCGGCGGCTCAGAGAGGATTACGAGTTCGTCTCCAGCTTCAGCTCGCACGGCAAATCGACCCACTGCATTGACCGTGGTGGACGCATTCGGCGCTTGGACAACGAGGCCTGCAGCGCCTTCGAAGCGGGCGATACCGGCAATCCGCCTGCTCCCGGAGGCTCGGCTGGTTGCTGGGTCGGTAACGCGAGTGGCCAGCGATTCGACAGGTGGACCAGCTGGGGTCGGTGCTTCGCCAGGAAGGATTGTGCGGATCGTGACCTGAATGCCGGGTTTGAGCTGTCCGTCCAGGGCATTCCAGAGGTCAGTCTGTTGTTCGGCCCCCGAGGCGCCGAGCGCCAGTTCGGCTGCCGGGAGCCCGTCAAGTTCTTGCGGATAATGGTCAGTGCTAATCAGGCGGTGGGAGACGACAGCTGCGAGCGCTGACCCAAGGAGTTGCTTCTCGTCCTCATGGTCTGCTGACCATGCGGTCACCAGATAGCGGAGCTCGATCGGGACTGGAGCGTTGGCGTAAACAGTCCGCCCATCGAGTTGTGTGGCGCGCTGCCCCGCAAGGTCGCGATCCACATTGCGGGTAATGCTCCACAGGAAGAGATTGAGCGTTGGCCGGTTAAGAGATCCACCCCATTCCCGATCGGGCGGATCAAACGCAACGTCGACGTCGCGGGCGTCGAGTCCGATAGACGCTCGAAGGAAGCTCTCAAGCGCTGAGTCGATGTGGTGCAGCATTTTGGGTACCCCAAAAAGGAGGTCAAAACTCCGCGCCGCCGCTGTCGCCGATAATAGCCCAGGCACATTTTGACCAAGTGGATACTCCACCGCTTTCGCCACAAAGCCTCACTGACTGGCCGCGTGCTCCTGGTCGACCAGCTCCGAACAAACCTCCGACTCACCAAAACCTTCGTCTCAAAACCAGTCATCCCAGCCAGTCTTTGACCCGGACGTCTAGAGAGCTCCACCGTCACCGCTACACCGACGTCTTCCACCAAGACACCG
>Ga0055584_100006725_pt1 | contig 11262 bp, 10 predicted proteins | sample OSDHelmetaG_FD_58716 | JGI IMG/M metagenome (GOLD analysis project Ga0055584, IMG submission 58716) | Pelagic marine sediment microbial communities from the LTER site Helgoland, North Sea, for post-phytoplankton bloom and carbon turnover... | ecosystem: Environmental > Aquatic > Marine >...
GAGGAGCAAATCATGAATGAGATACTTTTAAATGTTTTAAGCTGTGTTGTTACAGCAGTAGTAATTCCACTTATCACATTACTAGGATCTAAACTTATCAAATGGATTTCTAGTAAGATTGATAATGAGAAAACGGAAAAATATATAACTGAAGCAACCACAATTGTTTTAGATGCAGTTAAATGTGTCTTTCAAACCTATGTTGAAGCCTTAAAGAAAGAAGGAAACTTTGGAAAAGATGCTCAATTAATCGCTCTTAATAAGGCTAAAGATATCGTTCTTTCTCAGTTAAGCGAAGATATCAAAAACTACATAAAGATTAACTTTGGCGATGTTGATACCTGGATTACCACCCAGATTGAGGCAAGTATAAATACACTTAAGACCGCAAACCAAAAAGCATAATCAATGACACGAAGCCATCTGACTCCTAACGGGGTTGAGTGGCTCTTTTTTTGTTTTTGGAAAAAATCTCACAAAAAGTTCATTAATTTAGCATTCTATATAGCAAAAAGTGCTATAAATGTATATAATATATTCATAATGAGGTGGGTTTATGATAGTTGACAATTATGCATCAGCAATTAAAGAACTAAGAATCAAAATGAATTTATCCCAACAAGGAATGGCACAACTTTTAGGGGTTTCGTTTAGTTCTATAAACAGATGGGAGAATTCAGTTCATGAGCCAACTTTAAAGGTGAAAAGAAAACTGCGTTCCTTATTTGTTGAATACGATATAAAAATTAACTGATGGGTGGTGAAATCATGACTGAGGAAGAAGTAAAACTCAATTTTATAACTCCTGCAATAGAAGAAGCTGGATGGGTAAAAAAGCAAATTGCGATGGAACGACCTATTACGGCAGGCAAAATTGTTGTAAGAGGTAATGTTGCAAAAAGATTAAAAGTCTTAAAGCCAGACTATGTCCTTTATTATAAAGAGAACATGCCTTTAGCTGTTGTTGAAGCGAAGGATAACTCACACAGGGTTGGAGATGGCATGCAACAGGCTTTAGAATATGCTGAGAAACTTGATGTTAGATTTGTATTTACATCAAATGGTGATAATTTTCTTTTCCATGATAGAAAGCTAGGCACCGAAGAAACTATATAATTGGATGAGTTTCCATCGCCAGAAGTTTTATTTAACAAGCAATATGGAACTGATATAGAGATATATCCAAAGTTAGAGAAAGTAATTAATGAACCATATTATTTTGGGGAAGGTTCATATTCTCCTAGATACTATCAGAGAATAGCAATAAACAAGACTGTTGAGGCAATAGCTAAAGGCCAAGATAGAGTTCTTTTGGTTATGGCAACGGGTACCGGAAAGACCTTCATGGCTTTTCAAATAATTTGGAGACTTTGGAAATCCGGACTCAAGAAGAAAATCCTTTATTTGGCAGATAGGAATATACTCGTAGATCAAACAATCATTGGCGATTTTAAACCATTCAAAAACTCGATGTATAAGGTCGAGCATAAGAAAATGGATACTTCTTATGAGATTTATTTATCCTTATACCAACAGTTATCTGAAAATGAAACCGAAGATTCGCTTGCGTTATTAAAAGAAAGTTTTAATCCAGATTTTTTCGACTTGATTATTGTTGATGAATGTCATCGTGGAAGCGCAAGAGATGATTCCAATTGGCGTAAAATTCTGGATTATTTTAATAAAGCTACTAAGATTGGTATGACAGCTACGCCAAAAGAAACAAATGAGGTATCTAATATTGATTATTTTGGTGAACCAATTTATACATACTCGCTAAAAGATGGTATTGAAGACGGATATTTAGCCCCATATAGAGTTATAAGGTACGCGATTGATACCGATGTTTATGGTTATCGACCTTCCAAAGGCAAAACTGATAAAGACGGAGACCTAGTAGAAGATAGGGAATATGGAGTCAAGGACTACGACAAGAACTTAGTCATCGATGAAAGAACGCTACTTGTAGCTGAAAAAATTACAGAATATTTGAAGAGCACTGATAGGTTAGCTAAAACTATTGTTTTCTGTGTGGACATCGACCATGCGGAAAGAATGCGCCAGGCTTTGGTTAATTTAAATTCTGATTTATGTGCTAATAATCATCGATATGTAATGCGAATTACCGGAGATAACGATGAAGGCAAAAAGCAATTAGATAACTTCATAGACAATAATAGTGTTTATCCTACAATCGTTACTACTTCTAAACTGATGACTACAGGCGTTAATTGTCAAACCTGTAAAAACATCGTGCTAGATAATATTTTCGGTGAAAATGGAATGACTGAATTTAAACAAATAATAGGTCGTGGCACGAGAATCGCGGAAGACTATGGCAAGATGTATTTCACTATTTTGGACTTTAGAAATGCTACGAGATTATTCGCCGATCCTAAATTTAATGGTCCAGACATTCAGGATATTGATTATGATCCAGAATACCATAAGGACAAGAAACATGTAGCTGTTGTCATGGATGAGCCTGCCATTGATAGTGAAGACCCTGACAATCAAGTAAAGAAAAAAGTTTATATAAATAACGTTCAGGTGCAGCTACTATCTGAAAGAGTGCAATACTACGATAACGAAGGCAAATTAGTAACGGAAAGTTTGAAGGACTTCACTAAGAAAAATATATTGAGAGATTATGCTTCTCTTGATGATTTTCTTCAATTTTGGACTAGCGATGAGAAGAGAGCAGCCATTATTCAGGAGTTGGAAGAAAAAGGCATATTCATCGAGGAACTAAGAAAAATGTATCCTGCTGATGTCGATGATTTTGATTTGATATGTGATATTGCATATGGAATCAAGCCTTTGACAAAAAGTGAAAGAGCTAAGAACAATAATGTCAATGAAGTCTTGAATCATTATTCAAGTGAGTGCAAGGAAGTTTTAAATATTTTGCTCAACAAATATGCCAATGATGAGATTGATGACATTACTGACCAAAAAATTCTTAAATTGCCTGATTTCAATGAATTTGGCAGTCCAGTAAAGATTGCTCGAATGTTTGGCGGTTTGAATGGATACTTGCAGGCAGTACAAAGTGTTCAACATGCTTTGTATGCTCGATAAAAATAATAAGGAGATAGAACGATGGCAATTAATAATTTAGTTAAAAGAATACAAGATATCATGCGAAATGATGCTGGTGTCGATGGCGATGCCCAAAGAATAAGTCAGATGACATGGATGTTCTTCTTGAAGGTTTATGATGCAAAAGAAGAAGAATGGGAAATGCTCGATGAAAACTATAAAAGTTTGATACCTGACGAGCTTAAATGGCGCAATTGGGCTATTAATGATCACAGTAATAACGTTATTACCGGTGACACTTTGTTAAATTTCATCAACAATATTCTGTTTCCTTTTTTCAAGGGCAGAGAAATTGATTTGAATTATAAGAAATGCCGTTTTGAGATAACTCCCGATACGCCTCTAAAGCAAAGGATAGTCCAATACGTCTTCGAAGATGCCTCTAACTATATGAAGGACGGCGTCCTTTTAAGGCAAGTTATAAACGTTATCAATGAAGTAGACTTTTCTGAATACAAGGAAAGGCATGAGTTCGGTAACATTTATGAAACCATTCTAAAGAGTCTTCAAAGCGCAGGAAACGCAGGCGAATTTTATACACCTAGAGCAGTAACAGATTTCATGGTGCAGATGATTGCTCCAAAGCTTGGGGAATCAGTGGCGGATTTTGCCTGTGGAACAGGTGGATTTTTAACTTCAACTTTAAAGTATTTAGAACCTCAAAGAAAAAGCGAAGAGGATGTTGATAAATACAACAATGCGGTTTATGGAATAGAAAAGAAGCCTCTTCCATATTTGCTTTGCATCACAAACCTTCTCTTGCATGATGTTGATGAGCCGAAGATTTATCACATGAATTCCTTAGAGAAGAATGTTAGAGATTATAAAGAGAGTGATAAGTTCGACATTATATTGATGAATCCTCCTTATGGTGGTTCAGAAAAGGACATCATTAAGAGCAATTTCCCGTTTGAATTAAGAAGTAGTGAAACTGCTGATTTGTTCATTGATGTAATTATGTATCGCCTTAAGAAAAATGGTAGAGCGGCGGTTATTATCCCTGATGGGTTCTTATTTGGTGAAGATAACGCTAAAGTCAACATCAAGACAAAGCTATTAAATGAATTTAATTTGCATACCATCATCCGTATGCCTCATAGCGTGTTCGCTCCTTATACTTCGATCACAACAAACATTCTGTTCTTTGAAAATACTCATCCAACTGAAGAAACATGGGTTTATAGAATGGACATGCCAGAAGGCTATAAAAACTTCTCTAAGACGAAACCTATCTTATTAGAGCACTTTAAACCAGTAATAGAGTGGTGGGCCAACAGGAAAGAATTAACTATCGATGGATTCCCAAAGGCAAAGAAATACACAAAAAAAGAGTTAGAAGATAATCATTATAATTTAGACTTATGTGGCTATCCTCATGAGGAAGATGAAATACTCGATCCACATGATTTAATAAAAGAATTTAGGGAGAAAAGAGCTGCTTACAATGCTGAAATGGAAGAAACACTGGACAAGATATTGGAGCTTTTAGATGAAGACAATTAAAAATTTAACTGCTGATCAGATTAGAAAGTCAATTCTTCAATTGGCGATACAAGGAAAACTTGTAAAGCAAGATCCAAATGACGAGCCTGCCAGTGAACTTGTTAAAAGGATTTATGAAGAAAAGCAACGTCTAATCAAAGAAGGCAAACTCAAAAAAGATAAGAATGAGTCATATATCTATAAAGGCGATGATAATTGCTATTATGAGAAGAATGGCAAGGAAATTAGAAATATAACTGATGAGCTTCCTTTTGAAATACCTGAAAGTTGGGCATGGGTAAGGATAAAAGATATCATAAGCATACAAACAGGTGCTTCGTTCAAAAAAGAACAGGCGGTATTAGCTAAAAAAGAAAATTATATAAGAGTTTTAAGAGGCGGAAATATAGAGCCATTTAATCTTTTTTTGAAAGACAACGATCTTTATATTCCCGAAAACCTAGTCCCGAAAAATATCATTCTTGAAATTAATGATTTACTAACTCCATCAGTTACTAGTGTAGAGAACATTGGAAAAATATGTATAGTTAACCATGAATTAAATAATGTTACAGCTGGTGGTTTTGTATTTATTTTTAGACCATTTTTAAATCTTTCGTTTATTTCAGAAATAATCATGTATTTTATATCAAGCCCTTTATTTCAATCTCTTATGAAGGATATTACAAAAAAATCAGGGCAAGCTTTTTATAATCTAAGTAAAGAGCGTTTTGCCAACCTATATTTTCCTATTCCACCTGAAAGAGAAACTAGAAGAATATTAAGTAAAATAAATCAAGTTGAACCTCTATTAGAGTATTATAAAAATGAAGAAAATAAACTAACTAATTTAGAATCATTATTTGAGGAAAAGTTAAAGGCTTCAATTCTTCAATATGCAATTGAAGGCAAACTTGTAAAGCAAGATCCAAATGACGAGCCTGCTTCGAAACTTTTAGAACGAATACAAGAAGAAAAAGAAAAGCTCATCAAAGATGGCAAAATTAAGCGTGATAAACACGAGTCAGAGATCGTAGCTAGTGACGATAAGAATTATTATGAGAAGTTGCCTGCAAGTTGGAAAACTATTTCTTTGAATGATGTCTGTTCATTGATTTCAAGAGGAAAGACTCCTAAATATAGCGACAATGGTAAAGTACTAGTATTGGCTCAAAAATGTAATCAATGGGATGGAATACATTTAGATAGGTGTCTAAAAACAGAGACCAGCGAATTAATACGTTATACTGACTCATATTTGCTCAAAGTTGGCGATATAGTAATTAACTCTACTGGTGGCGGAACTGTAGGAAGAACAGGATATGTTTCAAATAGCATTATAAAAGAACAACAAGTAGTTTGGGATACTCATATCACTGTAGTTAGGCCGATGCTGAAAATGAATTCAAAATTCGTTTATTTATTTCTTATCAGCCCTATCATTCAAACTGGTATAGAGAAAAATGTGAAGGAAGCACAAACCAAATAGAGCTATATCCAAAAGTGATTAAATCGTACCGAATACCTTTACCGCCATTGAATGAACAAAGCAAAATTGTCAACAAAATTGATAAAATATTTTCTTCAATTTAGCTACTATCCTCTGTTGCTCCATTAAAGGAGGCAAAGGAACAATAATTTTTTTGTAGTGGCTATATCCAAAATTTGGCTGCATACCGCTTAGTTGCTTTAAAAGCTGGTTCTTGAAAAAAGCTGATTTTGCTAACATATAAAGATAATTGTTGTCTCCTTCATCACCAAAAAAGCGAAGTCTTAATGTACTTGTATTCAGCATAAATTCTTCATCAAGATTAAAAATCGCACACTTACCCCAACTTCCACCAGAACAAGCTGTTACGATATCGCCTTTCTTTAATTTTAAATGTATGTATTTAGATAAAAATTCTTCATAATTTATATACTTTTTTGAAATGTTTGGATCTATTGATCCGTCAAGTATATTTGTTACTGTTAATAGATGAATTCCTTCACTCCTATATTGATATGTTCTTATTCCGGCACCTTCTTGAATAATTGAAATATTAGACAACCTTACCAATTTCCAACTCTGCGGAATGCATATTTCTGCATCATCTTTCAAGAGTTTCTCATAATAATTCTTATCCTAAAATACTCATAATTTCTGCAACTTTTAAATTTATCTTTTTCTGCTGTGCTAAAGAAGGTATGGCAATTTGTATTTCTTCTAATACTTTTGATGTTATTGACGGTGAATTATCACCCTTCATATGTGGCATAACTTTGCTTTTAAAGTATGGGGATAAGAGGATAATAAACAAGAAATCAGTTGTTAAATATTTGATTGGTCTGCAAATATAAAAACCCGTACTGCCAATACAATTAGAATAATCTTTAGTAACCTTTGCTATATTTTCAAGATATGGCCTTACTATAGAATACAGAATATCACCCTCCATCAATATACGCCTTGCTCTTGGAGTTGCTGTTTCAGCTTTTATTAGTTTATAGCTTTTAATTTCGTGTTTTTTATTATCTATGGAATCAATATCTATGTATTTTATATATTTAGTAGCAGGTAATCCGTTTTTATTAGGTATAAGAAATGATTTTAATTTGGCATAAACCCATTGGTTTTGATAATAATTCTTATCGTCACCAAGAGGTATCTGAGAATCGTTCTTATCACGCTTAATTTTCCCTTCTTGAATCAACTTTTCTTTCTCAGCATTTATACGTTCTAAAAGAACGCTTGCTGGTTCATCATTAGGATCTTGCTTAACTAATTTACCTTCGATAGCATACTGCAAAATTGATGCTTTTAGTTTTTTCTCAAATGTTGATTCACATGAGCTAAGTTCTTTTTCGATATTCTGATATCTTTCAAGTAAAGGATCAAATTCCGAAAGTTTTTTGACAATTCTCTGTTGTTCATTCAAAGGTGGCAAAGCAATCAAATTTTCTTTAAATAGCTTTTTATTTAAGTGTGGAATCGCAGCACCGGTTTTGCTGTTACGATAGAGATCTAAATTAAGTTCGAAAATTAAAAGTAAATACTGAAAATCAATTTCTAATGTAACATCAAGAATCTTAAATGTACTACCCATGTATCCCTGAAATGGCGGAGTAAATATTTCTCCAGAATTTTCGCCATCTACTAGAATCAACTTAAAATTCGAATCAACAACAACTCCAGAGGTCTGATATTTATCTGGCTTATTTTGCCTTATAACTTTTGCTTCAAGATAAGGTAGTTCACCGGATTGAGTCTTATTTCCATTGTCAAGCCAGCATAAATTTGATTGTCTAATCCAAATCCAACCATTAGGTAATTCGAATGGCATGTTTTCTAATAGTTTTGCACTTGAACATCCGAACTTCTCATAATAGCAATTATAAAAAGTAACAAGGCAAACTAAATATGCTCACCCATGAAAGGAGATTTAAACATGGATGATTTTAAATCATATTTAGTTAGCCTAAATTTAGCGGTTAACACTATTAATGCTTATGTAATAGCAGTGAAGAATTATTTTCTTTATTTCGATGAAATCACTAAAACTAACTTGCTAGCTTGGAAGTCTGAACTAATAGAGAAATTCAAAGCGAAAACGGTCAATCTAAAAATCCAAGCCATCAATAATTACTTAGTGTTTGTCGGAAAAGAGAATCTAAAAATCAAATCAGTCAAGGTTCAACAGAGGTTGTTTTTAGAAAATGTTATAAGCGATTCTGACTATCAATTTTTGAAGAAGAAACTTAAGAAAGAAAAGAACAAACAGTGGTATTTCGTTGTTAGATTTCTGGCAGCAACTGGAGCTAGAATAAGTGAGCTTATTAAAATCAAAGTTGAGCATGTTAGAAAAGGATATATCGATATATATACCAAAGGTGGAAAGATAAGAAGAATTTACATTCCTAAAGCCCTAAGAATTGAAGCTGAAACATGGATTGAAAATGATCTAAATCTTGATAGCGGTTATATTTTCGTTAATCGATATGGCGAAAGAATCACAAGTAGAGGTGTGTCACAACAGTTAAAGAAATACGCTGTTAAGTTTGGAATAGATCCTAATGTTGTGTATCCACATTCTTTTAGGCACCGTTTTGCAAAGAACTTTCTTGAGAAATATAACGATATCGCCTTGCTAGCTGATTTGATGGGGCATGAATCGATAGAAACTACAAGAATATACTTAAGAAAAACGGCTAATGAGCAGCAAGAGATTGTAGATAATGTGGTAACCTGGTAAACAGAAAAGTCAAATGGGTGAGCTTACCACTTAATATGTATGGCCCAAATTTCTCTCATACTTTGCCCACTTGAAATTCAAATCAATCCTAATTTTTACTATAATATTTTTATCAAACTTAAGGGGAGCAGGTGATATCGATGGGGAAGAACCACAATCAGTTTTTAGAATATATCTTGCTAAATATGGAAGATGATATTTGCAAGCGAATAAAGAATTTTTGTAGAAGTAATATAGAAAACATAATATATAACGATCCTAGATATAACCACCTGTCAAAGGTTCAGTATTTCGGTGTAAATGATTTTGGAATACAAACAGCTAAAGTATGGGAACATAAGGAAATCACCCCTGATACGATTTGTTTCGAGATAATTGCTAATCCTGAAGTCATTTTTCTTTATGACTATGATGGTCATTACTCAATGGAATCGGATTCATATAATAAACTATGGCTTAGGGTTCAATATCTCGCCAAGATGGATAACGAAAACATAAAAGATGTTAGATTCAATGGCACAGGTGAATATGATCCTTCAAGATCCAAGCATTCATTAGATGGTGCATTGGTACCTTATATTTCTAGAGAAGATTATGACAAAGTAGCAAAAGAGTTTTTAAGTAAGTACTATCCCGAAGCATTTAGTGGTTCTACAGTAAACCCTTTAATAATAGTTAAAAGAATGGGATTGAAGCTTCTAACTCGAAGAATAAAGAAAGACAAATCAGTTTTTGGTCAGTCTTATTTTATGGATGTCAGTGCTTCGTTTTATGATGAAAAAACCAATAGTTACAAGGAAGAAAAAGTAGAAGCTAACACGATAGTCATTGATGAAACTGCTAATTATTATTTATCTTTGAATTCAATTAATATCACCATCATTCATGAGTGTTTGCATTTCTATCTTCATAAAAAAGCCTTTAGCTTTGCAAGGATTTATAATAAAAACCTAGCTTATTTGGAATGCTTAACTAGTGGCGGTCTTGATTTCATTGCTGGAGATGACAATTTAAAATACATAGAAATCCAAGCTAATGCCATTGCTCCATGTGTTTTGATGAATAAAGAAAGTTTAATTAATAGTTATGAAATTGAAGTAATGGACACTCAAAGAATTTATGGAACTAAATTTGAGAATTACGCTCCTCATGTTATTGAAAACTTAGCTGATAAATATGGCGTCACTAAATATGCAGTAAAGAAAAGACTCATTGATTTAGGCTATTCGACAGTAAAAGGCGTATTTGATTATGTTGATGGGCATTACTTGACGCCTTATTTATTCGATAAAGATAGCTTAAGAGAAGGCGAAACTTATTCTATTGGTTTTGATGACTTAGTAAATAGCAATAAAGCATTCATTCATTTTGCCACTGGCAAATATAGATTCATCGAAAATCACGTCGTTTTTAACGATTCAAAATATATAACGAAAGAAGGCACACTTACTGATTATGCAAGAGTTCATCTTGATGAATGCGCGCTAAAATTTAAAGTAACTGCCAAAAGCAAGGTAGACTTAACTCACTCTCCATCATTTGTTGTCTTTTGTTATTTATGTAGAGATATTAGGGAAGATTTGACTTATGAGATTCAATCATGTAGAGAACCTGATAAATTCAAAAACACCGAACTTAAGAAAGCTGGATTTGAATCACAAGAACGTATCACCAATATGAGAGTAGAACTGATTAAAAGAAGATCTTTTAGCGAGATGTTCAAATATCTCATGGAGCAGTTTAAAACCAGTAAAACTAAACTTGCTGATGAAAGCGGAATATCAAGAGCCACCTTAAACAGATATGTTGATCCCGACAAAACCGATTTTGAATTAAGACCAATTATAGCGCTATGCATTTTTCTTAACTTGCCACCGGTTCTATCAGAGATAATTCTTAAAGCTACAGTTGGTGACATTCCTAATACTGATGAAGGTGATATTTTAAGGAATGTACTAACTTATATGTATGATAAATCGTTAGATGAAGTTAATGACTACCTTAAATTAAGGGGAGTTGAGCCCTTATTAAAGGAAGAAAAGAAGAAAAAAGAATAACAAGTGTTTCAAGGCTGATACACTAAACAATCATTATATTGACTTAGGACTTATGTTCTAGGTCTTTTTTTATGCCTTGTAACGAAAAAAATCGATATTTAGCCACTTTTTTAGTGTATCAGGGCTGATATATCGCCGGTATTAGGCGCTCTTATAAAATAGCCATAGCCAGTTGCAAATGGCACTTACTTGAGAACTATGGTTCCAATTCGCTCGCTCTCTTTCCTTTTATAGGTGAGGCGGAAGTTGACGATGATGCTTGATTTCCTCCTTAGATAATGAGCGAAAAAAGATTGCTTCTAAGTTCTTAAGTATATGAGAGAGGTTAGCTTAACTTCGCTCAACAAAGTCGCTAGATCCTAGGTATCACACTAGCGCAATTAAATATT
>Ga0055584_100006726_pt1 | contig 11261 bp, 6 predicted proteins | sample OSDHelmetaG_FD_58716 | JGI IMG/M metagenome (GOLD analysis project Ga0055584, IMG submission 58716) | Pelagic marine sediment microbial communities from the LTER site Helgoland, North Sea, for post-phytoplankton bloom and carbon turnover... | ecosystem: Environmental > Aquatic > Marine >...
TAGCGCGTTCGTCCGACACGAAGATTGAAAATCAACCGCTGTCCGCTACAACTCGCGCATGGAGGTCGATGACACCCAATTGCTGCCGGCGCTGAAGAAATACTTCGGCTTCGAATCTTTTCGGCCGCTGCAGGAACAGATCATCCGTGACTCGTTGGGGGGGAAGGATGTGTTCGCATTGTTGCCGACTGGTGGCGGTAAATCTTTGTGCTTTCAGTTGCCCGCGTTGTTGCGCGATGGCCTTACGGTGGTGGTTTCTCCGCTGATCGCGTTGATGAAAGATCAGGTCGACGCCATGCAGTCGGCCGGCGTGCCAGCGACATTTCTGAATTCATCGCTGGCTGCCGGTGAAGCTCGGCCGCGCTTGCGCGGACTGCATCAGGGCGAATTCAAACTGCTGTATGTTGCTCCTGAGCGGTTGCTCTTGAGTGGTTTTCTTGAGGATTTAAAGAGATGGAATGTGAATTTGTTCGCTATTGATGAGGCTCATTGCATCAGCGAATGGGGGCACGACTTCCGTCCGGAATACCGGCAGTTGGCTTCCTTGCGGGACATGTTTCCCACAGTTCCGTTCATGGCTCTGACTGCCACCGCAACTGAACGCGTGCGTGCGGATGTCGTTCGGCAGCTGAAACTACAGAATTGCGATGCGTTCGTCGCGAGTTTCAATCGGCCCAATCTAAAATATCGAGTTTCCGGCAAGACCAAAGCCTATCAGCAGGTGATCTCCTTTATCCGGGCGCGTGATGGTGAGAGCGGAATCATCTATTGCCAGGCCCGAAGGACGGTCGAGCAATTGGCTGAAAAACTGCAGGCGGATGGTATTGCTGCTCAACCCTATCACGCCGGCTTGCCGCAAGAGGTTCGCGCGGGGAATCAGGAGTCATTCCTGTGGGATGAAACCAAGGTGATTTGCGCTACGATTGCCTTTGGCATGGGGATCAACAAATCGAACGTGCGATTTGTGATTCATCATGATCTGCCCAAGAACATTGAGAGCTACTACCAAGAGACGGGCAGGGCGGGGCGCGACGGTCTGCCGAGTGAATGTCTGCTGCTGTTCAGTCCCGGAGATCGGATCAAATACTCGCAGTTCATTGATGAAAAGACTGATGAACACGAGCGGGATATTGCCCACACCCAGTTGAATCAGATGATTCACTATGCCGAATCCGCCACGTGCCGGCGGGTGGATTTGCTGGGTTACTTTGGTGAGGACGTTGCGGAGAAAAACTGTGGTGCCTGTGATAACTGCCTGAATCCCCGCGAGACATTCGACGGGACGACGGTGGCCAAGAAGTTTCTGTCATGTGTCTTTCGCATCAAACAAATGAGTGGCTTCGGCGTGGGGGTGAATCACGCGGTGGAGGTTCTGTGTGGCGCGGATACGGAGAAGATCCGCAAATGGGGCCACGACAGATTGTCGACTTACGGGATTGGCACGGAATACAAGCGCAACGAGTGGGCGGCGATCGGCCGGGAGCTGATTCGTCTCGGCTATATCTGGCAAGATACCGGCAAATTCAGCACTTTGGAATTGACTCAGGAGGGCTTTGCCTTTCTCACGTCGAAGGATTCACTGGAATTGACTCGACCGGTGAGTACGCCGGATTCACGTGCTCCGAAGCGGCGCGCCGATGGCGAGATCGAATGCGATGAAGCACTGTTTGAAAGTCTGCGCAGTCTTCGCAAGGAGATGGCCGATGATCGGGGAGTGCCACCGTATATCGTATTCTCCGATGTTTCTCTTCGGCAAATGGCTCGTTACTACCCGCAGAACGCCGAGGAGTTTTCACACATCAACGGAGTGGGTGAAAAAAAGCTGAAGGAATTCGGGGATCCATTCATTGAGGCGATCGAAGAACATCTGGAGACGTATCCCAAGATTCAGTTTGGGGATTCGTAGTAGAAGGGCAGACGCAACGATGACGGATCAGTCTGGGCTGACCGTCTTCGCTTGCCTGGTAAACAATCGGATCGCTTCATCGATGCGATCATCTTCCCCCATGATCAGCACCTCGTCACCAACTTGAAACGCTTCATTGGGTTCCGGATTCACGATCTTCTGTGTGCCACGGCGGATGACCGCGATGGTGGCTCCCGTTTTGGTGCGAATGTGGAGATCGCCGATTTCTTTGCCAGCGGCAGGACTTCCTTCGGCGACAGTCTCGACGGCGAGTTCGACTTCGTGGAGCAGCGACGGCAAGGCCTGTACCGCCGCGGGTGGATGTTCACTGTGGGCAATCTCGCGGGACAACGTTTCGCGAATGGCAGCCTGGGCCTTGGAATAGATCTTGATAAAGAAGGCCTTCAGCAGGATTGCCATCGTGATGGCAAGAATGGCCGTGGCGATGAGGACCTTCCAAGGGGGCAACAGGGCCGAACTGAACAGCAAAATGAACAGGATGATGAACGTGATGCCGGTGAACAGAATCGTGTTCGATAGCATCGCCCGAGATGACAGCTTTTGCTTCGGCGCCGTCCCCGATGGGATGGCAATTTCCGAAAGCAGCATGCTGAGTGCTTCGAGTTTGCGCAGCGCGGCAATCATGATGGGGAGGCCGACGACGGTAGCACCCATCCACATGGCGGCGGGTTTGCCCCCCAGCCACGCGGGAAGATTCTCGAGCCAAGGAATCGGTGCCTTGCTCATGTAGATGGCCGCGAGGTAGACCGCGCCGAGCAAGGCGATGTTGATGCCGATCTGGAGGATGATGCGGCGGACCATCTTCTGGATGGCTGTGCTCTCGCGTTGGTGCCAGACGCGGTGGATCCATTTGGTGTAGTCCTTCTGGTAATTGAGCAGGACCGGAGGGGCTAGCTTGTCGTGCAGTGCCACAAAGAATTCCGAATAGCGGATGAAGTAAGGGGTGGACAGCGACGTGATCGCGGAAACCGTAATGGCGATCGGATACAGGTAGGAACTCGTGGCCCCGAGCGAGACACCGAGTGCGGCGATGATGAATGAGAATTCCCCAATCTGGGAGAGACCCAATCCGGCGCGGATAGCCACGGCACGGTCGTATCCGGCGACGAAGCTGCCGAATGAACAGGCCAGGATTTTTCCGAAGATGATCGCCAAAGTGATCACGATCACCGGCCACATGAATTCCTTGATTACGGCGGGATCAATAAGGAGGCCAATCGCTACGAAAAAGACGGCGGAAAACATGTCTTTGACCGGTGTGAGGATCCGATCGACACGATGCCCTTCATCAGATTCGGAAATGAGTGCCCCGGCCACGAACGCACCGAGACCGACGCTGAACTTCAAATGTTCCGCCAGCAATGCCAGTCCGAAACAGAGACCGAGAACGGTGATCAGCAGAGTTTCATCGCTCTTGAAACGGCCGACGAAATTCATCAGGCGGGGGATGACCAGCAGACCCAGTACTATCACGGCGACCAGGAAGACGACCAAGCGGAGGCCAATCGCAATTACCGACGAAATCTCAAGTTCACCTGAAGTGGAGATGCCGGAAAGCGTGGCGATCAACAGGATGGCGATGATATCCTCGGCAATGAGAATGCCGAATATGACTTCCGCGAATTTCTGATGAGTCTTGTGTTGCTCGGCAAGTGTCTTCGCGATGATCGTCGTCGAGGAAATCATCATGATCGTGCCCAGGTAGACACAATCCATGTTTTTCCAGCCGAACCAGGATCCGATCTGGTAGCCGAGGAAGAACATCACTCCGGTTTCCAGTGGTGCGACGATGAACGCTGTGAAGCCGATCTTCTTGATTTTGCGGAAGTTGAACTCGAGCCCGATGTGAAACAGCAAGAACACCACGCCGAGTTCCGCGAGGGTCTGGACACTCTCCTGGGACGAAATCAGTGGATGCGGGAGGACATTTGGGCCGATCAGGACGCCCGCGATGATATACCCCAAGACCACCGGCTGTTTGAACTTGCGGAACAGCACGGTCACCACGCCAGCCATCAACATGACTACCGCGAGATCCTGCAAAAAATGCACTTTGTCAGCCGCGTGCTCCACGGAAGCAGAATATGTCGGCGAGGTTCAGTCGGAAAGGCTTAAGCGGCGGCCGATGGGTGAAAGCTTTGGATACTATTCCGTAATCCCACTTATGACCACTGATCGTGATCGATCCGTCTCTTCTCGCGATTTCATGGATTTTCCCAGTCACAAGAACGTTCATTAGCAGAAGAGGCTCCTGACCGCTTCGCTGGATTGACCGAAGGTTTCCGATGCGCGGATTCAGCGGGAGACCTTCGGTCCTGGAAATGGATCGGTCGGAGACCGGCCACAACGCCTATTTATGACGTTCTCGTGTGGATCCTGTGGCTGAACATGCTGCGGATTTGGGGATTGCGAGTAGGAGAAGGAATTAGGATTGGGATGGAGGGCTGGGATGCGGTAGGATTCCGGCCGTCCTGGAAGGGTGGAGGATCGCTGTCGGCTTGCCGGCAGAGGAAAGTCCGAACACCGTAGGACACGGCGCCGCGTAACCCGCAAGGGATACATGCGGGCGGAAAGTCGCGAGGCTTTTTGACGGAAAGTGCTGAAGAAACTTAGACCGCCTGCTTGCAGGTAAGGGTGAGAAGGTGCGGTAAGAGCGCACCGCTCGAAGCGAGAGCGACGAGGCATGGTAAACCCCGCCGGGTGCAAGGCCAAATAGGGGACAATGGGATTGTCCGTCCTGTCCCGGGTTTCGGCCGCTTAGTCAAATGATCCTCACTCCCTCGGGAGAACAGAACTCGGCTTACAACCCTTCCAGGACCTTTCGCTTTTTCTGAAAGGATGTTCGATTCAGAGGGGCTGGCACAACCCACTGGACGTCCCGAACATCAATCTCTATCGTCCGTCCGCGTGCAACCGATTGCGTTTCAATTAGGAAATTTCGCCGTTCACTGGTACGGCGTTTTTGTGGCGATCGGCTTCATGTTGGGGATCTGGACCGCCGGCCTGCGGGGCGGCCGGGAGAAGCTCGATCCGGCCCAGATCATGGATCTGACGCTTTGGATCTTTGGTGGGGCATTTGTGGGAGCCCGCATTCTCTATGTGATCACGTTTTGGGGTGATGAGTTTTCGGGACAGCCGCTTTGGAAGATGTTCGCATTGCGGAGTGGCTTCGTTTTCTACGGTGGACTGATTGGAGCCACGCTCACGGCGGTGGTCTACACCCGCTGGAAGAAACTGCCCACGTGGAAGCTGGCGGATGCATTGGCTCCCAGCATTTCCTTGGGGCACGCGTTCGGTCGGCTTGGCTGTCTTATGACCGGGTGCTGCTTTGGCCGGGCATGTGAGCTGCCTTGGGCGATCAAGTTTCCTTATGGACATCCTTCATTCCCAAATCTTGTGCATCCCGTGCAGCTCTACGAGGCGCTGCTGAATTTCTCGTTCTACGGATTGCTGGCTTACGCCCACAAAAAGAAACGGTTCGATGGTCAGGTATTCGCGTATTACCTGCTGGGCTACGGTGTGGTGCGGGCTACGGTCGAGCTGTTCCGGGGAGATTATCCGGCGGAACAGATGACTGGATGGGCGACCCCCGCGCACTTGGTGAGTGCGATCATCCTCGTCTCGGGGGCAGCGCTCTATATCTGGAAGCGGCGTTCCGATCAGACGACGGCCACCGTCAGTGCTTAAGCTGGCCGATCCGTTGCGAAATTCGGCCCAGATCCTTCTCAGAAAAGTCCTTCTGAAACCGATTTTCCAACAACCACCAGTTCTCTGTGAATTCGGCGGATTTTCCGGGCTTGATCACGTTGCGCGGTCCGATCGGTTCGAGCTCCACGGCATCAACTTTATCTGATTTTGGATACCAGATGGAGATGGTGAGACCGGCCACTTCGTTGTAGGGCGTGTTTGGTTCAGTTCGGTATTTCTTCACGAACATCAGATCGTGCCGCATCTGATAGGCGAACCAGCCGGTGGTGGAATCAAAGCCCAGTTTGGGGTTTTTGGGGACATCCTGAATGAGTAGGAAATCGCCGACCCGTTTGATGTTGGGATCCGTGGGCCGGGCGTTGATCAATCCACGTCCCTCGTACATGACATAGCGGTTTGGGTGTCTCGCCTCCTTGGAGAGCGGCACGATCGCCACGCCGCCATGCTTGGCGAACGTACGACTCCAGTGACACCAATACTTGGTCTCGTCAGAGATATTCTTGATGATCTGGCGACAGGACAGGTGGAATCCGGTTTCCGCCAGGGTGAATTCACGGATCAATTGCGTGCCGGTCGAGGCATCAGGTTGGCTGATCAGTCGTACTGATCGTGGTCCGGTGATCGTGAATCGCCAACCGCCACTCCACAACACATCGCGCTTGGGAATCAGATACTCAGGGCCGATGTCGAAGCGCCCGGCAGTGACGAGTTTGCGTTTGTTATCCGCGTTTTTCCAATCCGCTTCAGCTGGATTGAGATAGAGGGCCTCCAGTCCGTTTAGTTTGTAGCTGAGAACGCGTCCGCCAACGTAGTGCCCGATGACCACACGGGTGGTTTCATTGAACAGTTCCACGCAGTTATTGTAGTTGAGCACCCGTACAAAGCCTGTGCCGGCTGGATGTTTGGCGGCCTGAGTTGGAATGCTGCTGGCGATCAGCAGAACCAGAGCGAGACGGAGAAAAAATTGCACGGAGAGAGTGTTCTGTCCGGTCTGGGCGCGGACAAGCACTTTAAGCGATTGAAATAGCTGGTTTGCTCCATGAGGATCGCGCCGTGAGTGAGCTGGTTGAACGGGAAAATGATACCGGGGCGGTGTCGTTGCGATGGCGACATTGGACCACGATACTGCTCCTGAGCGCGACGGTGCTCGTGAACATGCTGCTCACTGGCAAGCTGGTTGAGGAGGCGCAAAGCGACAACGTGATCAATCATGCGGGGCGGCAGCGAATGCTAATCCAGGAACTGGGTTATCAGATCTCCGAGATGATCACCCTGATCGGTCCTTAACAGACGGCCAAGCGCCGGCAGATCCAGAATACTGCCGATCGGATCGAGCAGGTGCACCAAGGCCTGATTCATGGCAATGATTCACTGGGGCTCAAACCTTCCGAATCGGAGGAAGTGCAACGCATCAATCTACGCGCACCAAATCACCTGCAGATCCGGATTGAATCGGCCGTCAGGCACGCTCGCGAGTTTTCTCAAATCTCGGATGACAGCATGTCGCTAGGTCATCCTTCGGCGCAGTGGTTGATCACAGAAAGGGAGGAGAATATCCGGATCGTCGACGAATTGGTGGCGGCTCTGGGGAGCGAACAGGAGGGGCGATTCCAACGAATCAAGGCGGCGATCAATTTCGGGTCAGTCATGTTCCTCGGACTGGCCGCGATTGCAGGGTTTTTCATATTGAGACCGGGGGACAGAAATGTTCGCCGAAAATTGGGAGATTTGGCGGCGAACGAACAACAGTTGCGCCACCTGCTGCATTCTCTTCCGGAGGGTATTCTACTGGTGGGCGACGATGGGCAGATTCGGTTCGCGAATCGGCGGGCAGAATCGATGCTGCAGTTTGAAACCGGTGAACTCAACGAGACGAAGTTCGAGCTGTTGATCCCCGCCGAATCGCCGCTGCGCGGAACCACCTGGGAGCGTGCCGGAAAGAGTGAAGCGGAAAACGTTGCTCCAGATCGAACTGAGACGGATCTGGTCGGCAAAGGAGGCTCACCGCGGGCGGTGGAGTTGCTGCGCGCAAGGTGCGAATGGTTTGGGGATGACATCACCGTGGCGGTGATGCGCGACGCGCAGGCCAAACGAAAAGCTGAGGAAACCACGCGCGTGCTGACGCAGGCGATTGAGAGCGCCAACCAAGGCGTGATCATCGCCAATCCCCGGCAGCCGAACATGCCGATCATCTTTGCCAACAGCGCATTCTTGAATTTGAGCGGTTACCAGATGGCGGAGATCATCGGGCGGGACGGTTCGAATATCGTTCAGCCCAAACGGGATACCGAATCGTATACCCGGCTTTTGCGAGCCTACGAAGACGAGAGCAGTTTCGAGGGCGAAGCTTTGCTCGCCCGCAAGGATGGTGAGGAATATTGGGCGTGGCTGCACATTGCTCCGGTCAACGGACCTGATGCGAAACTCCAGTACTACGTGGCAACCGTTGAAGACTACACTGATCGGCGGGCGGTGCAGCAGGAGTTGGAGACAATGAACGCCGAGTTGGAGGAACGGGTTTTGAAGCGGACTCGTCAGGTCCAGGAATCACGCAGGTTCCTGCAATCGGTCCTCGATGCACTGCCGAATGACGTGGCGGTTCTGGATTCCACCGGACGTCTGAATTACGTGAATCGGGGTTGGGAAAAACTGCTGGCCGCGACGCAGAACGTGGAGGAGAGCCAGATCGGGTACGGATATTTTGATGTCCTGCGGATTGCGGGCATCACCGATGAGGAGACGGACATGCGTCTGAAATTGGCAGTCGAGGAAGCGCTCGGCCCGCAGCGCAAGAGATATTGGCACCGTCTGCAAGAGCGGGATGGCGACCGCTGGTACGAAATCAGCGGAAACGGATTCTCGGAGGATGGCAATTCCTACGCGGTGGTGACGCACACCGATATCACCGAGCGCCATCGCGATGAGGAGCGATTGCAGCGCGCCCGGGAACTGGTGGAGAAAGGGTTCGGGGTATCACCCCAGCCGATAATCATTGCCGATGCACCGGACGGAAAGATCTCCTACATCAACGAGGCGGGCATCCGCGTGTGCGGCAGCGTGGAGGGCGCGGTCGTGGGGATGAACATCAAGGATTACCTTGGCCATTGGCAGTCATTCGGAGCTGATGGTGAGCCGTTTCAACGGGACGAGTTGCCACTGACTCGGGCGATTGAGAAGGGCGAGACCTCTCGAGATGTGGAGATCATGGAACGGGATGCGGCTGGGACAGAACGTTGGATTCTTGCCAATGCGGCTCCGATTCACGGTACGGATGGCGAGGTGATTGCGGGGATCGTTATTTTCCCGGAAATCACCGGTCTGAAGAGCGCGCATCGGGAATTGGTCGAAGCTCGAGAACTGGCCGATGCGGCCAACCAGGCCAAGAGTTCTTTTGTCGCCAATATGTCGCATGAAATCAGGACTCCTCTGAATGCTATTCTTGGCTTCGCCCAAATGCTGGGACGGGACAAGGGTTTGTCGGAACAGCAGGCCGAGCAGGTCGGAATCATCAATCGCAGTGGGCGGCACCTGCTGGATCTGATCAATGACATCCTGGAGATTTCGAAAATCGAAGCGGATCGGGCGGAAGTGAAAAATGAGCAGTTCGATCTGCACGCGATGTTGCAGGACCTGGGCGTCATGTTTGAGGTGCGGACACGTGACAAAGGTGTGGAAATGAAAGTGGACATCGGGCAGGAGGTTCCTCGGTTCATTGCCAGTGATCCGGCAAAGCTGCGGCAGATACTGATCAATCTCACAGGGAACTCGGTGAAGTTCACAGAGCATGGGCATGTGAGGCTGGTTGCGGATGTGGCCGTCGAAGAGATTCCTCCAGGGCCAGGCACGGTCCGCCTGTTGTTTCGGGTGGAAGATACGGGGAAGGGAATTGCGAAGGAGGATTTGCAAAAAGTGTTCGAGGCGTTCGAACAAACAGAGGACGGCAAGCGGCAAGGTGCCGGGACTGGACTCGGTTTGGCGATATCTCGAAAACTGGTGCAATTGCTGGGGGGCGAAATCGTCGCGCAGAGCTCACCCGGAAAAGGAACAGAATTTCGCTTCACCATCACGGCCGAAATTGCGGAGGAAGCCGATATCGATGATTTGGAAGGCTTGGGTCACACCGTGTTCATGCGCAAGTCGGATCGGAAGACGAAAATTCTGGTGGCCGAAGACGAGGAGCAGAATCGGGAATTGTTGGAAAAGATTCTTGATCGCGAAGGCTACGAGGTCGTTCTGGCGGAGAACGGGGCAGTGGCAGTGAAGCTGTTCAATGAAACGTTTCCCGATATCGTGTTGATGGATAACAGCATGCCGGAAATGACCGGTCTGGATGCGATCGAAAAACTGAACGGCACGCCGGAGGGACGTCGTACGCCATTTATTCTGATTTCTGCGGATGTATTTGAGGATGTGCGTGATCGGGCGAAGGAGGTCGGTGTGGCTCGCTATCTCGCAAAGCCCTATACGACGCGAGATCTGCTGAAGGCAATTTCCGAAGAGTTGGAACGGATCCGCCAGACGGGCGTCGTCGAGAAGAGCGAACGCATGGATCGGGAAGAATTCCTGCAGATTGCCGAGCGTCAGGCGGGGGCGCTGGATGCGGAGACTTCGGCAAGGTTCAGGGACGCGGCGGAGAGTGCCGACTACGAGCAACTGCTCTCACTGCTTGATGAGCTGGATGGTCAGAGCGGCGAACTGGTTGCATACCTCCGTGAACTTGTGGAACGATTTGATTACGAGGCGTTGGTTCAATTTGTTTCTGACGCGGGCAATTAGGGAAAACATATGGGCGTAGAAGAAACTCAGCGACCGGTTCCGGATATCCTGATCGTGGATGACACGCCGGAGAACCTGCGGGTGTTGTCGGGCATGTTGCGGGAACGCAGCTACAAGGTCCGTCCCGCGCCCAGTGGTCGGGTGGCATTGCAGGCCGCGCGCAGCCATCCGCCCGATCTCATTCTCCTGGATATCAACATGCCGGAGATGGATGGCTACGAGGTCTGCCGTCAATTGAAGGAGGACGAACAATTGCGGGACATCCCGGTCATCTTCATCAGCGCGCTTTCGGAGACGGATGACAAGATCAAGGCGTTCCGGGCTGGCGGTTATGATTATGTGACGAAGCCGTTTGAGTTTGAAGAGGTCGAGGCCCGGGTTGAAACGCAATTGCGACTGCGGCAGTTGCAACTTGAATTGGAGTCCAAGAACAAGCAACTGGAAGAGAACTACGGCCAGTTACGCTCGCTGGAGGCGATGCGGGATACTCTCATTCACATGATCATCCACGATATTCGCGCACCGATGTCCGTCGTGAAGGGAAATCTGGAACTGCTGGAGATGTCGTTGGAGGAAACCGAAGTGTTCGAGGAAATCCGGTTGCCGCTGCAGGATGCGGGGCTGGCTTCAACGGACGCGATCGACATCGTCAGCAACCTGTTGGACATCAACCGCATGGAAGAAGGCCAGATGCCTCTGAAGCGGTCAGAATATTCACCTGCTGAGATAGTCGGACACTGTGAGCGGCTATTGGCCGTAAAGGCTTCTAATAAGGGGATCGACCTGCAGACGAAGGTGGAAGGAGAACAGCTCTTCTGTGATCAGGAGTTGATCCAGCGGGTGTTGATCA
>Ga0055584_100006727_pt1 | contig 11261 bp, 6 predicted proteins | sample OSDHelmetaG_FD_58716 | JGI IMG/M metagenome (GOLD analysis project Ga0055584, IMG submission 58716) | Pelagic marine sediment microbial communities from the LTER site Helgoland, North Sea, for post-phytoplankton bloom and carbon turnover... | ecosystem: Environmental > Aquatic > Marine >...
ACCGCCTCTATTTCACCTGATGTAAACGATGCCAGCTTTCGTAATGTTACCTTCGATGCGCTAGTAGAGAACTACATAGAATCCACCGAAGCCTTGATTCGAGGTGGTGTCGATTTAATTATGATCGAAACCATCTTTGACACCTTGAACGCTAAAGCGGCTATTTTTGCGGTTCAGGAGGTTTTTTATAAGCAAGGCTATGAGTTGCCAATTATGATTTCCGGCACCATTACTGATGCATCAGGACGGACTCTTTCAGGTCAGACTACAGAAGCTTTCTGGAATAGTATCCGTCATGCCCAACCCATTTCTGTGGGGCTTAACTGCGCTTTAGGTGCTGAAGATTTACGACCTTACATTGAAGAGCTGTCACGTATTGCCGATACTCATGTTTCAGCCCACCCCAATGCCGGTTTGCCCAATGCTTTTGGTGAATATGATCAAACTCCAGAAGATATGGCGGCAATACTGCGCGAGTTTGCCCAAGCCGGATTAGTCAATATAGTGGGTGGTTGCTGCGGGTCTTCACCGGAGCATATAAAAAAAATAGCTGAAGCTGTTGCACAGCTTCCACCTCGTCAACTACCTGAAATCCCTCCGGCTTGTCGCCTGTCAGGCTTAGAACCTTTTAATATTACGGCTGATTCCCTCTTTGTTAATGTAGGTGAAAGAACCAACATTACGGGTTCTGCACGCTTTAAAAGACTGATTATTGCTGAAGATTACAACACAGCGTTAGAAGTGGCCTTAGAGCAGGTAGAAAATGGTGCACAGGTCATTGATATCAACATGGATGAAGGCATGTTGGATTCTGAAGCAGCTATGGTTAAATTTCTTAATCTAATTGCTGGTGAACCTGATATTGCCCGTGTACCAATAATGCTGGACTCTTCTAAATGGTCAATCTTAGAAGCAGGTCTTAAATGCGTGCAAGGTAAGCCTATAGTTAACTCCATTTCCATGAAAGAAGGCGAAGCGGCCTTTCGTGAACAAGCCCTGCTGTGTAAGCGTTATGGTGCAGCCATTATTGTGATGGCCTTTGATGAAGAGGGTCAGGCAGATACTTTCAAACGCAAAATAGAAATTTGTGAAAGAGCCTATCACCTGCTTGTAGATGAAATCGGCTTTCCAGCAGAAGATATTATTTTTGATCCTAATGTTTTTGCGATAGCTACAGGTATTGAAGAACATAATAATTATGGTGTTGATTTTATTCAGGCAACTGAATGGATACACAACAACCTGCCTCACGCTTTAATATCAGGTGGAGTTTCTAATGTTTCTTTCTCTTTTCGCGGTAACAACCCAGTTCGCGAGGCTATTCACTCCGTCTTTTTATACCATGCCATTAAAGTAGGCATGAGCATGGGCATAGTAAATGCCGGACAGTTGGCTTTATACGATGATTTACCTGCAGAATTGCGTGATGCCGTTGAAGATGTGGTACTTAATCGCCGTGATGACGGCACGGAACGTCTTTTAGATATTGCAGAAAAATACCGAGGAGATGGTTCCGCAACAGAGAAAAAAGAAGATTTGGAATGGCGTAAGCGACCCGTTAATGAACGTATATCCCATGCTCTGGTAAAAGGGATTACTGCTTATATAGATGTCGATATTGAAGAAGCACGCCAGCAAGCAGATCGCCCAATTCATGTAATTGAAGGCCCATTAATGGATGGCATGAATCTAGTCGGAGACCTTTTTGGTGCCGGTAAAATGTTCTTACCCCAGGTGGTTAAATCTGCCCGTGTAATGAAACAGGCCGTTGCTCTGCTTATTCCTTATATTGAAGCTGAAAAATCGGGTGAGGTACAAACCAAAGGCAAGATATTAATGGCTACGGTTAAAGGTGATGTACACGATATAGGTAAAAATATTGTTGGGGTAGTTTTGCAGTGCAACAATTATGAAGTGGTTGATATGGGTGTCATGGTGCCTGCCAATAAAATTCTGGAAAAAGCCCGCGAAGAAAAAGTCGATATTATTGGGCTTTCCGGCTTAATTACTCCTTCACTGGATGAAATGGTTAATGTAGCCAAAGAAATGCAGCGCCAAGGTTTTAGCATTCCGTTAATGATTGGTGGTGCCACAACATCAAAAGCACATACAGCCGTAAAAATAGACCCTAATTATGATGAAGCAGTGGTTTATGTCAGCGATGCTTCTCGTGCAGTGGGAGTAGCTAGTCATCTGCTTTCTCCAGAGCACAAACCAGAATATATGGAAAAAATTCGTGAGGAATACGAACAGGTAAGAGTCCGTCAGAGTAAACGCGTGCTAAAAGGTGCATCCTGTGATTATGCAGAAGCCAGAAGCCGTAAGCTTAAATTAGATTTTATAGCCAATCCGCCTGTTGCACCCCAAAAACCAGGTATTCATGTCTTTACTAATTATTCTTTAGAAGAGTTGGTTGAATATATTGATTGGACACCTTTTTTTATCAGTTGGAACCTTGTTGGCAAATACCCGGCTATTTTTGAAGATAAAGTAGTTGGTGAAGAGGCCAAAAAACTCTTTGCTGATGCACAAACGCTACTTAAAAAAATAATAAGCAATAAAAGTATTGAAGCCAGAGGTGTGATCGGTCTTTGGCCGGCCAATAGCGTTGATGATGATGTGATAGAGGTTTATGCTGATGAGACTCGCCAGAAGGTAATTAAAAAACTCATTCAACTGCGCCAACAAACACCAGATAAACAGGGCTTTTGTAAATCTTTGGCTGATTTTATTGCACCTAAAGAAAGTGGTATTCCCGACTGGATAGGTGGTTTTGCGGTGACTTCAGGTATAGGTGTTGATGAGTTAGCCAAGGTTTATGAAGCTGAGTTTGATGATTACAATGCTATTATGCTTAAAGCTTTGGCTGACCGCCTGGCAGAAGCCTTTGCTGAACGCCTGCATCAACGGGTACGCAAAGAATTCTGGGGTTATGCCAGTGATGAACACTTAGATAACAATGCACTTATCAAAGAAGCTTATCAGGGAATCCGTCCAGCTCCAGGATATCCTGCCTGCCCTGACCATACTGAAAAAGCAGGCTTGTTTGAGTTGCTTAATGCAACTGAGCATACCAGCTTAATTCTAACTGAAAGCTTTGCGATGTACCCGACTGCTGCTGTTTCTGGCTGGTATTTTGCACACCCCGACAGTAAGTATTTTAATCTGGGTAAGATTACACGAGATCAAGTAGAATCAGCCGCTAAGCATAAGGGTATGGCAGCAGATACCTTAGAGCGCTGGTTAATGCCTGCCCTTAGTTATAATCCAGACCAAGCTTAGTTTTTAGTTTTCGCCCAATCATGCCGCAGACACAACGTACGCAAAAAATTCTGGCCTTAGCCCTGCCCATCATGGGTGGAATGCTAAGCCAGAGTTTACTCAACCTGATTGATGCTGTTCTGGTTGGCAGCCTTGGTGAAACAGTCTTGGCAGGTGTTGGTGTCGGTGGTTATGCTATCTTTATGTTGTCAGCAATTATTGCTGGCTTAAGTTCTGGTGTGCAGTCGCAGGTTGCACGCCGTCACGGTGAAAAACAGTATACTCTTAGGGCACTGCCTCTTAATGCCGCTATCCTGCTGGCTTTACTGGTTACTCTGCCTTTAAGTGTTATAGGCTGGTTTAATGCTGACTGGCTTATTGCAACTATTAATCAAACACCTGAAGTGCAGCAGGTCGCCAATAAATATTTCCAATGGCGTATTCTTGGCCTCCTTCCTCTTGCACTAACTCTTTGTTTTCGCGGCTATTGGCATGGAATTCAAAAAACCGGGATATATTTTCGTATTATTATTTTTACTCACAGCTTAAATATCCTGCTTAGCTTATGGCTTATTCATGGTGGCTTGGGTGTACAAGCTTTAGGCGCAACAGGCGCTGCTTTAGGCACAAGTATTTCCATTACTACTGGTGCTTTAGCCTGGGGATGGTTAACTTGGCGTAATGCTCGCCCCAGTGGTTTTTTAATTAAATTACCTCATATCTCTCTGTGCTGGAGCACCTTGCGCCTAGCTGCACCTAATTCTCTGCAACAATTCTTATTTGCTGTCAGTTATGCCGTCTTATTTTGGTTTTTAGGACAAATAAGCACTGCAAGCGTTGCCGTAGGCCATGTGCTTGTGCATCTTTCACTACTGTTAATTTTACCCGGTGTAGGTCTGGGTATGGCAGCCATGACATTAGTTGGCAACAGCCTGGGTGAAAATAACCAGGAAGAGGCTCATAGCTGGGGCTGGGAGGGAATGCGTTTAGCTGCTCTTATTCTGGCTGTACTGGGCTTACCCATGCTGCTTATACCCGAAACTATACTAAGCTTATTCTTACATCAGGATAGTTTAATTGAACTGGGAAAAATTCCTTTAATGCTTACAGGCGTTATGATTACACTTGACTCTGCTGCTTTAGTTTTTAATCAAGCTTTGCAGGGGGCTGGTGCACATAGGTCTGTTATGCAAATCAGTCTTTCAATGCAGTGGTTGTTTTTTCTTCCTGTAGCCTGGTTTTTGGGTATTTATTTACAGGGTGGTTTATTAGGTATCTGGATAGCACAGTTGGCTTATAGAATGGTTAACTCTGCTGTATTTGTCAGAGTCTGGCAGCGCAGGCGTTGGCAGGGAATAAAAGTGTGACTGCTTCCCACCGATTGAGGATGAAGGTTTACGCAGATTTTTGTTCGGCATAAAAAAAGCCTGTTATGAGTACAAATAACAGGCTTAATCCGGATTAACTGCTTTTTAACGGTAGGTAGGTATCTGCTGAATACCCTGAAATACTTCCCTCTCTTCGGTTATATCGCGTTCCATCAGTAGAATATCTACCCTGCGATTTGCTGCACGACCTTCAGGTGTTGCGTTGGATTTTATCGGCCTAGCGTCTCCGTTTCCAACGACGTAAAGGTATTCTTCGTTAAGATCACTCATCCAGGTAAGCTCATGAGCCACAGAAGTTGCACGTGCAGAAGATAATTCCCAGTTTGAACGATAACGCTCTGAGTTAATTGGAATATTATCTGTATGTCCACCCACAATAACGTACATCTCAAACTCAGAAATCAGCTCCCCTACCCGCTGAATAATTGGAACCATCTGAGGTTCTAACCAATCACTACCTGAGCCAAAGGCTGCATCATCAGGAAAGCGGATAATAATATGGTCTTCATCCTGTTCAACAATAATCAAACCACGCTCTATTTCATCAATAAAGTTAGTCTGTAACCGGTTGCCTAAGGCATCCAGCTGATTTTCCATACCTGTATTTTCAGTAGTGGGTGGCTCAGGCTTGATAGGAGCTATGATGTTTTCTGTACGTGGCGGATTATCCACTGGAATCATATTCAGTGGATTCATCATTTGAAAACCAAAGGAATTTTGCAGTGCCATAGATACTGCACGAAACCTTTCTACTTCCATGGTAGAAAAAGAAAGAATCAAAACAAAGAACACCAGTAAAAGTGTCATCATGTCAGCAAAGGTCACCATCCAAGGCGCTATAGGAGTACCCTTAATTTCCTTTTTTTTCTTCTGTGGCAGGGCGTTCTTAGGGTTCATAAATCCTACTCAATTTCTTCAGTCATATTAACGGCACCGCGCTGATACTCGGGCAAATAGGTCTCAAGCAGTTCGTCCAGCACTTGCGGATTCATACCGTTATAAATACCCATTACTGAGTCAACAATCAGAGCCATATTGTTTCGTAGCTCATCACTTTTCATTTCAAGCTTGTCTGCTATAGGAATAAAGATCAGCTGTGCAAGGACTGAACCATAAAGTGTTGTGATAAGAGCTAATGCCATACCTGGGCCCAGTTTAGTCGGATCATCCAGATTATTAAGCATAGCTATCAGACCAACCAGAGTACCGATCATACCGAAGGCAGGTGCCAGATCACCGAATGCCCTAAACACCTTTTCAGCAATGGATTTGCGTTCAATGGTCAGAAGCATTTCTTTTTGCAAAACTTCTTGTATAAACTCAGGTGCACTACCATCAACACACATTTGAACCCCTTTCTGGAAAAAGGGGTTATCAATAGGTTCATCTTCTAAGCCAAGCAAGCCATTACGACGAGCAATGCGTGATAAACGATTAGCTAAGGCAATAATTTCACGTGGGTTATCTGTTCTATCAAAAAAAGCAGTGATAAAGCCTTCTTTAATACCTGTTAGATAACTTTGTACCCGAAATTTGATCAGTGCAGCGGCAAAGGTTCCACCAACTACAATTAATATACTAGGAAGGCTGAGAAACAGACCTAGTTCAGCACTGGTAACGATAGCCAAGATGATCAGGGTAAATCCCAGTACTAGGCCAAGTAGTGTAGCAAGATCCATATTGCGATCCTTAAGTTTTAGTTACATCGGTTATTTGCTTAATCCTAAGACAACCCGTCAAGGCGCAGTGACCTATAATAACAGTCTTACACCGTTTGAACAGCCTTAGAAACAAGGCTTTTGTTGCTGCCATTAATATTTTTTTACTTAAAAATACGCTTAGTACATTTAAGTAAAAAGTGCTTAAAATATACTCAATTAAGTAGTGCGCAGATTACCAGCTATAAACGGTATTCTTTTGCCTAAAGCAAGGTTTTATTGTAAAGTTCCTCACTCTATAAGCAACCACTTATAAATACCTATCCTTAATAAATGGAGTTCTCGCTATGTTCAAGAAAGCTATCACCCTAGCCGCCCTGACTTTTTTAGGCAGCACTGGTGTACAGTCGGCAGATTTATTCAAAGCTGAAGATGCCGTTGAGTATCGCCAAGCAATTTATCAAGTTTTTTCAGCACAAACTAGTGTGATGGGAGGCATGGTTAAGGGCAAGATTCCTTTTGATGCTGCTGAAATTAACAAGCGTGCAACTAACATTGGCAAAGTTGCACCTATGTTAGGTGATACCTATATTCCTTCTACCCGTGGTGTAAAAGGTTCCAGACTTAAAGAAGCAGCCTGGGAAAACATGAGCGACTTTCAGGCTAAGGGTGAAGCTTTTGGTAAAGCGCTGGGTGAGTTGATTCAGGCTTCAGCTCAACCGGATTTTGACCTGAAAAAAGCACGCCCAGCCGTTGGTGCAGTATTGCAGGGCTGTAAAGGCTGCCATGATGATTATAAAGCCAAGTAATTGATTTCAAGCACTTCTAAAAGCCACCTTTTTAAGGTGGCTTTTTTTGTAGCTAGCCGGCCAAATTGAATACCAGCAAAACGAAAGCTATTGCTAAAGCAGCAGCAAAGATAAAACGCAACCAGGGAAAGTTTTGCATTGCATCAGCCGCCAATAAATCCTGATCTTGATCAGAGGCTTCCTTTTTACCATTCAGCATTGCCTTTACCAGCCCTTCACCCTTGATTTTATACAAAAGAATCGCGGCCAGGTGCAAACCAATAAGAATAAGTAAGACATTAAAAAACAAGGCGTGCCAGCGCGACATCCAGGATGAGAGCGATTCACTGACTAGAGAATATAAAGGGCCTTCAAAAAAAATCTCATCAGAAGTAAACAATCCGGTTACTAACTGAAAACTAACAGCTCCCATTAATACCAAAACCATAAAGCCACCCATAGGGTTATGGCTTAGGTAACGGGGTTTATTACCGGAAAAAAAGTTTTTAAAATAGACAAAAAACGTTTTAGGCCCGTACAAAAAGTGATTAAATCTTGCATAGGGTGTACCTATAAAGCCCCAGATGACCCGATACACCAGCATACCCAACAAAATTTGACCAAACAAAAAGTGGCGCTCCATTTCTCCTTCGCTTTGTGAAAACCAAAGTAAAAATATTAATAAAGGCAAAGACCAGTGAAAAACTCGTATAGACCAGTCCCATACTTTGATATTCTGGTCGACATTGGGTTGTATCATTAATACAAAGCTCCTGAATTAGTGTTAAGTAGTTTTACCTTACTGCAAGAGGATAGCAAAATGAATCATGAATTAGCAGATATGCGGCGTGTTTATGCAGCCAATGACCTGGCAGAAGCAAATGCCGGACACTGCCCTTTTGCTTTATTTAGCCGTTGGATGACTGAAGCCGCCAAGACAGAAACCCTTGATCCTAATGCTATGACCCTGGCAACGGTTGATGCAGATGGCCAGCCTAAAGCACGTATAGTTTTATTAAAAGGCTTTTCGAAAGAACAAGGCTGGATATTTTATACCAACTATGCAAGTGACAAGGGAGAGGAGCTGAAAAATAACCCTCGCTGCTCACTGCTTTTCTGGTGGGAGTTATTAGAACGTCAGGTAAGAGTTGAGGGCTATGTAAAAAAATTAAGTGAAGATGAGTCCGATCAGTACTACACCAGCCGTCCGCGTGAAAGCCAATTAGGTGCCTGGGTTTCAAAGCAAAGCCAGGTTATTGCCAGTCGTGAAGTTTTAAATGAGCGTGAAGCTATTATCAGTGAACAATACGAAGGTATTGATACCTTACCCCGTCCACCACATTGGGGTGGTTATCAGGTAATTCCAACCTGTATAGAGTTCTGGCAAGGTCAGCCCAGCCGTCTGCATGATCGGCTACGCTTTAAATTAAACCAGGATAACCAACAGGAATGGACCAGGGAGCGCCTTTCTCCCTAGTCCGGTAAATACACACTAGTCAATAGCATTATTTAATCGGTGCTGCTGCCACTCAGTTGTGGGTTCATTGAGTGGCAGTACAGCATCAATAACCTGTTCTTCCATATTATAGGTTGCTTTAAAGCCCAAATGCTTCATTAACCCACGCATCGGGTGATTTTCAACCATTATTTTACCAATCATTTCCAAGGTACCTACGCTGCGTGAATAGTCAATAATGGCATTCATTAATAAAGAACCCAAACCCAGACCTTGCAAATCATCACGAATAATCACTGAAAACTCAGTGCGAATATTGTCAGGGTCTGTCCAAACCCGAGAAACACCAAGAATTTCCCGCCCACCATCTTCTAGTAACTCTTCAGCAATAAATGCCATTTGCCGATCATAGTTAATCTGAGTAAGCAGAGATAAATCACGTTTTGTTAAATCTGCTTTGTTATGGAAATAGCGGAAACGTATACTTTCTTCTGATAAACGGCTATGAAAACGCAATAAAGCAACAGCATCTTCACCACGTATGGGGCGAACCTCTACTGACCGGCCATCTTTAAGTTTTACCAGCTTCCGAAGGTCTTCAGGGTAAGGCATAATAGCATGATAAGCAGGCTTACCCAGATCACACTGCACATCAATAGCAAACATTTCCTGGCTGTTCAGTATTAAGGGATTAATTTCCAGACCTTTTATCAGAGGCATATCTGAACATAGCTGTGAAAGCTTAACCAGTAATACACAGACTCTTTCCAAATCATCTTTCGGGTCGTTACTGTGCTCTTTTATCAGTTGTCCGGCATGACTGCGCATCACCAGATCTCTTGCCAGACTCATATTCAAAGGCGGCAAGGCAACCTGCCTGTCAACCAGGATATTTACCTTGTAACCCCCTATACCAAAAAGTATAACTGGGCCGAACAAAGGATCACGGGTAATACCTACATTCAGCTGCATAGAATGCTTACCACGTTGCATAGGCTGTAGCACATAAGAATGGAACTGACTGGTCGGAAACCTCTCTTGAACCTTTTCATACAAGCGTTCGGCTGCATTACGTACATCTTCTTCAGTTTCTAAGTCTTGTAAAAGACCAGAAGAAAATTTGTGGGGGTGCTTACGGTAAACAAAGGGGTAAGAATTGGCTGCATGATTTATTTTTAATGCCTTAGGTCCAGGGAAGGTTGCTGACATCTTTGCAGCTTCATCTATGCTTTTAGGATAAAGTACCGGAGCAACTTCAATACCATAAGCCGTTAAAAGCCGGTGCGTTTCTTCATGATTGAGATGATCCCGACCTGTGGCTGCTACAGCCTCAAGCATTTCACGTACTTCTTTTCTTAAATCCTGGGTGGTTTCAAAAGGTAAACTTGGTGGAGTTTCCTGTAGAAGCTGTTGATTACGCTGGTAATTGACCAGATGCATAAAAGCCTGTACAGCTTTTTCTGGTGAAATATAGGTTGGAATACCGGCTAAATTAAATTCATGGCGGGCTGGAATAGCATGCTCTAATCCCATCCAACTGGTTAGCAGATTGCGTTTAAATAGTTTTTTATTTGCTATCAATGCTAAGGCAGTGGATTTACTTGGTGCCAAACGTGTTGGTGCATGAACAACCAATACGGCATCAACTCCTGGGTCTTCGCTCACCATTTGCACAGCTTCCACAAACATTTGCGGCGTTGCACCACCACCAATATCCAAAGGATTAACCCGCTCACGATCACTGGGTAGCCAGTCCTGCAGTTTTGCCTGAGTTTCTTCGGTTAATTCAGCCAGATTACCACCCTGGTGAATTAAACGGTCAACGGCCAGCATACTTGGCCCTAAACCATTACTGATAATTGCAAGACGGCCACCTCTTACAGGCCGCATACGTGTCAGAGTTTCCAGAGCATCAAAAAGTTCTTCGCTATTATCAACACGCACCATCCCTGCCCGGGAAAAAGCAGCATTATAGACAGGATCCCGGTTGGTAAGACCTGGTGTAAAAATTTCAGGACTCCCCTGAGCTTCCATGGTTCGTCCGGATTTAATAACAAGAACCAGCTTGTTCCGCGAGGCTTCACGTACGGCTGTCATAAAATGACGTGAATCAGGAACATCTTCCAGGTGCAGCAAAATAGCCTGAGCACCAGAGAAGCGGTTAATGTAATCAATAACATCGGCTAAACGCACATCAACACTATCACCCAGAGTAATCAGGTGAGAAAAGCCTATGCCGCGACCATTTGCCCAGTCAATAATCGCGTTACCCAACATACCAGACTGACCAATGTAGGCAACTTTACCGGGTTTAATATTTTGTGGAGCATAGCTGGCATTTAACTTGCGGGAAGGAACAAGAATACCCATGCATTCAGGCCCCATAATACGGATTCCTGATGTTTGGGCAGCCTCTAATAAACGAGCTTTATAGTTGGTTTGACGATGCCCCTGCCCCGAGGTAAGAACCAACGCAGCCTTTACACCAAAACGCCCCAATTCAGCAACAACATCAGGTGCAGTAGCAGCAGGTGAACAAACAACGGCTAAATCTGGTATTTTTGGCAGTTCGGTAATTTTATCAAAGCAAGGGCAGCCATGTACTGTTTCGTAAGGCTTGGGATTAACTACCCAGATATCACCGGGGAATTTGGCATCCAGCATGTTAGCTACGACCTGCCCACCCAAGCTAAAGTTTTTTTCTGAAGCA
>Ga0055584_100006729_pt1 | contig 11259 bp, 10 predicted proteins | sample OSDHelmetaG_FD_58716 | JGI IMG/M metagenome (GOLD analysis project Ga0055584, IMG submission 58716) | Pelagic marine sediment microbial communities from the LTER site Helgoland, North Sea, for post-phytoplankton bloom and carbon turnover... | ecosystem: Environmental > Aquatic > Marine >...
TGCGATTGTGGATAAGCGCCGCGAACGCGCTGGCGTCTCGGAAGTCATGAACATCATTGGTGACGTCGAGGGCCGGCGCTGCATTTTGGTTGACGATATTGTCGACTCCGGCGGTACCCTGTGCAACGCAGCACAGGCGCTCAAGGACGGTGGCGCGACCAGGGTCGATGCCCACATTGTCCATGGCGTCCTGTCTGGCGGTGCAGTCGGTCGCATCGAGGCTTCCGTGATGGACAGTTTGACCATTACGGACACGATACGCCCGACGGAAGCCGTGCGGATCGCCGACAAGATTCGTGTGTTATCCGTCGCCACGCTGATGGCAGAGGCCGTACGGCGCATCAGCGAGGAGAGCTCGGTTTCGACCCTGTTCGACTGACGGATCAAGGATTGTCATGCCGCCAGATCGAAGGCTATGCCTTCGACTCGGTGGTTAATGCGCGTCCATTGCCCTCTGTCCAGGGTAAGAAGGACCAGCGCCTGAAGGAACAAATGGCGGAGCCTGAATGGGTTCGTCGCATTGAAGGAGAACAACGGTATGTCTGACCAGCCCACTATTTCGGCGGAACTGCGCGACACCTCAGGAACCGGTCCTGCACGCGCGACCCGTCGTTCGGGATACATCCCCGGCGTCGTGTACGGAGCAGACACCGAAAGCCTTTCCATTGCCGTGGAGCGTGATGTCCTCGGCCGTGAGGCGCATCAGGCCAGCTTCTTCTCCCACCTTTACAAATTGAAGGTTGGCGGCAAGACCCTGGATGTCCTGGCTCGTGATCTGCAGCTCCATCCCGTAACGGACGCGATCATGCATGTCGATTTCCTGGCCGTGAAGGCAGACGCCATGATTGCGGTCAACGTCGCGGTCGTCTTCCTGAACGAAGACGAATGCCCCGGCCTGAGCCGCGGTGGTGTGATCAACATCGTTCGCCATGAAGTCGAATTGATGTGCCCGGCCAACGCGATTCCAGAACAGATCGAGCTTGATCTTGCAGGCCTTGATATCGGCGACAGCATTCATATCAGCGCGGTTCCGCTGCCTGACGGTGTAACGCCAACCATCGACGACCGCGATTTCACCATCGCGACCATTGCTGCACCGACCGTGCAGGAAGAGGTTGCTGAAGGTGAAGGCGAAGACGGCATCGAAGGTGAAGCCGGCGAAGGTGCAGAGGGCGAAGGTGATGGCGGCGACGAGGACGGCAAGGACGGAGATTCCTGAGCCGGCTCTCTCGGCACTGAGACCTGATGTTTCTCCTGGCAGGATTAGGCAACCCGGGCCCCGAATATGCCCGGCAGCGCCACAACGTAGGCTTCATGGCGATCGAGCGGATCGCAGAGGACCACGGCTTTGGCGCGTGGCGCAGACGCTTTCAGGGGGTTGCCGCTGAAGGTTTTCTGGGTGGCAGGAAAACCCTGCTGCTCAAGCCTCTCACCTACATGAACCTTTCCGGCCAGTCTGTTGCCGAGGCCGTGCGTTTCTTCAAACTGGATCCAGCCGAGCTCGTCGTCCTCTACGACGAAATCGATCTTGCTCCTGGAAAGGTGCGCACCAAGACAGGTGGTGGACATTCCGGCCACAACGGGATCCGCAGCATCCACAGCCATCTCGGGCCCGATTATCGTCGTGTTCGAATCGGTGTGGGGCATCCCGGCCAGAAAGAACGGGTAATCGGACATGTTCTGGGCAACTTTGCCAGCGACGAGCAGGCTTGGCTCGACGAACTCCTGAACGCAATTTCAGATGCAGCACCCTTTCTGGCCGAAGGTGCCGATGACAAGTTTCAGACGCGGGTCGCATTCCTGACGCGCCCACTTGATGACACCAAACCCGGGGAACCCAGCCATGGGGATTAAATGCGGAATTGTCGGCCTGCCCAATGTCGGCAAGTCGACCTTGTTCAATGCCCTGACCGCAACGGGCGCGGCCCAGGTCGGCAATTTTCCCTTCTGTACGGTCGACCCCAATGTCGGGCGGGTCAATGTGCCCGATCCCCGACTGGAGGCGATCCGCGATATCGCCACATCACAGAAGACCGTGTGGAACCAGATCGAGTTCGTCGACATTGCTGGTCTCGTAAAGGGCGCAAGCCGTGGTGAGGGGCTTGGGAACAAGTTCCTGGGCAACATCCGCGAGGTCGATGCGGTCATGCATCTGGTGCGCTGCTTTGACGGCGGCGATGTCAGTCATGTCGAGGGATCGGTCGATCCGATCCGCGGCATTGAAACCATCGACACGGAATTGATGATTTCTGACCTGGAAAGCCTCGAAAAACGCGCCAGTGCCAGCGCCAAACGCGCCAAGGGCGGCGACCAGGAGGCGATCGCCGATCTACCATTGATGGAACGTGCGCTGGAAGCCCTGCGTGAAGGCCGCCCTGCGCGCAGCATCGATATCAGCGAAGATGATCGCAAACGTTTCGACATGCTTCAGCTTCTGACGTCCAAGCCTGTTCTTTATGTCTGCAATGTCGATGAAGGTGATGCGGCCCAGGGCAATGCCCACACCCAGACCGTCGCGGCCCACGCTGCGTCCGAGAATGCGCAATCTGTTGTTGTGTCAGCCAAGATTGAATCCGAACTGGCCGAGATTGAAGATCCGGAAGAAAAACTGGTCTTTCTGGAAGACCTGGGCCTTAACGAACCAAGCCTCAACCGCGTCATTCGCGCCGCATACTCGCTGCTGGGGTTGATCACGTTCTTCACCGCCGGCCCCAAGGAAGCGCGCGCCTGGACCGTGGTCGACGGCGCAAAGGCACCCCAGGCAGCAGGCGAAATCCATGGCGATTTCGAGCGCGGCTTCATCTGCGCCGAAACCATCGGCTTTGATGACTTCATCGAACTCAAGGGCGAACAGGGTGCCAAACAGGCTGGCCGCATGCGCCAGGAAGGGCGCGACTACGGCGTTAAGGACGGCGACGTCTTCCTGTTCCGGTTCAACGTCTAGGTCTTGCCACTACGCCTGATCTGACTCCCGCCATCGCAGTGGGTCAGGAAGCAGCATCAGTTTTATCATCCTCAGGGCCGTTCCAGTAAGCTGGTGCCGTGAGTCGTGTAACGATGATGTAGGAGGCGATGGATGCAACGGAAAGCACCGTCACGAAGGTGACCCAGTCGTTCGTTGAAAGCACGCGTCGTGCGACCTCGTTTGCAAGAGCCCAGAAAACTATCAAGCCGACCCATCGCCAGGTAAGCACCTTCCAGCCGCGCTGGGTGAGGAAGACAAAACTTCCCAGTGCTCTCTCCAGAATTGTGGGCTTGAGATAAAGACCGCAAATGAGGATGACGGCAAACAACAGCTTGCCGATGGTCGGCTTGATCTTGATGAACAAGTCATCATCAAGCACGAGCCCGAGGCCACCGAGAACCAGAATCATGATGACGGTAATGATTCCCATCGCAGGCACACGGCGTTCTCTGGCCCAGTTCATGGCAACACAAATCACGGTCGCCACCATAACCGCCGCAGTTGCCGGCATGATTCCCCAGCCCCAATTGACCAGAAAGAAAACAGCAACGGGTGCCATTTCCAGAATCATGTGCCTGTTCAGATAACGTTCCCGAAAACTCATTCTGATCATCCGTTGACCTTTTGGTGAGCCCAACCTAATCAGAACAACCTCCTGTTGGAAGATACAAAAGCCATGATGATCGTGTTCAGCGCACGAATCTAGCGCGCCTTCTTTGCTTCCAGTTGGAGCATCCGGTCATCGCCCGGAACGCGATGGCAAATCCTGTGTGACGCGACTGGTAGAATAATAAGGAACCTCACGATGAACACGCAAAAGATCACCGAGCTTCTGGCCCGGGAGAACGCTCGATTCAGTCAATCGCGTCCCCGTTCGGCCGAACTGCTTGAACGCGCAACCGCGTCGATGCCTTCAGGCGTGCCCATGGCCTGGATGCGTGGCCTGACCCACAACATGCCCATCTATGTCGACGGCGGCAAAGGGGCCGTGTTCGCCGATGTCGACGGCAACCAATACGTCGATTTCAACCAGGGTGATATGTCCAGCACCACCGGTTACGGAACACCCGAGGTCACCCAGGCCATTGCCGACCGCATGGCGCGCGGCGGCCAGTTCGTTCTTCCCGGCGAAGACAGCATCTGGGTGTCAGAAGAACTGGGCCGTCGTTTCGGTCTTTCCCATTGGCAGTACACACTCTCGGCATCGGCAGCCAACACCGAGGCCATCCGGCTTGCGCGGCTGGCGACCGGTCGTGAAGGCGTACTGATGTTCGATGGCAGCTATCATGGCCATATCGGCGAGACCCTGGTCGACTATTCACATGAAACACCGCAGTCCTATGCCCTTGGCTTACCCCGGGATCATGGGCGCAACACCAAAGTGGTGCCGTTCAACAATCTTGAGGCAGCCGAGGCCGAACTTGCCAAGGGCAACTCGGCTTGTGTCATGGCTGAGCCCGCGCTTTCCAATGTTGGGCTGGTTGTCGCACAGGACGGTTTTTTCCAGGGCCTGCGAGAGGCCTGTGACCGCCATGGCGCCCTGCTGATTATCGATGAGACGCACACCCACATGTTTGCCTTTGGTGGTCTCGTGCGCCACTGGGGTCTCAAGCCCCATGTCGTTGTCGTTGGTAAGAACGTGGCCGGCGGCGTTCCCATTGGAGCCTACGGATTTGGTGAGGATCTGGCTGAACTGATGAACGCCAATCTGTTCGATCATGCCGGAGACGAACCGGGGTTTGCATCAGGCGGCACGCTCTATGGCAGCCACCTGTCGATGGCAGCCGCGCGTGCCACACTCGAGCATGTTTTGACAGAGGAAGCCTACGCTCATATTGGTCGCCTGGGTGCGCGCCTTGGCGGCGGCATTCAGGACATCATCGACCGGGCAGGCCTGCCCTGGCGCGCCCAGCATCTTGAAAGCCGGGCCGGCTGGCTCTACGGCACCGAGGTTCCTGTCAGCGGCGTTGATGCCGTGCGCCTGATGAACGTGGATCTTTCGGATTCACGGCGCATCTACATGGCCAACCGGGGAATCTGGGAGGCGATTGTGACAGCAGGACCTGCTGTGTCGTTCCCGATGGTCGATGCAGATATCGATCTTTATCTTGAGGTCGCCGAAGGTTGGATCAAGGAATTGCTTTGATCCTTTGACGGAACCCGTCAGGGTGTCTGGCGGATACGCGTGACAGGAAGGGGGCTTCCATGACGAAACATCTGGAACACGTCTGGAATCGGGCTGCAGGTTCATCCCTGCAACGTGCCTGTCTGTGTCTGGCATTGATTCTGCCTCTCCTGTCCGTGCTTGCTGCACCACCGGTCCACGCTCAGGCCTAGGGTCTGGAGGCAGAGGAGACAGCCAGCGAAACACCTGGTCTGCCCGACCCTCTGACCCAGGAAGCCATACGCGATCTTCTGGCCCAGCTTGACGATCAACAGGTCCGCGAAATCCTGTTGCTGCGCCTCAGCGAAGAGGCCGATCGCAGGGCACAAGAACTCGCGGCAATGGATCAACGTGATCTCGACGATATTGCCGAGGGTTATGCCGTTTCCCTGGGTGTGTTCCTGGTCAAAGTCGTCCATCAATTGCCGCACATTCCATCGGCCATTCAATGGGCATTCGAAAGCTTCGAAGTTTCCCGCGAGGATAGAAGCCTGAGCGGCCTGATCTTCTCACTCATTCTAAGTCTTGCACTGGGTCTTGCAGCTGCTGCAATCATACGCAGATTGACTCGTAGTTGGCGCAATTCAGGCGATCCAGGCGGTGCCGCCCATATCTGGTCGATGCTGCGCAGCGTTGTTTTCAGGCTGGGCTCCCGCATGCTCTCAATTCTGGCGTTCGGTTTCGTTGCTCTGGCCTGCAATCTCATCCTGAACGAGGACCATGTAGCCGATCAGACGACTGTAGAAGAGCTGATCAATGCCACAGCCTGGACATGGGCGGTGATGGCCATCATGTCCTTCATGCTATCGCCGCACCATCCTGATCAGCGTCTGTGTACTGCCGATGATGCCACGGCCCGTTCGCTGGTTCGATCCGGTACGGTGATTGCTGCTGTCTTCAACTTCGGCTTCGGATTCATCCTCTGGATGAACCAGATGGGCATTCACTACAGCACGCACTGGTTCGGCTTCTGGATCAACGTGCTCTTCCATCTTCTGATCGCGGGCACCATCTGGCGCAACCGCGAAGGCATCCGTGGCATCCTGATGGGGCACATCAATGAAGCCCATCGCATTGACCGTTGGTTTGCAACCTGGTGGCCGCAGGTTTCGATCGGGCTGCTGTTTGCACACTGGCTCTTGAGCGTCCTGTCCGCGGCAACCGGGACCGTGGACGCGAACACGCTGACAGCCATGGCCATGACTCTCACGATTCTGATCGGTTTGCCTTTGATCGACCAGGCAGTGCGCGCAATGGCCCGGGGGCTGATCTCTTCACGCCCCGACAAGGATCCGGCACTTCAGGCAGCTGACGAGGAAACCCGCATTGGTCTTGTCCGGATTTGCCGTGTCGTCGTTGTCACGCTGGGTGCAGTCCTGCTTCTGAAGATGTGGGGCGTTGATATCATTGCCCTTGCGGAGCAGGGCGTTGGCGCACGATTTGCCAGATCCGTGATCGACATCTTCATGATCATCGTCCTGACCTATGGCCTGTGGGAACTGATCCGTATCATGACCAACCGTCAGATCGCGATGGAACGTATTGCCCTTGGCCTGGGCAGCGGCGAAGAGCAGGAGTCAGAAGGTGAAGGCGGCGGTGCCGGCGCACGACTGGGAACAATTCTTCCGCTTGCCAGACTGGTTGCCCAGATCACGCTGCTGATCATGTCGGTGCTGGCCGTTCTGGGTGAACTGGGCGTCAACATCCTGCCGCTAGTCGCTGGTGCCGGTGTCGTTGGTCTGGCAATCGGGTTTGGCGCACAGACTCTGGTGAAAGACATCGTATCGGGCGTGTTCTTCCTGATCGATGACGCCTTCCGCAAGGGTGAATACGTCGATATCGGCAGCGTGAAGGGCACCGTGGAGAAAATCTCTATCCGCTCCATGCAACTGCGCCATCATCGCGGCCCGCTCAACACGGTCCCGTTCGGTGAAATTGGTCACGTCACCAACTTCTCGCGCGACTGGGCAATCATGAAACTGCCCCTGCGCCTGACCTATGACACGGACGCCGAGAAGGTCCGCAAGATGATCAAGAAGCTGGGTCAGGAACTTCTGGCAGACCCCGAATTGGGGCCACAGTTCCTGCAACCGCTGAAGTCGCAGGGCGTCGTTCAGATGGAAGATTCGGCCCAGATCATGTCGATCAAGTTCATGACCCGGCCTGGCGACCAATGGATGCTGCGTCGTGTGATTTTCGCCAAGATCCGCGAGTTGTTCGAAAAGAACGGTATCCGTTTCGCCAACCGCGAAGTTACCGTGCGCCTTAACGAAGAAAACGCCGGCTCCCCGCTCACCGATGAACAACGCCAGCAAGTTGCAGGGTCTGCCGCACGCACCGTGATCGAAGCCGAAGAGCCACCAGCTTGAGGTAGCTGATTGCGCTAGGTTTTCTCGAACACCATTGCGATGCCGCAGGCGTCTTCGGCCGCGACCATGACCGACTGGCGGTCGCGAATCATGGGAACGTTTGCGCCCGCGAGATACTCCGCCGTCAGCCCGGGATCATTCACGGCCAACGTAACAACGCCGGGGCAAGGCCCCTCACCCGGCTCTGGCAACAGATCAGGATACTGTGTCGCAAGGTCGCCGTGGCGAGCAAACATCACCGCCATAACACCAACCCGCAGAGTCACGATGTCATCGGTCAACGTGACCGCGCCGGGGCCCAGAAGCCTGGAATAGGCCTCGACATGCGTGGGCGGGTCTTCAACCGGCACGGCAATGCTGACAAGAGCACGCGCACCATTGGGGTGGTCGGTCCAGCCGGGGCGCCGCACAAGATTGGGTGTGCGGTGGCCACACAGAAACATCGGAATTGCAGGCGATACGTCGCCGGGAAGATGCAGGATGTCGAAGCGCGGTTCACTGGTGCCGTCTTCGGCCTCAAGAAGGCGTGACAGGTTTTTCGGGCCATCGCTGTCTACGCCAGCTGCTGTCAGCTCTGCCTTGGCACCTTGCGCATCATCCGTCGCAAGGGCGATGGCCGAGAGCCCGTTGCCTTGTCGGCGGCTGCCACGTCGCGCTGCATTGGCCGCAAACTCTGCCGGGTCGACCACACCGATCAACTCCAGATAGCCCTGCCCCAGCATGGCGCAGTAGTTGCCGGTTCCCCATTGAGGATGACGGCCGCGCGGCGTCATGTTGAATCCCAGGCGCTGCCAGACCAAACGGTCGGCCTCCAGATCATCCGAGTCGATCAACAGATGATCAACGCCGGTGATGTGCTCAGCCATCAGGTGCCTTCGAACTGCATCAGCGCGTGGAAGGGAATCCCCAGTTCAGCCAACTTTGCCGCACCGCCCAGCTCCGGCAAATCGATGACAAAGGAGCAGCCGACAACCTCGGCTCCGGCTTCGCGCAGAAGCGATATGCCGGCAAGCGTGGTGCCACCCGTGGCGATCAGGTCATCCACCAGCAGGACCCGCTCTCCGGGTTTTACGGCATCGCGGTGAATTTCGACCCTGTCGGTGCCGTATTCCAGCTGATAGTCGGCGCCAATGGTCTCCCAGGGGAGTTTGCCCTTCTTGCGCACCGGAATGAACCCGACTGCAAGTTGATGGGCAACCGCACCGCCCATAATGAAGCCCCGCGCCTCGATCCCGGCAACGGCATCAATCTTCTGCCCCGCATAGGGCTGAACAAGCTCGTCAACGGTTTGACGGAAACCACGGGCATCGGCAAAGAGCGTCGTGATATCTCGGAACAGGATTCCCTCATGGGGATAGTCCGGAATGGTGCGGATCAGGCTCTTCAGGTCCATGGCGTTACCCCAGAACCCGACCGGCAACCGCATCGAGACGGGCCAACAGTTCGGGATCACGTTGTTCGGGTTGGGTGATAAGCGCGTAATCGAGTGCTCGGTCACAGCCCTGGCCACAGGGATGATCACGGCGTCCGACATGGCCAGCCAGCGCCTTCACGAGCGCCCGTGCCTTGTCTGCGTTCTTGTGAAGCACGGCAACGATCTGCTCGACCGTCACGGCGCCATGAGCTTCATGCCAACAGTCGTAATCGGTCACCATGGCAACCGTGACGTAACAAATCTCGGCCTCGCGCGCCAAACGGGCTTCGGGCATCGCCGTCATGCCCACGACATCAAGGTTCCAGGAACGATAGAGGTTGGATTCTGCCAGCGTGGAGAATTGCGGCCCCTCGATGCAGAGATAGGTTCCGCCCCGGGTCATGACGATGTCGGCTTCCCTGCCCGCCGCTGCGATGTTGTCGCTGAGGCGATCACAGGCCGGGTGACCAAAGGAGACATGGGCAACACAGCCATTGCTAAAGAAACTGCGCTCACGGCTGTTGGTGCGATCGACATACTGATCGCAAATCACGAAAGAGCCCGGCGGCAGATCGTCACGGAATGAGCCCACGGCAGCCACCGAGACCAGATCCGTGACGCCCATGCGCTTCATGGCATCGATGTTGGCGCGCGCGTTGATTCCAGTGGGCGTGATTGCGTGCCCCCGGCCGTGGCGCGGCAGGAACACGATGCGCTGACCGTCCAGTGTGCCTTCAAGCAACTGGTCCGACGGATCACCCCATGGGGTTTCAACCGTGACCCAGCGCGCATCGGCAAGGCCATCGATGTCATAGACACCGCTGCCGCCCAGAACGCCCAGGACCGTTTCGGTCATCGGGGCACTGCGCTATCGAAAAATCGGGGAACGTCGAGCATCAATGCTAGACGTTCGCCCAGATTTTGCGTTTGGAGACATAAAGCAAGCCGGTGAGGACCAGCAGGAACAGGATCACCTTGAGACCCATACCCTTGCGATCTTCCAGGCGCGGCTCTGCTGTCCAGGTCAGGAAAGCGGCGATGTCATCGGACATCTCGTCGATGGAGGCATCGGAGCCATCAGCATTCACACCAAGGCCTTCATAGAGCGGCGGTGCCATGGCGATCAGCCCGCCAGGGAAGTACGCGTTGTGATAGAGGCCATCGTCGGTCGGGTTGCCCTCGTTGTACTCGGCATCCGACAGCAGCGAAGCGATATAGTTGGAGCCGTCCGGCCGCGCCTTGGCCATCAGCGAAAGATCGGGCGGAACCGCACCGTTGTTGAGCGCGCGTGCCTCTTCCTCGTTGCGATAGGGATCAGGGAACCTATCGAAAAGCTTGGCAGGACGGGTCGTGGGGTCACCCCATTCATCGGGATCACCAGCCACTTCGAACTGTTCAGCCAGAGCTTCTGCCTGATCTTCCGAAAGACCTATCTGGATGAGATCACGGAAGTGGATGAATTTCAGGCCATGGCAGTTGATGCACTGGCCCGTAAAAATCTCCAGGCCTCTCTGCAGCTGCGCACGATCATAGGTGCCGAAGATTCCATTCCAGGACCAGTTGCGTGACTCAGGGTGAGCCTGGTCACCCGCGGCCAGAGCGGAAGCAGGCAGCGCAAAGGAAAGCGCCAGAATGGCAGGCATGAAACGTTTCATCATGTCTCTCTCCTCACGCCTTGTCGTGGGCTGCGCCCACACCTGGGACCGGACCAGCTGCAAGCACCGGCTTGGCAATGCTGTCAGGCAGGGGCCTGGGCCTCTCGAACCAGCCAATCAGCGGCAGCAGGACGAGGAAGTGAATGAAGTAGTAGGCCGTGGCGAGCTGCCCGATCCAGATCCAGTCGCCTTCTGCCGGCTGGGAGCCGACATAGCCGAGGATACCCATATCAATGAGCATCAGCAGATAGAACCACTTGAAGACCGGACGGAAGGTCGCCGAGCGTACCCGTGAGGTATCAAGCCAGGGAAGCAGGAACAGGATGCCGATGGAAAGACCCATGGCAATCACGCCGCCCAGCTTGTCGGGAATGGCACGCAGGATCGCGTAGAACGGCAGGAAGTACCATTCAGGAACGATATGGGCCGGGGTCTTAAGGGGATCAGCCGGAATGTAGTTATCCGGATGGCCCATGTAGTTGGGCGCATAGAACAGGAACGCCGCAAAGACGATCAGGAAGACACCAACACCGAACGCATCCTTGATCGTGTAGTAGGGATGGAACGGAATGAAGTCCTGCGGGCCCTTGTAGTCGATGCCCAGCGGATTGTTCGATTTCTTGTGATGCAGCGCCCAGAGATGCAGCACCACCAGCCCGACGATCACGAAGGGCAGCAGGTAATGCAGGGCA
>Ga0055584_100006731_pt1 | contig 11257 bp, 7 predicted proteins | sample OSDHelmetaG_FD_58716 | JGI IMG/M metagenome (GOLD analysis project Ga0055584, IMG submission 58716) | Pelagic marine sediment microbial communities from the LTER site Helgoland, North Sea, for post-phytoplankton bloom and carbon turnover... | ecosystem: Environmental > Aquatic > Marine >...
CGAAGGCAATCCGGGCAACGATATTCTGCCCAAGGTCCCCGACCTATACGAAGTATTAGAAGCACCCATCGTACGCGGCGCCCTCTCGAGCTTGCTCGGTCCCCAATATATCGTACACCCACACCGGCACTGTCACCTAAGCCCCGGCGGCAGCAAGGGCCAGAACATGCACCAAGACAGCTACGAAAACGACCAAAACGTGCGCCATCACCGCTGTCGCTGGGCCATGGCCTTCTATTACCCACACGACGTCAGCTTGCACAACGGCCCGTCTGCCGCCATTCCCGCCAGCCAACATTACAACAGCGACCAAGAGGCACTCCAGCGCACTGAGTTGCCCTTGGTCGGCCCGGCCGGCACCTTCACCATTGTGCACTATGACCTGTGGCACCGAGCCATGCCCAACCACAGCGACCGCGACCGCTTTATGGTCAAGTTTCTCTTTGCGCGACTGCGCGAGCCACAAAAGCCCACCTGGGACCACGGTCATTCCGTTTGGCAGGAAACGACAAACGACGGTCCGCCCAGTGCCCTGTGTCGCAGCGCCTGGAACTGGTTCGGCGGTGCAAATACTACCGAGCAAGGGCATAATGGCGCCACCCCTGAGCGCCTGGCCCAAAACCTGCGCTCCGCGCACGAGCACGAGCGCTTAACAGCCGCTTATGCCCTAACGACCTGCGGCGATGATGGGGTATCTCTACTCGTAGAAGCGCTGCGCACAGAAGCCGTCGCCCAAGCAGAGCACAATATAGGACGCGACCATACCAATCCCAGCCAGCTCGACACCGTCCTCGCCCTGGCCGCCGCCGGTGCCGCTGCGTTGCATCCCACGCGCGCGCTGCTTTCAGCAAAAGAATGGCCCCTGCGCGCCGCCGCCGCCGCCGTGCTCGGCGATATGGGCAACCAAGCGTTAGAGGCCGTGCCCCAACTAGAACGAGCGCTAAGGGACGACGACGAATGGGTGCGGCGCAACGCCGTAGAGGCCCTCGGCAATATGGGCCCCGCGGCGGCTGAAGCCGTGCCTTCTCTATGCGACATGCTGCGCGATCGTTGTGAAGCCGTGCGCCACAATGCGGCACTGGCCCTGGCCAAGATTGGCCCCGCTGCCGCCGCAGCGGAACCCGCGCTCACTGAGGCGCTCGCTGACGAGAACCTCTATGTGCGCGAAAATGCGCGCATAGCTTTAGACCATATCGCCGCCTGACCCCGCGTTGATGCCTGGTCTCGAAACAGTCGAACTATATCAGCGACTCTTCACCGATGCGGCGCACTGGATGCCCTTTGTTGAAGAAGCGTGTAGACACCACGGCCTCGAACCCAACGCGGACATCCGCACCTGTCCCGTGCCCGGCACCTGTCCCGTCTTTATAGTCGATGAGAAATACGTCGTAAAATTCTTTGGCCGCCTCTTTAATGGCCACGCCAGCTTTGCCGCCGAGCGCGACGCCTTCTACCTGCTCGCTCAGGATACAGAGCTACCCATTCCACAGCTATTAGCAGAGGGCACACTTTTAACCAACGGTGAATGGCCCTACTTAATCAGCGAGTGGCGGTCGGGGCAGAGCGTAGGCGAGTTGCGCGGAGGGCTTTCACGCGAGACGATGACAAAAGTCGCCGCTGAAACGGGCCGCATGGCACAGCACCTGCACGCGCTGCCTCTCCATGTGACCAAAACGCTGAAACCTAATTGGGATGCATTCGCAGACCTGCTCGAAAAACAGCGTCCGGACTGCGCTAAGCGCCATGCCGAATGGGGCCATCTACCCCCGCACCTCTTGGAACAGATCGACGCATTCCTACTGCCCAGTTCCCAACTGATTAACCACCGGACCTCTCCCAAGCTCCTACACGCCGACCTGACGGCCGACCATATCCTGCTCGAAAAAGAAAACGACGACTGGCACATCTCGGCGCTGATCGACTTCGGCGACGCCATCGTCGGCGACCCGCTCTTTGAGCTTATACCCGTTTACTTCGACCTATTGGATCGCGACAAAGAGCTGTTGGGCATTTTTGTAGCGGCCTACGGATTGGGAGAAATGCTAGACCATGCACAGGCTCTAAAATTGCTCAACTTCTGCCTGCTGCATCCCTTCGACGTCTTGAGAGACCTTTTTGAACGCGCACCCGAAGGACGCGAAATTCTCGATCTAAAGAGCCTAGCGCTTTGGCTGTGGACGACGACAGAGGCCAACTTTGTCGCTGGGGACCGCGCCGATAGTACGAAGTCCTAATCCCCGCTAGGCTCGAAGCTAACGTTTGGCTTTGCGATTGATGCAGGCTACACTCACCGGTTTCAGCGACAGCACGCCGCCAGCTTCCTCGCCAAACAACTCCGTCGCGATCAGCGCATCGGAGATGCCGGCGACCTGATCCTGGTTGATGATGAGCTCGGTCATTTCGCGCGCCGGAGAGACGATGCTCTGGGCTCCGTCGAAACGGGCGTGGCTCAGTTTGATGATGGTCGAGCCGCTGGCGCCCGCCGCCATCGCCGCGCGCACTAGGTCGGTGGCGTTGCCCTCGTTGCAGATGAGTGTCAGGTTGACCAGGTCGTAGATGTAGTTGTAGCGGCGGGTTGATTCCTCGCCGCCCAACGCCCGCTGGCGCCAGTCGGCGCCGCCCTTAAGGTCGTCGACGGCGGCGATCAACTGCTCGATGCTGGCCGAATGCCGCTGGCCGCGGATGACCATGCTGTTGATCACCCCGCGAGACAGGGGCGATTCGTAGATAAAGCCCGCGCCGAAACGATCTAGGCGGCCAGCGTCGAATATCGAACCGAGGATATCGGTCGCCTCGTGGGCCGAGACGACCGAATGCACGACCTCCTTTTCGGCCGGCAGCGCCACCCGGATCACGCCGAGTTTGTCGCGTAGGCCTGTGCCCTCACCGGTGGTGACCTGCGGCATCGCCATTCCCAGGCCGAGAACGGCTTTGACGATGCTGTCGCCGCTGCCCCGGGCCACCGTGCAGGTGATGCTGGCAAGATCGTTCTGGGTCTCGATGCCCTCCGTGCCCGGGACCGGCGTCAGCGGGTGGTCCTCCCATACCGAACCCGCGACGATCTCCACCTCTTCGCTGACCGCGCTACCGCGGCCGGGTATGTTCAAATCGCAGGCGGCGACCAGCGCCTGCAGCGTCGCTTCGGCGGCGTCCGCCGGGACGTAGCAGAGTATTCGGTCCGCCGGCTCCTCCTCCAACCCTATGCCCGCTCCGATGCCCAGGAATCCGGCTTTGCGCCTGAGGACCACGGCACGGCACGGCTGGAGGTGATATTCCTTCACCCCGAGCGCCTCTAGCGCCTCCAGCGCCCGGCTGGTAACCGGGTGGTAAACCGTGCAGGTAATTTGTGCAGCCTTGATCGTTTCCATATTTACCTCTTTGCTCATTCTTCGAGTTCGGCTTTACGCCGGCTCGTCACGTACATGCCGACGATCAACACCGACAGGATCGGACAGACCGAAGCCAACGATAGGATTCCAAAGCCTTCGATGCTGCCCACCTGACCGCTGATCCCCAGCCCCATCGCCAGCACCAACGGCACCGTCACCGGGCCGGTCGTCACCCCGGCACTGTCCCAGCCGATATTGACGAAGTCCTCATTTGAGATGGCGGTGAGCACCATCAGCGCCAGATAGGGCGGCACCAGCATCCATATCAGCGGCCAGCCGTAGATGATCTTGGCCACCCCGGAGGCGATGCCGACGCCGACGCCGATGGCGACCGCCTGCATCAACAGCGATTTGCGGAAGGTGCCGACCGTCAACTCCTCTACCGTGGTCCCCAGTGCGTTGAGCGCTGGTTCAGCTAGTGTCGCGCTATAACCCATCATAAAACCGAAGATTACGACGATCACAATCCCCAATCGGCTGCCAAATAGCGGCCCGCGAATGGGGGTGTGCGAATACTGCCTCGTGCGGGCGTCGTAGTTTTCGGCGCGGTAGGGCAACTGCTCGTAGCCTTCGGAAGTCTTGCGCGAGAAGATTTCTTCGATCTGCCCGTCGGCGGTGATGGCCTTTGTGACGATCTCCGGATCGAAGTTGCGGATCACCTCGTGCTCTTGGGTGACCTCCACGGCTTTGAACGAGGTCGGCAAGTTGGTGCCGATATCGCCGCCCAGACGCGACAGGCCCAGTTCGATGCCGATGCTGAACAGCGACATCCCGATCACTGCGAACCCGATGCCCAGAAAGACCTCGTCGGCCCGCTGGATCTTTTCGCGCAGTACCACGGCCAGCACCAAGACCAGGAAGATGCTCAGAGGCACGATAGCCTGCAAGGCCCCCAGGCCGTTGCGCTGCAGCAGTTCAGCCGCGTCCAGCTGCCCAGTGGGAATCGAGTACAGCGCTTCGGCTTCCTCCCAGACCCGATGTTCGGAGCCGTAGACCAGTAGCCGTTGCTCGGGGCTGCCACTGGTCAACAGCCAACGTTTAAAGGCCTCGACGCCGCCAAAGATCGTTGTTTGCGCATCCTCGTCGCCAGCGAGTTCGATCACATAGGCGTCGAGCAAAGCCGCTTCGCCGCCGAAGAAGGCGCGCCTGGCCTCGGGGCTGCCGTGTTTGAGCACATAGCCCTGCATGGCTTGTTCGTCGGAGAAAAGGTCGAGTGCTTTGTCGCGGTTCGCGGGGCTGCAGAATTCGACATCGCTGGCCGGCTGGGGCAGGCCGGGCAGGAAGTACAAACCCAAACCCATTACCGCGATGATCGGAAAAGCCGAGGCCAAGGTTACCACCCCGAAACCGCCGGCGGCACCCCCCTCGCCGCCCTGCGAGGCCACGCGCGAGATGCCGATACCCAGCGCCAGCACCAGCGGCACCGTCACCGGGCCGGTGGTCACCCCGCCGCAGTCCCACGCCAAGCCGGTCAGATGCACGAGGTTGGGGTCGAAATAAGCCCAAATCGACACCGAACCGGTTATCGTGTAGAGGATGTAGATGAAGGGTTTGAGCGACCAGTGGTAGAGGAAGCGCAGCATCCCAAACATCACTGCGATACCGACACCGACGCCGACCGACCACACTAAATAATGGGAGAATTTGTTGAGCAACAGGAACAATAGCGGCGCGTCCCAGGCTTTGACCGAGGACCCGGCCGACTTGAGTACCCCGATGGCCGGTTCGGCGAAGGTCGCGCCGAGGCCGAGGATAAAGGCGAAAAGCAGGATCACGGGAAGGACGGTCTTTTGCGGCAAGCGGATGCCGCATGTCTCGCCCAGCGGCATCAGACCGAGGAAGAGCCCCTCCATAAAGAAGGCCAACCCCAGCACCACGACCCCAATACCTAGTGCTACTACCAGCGCGTTGGCTATCGGTATGTTCAGCACGATCAGCTGGAACAATACCAGATAGGCGACGATCAGCGCTACGGTCTTGATCTGCTCAACGACCTTCGACTTGGCGTAAGTCGCGAGCATACTCATGACTTGACCGAAGGGTAGCTTGACTCTTATGGGTGTCTGATGCAATGCCATACGCTGCTCCTAAGCTGTAGTTGTTACTAATGCATATAGATAATGGTGAACGCTTCTATTGCGCAAGGACCGGCTCAACGCGCGGTCGGCGGGCGCCAGATTGCGAACCTACGAGCGGTGTCGCACGCCACAGCTCTCGGGCGCGAACGCCAGGGAAATTAGCTCGCCTATTTAGCGGGCAGTGAACGCGCAAACTCAGCGCCGCGCGCCACCCAAGAGCGCAAATCTTCGTCCATATCTATACCCTCTGGATTCACCATGACCATACCGCGCAGGGGCCGGCCCGTAAAATCCATCTCGCGCGCGTTGGGCAAAGCCAGCGCCTCTGCGTAGGCATCTGGCCCCACGCGCACCATGAGTTCGTCTGCGATAATGCCAAAGGCCATATTGCCGCGCAGCATAAAGACTACACCGCCGAACATCTTCTTTTCGAGCACATCCACCGTCGGGTCCACCGCTTCGCGCACGCGCACGAGCAACCCTTCATCATACGCCATATGCCGTTCTCCTATAAAAAAGGCCGAGTCAATACACTGAACATATGTTCAGATATCAAGCTCGGCCTAAGAAAGCGGCTATCCGCCTTTTAACTACCCTTCTTTTTGCATATGTACCACCGTCTGTGGGAACGGAATTTCGATGCCATTGGCGTCGAAAGACTCTTTGATCTTGCGCGTCATCTCAAAGCGGAAACCCCAATAATCGGCCCCATTGACCCAGGGACGCACGACCAAGTTCACACTCGAATCGGCCAATTCCGCCACGGCGATCTGCGGCGCCGGATCCTCCAACACGCGCTCGTCAGCCGCGATCAATCCCCCGAGCAATTCCACCGCCTTTTCGATAGACGAGCCGTAGCCAATGCCAACGACCATATCGACGCGGCGCGTATCGTAACCACCAAAGTTCTTTATCGTGCTACCATAGATCTGCCCGTTCGGCACCATGATCTTGACATTGTCCGGCGAAGCCAGCGTCGTCGTAAAGAGGTCGATATCCTTGACCGTGCCCGTAACACCAGCCACGTCGATAAAATCGTCGACCTTAAAGGGGCGAAAAACCAGGATCATCACCCCAGCGGCGAAATTGGACAACGAGCCCTGCAGCGCCAAACCGACGGCAAAACCAGCCGCGCCCAACACCGCAATGACGGACGCCGTCTGCACGCCAAAATTGGCCAGCGTCGCCACGCCGACACAGACGAGCAAAAAGAAATAAAACAGGCTGCTGATAAAGGAAACAACGGCCGCGTCGACCCTGGCCCTTTCCAGCATCCGCTGCACTAGACTGCGGCCAATACCCGCGGCGATCCGACCTAAGATGAGGATGGCAATCGCCCCGACAACTTGCAGGCCATACGTGGCCATCAGGCCCGCTAAATCGTCGGAAGCTTTACTTATTAACTCTTCCATTTATAAACTTTTCATATCTGTTAGCCATCTGCGTTTAGTTTCCGTCTTTTTTGGCAAAGTCCTGCGGATACAGCACAAAGCGCGCGTAATTTTCCATGTTGAAATACTTCTGCGCCGCCTGCTGCACCATGTCCGGCGTCAAACTATCGACGAGTTCGTCGTATTTCAGCACCAAGAGCGGGTCCGTCCCGTTGATATCAAACCCCTGTAACGTGCCGCGCCAAAAGCTGTTTTCTTTTAAATTCACTTCGCGCGAGCGTTTGCGCATCTCTACGACCTTGTCGATATAGACCTGCGTAGTGCCGACCGTCTTGAGACTGTCGATCTGCTCGAAGACGACCTTAGTCAACTCTTCGACGCGCTCGGGATCACTGCCAAAACTAATATTGACGCTGTATTTCTCGCGCGGAAAATGCTCGACACCCGCTCTCACACCAACACCGTAGGTGCCGCCCAAATCCTCGCGCAACACCTCGCGCAGTTTAATCTGGAAAACCGCCGCCATCGCGTCGATGGCAAAATTATTGGCCCAGCCGTCGAATTCAAAGGGCCCGCTAAAAACGACGCGCGACGAACTCTTGGGTTCGATGCCGGCATAGACGAATTTCTCGACCACGCCCTCGGGGCCTTCTATGCCCACATCGCGCCAGGTCTCCTCGCGCCCCGTAGACGGCAGCGTCGCCAAATAAGCGCATACCAGCGGCTCCATCTGTTCTAAGCTAAAATTGCCAACAAAGGTAAAGGTGAAGTCACCAGCATCGGCAAAACGGTCGCGATAAATCGCCATCGACTTTTCGAGGCTAAGCTCATCTAAGAGTTCCATCGACCACGGCCGCGCGCGGTGGTGATACGAGGCCAGCGTCACCTGTATCGTATCGCCATAGGCCGTTTCGGGGCGGGCGTTGCGGTTCTGAATAGATCCTTCGACTCTCTTTTTTAGCGCCTGAAAAGCCGTGCTATCGGCGCGCGGTGCCGTAAAATAGGCATAGACTAATTCGAACATCGTCTCGACATCCTGCGGCGAGGCCGATCCCGAAATGCCCTCCTGTAACGAACCAATACTCGGCGATACCCCAACGACCTTGCCGGCCAATTTCTTGCCCAACTCAATCTGGTTAAACTGCCCCACGCCGCCCTCGCGCACGACGGACGAAGTCGTTGCCGCCGCAATATAGTCCTCGTCACCCACCAGCGAATGACCGCCGGGGCTGTGCGACGAAAACAGTATTTCGTCGTTTTTAAAATCTGTCGGCTTGAGCTGCACGCGCACGCCGTTGCTCAGCGTCCACAAGGTCACTCCCAACTCGGGAATCGAGTCGCGTGCGACCACCGCGCCCGGCGGCGGTAGATTGTCCACCAGTGGCGCATCCGATACGTCTTCTGCATACGGCTCGATTTCCTTGCCCTCCACGCGCGCAAAGACCGCCAACAACTCCTCTTCCGTCGGCACGGCCACGCCTTCGCGTTCCGGCGCATCCACCGTGATCACGCGGTTGTGGCCACTATTCCATTCGCTGGCCAAGGCATTTACTTCTTCTAGCGTAATCGTCGGCATATACTCTTGGTATAGCGCATACTCTTTTTCGATGCCGGGGATCGACTCGTCTATTAACAAGTGGCGTACGTACTCACCGGCAAAACCGCGCGACTCCTGTTTGTCGCGCTCGCGGAAGGACTGCTCCATGCCGCGCAGCATTTCCTTTTTGGTGCGGCTCAACTCAGAGCGCGTAAAGCCGTGCTGACGCACGCGCTCGGCCTCGGTCAGCAGCGCCTCTAAGCCGGCGTCAAAACCATTGTTCTGCACGGCGGCACCTAGCGATACAAACTCCTTCGAGCGCAGCCAACGGCCCTGACTCGAACCGGCGCCCAGAAAGGGCGGCTGCGGCAATTTTGTCAACTCGCCGAGACGCTGGTTGAGCATGCGGTGATACAAGCCCTCAATGATCGAGCGACGATAGGCGCCCGCCGTGCTCTGGTCGCGCACGTCCTGCTTGGTGTAAATGCTAACGACGTTACTGGAAGCCTCTGGATCAGAGGCAATGGCAAAGAGCGTTTCCTCGTGGCCCGGCACCGGAAAGACCTCGCGTTTGCGTGGCTCTTCCTCTTTGGTTAAGCGCGAGAAGTAGACCTTCGTCAGCGATTCCATATAGGCCGGTTCAAAATCGCCGACCGCCACAAAACCCATCAGGTCTGGCCGGTACCACGTTTTGTAAAAGCGCAGCAGCGATGCATGCCTGAACGTATCAAGCACCGCCTTCTGCCCAATGGGCAGGCGCTCGGCATAACGAGAGTCTTTTAATAAAATGGGCAACTGCTCGTCGAACATGCGCCGGTTGGCTCCGCGCCCCAAGCGCCATTCCTCGACGACGACGCCGCGCTCCTTATCGATCTCCTCGGCTTCAAAGCTGACCTGATGCGCCCAGTCCTCTAAGATCTGAAACGCCGTCTCGATCACTTCGGTGCTATCCATCGGCACCTGCAGCATATAGACCGTCTCGTCAAAGCTGGTATAGGCATTGAGATCGGGACCAAAGCGCATGCCGATCCCCTCCAGATAATCCACGAGCTCCTGTTTCTCAAAGTTCTTGGTGCCGTTAAAAGCCATGTGTTCGGCAAAATGGGCCAAGCCCTGCTGGTCTGCGTCTTCCAACACCGAACCGACATTGACGACCAAACGCAGTTCGGCGCGGTTTTCCGGTTTGATATTTTTGCGAATCACATAGCGAAAGCCGTTGTCGAGCGTGCCCGTCGAGACCTGTGGGTCGGCCGGTAGCACTTGGGCCAATGGGTCGACGGCGTTGGACGCGGTCGTAGACTTCGGCGTGCTGGCGCACGAGGCGAGCAGGGCACCAGCGGCAAATAGGACGAAAATGCGTTTCATATAGACTCCTTAGACGGCGTAATTAACACCCAAACGGATAAGCGAAAATTCGTATTGTTGCAAGTATAGCAATTGTTTTTAGCCCTGTTCTCGTCATGTTTAAGTACGCGCGAACTCGTAGATACGGCAACCACGACTCCCAATTGGACCGCCCGCTATACTCTTCCGCTTCAGCCTCTACGGCTTTTAAAAAAACCAGCGCTACTTCGAGCTCTCATCCTTGCCCAAAAACACGTGCGGCGCTATCGTATCTTTTTGCCATTTATTTCCTACAGCGGAGACCCAATGCACCACGCCGATGCTCTCGATCTCGCCCGCGACCTCGCCACCCAATTGGCCACCCGTGCCGACGAAGCAGACCGCCAAGGTAAACTACCCGCCGAAGACGTCCAAGCCCTCAAGGAATCGGGCTATTTAGCTATGAATATCCCGCGCGAGTACGGCGGCCCCGACCTATCGCTGCGCACCTGCGTCGAAGCACAGCTCGAACTCGCCAAGGGCAGCTCTTCGACCGCCCTAGTCGCCGCTATGCAGGTACAAGTCATGGGCGGTGCGCGCCGCAACCGCCCATGGCCCGAAGCATTGTACGAGCGTTTGTGCCGCGCCGCTGTCGCCGGCGATATGCTGTGCAACTCGCTGGCCTCCGAGCCCGAGATCGGCAGCCCATCGCGTGGTCGGTTCTTTGCGACTACCGCCGTCAAGAGCGACGATAAGTACACCGTGAATGGCCGCAAGACCTGGAGCACCGGCGGCGCTCATCTCACGCATATGATCGTCGGCGTCAGTTTAAACGAAGAACCGACCAATATCCTCATAGAAGGAAATCGCACCGGAGTCGAGTGGGTCGAGACCTGGCGCGACGCGCTCTCGCTGCGCGCCGCCGACAATAACGACGTCTATTTCCGCGACGTCGAAGTGCCCTTAGAAAACCTGGCCGTCCGCAGCGACGCCGCTCCACAGCCCTTCCAACCCTGGGGCCCCATGCTCTTTGCCACCGTCTATTTAGGCACGGGGCTGGCCGCGCGCGATGCCGTCGTGCGCTATGCCTTGGAGCGCGTCCCCACAGCGCTGGGTAAAAGCATTTCGCACCTGCCCAAAATTCAACGCCAAATCGGCGAAGTCGACATGGCGCTGATGGCCGCGCGCGCCCTGATGTTAGAGGTCGCCGACGACGAGAACTCGCCGTTGGCCCGCGTCGCCGCCGCCAAACAGTACGCCGTCGAGACGGCCAATAGCGTCACCGATCAGTGCATACGCATTGCCGGGGCCGCTGGCATCAGCCGTTCTCTACCCCTAGAGCGCTATCTGCGCGATGCGCGCGCCGGCCATATGCACCCGCCCAATAGCGATGCGGCCTACGAAGCCATTGGCCAAGGGGCTATCAATTCGTTGACGGACTGAAATAACCCAGTGTAAATATATTAGTCTATGATGATTAATAGTGTATGATCATCTAGCGGAACTTGGTATACCCAATACCATATATACGTTAGCCTA
>Ga0055584_100006732_pt1 | contig 11255 bp, 7 predicted proteins | sample OSDHelmetaG_FD_58716 | JGI IMG/M metagenome (GOLD analysis project Ga0055584, IMG submission 58716) | Pelagic marine sediment microbial communities from the LTER site Helgoland, North Sea, for post-phytoplankton bloom and carbon turnover... | ecosystem: Environmental > Aquatic > Marine >...
CCAGCCAAGCGACGAGCCCACCGACCAGCCAAGCGACGAGCCCACCGACCAGCCAAGCGATGAGCCGAGCGACGAGCCCGGTGACAAGCCGAACGATTCTGGCAACGGTCAGGACGACCAGCCGGCAGATGAAGGAACTCCCAACATCCAAGCCATCAACTTCCCGCAACGGGAGCAGCAGATCGCTGCTCCGGCAGTCAGCAGTTCGGATTCGAGTTCACTGGCCCGCACCGGCTCGGACGCCACCTGGACCGCCCTCCTGACTGGAGTGCTGGCGCTAGGAACCGGGGTCGTCATCATCGTCGCCGCCCGTCGCCGCCCGACCACAGATCAGTAGCCAACAACCACGCCAGCCACCACGCACGAGCGACTCGACACTCGACACTCCCTGCTAGCCGCTGATGGCCGATCTGAGGCGGCGACTGTAAACGTCACCGCCAGCGGCCCGACTAGAGACCCAGTAGCCTTTCGGCCGCTGCTGGGGCCGACAACTCACCCGCTCGCACTTGCTGTTGTAGGTCTGGCAGGGCAGCCACAATCTCGGACCGCTGATGGAACCGTTGCAGCAACCGGTCGTCTACTTCCTCGGTCAACCACAGCACTCGTTGCTCCCCCCGCAACTGCTGCAATCGGCCGGATTCCACCAACTGGTTCCGGTGGTCAGTGAGCGCCAGCCAGACTTCCGGCACGCCAGTTCCGGTCAGCCCACTACAGGTGAGTACCGGAACTTTCCAGGCATCTTCCTCGTCGTGACTGAACAGCCGCAGCGCCCCAGCCAACTCCCGCGCCGCCGAGCGCGCTTCGGGCGCATGGTCACCATCCGCCTTATTCACGGCGATGACATCGACCAGTTCCAAAATGCCACGCTTGATTCCCTGTAACTGATCGCCAGTGCGAGCCAATGCCAGCAGTAAGAAGGAATCGACCATGCCAGCCACCGCAACCTCGGACTGGCCAACTCCTACGGTTTCCACCAGTACCGTGTCGAAACCGGCAGCCTCCACGACCAACATGGCGGCGCGGGTGGAGCGAGTGACACCACCGAGCGTGCCGGCGCTCGGCGAAGGCCGGATAAAGGCAGCATCACTGGCGGCGAGGCGTTCCATCCGGGTTTTATCACCCAGCACACTGCCACCGCTGCGAACGCTGCTGGGATCCACCGCTAGCACGGCCACTCGACGGCCTTCACCGACCAGATACGTCCCGAGTTCATCGATAAAGGTGGACTTGCCGACACCGGGCACGCCAGAGACACCTACCCGCATGGCGTCACCAGCAGTCCCGCTGACGGCATCTAGCAGCTCGGCCGCTGCCGGTGCATCGCTGACTCGAGTGGATTCCACCAGCGTGATCGCCCGAGCGATGCTCGCCCGATCTCCGGCCTTGATCCCGGCAAGTAGTTCCGGGACTGACTGCCGCTGGCTCATCCGTCGAAGTCTGCGAGTAGTTCCTGGGCGGCTTCCGCAATGACGGTTCCCGGTGGGAAGATGGCAGCTGCGCCTGCTTCCCGCAAGGCGGAGAAATCGTCTGGCGGAATGACGCCACCGACGACGATCCGAATGTCTGGTCGGCCAGCGGCATCGAGCGCACTACGTAGTTCCGGCACCAGGGTGAGATGTCCGGCAGCCAGCGAGGACACCCCAACGATGTGGACGTCTGCTTCCACAGCCTGGCGGGCGACCTCATCCGGAGTGGCGAACAGTGGACCCACGTCAACGTCGAAACCTAGGTCGGCAAAGGCGGTGGCGATGACCTTCTGTCCGCGGTCATGACCATCCTGACCGACTTTGGCCACCAAGATGCGAGGCCGTCGACCGTGCTCCTCGGCAAATCGATTAGTGGCCGACCGAGCCTCGTTAATGCTGGACACTTCCCCCGCCTCCTCGGAGTAGACACCCGAAATCGTACGAATCACCGCGCGATGTCGACCGAATACCTGCTCCATCGCTTCGGAGATCTCTCCGACAGTAGCCCGCGCACGCGCTGCATCTACCGCAAGAGCCAACAGGTTTTGGTCCAGACCTTCCCCACGAGTACCGTCAGCGATCCCCTGGGCCGAAGCCGTGATGGCGTTCAGCGCCGCGGTTACCGCGGTGTCATCCCGCTCGGAGCGCAGCCGCTGCAACTTGGCTACTTGTGCCGCTCGAACCGCCGAGTTATCCACCTTGAGCACATCGATGGGTTCGTCTGTTTCCGGTTGGTAGCGATTCACACCGACTAGGGTCTGCGAACCCGAATCGATCCGCGCCTGGGTGCGGGCCGCTGCTTCCTCGATCCGCATCTTGGGCAGACCTTCATCTATCGCGCGAGCCATGCCACCGGCCTGCTCGACTTCCTCAATGTGCTGCCAGGCTCGACGTGCCAGATCGTGGGTCAGTCGTTCCACGTAATAAGAGCCACCCCAAGGATCGATCACCTTGGTGGTGCCGGACTCCTGCTGCAACAGCAACTGAGTGTTCCGCGCAATCCGCGCCGAGAAGTCGGTGGGCAGCGCCAGCGCCTCATCCAGGGCATTCGTATGCAGCGACTGAGTATGCCCCTGGGTCGCAGCCATCGCCTCGATCGTGGTGCGCATGACGTTGTTGAAAACGTCTTGAGCGGTCAGCGACCAGCCAGAGGTCTGGCAGTGGGTCCGCAGGGACAGCGATTTATCTTTCGTCGGATCAAACTGCTTCACCAACCGAGCCCAGAGCAGCCTGGCGGCTCGCAGTTTGGCGACCTCCATAAAGAAGTCCATGCCCACGGCCCAGAAGAAGGAAAGTCGGGGTGCGAAGCTGTCGATATCCAATCCCGCCGCCAGCCCAGCGCGGATGTACTCCACACCATCAGCCAAGGTGTAGCCCAGCTCCAGGTCGGCGGTGGCTCCGGCCTCCTGCATGTGATAGCCGGAGATCGAGATCGAGTTGAATCGCGGCATCCGCGCCGAGGTGTAGGCGAAGATGTCGGAGATGATCTTCATGCTCGGCGACGGCGGGTAGATGTAGGTGTTGCGAACCATGAACTCTTTGAGAATGTCGTTCTGAATGGTCCCGGTGAGCTTCTCCGGCGCTACCCCTTGTTCTTCACCGGCCACGATGTAGAGCGCCATGACCGGCAAAACCGCACCATTCATAGTCATGGAGACGCTCATCCGGTCCAGCGGAATCCCGTCAAACAGCATCTGCATGTCCAGAATGGAGTCGATGGCCACTCCGGCCATGCCGACATCGCCCAGTACTCGCGGGTGGTCACTGTCGTAGCCGCGATGAGTAGCGAGGTCAAAAGCGACTGATAGTCCCTTCTGACCAGCCGCGAGATTGCGACGATAGAACGCGTTGGATTCCTCTGCGGTGGAGAAGCCGGCGTACTGCCGAATCGTCCAAGGCTGAGCGGTGTACATGGTCGGGTAGGGCCCACGGAGAAACGGCGCGATCCCCGGGTAGGTGCCGAGGAAATCCAAACCGGTTAGGTCAGCAGCGCCGTACACCTGCTTGACGTCGATACCTTCCGGCGTCGTACGCGCTACTGCTTCCGCCGCAGCCGGGTGACCCGAGCTACCCGCGGACCACAAGTCTGTGTCTGCTACTGAGGGAAACTTGGACATCAGGACACTCCCAGATCGGTCAACGTGGTCTCGAGCACGGCGATGGCGTCACAACCGACGTGCAGATAACCATCCACTCCCGCCGAACGGTCGCTTTCCTCGCGATCACCGGGTTTACCAGCAAGCCAAATCCGCTGCGCGCCAGCCGCTCGAGCCGCCGTCACCGCCTCAGCTACCGCGTCGGCATAGTCAGCGTCGGCGCCGACCAGACACACCACCGGGGTCACTGACTCCGGTAACCCGTCCGACAAGGCAGTAGTTTCCGAACCAAGCCCCCCGGCTGCGAACAGGTTGCCTGCAAACGCCTCGCGAGCGCCGTATCGCGCCAGCGAGCCAATGGCGAGCAAGGTCACTGTTGGATCGCCAGCGGCATCGGCCCGAGCACGTAGCTGCTCGAATTGTTCCGCCGACCGGTGTTGTGGCAAGCCGCCACCGGGCCGCAGCCAGGATTGCAATGGTTGTTCGACTCGCTCACGATCCGGAAACTCAGACACACCAGTTACTGGCTCAGTTCGCTGAGCAATCCGGTGACTGCGCACCTGCCAGGTCTCGTGCAATAGTTCCGCGATGGTGCCTGCGGCCAGCGCCGCAGCGATACCGCCGTTGGCCTCCAACTGCTGGAGCAACTGCCAGGCAGCATCCGCACTGTTGCGGGTCAGCTCTTCTACGTAGTACGAACCACCTGCGGCATCTGCGACCGCATCGACATGGGACTCCTCCAGCAGCAAGTGCTGGGTATTGCGAGCCATCCGCTGGGCAAAGTCATCCACCTCGCCCCGCGCCAGCGTGTGCGGTTGCACCGCAACTGATTCCGCGCCACCGACACCACCGGCAAAGGCCGCGACGCAGTTGCGGATCAGATTGACCCAGGGGTCACGAGCGGTCAGCATCAGCACCGAGGTGCTGGCGTGCTGTCGCTGACCAATGTCGGTCACATCTGCCAGTTCGAGAATTCGTGCCCACAACACGCGGGCCGCTCGCAACTTAGCGATGGCCGGGAACTGCTCATCTGTCACGACCCAACGAAATTCAATCGAAGCCGCCGCCTCCGCTGGCGACCAGCCGGCCTGCTCCAACTCCCGCAGTAGCGCTAGACCAGCCGCTGTCGTCAAGGCCAGTTCTTGGGCAACGGTTGCACCCGCTTCGTGGTAAACCGCACTGTCGATGGTGAACGCCCGCACCCCGCGAAGGCGAGCAGCATCAGCCAGCGCCACCGGCTGCGCCCAATGCACTTCGGTCCCAGTCGCGGCGGCCCAGCCAACCGGATCCAGGCCCAGTGAGGTGGTAGCTGGCGCACCTGATTCCGGTAGCGCCGCCAGCAACTGTTCAGCAGCCGCAGCAGCGTCGGCAAAAGCCTCCAGCACCACCGGGGTGCTGGTCAGGTCCAGTCCGGCAAGCAACTGCGGCAAGGCATCGACAGCCAGCACGGTCAACCAGAGACTTTCTGCTCCGTCTGCAATGGCCTGTTGCGCTGCCGGTAGACCCTGTTCGGGACCGCCACCGACCCAGTGCCGCTGCCGGATCGACCAAGTGGCCGCATCCGGTGACCGAGTCCCACGCATCCGATCGCCGGTGCCCGGGGCGCTTGGTTCACCAGCATCGACACCGTCAGTCGCGGTGTAGAGCGGTAGCACAGCAAAACCATCATCGGTCTGAGTCGCCAGCAACTGTTCCACCTGCTCAGGAGCAACATTGCCGCGTGTACGTGCCAGTGCTGCAGCGGCCAGCGCACGCCACTGCTCACGGTCGGCGGTCGGGAAATGCCGCGCAAGCGGGAGGGTATCGGTCATGTAATCAGGATAGAGAGGTACCACCAACTCGCTGCGGTCGGTCATGAACGAGCGTGGCTACGTCAGCAAGTCTCGGCTTCCGCAGGCCCTTCGGCAGATGGTTCGCGCTAAGGGGTCTTCACTGAACTGCGATGAGGAGAAAAGTAATCACCGCGAATGCCGTTGCATCAGGGGCGGTTCCTACGTGCGGCGCTCACTAGAACCATCGACCCTGCCAGGGATACGTCGGCCGGCGGTGGGAGGAAGCCACGTATCTTCACAACATTCGCGGTGATTACCCATATTCTGAAGTAGCCACGTCTAGAAGTCAACCAAATACACAACGTTTGCTTTTCAGCCTGGTCTCTGCGTCCCTTTTGTGTGGAATCTCGCCCAGCACCAAGCCTTGCTGATTCGGATCGGCGAGGGGTCCAACTTTCCCTTCCCGAGCGCACCACTACCATGAAGACGTGTGAGATGTGTCCTTCGGACACGCCCCATACGCAAAGGTGGCACTCCGGAAAAGCGCCGGCACACCGCCGCTGAGAGTCAATCCGGAAATGCCGGTCGACACCGCGCCTCAACGGGCGATGTCGCCGCGAGAAAGGATCAGCGTCATGAACGGCACCCTGTATAAGGGGGGTGTGTCGATGTGGTCATGGGTGGCACATCGAATCACCGGGGTAGCGGTCCTGTTTTTCCTCTATGTCCACGTCTTAGATACCGCGCTTGTCCGGGTGTCACCTGACGCCTACGACGCAATCATTGCCTCCTACAAAACCCCGTTGGTCAACCTGATGGAGGTCGGTTTGGTGGGAGCGGTGCTCTTCCACGCGCTGAACGGCCTACGAGTGATGGCGGTCGATTTCTGGAAGCGCGGGCCCCGACTACAACGGCAAATGCTCTGGGCCACCATGGCGGTTTGGCTGGTCATTATGGTGCCCGGAACCTACTTCATGATGAAACACACTGTTGAATCCCTATTCGGAGTTGCGTCATGACTGCCATCCCTGATCTCGCCCCACCGAATACAACCGCACCTCGGCGGAAGTCGGGCATGAACTTTGAGAAGAACTCATGGATCTTCATGCGCGCCTCTGGCCTCATCCTGGTTGTGCTGGTCCTCGGCCATCTCTTCATCATGAACATCCTGGACGGTGGCGTACAGCGAATTAACTTCGCATTCGTAGCCGGCCGCTGGAGCAGCCCGTTCTGGCAGTTCTGGGATCTGACCATGTTGTGGCTAGCTATGTTGCACGGCACGAACGGCCTACGCGTCATCATTGGCGACTACGCCAAGAGCGGTAAAACCCGATTTTGGCTCCGCGGCGTGCTGTATACCGCTTCGGCCGCCACAATCATCTTAGGCACTTTGGTGATCTTCACCTTCGATCCGAACCTCAGCTGAGCAGGAGGCAACTCATGGCGGTCCACCGGTACGACGTCGTCATCGTCGGCGCAGGCGGCGCCGGAATGCGCGCAGCCCTCGAATCGGGCAAACGAGCGCGCACTGCGGTGCTCACCAAGCTCTACCCGACCCGTTCTCACACCGGAGCAGCCCAAGGTGGGATGTGCGCGGCACTGGCGAACGTCGAAGATGACAACTGGGAGTGGCACACCTTCGACACCATCAAAGGTGGCGACTATCTAGTTGATCAAGATGCCGCCGAAGTCATGTGCAAAGAGGCCATCGACGCCGTCTTAGACCTTGAGAAGATGGGACTTCCCTTCAACCGCACGCCAGAGGGGCGCATTGACCAGCGCCGCTTCGGTGGCCATACCCGCAACCACGGTGAGGCTGCGGTGCGTCGATCGTGCTACGCGGCAGACCGCACCGGTCACATGATTCTGCAGACGCTCTATCAGAACTGCATCAAGGAGGGCATCGAGTTCTACGACGAGTGGTACGTCCTCGATCTCCTCGTTGAGGACGGTCGGACCGTGGGCGTGGTGGCCTACGATCTCGCCACTGGGGAACTGCATACCTTCCACGCCAAGAGCGTGGTCTTTGCTACCGGCGGCTTCGGCAAGGTCTTCAAGACCACGTCCAACGCTCACACTCTCACCGGTGACGGCATGGCCATCGTCTACCGCCGCGGCATCCCACTAGAAGACATGGAGTTCTACCAGTTCCATCCGACCGGCTTGGCGGGGCTCGGCGTCTTGCTCACCGAGGGTGCCCGCGGGGAGGGCGGCATCTTGCGCAACGCGTCCGGTGAACGCTTCATGGAACGCTACGCACCTACCATCAAAGACCTCGCTCCCCGTGACATGGTGGCCCGCGCCATGGTTCAGGAAGTCCGAGAGGGCCGCGGCGCCGGTCCCGACAAGGACTACGTCTACCTCGACCTCACGCATCTGCCAGCAGAGCAGGTCGAGTCGAAGTTGCCGGACATCACCGAGTTTTCCCGCACCTACCTCGGGGTAGATCCCATTACTGAACTGGTGCCGGTGTTCCCGACCGCCCACTACGCCATGGGTGGTGTTCCTACCGACGTGGAGACTCGAGTGCTGGCCAACAACACCGACGTCGTGCCGGGCTTGTATGCCGCGGGCGAGGTTGCCTGCGTATCAGTCCACGGCGCCAACCGATTGGGCACCAACTCCCTGCTAGACATCAACGTGTTTGGCCGCCGCGCGGGTATTGCCGCGTCGGAGTACGCCAACTCGGTTGATCACTCACCACTTCCTGAAGACGCACAGGCATCAACCCGGGCGCTGCTCGATGGACTGCTGTCGGGCGATGGCACCGAGCAGGTGGCTGCGATTCGTCGCGAGTTGCAAGAGACCATGGATATGAATGCTCAGGTGTACCGCACTGAGGCCACATTGAAACAGGCGTTGACCGACGTCGAGGTACTGAAGGAGCGTTACCAGCACGTGGGTGTGCAAGATCAGGGCCGTCGCTACAACACCGATTTGTTGGAGACTGTGGAACTGGGCTTCCTACTCGATCTCGCCGAGGTGCTGGTGGTCGGCGCGCTGGCCCGTAAGGAATCCCGCGGTGGTCACGCCCGTGAGGATTACCAAGCCCGCGATGACGTGAACTTCATGCGCCACACCATGGCGTACGCCGAGACCGACGCCGATGGCCGTCCATTTATTCGGCTGGACTACAAACCGGTCACTGTTACCCGCTACGAACCGATGGAGCGCAAGTACTGATGGCAACCGCAACCGCCACCCCGACCGCTGTACCGGAGACCGTCGCGCCACAGGCGTTCGATGTCACGTTGCGCATCCGCCGGTTCGATCCCGATACCAGCGACACCTACTTCTGGCAGGAGTTCACGGTCTCGGTCTACCCGACGGATCGCATCCTTGATTGCTTGCACAAGATCAAGTGGGAGCAGGACGGCACGTTGACCTTCCGGCGCTCCTGTGGCCACGGCATTTGCGGCTCCGATGCAATGCGGATCAACGGTAAGAATCGGCTGGCCTGTAAGACCCTGGTCAAAGACCTGAAGACCAAAAAAGCCATCACGATAGAGCCGATTAAGGGCCTCGAAGTCGAGAAGGATCTGATCGTCGACATGGAGCCGTTCATGGCGGCCTACAGGAAGGTCAAGCCCTTCCTGATTCCCAGTGACCCGGACCCAACTCGGGAGCGCGTCCAGTCAGCCGAGGAACGCGCCGCTTTCGACGACACCACCAAGTGCATCCTATGTGCGGCCTGTACGACATCCTGTCCGGTGTTTTGGACCGATGAGCAATACTTCGGCCCGGCTGCGATCGTCAACGCTCACCGTTTCATCTTCGACAGCCGAGACGGTGCTGCCGACCAACGCCTGCAGATTCTGAACCAGTCCGAAGGGGCGTGGCGCTGCCGCACCACATTCAACTGCACCGATGCCTGTCCTCGCGGCATCGAGGTGACCACCGCGATTCAGCAGGTCAAGCGGGCCATGATGTACGGCACCGAGGACGCAGACTAGCTGCTACTCGGTCCCAGGCTCAATGCCTCGATCGATGAGATCTTGGATCTGCTGTTCGGTGAGTTGATCCGCTGAATTCTTCGTCCACTTCGCCGCTTCCTTGGCGACCTTGGCTTCAGCAGCGGCGACCTTGTCCTGCTGCTTGTGCGAAGCATCTTCCCAGTCCCGCTTTAACTCCCACGCCAACTCTCGCTCACGCAACGCATCGTTGATGCGCGTCATTTGCTCAGCAGTCGCCGGTAGCCCCCACACCTGTTGGATCGCCGCCGGAATCTCCAGTCGATAGTCGTGGCCGCCCTCCTGGAAGGTGCCCGGTGTTGGGGTCAGCGCGTTCAACAGATCGGTGAACGTGGCAACGAAGGTCACCACCGGTAGCCAACTAGTCCCGGTCGGCGCTCCCGGTGGCCGAGACTCGGTCGGCCCCAACCAGTCCGGCCGCCGCCACAGCAGCGGTGCCTCGAACTTGGGGACCGGGTCGTCGCCGTTTTGCAGCAATAGATACTTCACCTTCGCCCGCTCATCATCGGCCAACTCGTGCCAGTCCGACACTGCGCGCGGTGCGTAGATTGCGCCGGGTTCGACTCCGGGTGGCTGACTTTGCGGTCGGCCACCCCACACGCGTTGTCGCCATTTAGTGAACGCGGGTGTTCCCACCCAGACACCGGCCTCGATACCAGCACCGCGCAAAGATACGTCGCTGGCGCCGGAAAACATTTCCTCGCTCACCTTGCAGCCGAGGCTCTCACCGAAAATGAAGAACTTCGGCCGTCGTTCCGCCGGCAGCGCCAGCAAGCGCTCGGTCACCCCAGCTACCACCATCTGGGTCTGTCGGGTACCTAAATCAGTCCGAGTCAACGACAGCGCCGACGGCAACACCGAATAGGCGATCGCCATGCTGGCGCAGTCCCCTCGCGCCAGGTACTCAAACGTTTCACTGGCCACGTAGTTGACGTAGCCAGACCCGGTGGGCGAGAACAGCGCCACGTACTTACGCTCAAAGGCCCTAGTCCGGTCGAGTTCATCGAGCAAGAGTTGCGCACGTTCCTCCGGGCTGTCCGCGACCGGCAGTGAAGCGTAGACCCGGATTGGTTGCTTCGCGGGTTCAGACATAACGGCCGAAATCCCGTCAGCCAACAGCACCTCACTGAGCCACCGGGCGCCTTCTCGACTCTGCTTCTCCCAGGCGATGCCAGATGCTGGGCTGCCAGTCACCTCTGACAGGGTGGGTGGGTCGACGTCGGTGGTGTCCAACTCGGTGCCCACGCCAGTTAGCTTGGTCGTTACCCCGCTGACTGCTAGCCAGCTCAGACCGAAACTGGTGGCGGTAGCGCCGATGCGGCCAATCGTGCGGTGGTCATCCGGCGAACCACCGAGGACTCGCGCCGCGCTCTTGGCGACAGCACTGGCAAGTGCGGATTCACCGTGGGCGGCGCCGAACAGCAGTACGGCGGTGGTGGCACCTAGGGCCCCGGTCTTGACGACACTCAACTCTCGGGTGGTGTCTTCGAAGTACTCGCCATCGGGCAATTGCGATCCGAAGGTGGCTCGACCGGGTCTGGTGCGGGACCAGGCGGCAATACCGGTTGCGGCCATCGCGCCAAAAGCTAGCACCCTGCCGCCCCGGCGACCGCGTACCCACTCCAGCACATCAGCGACAACTCCTGCGCTGGCTGCTGCCGCCACCCCGGAGGCCGCTAGCCGCGCGACGGCAGACTTGGCGGATTCGCTCCCCCGCTCGTCGAGAGCGCGCTGCGCGGCGAGACCAGCTGCCGCCGCCGTCGCATTCACCAGCGGAGCTGCCAATCGGCTGGGAATCGGCACTCGATCAGCCACCGACCGCAGCAGCGATCCGACGGATACTCCCCAGCCGTAACTACTAGCGGCGGCGACGCCAGTGATGATCGCCTGATCTGGGGTGCCGCGGGTCAGCAGATTGGGCTCGGTTGAGCGACCGGCAGCGTAGGCGGC
>Ga0055584_100006733_pt1 | contig 11254 bp, 10 predicted proteins | sample OSDHelmetaG_FD_58716 | JGI IMG/M metagenome (GOLD analysis project Ga0055584, IMG submission 58716) | Pelagic marine sediment microbial communities from the LTER site Helgoland, North Sea, for post-phytoplankton bloom and carbon turnover... | ecosystem: Environmental > Aquatic > Marine >...
CCGGTCTGCGACTGGCCGGCGTTGTTGACGAGGATATCCACCTTGCCGAACTGTGCGACTGCGCCGTCAAACAGCGCCTTGCACTGGGCTGGGTCAGTAACGTCGGTTGGGATGGCTTTGGCTGCGCCTTGTACCTTGGCGTTAATTGATGCCTCTGCCTCGGCCAGCGTCGCGGCATCGCGCGCGGCGATGACCACGGTTCCGCCGGACTCAGCAAATTTCATCGCCATGGCGAGGCCGAGGCCCTTGCTGCCGCCGGTGATAATGGCCGTACGGCCGTCTAGTCTGACATCCATATTCTGGAGTTCTCCCTGGGTGTGAAAGCCGCAATTAGAGGCCTCTGTGCGCCGGTGATCAAGCCACCCTTCCAAATTTTTGGCCGATGCAATCGGCGACGAGATAGTGCGCAAAGCCTGTACGTAGGGGGGCAGTGCCGGCTAACATCCGTCACTGCAATAATCCTACCCCAGAAAGAACAACGCGATGACCCACACGGCCTTTATCGGTGTCGGCAATATGGGCGGGCCCATGTCCCGCAATCTCGCCCAAAGCGGGCAGGAGGTGAAGGTGTTCGACCTTTCGCCGACGGCGATGCAGGCAGCAGCAGAGGGCGGTGCTGTGCCGAGCCAATCAGCAACACAAGCTGTGGAGGGGGCCGCGACGGTCATCACCATGCTGCCAGAAGGCAAGCACGTGAAGGCGGCCTATCTGGACGAGGGCGGCATTCTGGATACGGCTGAGCCGGGCACGTTGTTCATCGATTGCTCCACCATCGATGTTGCGTCTGCCCGAGAAGTAGCAACAGCAGCCAAAGCCCGCGGCTTCCGCATGATTGATGCGCCAGTCTCTGGCGGTACTGTGGGTGCAGATGCGGCGACGCTGACCTTCATGATAGGCGGTGATGCAGCGGACGTTGAGGCAGCCCGCGCGCAGTTGGAGAAGATGGGCAAGACCATCGTTCACTGTGGCGGCTCCGGCAATGGTCAGGCGGCCAAAATCTGCAACAATATGATAGGCGGCATCACCATGATCGCTGTGTCAGAGGCGTTCTGCCTGGGCGAGCGGCTGGGTATCACGGCGGAGGATCTGCAGAAGGTCGTCGCCGCGTCGTCCGGCTCCTGTTTCGCCGTGACGAACTATCTGCCGGTGGCAGGCCCGACGCCGTTATCGCCCGCGAACTTTGACTTCAAGCCCGGCTTCATGACCAAGCTGATGCTGAAGGATATGCGCCTCTCGCAGATGGCAGCGGTCGAAACGGGCCAGCCATCGCCGTTGGGCGCGCAGGCAGCGATGCTCTATGCGATGGCTGAGCAAGAGGGATTGGCTGATCTGGACTACTCCTCCATCATCCACCTGTTCAACAAAGGACGAGTGAAATGAGCCTGCGCCTCCGCCAAATTTGCCTGGTCGCCGATGACCTGGCCGCGACCGAAAAAGCCTTTGCCGACGTGCTGGACCTGGCCGTCTGCTTTCGTGACCCGGCGGTTGGCCGCTGGGGGCTGGAGAATTTCCTTAGTCCGGTTGGCTTTTCCTTCCTGGAAGTGGTCGCGCCCGTGGCCGACAAACAGCCCGAGGAAACCGCCGCTGGCCGCTATCTGGAGCGGCGCAAGGGCGATGGCGGCTATATGGTGATCCTCCAAGCCTCCGACGACCTGCACCCGCGCCTCTATGAGCGTCTGCCGGAGCTGGGCGTGCGTATCGCGACTGAGATGGACTATGGCGAGTTCCGCGGCGTGCAACTGCATCCGCGCGATGTGGGTGGCGCGATCCTCTCGGTCGATCGCAACGACTTGCACCCGGGAGAGCCGGATCGTCCGGACCAGCCTTGGCATCCGGCTGGCAAGGAATGGCCAAACATGGAGCCTTCCAAGCTGATCACCGGCTTCCGCGCGGCGGAGATGCAGAGCTACGACCCAGAAGGCCTCGCCCGCCGCTGGGCAGAGGTGCTGGACCGCACTCTGGCTGTGGATGCCCAGGCCAACCCTTGCTTTGAGTTGTACGACGCGACGCTGCGGTTTGTGAAAGCCACCGACGGCCGGGGAGAGGGGCTAGGCGGGTTGGATTTGGCCTGTTCCGATCCGGTGGAGGTCAAGCGGCGGGCTCTGGCTGCCGGGTGCGCCGTGGAGGATGACACGGTGATGCTGTGTGGAATGCGGTTGAAGCTTGTCTAGGAGATTGGCGGAGTGGAGTGGGAGTCGAACCCACCAGACAACGTTGGCGCCGTCTCGACTGGTTTTGAAGACCAGGCCGGCCACCGGACCGGATTCCTCTCCATGGCGGAGTGTGCCTGAGGCGCACTCCCGATGCAATCTCCCTCCTGATTCAACCCGTGGGTTGCTTAAGCCGGCGTTAGCAGATGCAGGCTGAACCAGGGTTTGGCGTCACACCAGGTTTGAGCGGTCCGCCACCCAGCCCGAGCAGCCAGAGCGGCAAAGCCCTCTAGCGTGTACTTGTGCGAGGATTCCGTGTGAATGGTCTCGTCTGCGGCAAAGCTCACCGCGCTACCGCCTATATGCACGATCTGGGCTGCCTGGCTGACCAAATGCATCTCAATCCGGCCCAATACCTCATTGTAGAATGCGTGGTGCTCAAACGCGCCAGCGTCAAAATCCGTGCCGATCAACTGGTTCAGATGCGGCAGCATGTTGAGATTAAACGCAGCCGTCACGCCCTCTGGGTCATTGTAGGCGAGGTTCAGAACAGCCGGATCTTTCTGCAGGTCCGCGCCAATCAGCAGATCGCCGCCATCAAGGATGTCACGGGCCGTCACCAAAAAGGCCTCAGCCTCCTCCGGTGGGAAGTTGCCAATCGTGGAACCAGGGAAGAACCCGGTTAGACGAGCGCCGTCCAGGGCTGAATGCCCCGGCAGGTGCATCGGTTTGGTGTAGTCACCGGCAACCGGGATAACGGTCAGGCTGGGATAGTCCGCATCGATCCCAGCCGCTGCTGCCTCCATATGCTCGGCGGAGATGTCGATAGGGACATAGGCGCGGGGGCGGTCGAGCACGTCCAACAGCAGATGGATTTTCTCTGAATTGCCGCTGCCGAACTCGACAATAATGGCATCTGGACCAATAACTTTGCCAATTTCTGGGCCTGAATTGCGCAGGATGCCCATCTCGGTGCGGGTCGGGTAATAGGCGTCTAGCCGCGTGATCTGCTCGAACAGGTCAGAGCCCCGGGCGTCGTAGAAGTACTTGGGTGATATAGTCTTCTGCGGCTGACGAAGGCCTTCCAGCACCTCCGCCAGAGCGTGCTGATCGATACTGGTCTCGCTCTGGCTCATACCAATGGACCCTCAACATCCTGGGCTAGGCGCACGCCGGAGCAATGCCAGCGCGTGCCGGGTGGGAAGAAATTGCGGTAGCTCGGGCGTATCTGTGCCGAGGGCGTCCAGGCGCAGCCACCGCGTGAAACCATCTGATTGATCATGAATTTTCCGTTGTACTCGCCCAGCGCGCCCGGTGGCGTGCGGAAGCCCGGGTAGGCGCTATAGGGGCTCTGGGTCCATTCCCAAACACTGCCCCATGCCTGGTGCAAGCCTTGAGCATCGGGGCCAGTGGCCAAGGCGGGCAGGGGTTCTGTCACACCGTCCTCCAGGAATTGGCCAGCGACAGGTGCGCCGTTGATCACGACCTCCCACTCTGCCTCAGACGGCAGGCGAAAGCCGGTCCAGCGGGCATAGGCGTCGGCCTCGAAATAGCTAATGTGATTGACCGGCGCGCGGGGATCGACGGGCTGCCAGCCATGCAGGGTAAAGCGCTGCCAACCGCCATCCTCATCCTGTTGCCAGTAGAGTGGTGCGTCCCAACCTTCAGCCTGAACCGTGGCCCAGCCCTCTGATAGCCAAAGTTCGGGGCGCTGATAGCCGCCGTCTGCGATAAACTCCAGCCACGCGCCGCAGGTCTCGGGCCTGGATGCGAGGCGGAACGGACGGAGATAGACTTGGTGATGCGGTGCCTCGTTATCGAAGGCAAAGCCGTTGCCGCGATGGCCGATCTCTACCAAGCCGCCATCATTGTAAACCCAGGATTCCGGCGCCGTTGCGCCGTGTGCCAGGGGAGGCGCAGGGCTGTAGGCTGGGCCTGTAGGATTGCAGGAGAGGACGTGTTTGACGTCCATAACCAGCAATTCCTGGTGCTGCATTTCGTGATGTAAGCCCAGCGTTACCCGTGCCTCAACGTCCGGCCATTGGCTGGCCGACGCGGTATTCATCAGGCGGGCCATACGCCGGTCAACCTCAGCCCGGTAATCAGCGATCTCCGCGATGCCGGGGCGGGTGATCAGACCACGATGTGGGCGAGAGTGGCGAGGCCCGGCTTGCTCGTAATAGGAGTTGAACAGGAACGCATAGTCCGGGTGCACAGCCTCATAGCCGGCGGTAAATTCACCCAGCAGGAAGGTCTCGAAAAACCAGGTGGTATGCGCCCGATGCCATTTGGTCGGGCTGGTGTCCGGCATGGACTGGACCGTTTGGTCCTCCGCCGACAAGGGGCGGGCGAGAGCCTCTGTCCGGTCGCGGGTCGTCTGGTATTGGGCCAGCAAGGCGGCGCGGTCGTCGGTCATAGGCCCTCCTTTCCAGGGGGCGGCGGGGGAGGCCTAACACCTAGGTCAGGCAATCGCGTACGCCAAGGGGCGGTTCGGCGCATTGGGGCAAAATTGTACCCGCTTTTGTCATGCGGGATAGGGTAGAGTGCGGCTATCGATACAGGAGCCGCCTACCGTTATGAACCCCATCGCCGCGCTGAGCGGGCTTTTCAACGCTGCTTTGGGTGCGGCGAAGGGTATGGCGTTGATGCTGTTCTCGACGCAGGCATTCATGTGCATGCAGAGTTTGATTCGGCATGCGGGCGGCGGCAGAGGCGGGGGAGGCTGCGCCGAAAGGCTAACGCTCGGCTGCATGGCGGCTGCGCGCAAAATGCGATCCTTGTGCAGTGCAATACCTGATAGAGAGTAAGCTCACCCCCAGGAGAAGCATATTTCATGGCTGCCTATACGGCGCTGCAAGGCCTCTATACCCGCGCGTCCGGCACCAGCCAGGGCATGGCGCTGATGCTGTTTTCGGCCATTTGCTTTGTCGGCATGCAGTCGATGATCCGCCATGTGGGCGAGACGTTGCCGCCGTTTGAGGTCGCGTTCTTCCGCAATCTGTTCGGGCTGGTGGCGTTGACGCCGGTGTTTCTGCAGCAGGGCCTGACGCCGTTCCGCACCAAGAAGCTGCACCTGCACCTGACCCGCGGCACGATCCAGGTGGTGGGCATGCTGGCCTTCTTCACCGGCGTGACCATGATCCCGCTGGCGCAGGTGACGGCGTTGAGTTTCTCCGCGCCGTTGTTTGCGACGCTGTTGGCGATTGTGCTGCTGGGGGAGCGGGTGAGAATCCGGCGGATTACCGCGCTGGCGCTGGGTTTTGTCGGCATGCTGATCGTGGTGCGGCCGGGCGCAGAGGAGATCAACCTCGGCACGATTTTGATTGTCTGTTCGTCGTTCAGTTGGGGCATTGCGATTGCCATCATCAAGTCGATGAGCAAGACCGAGAGCAGTGCGACGCTGACGGTCTATATGGGCGTGGTGCTGACGCCGATCAGTGGCGCGTTCGCGTACTTCGTCTGGCAGACGCCGACGTGGGAGCAGTTGGGTTGGCTGTTCCTGGTCGGCTGTCTGGGCACGATTGGCCATCTGGCCTTTGCCCAGAGCTTCCGCAAGGCGGACTCAACGGCGGTGCTGCCGCTGGACTTCACCCGCCTGATCTGGGCGAGCATTGTCGGCTATCTGGTCTGGAACGAGATCCCGGACATGTGGGCCTGGATCGGCGGTACCCTGATCTTCGGCAGCGCCACCTACATCGCCTACCGCGAGGCTATGCTGGCGCGCCAGGGGCGGCGGGATGCGAAGGCAGAGGCGGCTAAGGTGGCTGGCTGAGGAATGCGAAGGAATGTTAAGGTGGTGGCGGTTGATATTGTTGTGAATCAATGAGTTATGGGGTAGGGGTGCGAAACCTTAACATTTGTTAGCATTTGTGAACATTTGCACTGTGAGGCTGCGGCAGCATTTGCCTTAGAGCTGCAACCTATACTGGTTTTCAACATGAGAATGCAAGAAAACCAGTATAGGTTCTAAGTGGTTATGATGTTGATGGTGTCAAGGCCTCTGGGTGGATGAGCCTCATCCCAGCGAGCGCCGAGTTCGGTGGGGTGTTTGGAGAAACTAGCGTCCGTCAGGTCCGCGTCCGTCAGGTCCGCGCCCGTCAGGTTCGCGCCCGTCAGGTCCGCGCGCATCAGGTCCGCGCCCGTCAGGTTCGCGCCCGTCAGGTCCGCGCGCATCAGGTCCGCGCCTTGCAAGCTCTCCAACGTGAGAGAATTACTCCCGATGCCTATGGTTCTTGTTATGACATACACGGGGCCATGCACCGCCGCGGAGCGATGGAGCAAGCGGAATAGTGACAGACGGTCATCGGCGTTCGGGAAGGACCAATGCTCGCCTTCCGCCATAGCCTCCGGTGGTACGAGCCAACGCCACGTGCAGAACAGGGCTTCTTCGGCATTGACCGAGCGCCGTTCCGTCTCGCGTTGAGAACTGCCCTCCTGCCAGCCGTCGACTAGTGCGCGTTCAACGACCGGCAAGAGCGCCGTGTTCCAGGTTTTGGCAGTCGCGTAAGAGCCACTGCAACGAAGGAGTTCGCCTTTCAAGAAGTCGAGGACTTCGAATGACAGGCGATGCGCGTCGGCGAGCGGGAGCCAGGCGGTGAAGGCTGCGTCGATCATCGCTTGTTTGGGATTCCCGACGCGAGCAGCTTCGATATCTTGCGCGTACTCATTCACCCACCGGACTAAGCGCCGGGCATACAGGTATTCGCCAAAGCTTTTGTGATGGAATTCGACGCCGCCGCTCTCATCTTTGCGGGTAAAGAAGGTGGCCGCCAGACTCGAGACATCGGTGCCAGCTTTGTCTAGCAGCCCATCCAGACCGGCAGAAGTCAGAGCTTCGCTGGCCTTATCCCGTGCGGCGGATCGATATTGAGCTTCAAAGTCCGTGCCGCGGTAGGCCGCGAGCGCGATTGTCTCCATGGCGAGGAAGAAGCGGTCTTCTGTTTTCGCCTTTGTATCACCGTCGCGGTAAAAAAGGTTGTAGGCGGGCTTGCCGCCTTTAACCTCCCGGTCGAACATGTCGCCAAACAGGGCGTTGTAGATGTGGGCGCGGGTCGTTGTTTCGGGGTCTAAACGGCCCTGCCGGTTGTAGCTGAGTGCCATGAAGGCATGCAGCAACGGCTCCCGGGACAAATGCTCGTACTGGTCATCGCGCAAGGCGGCTGGGAGTTGTTCAACTTTGAGATTGAGCGCCTTGGCATAGTGCTCGTTCGCCACCACTCGTTCTTCCGGGCTGTAGTGGGCGACCCGGTACAACTGGTGGATGCCGAGGCCGCCAATCGGGACGTCGCCCGGCTTGACCAGGTTTTCCATCACCGACCAGCGGCCGCTGATGACGGCGCGGACCTGCCGCCGCCGCGGTCCGCCAGCGATTTCCTGGAGCATGTGCTCGACCGCGGAAACCAGTCGCTGCGCCTGGTCGAGCGCCTCTGGCCCATCCGGCATGGCCAGTTCGTCGAGACCATCGAACAGGAACAGAAGTGGCTCCATCCGGTCGCTGCTGAAGGGCTGGTGGCGATCTTCAAAGCCGTCGCTTTTCAGGCAGGCGCAAATGCTCGCGGTCAGGTTCGAGCCATCGAAGCGAAATTTGTTCTTGTGCAGGGGGACGAAAATCACGTGCCAGTCGTCGGTGCCGCGGCGTTTCTGGTCGGTTTCGAAGGCCAAAGCCTTCATGAAGCTGGACTTGCCGCAGCCGGGACCGCCGGTGACGAGGCGGATCGTGTCGGCTTTGTTGGAGCGGTCTTCGAGCCACCGGGCAAAGTGCTCGCGCAAGGGATGTTCGGTTTCGTCGTGGTCATCGCGCAACGACCGGACTTCATCATCCGACTTGTCGCTGTCTTTGGCCTTTGGCGTACGAACGGTGGCGCGGAGCGGGATGTAGACGTCCTTCAGACCGAATTGGAAATCGCTGTTCCTGCCGAACAGCGGGCTGCTCCATTCCTGCTGAATGACGTTCGTGCTGTAGTTTTTCCAGTCGACCTTGCGGTTCCAGGCGTCCACGAACGGCCCCTCGGTTGCGCCGTGGAGTGGCAGGTAGCGGGATTGGTTCTCGGCATAAAGGAAGGCGACGTGGCGGTGGAACCAGTCCGGAAAGTCGGCGAAGGCTTCGTATTTGGCATTCGCATCGCCGGAAACGCCGGCGAGGGTGTTGGCCAGTTCGCGGCGCATGATGTCAACGAGCGGAAAGGCGTCTGGCCGGTCGAAGAAGCTGCGGTCGATGATGGTGTCGGGGGCCAGCAGGTCGATGCTCTGTTTGAGATCGGCATGTTGCTGCTTCGCGAGGTTTCGGCCCAGTTGCACTACGGTTAGCAACAAGGCGCGGCCCAGCAATTCGTAGGCGCGGGCGCCAAGCGAATCGTCCTCTGCCGAGATCAAGCCGACCAGCATGGCCGATGCCCGAACAACTCCAACGCCAGTCGTCGTATCAGCCAGCAGACCGGCAGTCTCGCCAGCTGCTCCGGCCCCAGTCATTTCCCCGAGCTTGCCACGGGCCTTGCTCCAAATGAGTTCGGCCCTGCCCTTTGGCACGGTCGCAGGCACTTGTCCTGGTTCTATCTCGGCCATGTCATCACACCCCTCTTCCAATTTTGTGCTGTGCGGGCCACATTCTCTGCCATGGCACGTGATGTTGACAAGAGACCTGCTCAGGCACCCGCAAACGCTCGGCGTTCGGCGGCGGTGGAGGCGTTTATTGCGAAGGTGCAGTCGGCTCCCAAGCCCGCGAGTGCGGCAGCGGGGCGGCTGATCTTTGCGTTGGATGCGACGGCCTCGCGCCAGCAATCCTGGGACCGGGCCATGCACTTGCAGGCCGGCATGTTTCAGGAGGCGGCCAGTGTCGGCGATCTGGCGGTGCAGCTGGTGTTCTATCGCGGCTTTGGCGAGTGCAAGTCCTCCAAATGGTATTCGGACTCGAAGGCTCTGCTGAAGGTGATGACCGGGGTTACGTGCCTCGGCGGGCAAACGCAGATCGGCAAAGTGCTCAAGCACGCGCGCGATGAGGCGGCCAAGCAGAAGGTGGGGGCGCTGGTGTTCGTCGGCGATGCCTTCGAAGAGGATATTGACGAGGTCTGCCACCGGGCCGGCGAGCTGGGCCTGGCAGGCGTGCCGGCGTTCATGTTTCAGGAGGGGCCGAACCCCTTTGCCGCCAACGCCTTTCAACAAATCGCCAAGCTGACCGGCGGCGCTTACTGCCCCTTCGACGAGGCGAGTGCGGCGCAACTGGCAGAGCTGCTGCGCGCGGTGGCGGTGTTCGCAGCGGGCGGGCGTAAGGCGCTGGCGGATTACTCGGGCGGCAAGGGCGCGGGCGTAAAACGGCTGGCCGCGGCGGTCAAAGCATTACCGGGACGTTAGGGAGGGGCTCTGAGCCGTGGTTATCTATTTCTTTATGGGCATCGCGCTGTTGATCGGCTTTCTGCTGATCGCGCGATGGTATGTGCAGGCTCCGCCCGGCCAAATCGCCGGCATAGCCAAGGTAATAGCGTTCTTCCTGATCATTGGCGCGATTGGGCTGCTGCTGGCGATCGGGCGGCTGACCTGGGCCTTGTTCCTGGTGCCAATGCTGCTGCCATGGCTGATGCGGGCGCGGTCGATGAAGAACATGTGGAAGGCGGCGAGGGGGCCCAGCGGGGGGCAGGCCTCAAACGTCTCAACCGACTCACTGGCGATGGAGCTGGACCACGACTCGGGCGAGATGGACGGCGTGGTGCTGGACGGTCCGTTCGAGGGGCGGCGGCTGTCCGACCTGGATAACGTGCTGCTGGTCGACCTCTATCAGTGGATGGTGGGCGCAGACGAGCAGGGCGCGCGGCTGCTGGAGGCCTATCTGGATCGGACCCTGGGCGCAGAGTGGCGCGAGGCGGCGGGCGCTGGCGCTGCTGGCGAGGCGGATGCTGGCACAGGCCATGATGGGATGTCGCGCGAGGAGGCCTATCAAGTGCTGGGGCTGGAGCCGGGCGCTGGTGCGGATGCCGTGCGCAAGGCCTACCGACGGTTGATGCAACACGCACATCCAGACAAAGGCGGCAGCCCCTATCTGGCTGCGAAAATCAATGCGGCCAAGGATTTGTTGTTGGCTGAGGAATAGCGTTGCGCCGGTGGCGCGATTAACCGCATCGGCAGCCTTTTCAATCAATTGTATGTGCTTCGGCCAAAGTCAGAGAGTGCTCGAAGGAGCTTTCATGCCGCAAAAAGTTCGTACTGCCGTATTCCCCGTCGGCGGTCTTGGTACCCGGTTCTTGCCTGCAACCAAGGCGATGCCAAAGGAAATGCTGCCTGTCGTCGACAAGCCCTTGATCCAATACGCGGTTGAGGAGGCTCGGGCGGCAGGGATTGAGCGATTTATCTTTGTGACCGGTCGTGGCAAGGCGGCGATTGAGGATCATTTCGATTTCAGCTTCGAACTCGACGCGATGTTGCAGGCACGGGACAAGTTGGACGGCTTGCAGATCGTGCGCGAGATGATGATGCCGCCGGGCTCCATCTCCTATGTGCGCCAGCAGGAGCCGATGGGGCTGGGGCACGCCGTATGGTGCGCTAAGGCTCTGGTGGGCGATGAGCCGTTTGCGGTGCTGCTGCCGGATGATCTGGTGCAATCGAACACGCCCTGCCTTAAGCAATTGCTAGAGGTCTATGAGGAGACTGGCGGCAACGTCGTTGCGGTGATGGACGTGCCGCGCGAGCACACGCAACGCTATGGTATCCTGGATGTTGAGAGCGACGACGGGCGACTAGCATCGGTTAAGGGCTTGGTGGAAAAGCCAAAGCCGGAGGTGGCCCCTTCGACGCTGTCGATCATCGGGCGCTATGTGCTGCTGCCGCAGGTGATGGATTTCCTGGCGGAAAAGGTGGTTGGTGCTGGTGGGGAAATCCAGTTGACGGATGCTATGGCGCGCACGATTGGCGCGCATCCTTTCCATGGACTGCGGTTCGAGGGAAAGCGCTTCGATTGTGGTGACAAAGTTGGGTTTATGGAGGCGAACGTGGCCTTTGCTCTGGCTCGGCCGGATCTGGGCGCGGACATGCGATCCGCACTATTGCCCTATTTCACCTAGAAGGCAGTCTGCGGTAAAGGCTGTGGTCTGTCCAACCGCCTATAGAGGCGATGACTA
>Ga0055584_100006734_pt1 | contig 11253 bp, 10 predicted proteins | sample OSDHelmetaG_FD_58716 | JGI IMG/M metagenome (GOLD analysis project Ga0055584, IMG submission 58716) | Pelagic marine sediment microbial communities from the LTER site Helgoland, North Sea, for post-phytoplankton bloom and carbon turnover... | ecosystem: Environmental > Aquatic > Marine >...
GATTCCAGTTCCCGGCGTATGAGGGAGGGGTCGGGTACCTGCTTGCAGGACAGTCGGCTGCCGGGAGCAGCCGAGTAGTGACCAGGGATGGCTTGAACGTGTCCTGCAAGCAGGTACCCGACCCCTCCCCCTCAGCGCGGCACATTTCGTAACAAGAATAATCTGCTGTTGATGCGGCTAGATCAGTTGGTCCAGGGCTTCGATCAGGCGGGTGACTTCTTCCGGGCTGGTGTAGTGAACGAACGAAGCGCGCAGTACGCCTTCGTCGGTGTCGACTCCCAACGCTTCCACCAGGCGGTAGGCGTAGAAGTGCCCTACTCCGATGCCGAGTTTGAAAGCGTTCATGCGGGCCGCCAGTTCGGAGGGGCTTTGCCCATTAACAGCGAATGCGACAGTGGGGGCACGGTCTATGGCCCTGGGTTTGCCGATCAGGTGCACATCCGGGTGAGCCGAAAGAAAATCGAGTAAAGGCTGCAACAGTTCAGTTTCATGATCCCGGAACAAATCCCGGATAGCTTCGGCTTGTTGCTGCACCGGCGCATCGTCTTTATGGTGATGCCGGTAGACGGCCTCCATGTAGTCCATCACACCGTTAACCGCAGCAATCTGCGCATGGTCCGGGCCGGCCGGCGTGAAACGTGCGCTGGGAATGCCGGCATTGAAAAAGTGGCCCTGGTAGGGCAATTCGGCGTTGAGTTTTTCACTAATGTACATCACGCCCAGGTGCGGACCGTAAACCTTATACAGTGAGAACAGGTAAATATCCGCGCCGAGTGCGGCTATATCCGGCATACCGTGCGGGCAGAATGAAACGCCGTCAACAATGGACCAGGCGCCAGCCTCGCGGATCATGTCGGTGATCTCACGCACCGGGTTGATACTGGCCACCACGTTGGAGCAGTGGGTGAAAGCGACCACCCGGGTGCGTTCACTCAGCAGAACTTCCAGGTCAATCGGGTGCAGTTCAGCTGTGTCCGGGTCGATTTTCCACTCGCGGACCACGATTCCTTCATCTTCCAGCCGGCTCCAGGCGCCAATATTGGCCTCGTGGTCCTGGTTGGTGACAATAACTTCGTCACCCGGTCTCAATTCCTGTCGCAGAGCCTGCGCAATCACGTAGGTGTTTTGTGAAGTGGAGGGGCCGAAGTGGATTTCTTCCGCATCGACATTCAACCAGGCCGCCATGCGTTGCTTCGAGGCGTCCATCTGCACGCCTGCTGTCGCCGAAGCGGGAAAATCGTAGTACGGCTGAACCTTGGTTTGCCGATAGTAACGGTCCAGCCATTCAATGGTCTGCCGGCAGGCATAAGAACCGCCTGCGTTTTCAAAAAGAGCGAAACCTTCGAGCGAAGGTTCGCTGAAAGCGGGAAAACTGGAACGGACGAAATCGAGATCAATCTTATTCATGGGTGAGCTTGTCATCATTATATCCGGGGTATAAAGCCGTCAGGCGGCCTCTTAGGTGTTAATACCGGCCAGCGTGATGTACTTGATCTCGGTGTATTCGTCCATGCCGTACTTTGAGCCTTCGCGGCCGATTCCGGATTCCTTTACACCGCCGAACGGGGCTACCTCAGTGGACAGGATACCGTCATTGACGCAGACCATGCCATATTCCAGTTCCTCGGCCACGCGGAAAACCCGGCCCAGGTCGCGTGCGTAGAAATAGGACGCAAGCCCGAATTCCGTTGCGTTGGCCAGCTCAATAACCTCTTCCTCGGTGGAGAATTTGAATACCGGGGCGACGGGGCCGAATATTTCCTCGGTGGCGAAGGCCATGTTGGCGGTGGCTCCACTGACGACCGTAGGCTGATAAAAGAGACCGCCCAGTTCGTGCCGCTCGCCACCTTCAACCACCTGTGCGCCTTTTTCCTTCGCGTCGGCCAGCAGTTCTTCGACCTTGTCGATGGCATCGGCTGTAATCATCGGGCCAATATTGACGCCGGCTTCTTCACCACGGCCAACCTTCAGCTCCTTTACCGCGGCTGTAAACTTGCTGACAAACTCGTCGTAAACACCTTCCTGGACATAAACCCGGTTGGCGCAAACACAGGTCTGGCCGGCGTTACGATATTTGGAGATCACGGCGCCCTGAACAGCCGCGTCGATATCAGCGTCATCAAAAACGATGAACGGTGCATTGCCGCCCAGTTCCATGGATACTTTCTTGACGGTGGATGCGCACTGACGAATCAGGGTCTTGCCGACCTCGGTGGATCCGGTGAAGGAGAACTTCCTGACCAATGGACTCTCGGTCAGTTCCTTGCCGGTCCCACGGGAGTTTTTCGTGGTGAAGACATTGAACACGCCAGCCGGAACACCTGCCTGTTCGGCCAGTTCCGCCAGCGCCAGGGCAGATAAGGGCGTTTCAGAAGCCGGCTTGATCACAACCGGACAGCCGGCCGCCATGGCCGGGCCGGCTTTTCGCGTAATCATCGCGTTGGGAAAGTTCCAGGGTGTAATCGCGGCCACGACACCGACACCCTGCTTGATTGTGATGATGCGCCGGTCAGCCAGGTGGGTTGGGATCACGTCTCCATACATACGCTTGGCTTCTTCAGCAAACCACTCGATGAAAGAGGCGCCATACATGATTTCACCCGCTGATTCTGCCAGGGGCTTGCCTTGCTCAGCGGTCATAATGGCAGCCAGATCATCTTTGTTGGCCAGCATCAGGTCGAACCAGCGGCGCAGAATGGCGGAGCGCTCTTTAGCCGTCTTTGAGCGCCAGGCTGGCCATGCCGCATTGGCGGCTTCAATGGCGGCGCGGGCGCCGGCCACTTCCATTTCAGGCACATCGGCTACCAGAGAGCCGTCGGCCGGGTTAGTCACCGCAAATGTGGCGCCGTCTTCGGCTGATACCCATTCACCGTTTATGTAGGATTGTTCGCGTAATAAGGCCGGATTTTTCAGTTCCAGCCGGGTCTTGATTGTGTCGAGCATGGGATTGAGTCCTGTCAGATTGTTGCCGTCAATGTTGCGGGTCCGAACTTACCAGTCTGGTGGTCGCACGAAGAAATATCAATGCTTATTGAAGGTGATGTTCCGGCAGCGGCCAGCCTTTTTTCGTGCTCTGGCTTTTTCCGTAACGTGGCACGCGGCAAGGTTTACGCAAGCTGAATGGTTTCTAATCCAATATGAACACCACTGGATTTAAAGACGGGTACAATATCAATCTCCTTTTCGAATGAATTTTTTCCGGATTGACCATGAACGAACACTGCAAGCTGGATTTTGATTTTCTGAGAAGCCAGGTCGTTGGCGCCGATGCCGCCGTGAGCACCCCGTTTGGCGAACGCCTGATGGTATACGCTGATTACACGGCTTCCGGCCGCTGCCTGGGCCTGGTAGAGCAGTACATTCAGAACCTCCAGCGCGTTTATGCCAATACGCACACCGAAGACGATATCAGCGGCCGCTCCATGACCCAACTGCTGGAGCAGGCGGAACACGCCATCAAGCACTCCGTTAATGGCGGTCCCTGCGGCCGTATCATCTGTGTCGGTACCGGTGCGACCGGCGCGATCGACAAACTACAGCAGTTAGTGGGTGTCGCCCTGCCTCCAGCGACGCGGCAAACTCTGACCATGATGCTGGAAGACGCTCTGGGTACCCAAGCCCACGCAGAATTTACCGACTACCTTCATCAACATCAGCCGGTAGTCTTTGTGGGTCCTTATGAGCATCACTCCAATGAGATTTCCTGGCGCGAAAACCTGGCGACCGTAGTTGAAGTGCGTCTGGATCCCGAAGGCGGCATTGACCTTGCGCACCTGGAAAGCCTCCTGAAGGACCCGGCTTACCTGGGCCGTAAACGAATCGGCTCATTTTCAGCTGCATCCAATGTCACGGGAATGCGTTCGCCGGTGCACGAGATCGCCTGCCTGCTGCATCAGCATGACGCCATCGCCTGTTTCGACTATGCCGCCAGCGCACCGTACGTCGAAATTGACATGAACCCTCCGCCCGGAAAATATGAAGGCGATGCCTCGCTGGACGCGGTATTCATTTCACCCCACAAATTCCTCGGCGGCCCCGGCGCCATGGGCGTTCTGGTATTCAATGAGCGCATCTATCAGCGCGATTTACCTCCCAGTGTCAGTGCCGGCGGAACCGTGGACTATGTCGGACCGACCAGCCAGGACTTCATAGCAGCGATCGAGGAACGGGAAAAACCAGGTACACCCGGGGTATTGCAGGTATTGAAAGCCGGCATGGCTTTCCAGATCAAGGATCAGGTGGGCGTGGAAGCAATCGAGCGGCGGGAGAGCGAATTGCTCTATCGTTGTTTCAGCCGCTGGCAGTCCAATCCGAGAATTGAAATTCTGGGTAATCCCGATCCTGAACGGCGCATCAGTATCATCTCTTTCAACCTGAGAGATCATCGCGACAAGTACCTGCATCCGAAATTCGTCACCTCCCTGTTGAACGATCTGTTCGGCATCCAGTCCCGTGCCGGCTGTTCCTGTGCCGGCCCTTACGGTCATCGCCTGCTGGACATTGATTTTGAACAATCGGAGCAATACCGGAAATGGATCGGGAAAGGCTTCTCAGGCATCAAACCAGGTTGGTGCCGCATCAGCCTGCATTATGTGATGGACGACATCGAAGTAGACTTCATCCTTAACGCGGTGGAATTTGTTGCGGACCAGGGCTACCGTTTCATGCCCCTGTACGATTTCGACGTCTACAGCGGTGCCTGGGTGCACAAATCCGACAGTGGCAACCTGGAAGGGTTCTCGCTGGAGGCGGCTTTGGAGTGCCGCGGTTACAAGTCACGGGCTCTTAGCCAGAGCGAACGCAAGCATTTGTACTCGGCCTTCTTGAGCGAAGCGGCGGAACTGGCCGCGGAACTCGCCAAAGACCAGGCGCCTGAGGAACACAGCCTGGACACCGAACTGGAATCCCTAAAATTCTTTTCGGTACCGCAGCGGAGCGTGGTTAACCAGTAAGGCTTAGGTGCAGCCCTCGAATCCTTCAGAATCCATCTTGGCTTCGTAAGGGCCGGCTACGTCTGAGCCAGGGGTCAGAGTAGGCTTTACGCTATCCCAGTCGTCAGGTTGCAATTGCACCAGCCAGGCGGCATAGGGATCCTGGTTCGCCATGCTGGGATTGCTCAGCAAATCTTCGTTGACGCCAACCACTTCGCCGCCAGCAGCGGATTTTGCAGGACCCACCCACTTACCTGACTCAACGGTGGCACAGGATCTGCCTGCCCGGACAGAGCGGCCGACTTTCTTTGGTGTGAAGGCCACCAACTGCCCGGCCATGGCCGTGGCGATGGCGGTCATGCCAAGACGAACCGTGCCGTCTCCGACTTCGGTAAACCAGGTATGGTTGTCGACGTCGTAAAGCAAGTCATCCGGTAAGTTACATCCGCGAACAGTTGGCATAATCAGGGTCTCCTGGAAAATACGATTAAACTTTATTGATCGTTCTTTCTACTGTGCAGTCATCTCGCCGTCAACCCTTTCCCTCAAGGGTCTTGACGCACAGCAGAAATCACCCAGTTGCTGTACTTCCATTTTCCCGCTGATGAACAGGTGCAGATGATTTGCAACCCATGCCATCATGCGGGCACGCTGCCCGGCATCCGGGTGTTCCGCTTGCTGGGTGAGTAAATTGAAGTGATAAGCAAGCTCACGACAGGTCTCGCGGCAGGCGTTGAAACTCGGGTCTTTATCCGCACCCTGGCGATGCAGCGCGAGCAGCCGAAAACCTTCCCGCTGCTCCTGCGTTGGCTCTTTTCCTTTTGCCACCACCCAATGTTCCAGAATTTCCTCACCCAGGGCGAGTAGTTCCGGCGCATCGGAGGCTACCGGTGGTTTCGCGATCAACTGTTCCAGTCGCGAACCGATGTCGGCTACAGAATGTGCGTGGCCGGGTTTCACGCGATTCCCTTTTTCTTCACAAAATCAAAGGAATCGGAAATATTTTCATGCAGGCCCACCTTTTTTGGCTTGAGTCCGATGGCCATACCCAGCAGTTGCGTGAAATAGATGATCTTCACCTGGGTTTTGATGCCCAATACCTTTTCAGCGCGTATCTGGTGCATCTCCAGGCCGCTGTGACAGGTCGGACATTCGGTAGCGATCACTTCCGCTCCGGCGGCTTCCGCGGTTTGCAGGATATTGGCTACCAACCGGGTCGATGTATCACTGTCGGACAGGGTGTGTGCTCCACCGCAGCAGGCTGTCTTGAGCGGAAAATCTACGTTCTCGGCGCCTGCTGCTTCCAGCAGATCATCCATGAAATGCGGCTTGGAGGTGGATTCGCTACCCGGGCCGGCGTCCTTTTCAGGGAAAATATGCCGTGGCCGCGTATACATGCAACCGTAGTAGTTGGCGATTTTTATGTCCTTCAGCGAGTTCTTGACCCGCTCCTTGAGGCCTTCCTCGCCAATGGTTTCTTTTACCCAGTCCAGCGCATGAATGGTTTCCACCTGGCCGGGCTGGTAGGTTTCATGGCCCGCTTTTTTCGACAGGCGGTCGACGACCTCGGCCGACTCCTCGTCGTTGGCCAGTTCATATTCTGTCTTTTTCAGATTGTGGTAACAGCCATTGCAGGGCGCCATGATCACATCCATGTTCATTTTATTAGCGGCGATGGACATCACGCGTGAAGAAAGATAGGTCTGGAGCTTTGGATCGATGTTCTTGACCTCCATCGCACCGCAGCAGTTCCAGTTTTCTACTTCCTTGATTTTCAGGCCCAGGGCGCTGCCCAGCGCCTTGGTCGAGCGGTTATAGGCATGGCCGCTGCCTTCCAGCGCGCAACCTGGATAATAGGCGACTTCCTTATACTTGTCTTTTTTGGCCATCTCTTTCCTGGTATCGGATTTCATATCGGACATTGCATCGTTCCTGCGTCTAAGCAGCCGCTATTTTTCTGCGCCGGCTTCCAATTCTGTTGCGGCCATATTGACCAGTTCATCCAGGCCCAATGCCTTTCGGTGGTGCTGTTCCTGCTCCGTAACATACTCAGTGATGGCATCACGTGCACCCCCCCAGTCACTGGTGCGTGGCGTGATGAAGTTGGCCATGCCCATACGGGTCAACATACCGATCGGGAGATTACGGATCATGCGTTTGACCATCTCCACCAGCCATGGCTGGTACAAGGCCTGGCCGGTGCGTTTGAAGAACCGGAGCACAGTTCTGCCATCCTCTATTTTGCCGGTGGCGATTACCTGTTCGCTGAAAATCTCATCGAAAACCATCGAGTGGGATTTCGGCGTGTGGCCCTTCAATTCCAGCCAGTGTGAAGTAGCCTTCATCACGCCTTCGGGAACCACATCACGCGGGCAGGCGTAAGTGCATTTGTTGCAGGACACACATTGCCAGATGATGTCCTTGTCGCGTAGCAACTCGGACTCCATGCCGGTGCGGATCAGGTAAATCCAGTAGCGCGGATTGAAGTCGGGGTTGATCGCATGGACCGTGCAGGAATTGGTACAGGACCCGCATTGCCAGCAGCGATGAAGGAATTCACCTCCTGGCAGTGCCGCGATTTCCTCTTCGAGGCTTTCGTTGTAGTCGGTAACCACACGGCTTTCGATGAAGGTGCTCCAGTGCCCGGATACATCCACGCCCTCCATTTCGAGCTGCTCATGTACCTGCAGGTTTTCCGGTCTTATGAGTGATTTTTCATGAATGGGCATCAGTCAGTTCCACTTGATTGCCATTGATTTTTGTCCATAGTCATAATATAGCTTGCACATATTTCTATTCGCTGCCCGGATAATCTGAATCCGGATCTTCCAAAACATAGGCCTCACCATTAATCGCCTTGAGGCGTGTTTTTCCGCTCCCGGCCTTCACGCCATCCAGGCCGAGCAAGCGGCGGGTGTGCTCCATCGGGTCACCCGGCGAGGAAAAATCCGCCCGCAGATAAACACCACCCTGAGCCGAAATGTAATCTGCGTAGACCTTGGCGCACAAAAGGTCCACGTACCAGATCACATCGCGAAATACTCCATTTTCCGTGAGGAACTGGCTAAGCTCTTCGCGCAGCATCAGATAGGTGGCGTAGCCGTCCGGAACATCGATGGTGATGTTGTCCACGCTTTCGTCAAACCACAGTTCGCGGATCACGCCGGTGTTGGCCTTGCGGTCCCAGACCCAGCGATTCATCAGCGGGTATCGTTCCGGATCCACACCGTGCAGAATCTCAGTCGCCAGATCGCGTACCCAGCGGTGCTTGTTGTCTACCGGAAAATGCCGGCAGAACGCATCCAGCCTGGCGTCGGCTGTGGTGGTGTCTCGTACGTCGGATAGCAACTCCACAATGGCCTCAACCATTTCGCCGTACCCGGGCTGCTCGAGGAATGGCCCGACACGACGGCGCACACTGGCCATAAAGGCGCACAAGCTCTTAAAGGTATCCAGCGGCAGATCGCCCGGGTGACCCTGCCCCAGCGCCTGGTTGAACATTCGGCCTTTCAGTTTCAGGGCATCAATCCAGAACTCCACCCCACCCTGGCTTTCAGTGCCCGCAATCAGCGTTTCCAGCGCCTGCGACAGGATCGGGCCGCTGAGTTCCAGTTGCACACTCTGCAGTTGAGTCTTGTTGCGCGCCTGAAGGAAATTGCTGATGGATGCCACGATGATTTCCTTTTAGCCGACCAGTCGGGCCGCCAACTGACGCTGCTCCAGCGCCGCCATGGCCGCCGCCTTGCCCTGTGCGATCGAATCGTCGATCGTTTCAGGTCCGTTGGCGGCGCCGGCTACGAATACACCGGCCTTATTGGTCAAACCGGTTGCAGCATAGCTGCTGGCCTTGTCGAGAAAGCCATTGGGCTCCAGGTCGACGCCAAACACCGAGGATATGTCCTTGTTGTCCTTGTTCGGATCCATGCCGATCGCATGCACAACCAGATCAAAAGGTATCGTGATGGGACGCTTCACCAGCGTGTCCTCGCCTTTGACAATCAATTTTTCACCATCGGATGTGACTTCCGCAATTCGGGCCTTGATGTATTTGACCTTGAACTCCTCCTGGCTCTTCCAGTAGTAATTGGTCTCGTACAGGCCAAATGTCCGGATATCCATGTAATAGATGTACACATGGCATTCCGGCAGTTCTTCGCGGATTTCCATGGCCAGGTTGGCGGAAACAGTGCAGCAGATCTTGGAACACCACTCGCGTCCAATCTGGCGGTCACGTGAGCCGACGCACAGGAGTATGGCTACCCGGTTCGGCTTGCGGCCGTCCGACAGGCAGCGCACCCCATTACCGGAGGAAATCATTTGCTCCACCTGGGATGTGGTCACCACATCCGGGTAGGTACCAAAACCCCATTCGGGCTTATTGGCCGAGTCAAAGTGAGTAAAGCCGGTGCACAATATGGCTGCCGAAGCCTCAACGTTCTCGCCGCTGGATAATCCAGCGGTGAAATTTCCCGCCTCGCCGCTAAAGCTGCTGACGGTCGTATCCGCACGAACATCGATCAGGTCGGCGCCTTCAACCCCGCCAACCATTCCGCCGATGGCGTCTCTGGCCCATTCCCCGGAAGGCACCAGCTTGGCATAGCCTTCCAGGATCGGCGCACCACCCAGGCGGTCTTCTTTTTCAATCAGTATGCATTGCTGGCCAAAGTTCGCCAGCGACTGGGCTGCGGCCAAACCGGCCGGCCCCCCACCTACAATCAAAATTGGTTTTGACATTTGAGTATTCTCGATCAGCTTTGCTCTATTCGTTGGTATCCCGGTCCGGAAGTAATTGCCAGCCGGGGATCGTAGAGGCTCTCAATCTTGCCTGCCTCCACTTCCTTCAGATAGGCTTCGAATTCCACTTTCTTGGCCTGCCAGTCTATGCCCATTTTCTCCATCAGCGTTTCGGTGGCTGATGCATGCCAATGGGATTGAACAATCTTGTAGGGGTGCGCACCGCAGGCCAGCGCAGCGAACTGGATGTCGGCCAGGACCGGCAGGTTGTAATCCTTGCCGGCGGCTTTTCCGATCCACTGGTTTTTGTCCAACGTTGTGATACACCCGGTGTCGTGGCCGATCATCACATCGGCTTTTGCTTCCTCCACGGCCACACGGATTTTTCTGTCGATGGCGAAAGAACGCGTAAATTCGCGCTCGGAAACGATGTGCCGGAAACCGAAACCGCAACAGTCATACCAGGTGGAATAGTCAATCACCTGTGAGCCGAGTTCCTGCATGATGCCGGTGGAGACCGCCACGCGGTTACCACCCAGTATATTGTCATCGTAAATCGCGTCCTGCGGTACCATCTTGTATACGTGGCAGGCCGGATGGATGGTCGCGCGAATATTGCTTACGTCGATGGTCTGACGGGCGGCAATGTCGCTGCGCATCATGTGCACCCACTCGGAATAGTGCACAATTTCTTCTGGAATCAGCAGTTTACCGTCTACCAGACGGCCCAGCTTGGCCAGAATTTTCTTCACTTTTTCGCGCAGCGGAGCCGAGTGAATCAGGTAGGCGCGCACTTCCTTGTAATTTCCGAAAGAGGTACCGCAATGAACCAGTGGGTAAAAGTAACCTTCCGGCAGGCCCTGGGCGCGAGCCGATACATAGGCCTGATGAAAATTGCGCAGAAAGACGGCCGCCAGGCTTTCGATGTTGCCAATACCCGAGCCATGATAGTTCCAGGCAGTACACGAAGTCTGGTCGGTTTCATCCAGGTACTTGATGTCCATTTCGTTCATCAACCACAGCAGGGATGCCGGGTAGCCCGGAATGTTGCCGCACTGGCCGCAGGATTTGTGGTGCCACAGTTGCGTGGTGGGTACTTTCTTGTCCCAGCCGTAAATGGTTTTGGCGATGCGGGGCTGGTGCTCATCGTTGATGCGGTGAACGACGATCTCGCCTTCTTTTTCCAGCTGCCACATTTCGTCGCGCACGTCCTTCACGCGATCCTTGTTGGTTTCCATGGAGCGCTTGTTGATCACCTGCTCCACCCAGGCGGTGGCGATCTTCGCTTCCTCGGGTTTCAGATTGGCGTCACGCCATTCCGATCCGTGCCCGGTGAAACGTTCGCCGTTACCGTTGCCGTTTGATGGGTTTCCACTGTTCATGTTTTGCTCTCTGTGTTGCTCTCCAGGTTTCTTACATCCATCTAATCCTGCTCTTCCTCCCAGTCTTCCAGGTCTTCTCTCTTTTCGTCCATGATGTCCAGTATCACGTCGTACAGGTTCTCATCAATGGTTTCCAGCTGATCCAGAACCCCTGTTTCTTCCCAGATTGTATACAGCTCCACCGAGGTAGTCAGGTTGACCTCCCA
>Ga0055584_100006735_pt1 | contig 11253 bp, 10 predicted proteins | sample OSDHelmetaG_FD_58716 | JGI IMG/M metagenome (GOLD analysis project Ga0055584, IMG submission 58716) | Pelagic marine sediment microbial communities from the LTER site Helgoland, North Sea, for post-phytoplankton bloom and carbon turnover... | ecosystem: Environmental > Aquatic > Marine >...
TCTATTGATAAATCAGCCATATTATTTCACCTCTGAAGAGTTAAGTTGTTGTTGGATAGCGAGTGCAGCGAGTTTTCCTTGTTGTACGGCTTCCACCGTCAGGTCTTGTCCAACACCAGTACAATCACCACCAGCAAAAACACCATCAATGCTGGTCAACTGATTATGGAATGTTGCAATTTTTCCATTACTTACCGTTGGGATCAGCGTTTCTGCTTCGGGGTAATGCAGTTTTTGTCCAACGGCTTTGAAAATAGCGCTACACTCAATATCAAATTGCTCGGCTTTATCTTCAAGCTTGCCATCTTGTAAATAAGTTTTACGGAAACTCATGCCTGTGAGCTTACCCTGTTCATCGACATGGATTTGCTCAGGACGACTCCATGTTTTAATGCGTACTTGATGATTTTTAGCAATTTGTTGCTCATGTTTAGTGGCACTCATTTGCTCTTCACCACGGCGATAAACCAAGGTTACCTCCTCTGTACCTAAACGTTTAAGCTGGCAAGCAATATCAATAGCAGTATTCCCTGCGCCAATCACAACTGCGCTGTCTTTTGGAATAGAGAGCTGTTCAAGGTCAGTGGCTTGACGCAATTCTTTAATATATTCGACAGAATTAATCACATCTGCGTTATCTTCATTATCTAAGCGCAGTGATTGTGTATCTTGTAACCCAATACTTAAAAATACCGCATCAAAGTCTTCTTTTAATTGTGCCAAACTGATGTCTCGGCCAAGTGCTGTTTCCGTGTGTAAAGTGATCCCACCAATACTTAAGATAAAATCCACTTCTTTTTGCGCAAAATTTTCGGTTAATTTATATTTTGCAATGCCGTATTCGTTTAACCCGCCCGCTTTACGTTCGGCTTCAAAAATTTCCACCTCATTACCTAGCGAAGCTAAACGATGTGCACAACTAAGCCCTGCAGGACCCGCACCAACCACGGCTATTTTTTTACCCGTAGCCGCAGCACGCTCAAATGGGTGTCCATCAAACACTGCATTGTCAGTGGCATGTCGCTGTAATAAACCTATTTTGACAGGATCTTGCTCGGCTTCTTTGTTTCTCACACAGGCTTGTTCACACAAGATCTCTGTAGGACAAACACGAGCACAACTTCCTCCCATAATATTTTCTTCATAAATAGTTTTTGCAGCGCCCGTTAAATCGTCCGTATGAATACTCGCAATAAAACTAGGAATATTGATTTTTGAAGGACAGGCTTTAATACAAGGTGCATCGTAACAGTAATAACAACGAGAACTTTCAATTCCAGCCTGACGAGCACTTAAAGCGGGATTAATATCTTTGAACATTTGATCTAATGCTAATTGTTGCTGTGAATAACTGATGCTTTTATCAATATTGGTCACCATGAATTCCTCCTATTTATAAATAATAAGATGTTGTTGGGCATCTTAAACTTATTAATAAAAAGGCAAATCTCATACCAAAACCTGACCGAGGGGTCAGAAAGTTAAATGATAACGGCTATTAACCACTCACAAAGTGTTGTTTTTAAATAGGAAAAATGAGCATTTTATGCTCAAAAAAGGTCTTTTTTTATTCAAACATTGAATATAAAACTGCCATTAATTTTAATTTGTGGAATAATAACGCACCGAAACAATGCCTTCGCAACATATTAGTGCGAACCAAGATAAGTAGGAAAAGCATGAGCAAAGAACAAACTTCTAGTGCTAAACGTCGAAAAATGTCTGATATTCGCCAGGACAATTTACAACAAATTCTATTAGCTGCAGAAAATTTATTTGCAGAACGGGGCTATAGCAGCACTACAATTTCTTCTATTGCATCGCAGGCCGGTTTACCCAAAGCCAATGTATTGTATTATTTCAAAACCAAAGAAACGCTTTACAAAGAGGTGTTAACGCGGCTATTGGGGATTTGGATGCAGCACATGGATGATATGACGGCCGAGCAACATCCTAATGAAGCTTTACCGCGTTATATTCTTCAAAAAATGAAACAATCCAAAAAACATCCTAACGCTTCACGCATCTTCGCAGCAGAAATACTGCATGGCGCGCCTTACCTACGTGAGCAATTAAAAACTGATTTAAAAGAGCAATTTGTCAAAACATGCCAAGTTTTCCATGATTGGATTGCTAAAAAATGGATGGACCCGATCAGACCTGAGCATTTATTATTCTTGATTTGGTCATCCACTCAGGCTTACTCAGACTATGCAGTACAGAGCAGTTTATTAATGGACAAGGAAGCATTAGAAGATGATGATTTTGAGGCCGGGCTCGACCTTATTTCTCGTTTAATATTAAAAGGTTGTGGTATTAACCTTGTTTAAAAAGAAACACAAAGAGGTAAACATTCGCATTACCTCTTTGTGTTTCTTCATGCTTTAAATATACCCAAGAAGTTAACCTTGTTCAGCCATTGTTAACATCGCATTTAATAACACGGAACAACCTGCCTCGCACTCTTCCTGCGTTGTACTCTCTATTTCATTATGACTAATTCCATTTAAACACGGCGTAAAAATCATACTTGTTGGTGCAAAATCAGAGACATAACAAGCATCGTGCCCAGCGCCTGCAATAATATCCATATGCTCATAACCCAGATTCACCGTAGCTTGGCGCACCGCATCAACACAGTCACGATTAAAATGAATAGGTTCGTAATACCAGAAAGGGTCTAACGCAATGTCCACGCCCTCAGCTTGAATCTCTGCAATCGCTTGTTTTAACGCAGCATCCATGGCGGTTAACGCTTCGTCGATAGGATGGCGTAAATCAATGCTCATCTCAATATTACCTGGAATAGTATTGCGAGAATTAGGTAATACCTGCATAAAACCAACGGTTCCACAACCGGGAGGATGTGCTTTAGCAATCGCTTCAACTTTTAACGCCAGTTGTGCACTAGCAATTAATGCATCGTTACGTAAATGCATCGGAGTGGTGCCCGCATGCGATTCGCGCCCGGTTAAAACCGCGTTATACCAACGTTGACCTTGCCCGCCTGTGACCACACCAATTTGTTTTTCTTCAGCTTCTAAATAAGGGCCTTGCTCAATGTGCGCCTCAAAAAAAGCATGAAATTCGCGCTCTCTTACGGGATGTGTCCCCGCAAAGCCAATACGTTCAAGTTCATCGCCTAAACGTATGCCATCAACATCGGTTGTGTCTAAAATTTCTTGTAATGTAAAACGGCCAGACACCACACCAGATCCCATCATAGCAGGCGCAAAACGAGAGCCTTCTTCATTAGTCCAGACTGAAATTTCAATAGGATGTTTGGTTTTTATGCCGTGGTCATTTAGAGAGCGCACCACTTCTAACCCCGCTAACACACCAAAGACACCATCAAACTTACCACCAGACGGTTGCGTATCAAGGTGGCTTCCCGTCCCCACTGGCGCTAAGCTCATATCTTCACCCGGACGAGTACACATAATGTTGCCGACTTGATCCACTTTAACGGTACAGCCAGCTTCCTGTGCCCACTTAATATATAACTCCCTGCCTTGTTTATCTAAATCCGTTAAGGCTAATCGTCGACAGCCCCCTTTTGCCGTTCCACCTATTTTGGCCATTTCCATCAAACTATCCCACAAACGGTCACTATCTACTTTTAAGCTTTTCATGATTAACTCCAATTTAGGGTGAATAAGTTATCTCAACGCAAATACGTTAGATGCTTTAGGTATAAAGCAATTTCCTTACCAATCGGTCAGGATTTAAGCAATTAATCATTTCACCCATATAAACTGTGGCCTTTATGCTGAATACAAAAAAACAAAGCTGCATATACACAACAAACATAAAATAAAAATGCGCCACCAAGGCGTACCAACGCACCAAAATAAAGCAAAGAAATACAAAACACTGCACGAAAAAACAAAATGAACAAAAAACAAACAACCATTAAGCCTAGTAAAGATAGGGGTTTGATCATTTTTTCAAAAACAAACTGTCTAGGTGGTCAACAAATTGCATTGCTATAAAAATGTTAACCATCATAACGATGTGAATATCAAACTAAGGTGAAGCGCTTATTTGATCGCCTTATATCCATTGCGTTAACTATGTTATGTAAATTTTACGAAGAAAAAAACAGTTCAATCCAAGGCGTAAATTGACGTAAATGGCACTTCCCTTTACGACATCTACAAAATAAAAGTATCACGCAGAAGTGGACTGTTTTGGCCAGTAAAATAGATAAGCTATTTATCGTAATTGCTATTACTTACTTTCAGTGTGACGTATCAACACAATAATTGAGGAGTTGTGAATGAGTTTATTAATAAAAGGTGGCAAGCTAGTCAATGCAGATCAAAGTATATTAGCTGATATATATTGTGAAGATGGCATCATCAAAGCCATTGGTAAGGATCTTGATGTACCCGCGGGTACTGAAATCATTGATGCCGCTGGAAAATTAGTCATGCCCGGCGGGATTGACCCACATACCCATATGCAACTTCCTTTTATGGGAACCGTCGCCAGCGAAGACTTTTATTCAGGCACCGCAGCAGGGTTGGCCGGTGGTACCACGATGATTATCGACTTTGTTATTCCTAACCCTCAACAGCCATTAATGGAAGCCTTTGAAACATGGAAAGGCTGGGCATCACGTTCAGTCTCAGATTATTCCTTCCATGTTGCCGTCACCTGGTGGGATGATTCAGTTCACCAAGACATGGAAAAACTAGTAAAAGAAGAAGGCGTTAACAGCTTTAAACACTTCATGGCCTATAAAGATGCGATTATGGCCGGCGATGAAACCTTAGTAAATAGCTTCAACCGCTGTTTAGAGATCGGCGCCATGCCCACGGTCCACGCTGAAAATGGAGAACTCGTTGCACACTTACAACAAAAATTATTAAAAGCAGGTATTACCGGCCCTGAAGCACATCCGCAATCACGCCCAACCGAAGTCGAAGGAGAAGCCGCAAACCGAGCCATTCGTATCGCACAGTCCATTGGCGTTCCGTTATATTTGGTGCACGTATCCTGTAAAGAAGCCGTGGATGAAATCGCGCGAGCAAAACTGGAAGGGCAACGTGTATATGGAGAATGCCTTGCAGGCCATTTAGAGTTAGATGACAGCGTTTACCATCATAGCGATTGGAGCACTGCCGCCGCTCACGTAATGAGCCCACCATTCCGTCCTAAAGGTCATCAAGAAGTATTATGGAAAGCCTTACAAGGTGGCACCATTGAAACCACAGCGACTGACCATTGTTGTTTCTGCGCAGATCAAAAAGCAGCGGGTAAAGATGACTTTTCAAAAATACCGAATGGTACCGCAGGCGTAGAAGATCGCTTAATGGTGTTATGGGATTCTGGCGTTAACCAAGGCCGTTTAACAGAAAATGAATTTGTGGCCGTCACTTCAACCAATTCAGCAAAAATATTTAATATTTACCCACAAAAAGGCTGCCTTGCCGTTGGCTCCGATGCTGATATTGTAATTTGGGATGCCAATAAAAAACACACGCTTTCCGCTAAAACTCATCACCAAAAAATAGACTTTAATATTTTTGAAGGACGAACAGTAACTGGGGCACCGCATATCACAATTAGCCAAGGTAAAGTCGTCTTTAAAGATGGCCAATTGCATGTCACAGAAGGCGCAGGTCGCTACATTAAACGCCCCGCTTTCCCTTCAATCTTCGACGCCGTTGAAAAATATAACCAAGAGAATGCACCTTATAAAATAGCACGTTAATCACACTAACAAGTATTTACGCGATGATTTTTCATCGCGAAGCCTGATAACGAGGAAATTATATGCAGACAGCTCAAACAGAGATTGAATCACAACCAACAGCAGACGCTAGCTACCCACAACGAGAAATGATTTCGGTCGAAAACTTATCCTTAGTTTTCCCTAGCCCTGATGGTGACGTGAATGCGTTATCTAATATCAACTTAAGCATAAAACAAGGTGACTTTGTTTCTTTTATCGGCCCTTCTGGTTGTGGCAAAACCACGTTGTTACGCGTGATTGCCGATTTAGAAAAAGCCACTTCTGGCAACCTTAAAGTCAATGGAACCAGTGCCGAAGACGCCAGACTTAATCGATTATATGGTTATGTGTTCCAAGCGCCAGGTTTATTACCTTGGCGAAATATCAGAGATAATTGTGCTTTACCCATGGAAATATCCGCACAATCTAGCGAACACCAAACCAAACAAATTGATAAATATCTAAAAATGGTGGGCCTGCAAGCCTTTCATAATAAATTTCCATGGCAATTATCCGGCGGGATGCAACAACGAGCTTCTATCGCGCGTGCTTTATGTTTAAACCCAGATTTATTGTTAATGGATGAACCCTTTGGCGCTTTGGACGAAATCACCCGTGATCATATGAACATCGAGCTGTTGCGTATTTGGGCTGAAACACAAAAAACAGTGATTTTTGTCACTCACTCCATTGCTGAAGCCGTTTTATTGTCAACGCATATTGTGGTCATGTCCCCTCGCCCAGGTCGTATTGTCAAAGTCATTGAAAGCCCACTACCTAGGTTAAAAACCTTAGCCGTACGTGATCAAGATGCTTTCCATGCGTTAGCCGCAGAAATTCGCGAAGCCTTAGCCGATGAACACGCTATTGATTAATCATTAACTTAAAGGAACCGCCATGATAACTAAAATAATACAAAAAAAATGGTTTGCCTTAGTCAGTTTAGTGTTAGCCATCCTTGCGTTATGGTACGCCGCAGCGTTAGTGATGAACGGTAGACAAATTATTAATCATTTTGAACGTAAGCATCAAACGTGGACGTATAGCCAAGTCATCAGCCAAGCTTATACGGTAAAGCGTCCGATGGTTCCCGCCCCCCATCAAGTGGCCATCGAACTTAAAAAATCAATTATCGATAAATCCATCACATCAAAACGTTCCTTGATTTATCATGCTCAAATCACCTTAAATTCAACTTTATTAGGATTTGCATTAGGCACTTTATTAGGCATTTTATTAGCCGTTGGCATCGTGCATAACAAAACCTTAGAATCGAGTTTAATGCCTTGGGTCATTGCCTCGCAAACCATCCCTATTTTAGCCATCGCGCCAATCATTGTCGTTGTACTTGGTGCAGTCAACATCACAGGCGTGATCCCCAAAGCCATTATTTCTATGTATTTGTCTTTTTTCCCGGTGACCATCGCCATGGCGAAAGGACTGCGAGCCTCTGATACTTTGCATGAAGAACTCATGTTTACTTACAACGCCAGTGCAAAACAGATCTTCTGGAAATTGCGTTGGTACTCAGCGCAGCCTTATTTATTTGCCAGTTTGAAAGTCGCCATTGCCGCTGCATTAGTCGGTGCGATTGTCGCCGAATTACCCACTGGCGCACAGGGTGGATTAGGATCGCGTTTATTAAGTGGCTCTTATTACGGGCAAACAGAGCAAATATGGGCCGCATTAATTGTATCTGCCTTACTAGGTTCAATTTTAGTGTGGTTAATCAGCTTGATTGAAAAAAGGCTATTAACCCGTCGCGGAGGGCTTTCCCATGCTTAATATCATTAAATTAACCACCTATGTTGGGCTCATCCTGTTGCAATTGATCCTTGTGATGAAAGCTGAAGTGGGTTTTTATCAACAAACTTCCGCCCTGCTATTCATTTGGTTTGCTGTTATTTTTGCCGTCACGCAACTGCTCAATGAACTTACGCGGATCAGCGAAGCAATGACACAACAGGCTAAATGGGTCAAACCACTGATCCCGGCTTTATTTGCTTTTTGCTTATTATTAATTTGGGAAAGCATTATTAAAGGTTTTGCGGTTTCTCCGGTTTTATTACCTACGCCGTCGGACATTTTATTTGCTGTATTCAACAATATTCCAACACTATGGGCCGACTTTCAACAAACCTATCTAAAAGCTGTTTTAGCTGGTTTTTTCTTAGGCAGTTTATCCGGCTTTATTGTCGCACAATGGGCAGTCAAAAGTGTCTTTTTACGCAATGGATTATTGCCCTTAGGTAACTTTATGTCGGCTATTCCTATTGTAGGTATTGCCCCCATTATGGTTATGTGGTTTGGATTCGATTGGCAATCTAAAGCAGCTGTCATTGTGGTAATGACCTTCTTCCCAATGTTTATTAATACATTGGCAGGCTTGCAATCTGTTGATGCGATTCACCGCGACTTAATGCATACCTATGCCGCTAAAAAATCGCAGATTTTTTTAAAAAGCCAATTACCTCAATCTTTACCATTTGTTTTCAATGCCCTCAAACTCAACTCAACCCTAGCCTTAATCGGCGCGATTGTAGCTGAGTTTTTTGGTACGCCCATTGTAGGAATGGGTTTCAGAATTTCGACTGAAGTCGGTCGAATGAATATGGACATGGTGTGGGCCACGATTGTTGTGGCAGCCATCGCAGGTTCATTAAGTTACGGGGCGTTAGCCTTATTAGAAAAATCACTGTTGTTTTGGCATCCATCAATCAGATCGGGTAACAAACGTTAATTAATTTAATCAACGGACAAAGGAAAATAACTATGAGTAAAACACTAATATCCATCGCAACAGGCATTACTTTATTTGCCTCAAGCTTTACCGCCAGCGCAGCCGAGAAACTAAACTTACAATTAAAATGGGTCACACAGGCGCAATTTGCAGGTTATTACGTTGCACTTGAAAAGGGATTTTACAAAGCACAAGGCATTGACCTCAACATTAAACCTGGAGGCCCCGACATTGCCCCCGCACAAGTGTTAGCAGGTGGTGGTGCCGATGTAATTGTAGATTGGATGCCTTCCGCATTAGCAACACGAGAAAAAGGACTACCGCTTGTTAATATTGGGCAAATTTACGATAAATCCGGCATGATGCTAACCTGTTTGAAATCCAGCGGCATTAGTAGCCCAGCGGATTTTAAAGGGAAAACCTTGGGCGTATGGTTCTTTGGTAACGAATATCCTTTCTTAAGTTGGATGTCGAAATTAAATTACCCAACCACCGGCGGCAAAGACGGTGTCACCGTGCTTAAACAAGGCTTTAATGTTGACCCTATTTTCCAAGGGCAAGCCGACTGTGTATCCACCATGACCTATAACGAATACGGGCAAGTGTTAGATGGCGGCTTAAGCAACGACGAGCTAGTACTCTTTAAATATGAAGAAGAAGGCGTAGCTACGTTAGAAGATGGGTTATACGTTTTAGAGAAAAACTTAAAAGATCCTAAAAAGGTAGCCACCTACGCGAAGTTCTTAAAAGCAACGATTCAAGGTTGGGAGTGGGCAGCGAAAAACCCTAAAGAAGCCGCAATGATTGTTTTAGAATACGATGACACGGGAGCACAAACGGAACATCACCAAATCCGCATGATGACAGAAGTGGCTAAATTATTAAGCAACAGCGGAGAAGGCATTGGTTACTTAGACCCAGCTGCCTATGAACGCACAGTAAAAGTCTTGCTTGATAGTGATTCTGCCCCTGTGATCACCAAAAAACCTGAAGGCGCTTATTCACATATTGTGTTTGATAAAATGAAAGAGCTTTAATCTAAAGAGTTGGTTTAAAAGCTCATTTTAAAACTATTTAGACAATTTAGTTAAAGAATATATAACCCAGAGTCTTTATGGCTCTGGGTTATTTTTTAGAAACTCAATGAGCACGCCAAAATCAACAATATTAAAGACGGTAAAGCGTGTTGTTGCATGTGTTATCAGCTGAATTCAAGGCGAAAGAAATCTGTTAATTGATGCTTGAGATTAGGTTTCCAATACTGCCAGCCCTGCTTTTGATAAAAGTTAACAGCCCGTTTATTTTCTCGGCTAACTGATAAAACAGCACCAAGACAACCCATTAAAGTCAATTGCTCGATGAGGAACTGATGAATGGCATCAGAAAGCCCCTGACCTCGATAATTTGGTATTAAATAAATTAAATGAATATAACCAAAACCAGCTATTTCTGAATGAGACTTAAACTCCAGTTGCCCTATCAGTTGATCGCCAGACCATATATGAAAATAACCCCATTCAGGCGAGCTAAGTCTAGACAATAATTTAGAACGATAAATAGTGCCATTTTCACCAATCGTTTCAAGGTAACCTTCAGAAGTACCAAAGCTACAAAAATATGAATCTTCACGAAACTGTACACAATCTGAAAAATTGGCATCTACATTGATAACTTCAAATCGACAATCCATCAACCCGCTCCCTTAAAATAATTCATAAAAAAGCCCACTATACTGCATAGTGGGCTTTCAATACTTAAGTAATTAAAACTAAATAATACACAAACGAATTGTATTACCTATTTTTGATCCCAAGCTTCGGTATCAATATCAAGATCCGAGAATTTAGCAGGATCAAGTACCGGATGCTCAATACCGGCCTTTAATTGTGCTTTATAGTCGTTCAACAAACGCATCGCTGTTGGGAACATCATTAACAAGGCTAATAAGTTAACCACTGCAAGTACACCCATTAGAGGATCAGAAAAGAAGAACACCGAGGTTGCAGCAGGCGCAGTCGCCCCTAAGAAAACAACAGCAACAACTAGCATACGTAATGCATGTACCGCTAATTTGCTTTTACTCATAAACGTTAATGCATTTTCACCTAAGTAATAGTTGTAAATAACTGAGCTGAATGAGAACAGTAAAATAGCGCCAGTTAGGAAGTATTGTGACCAAATCCCAAAGTGCGACACAAGTGATTGTTGCGTTAATACAACACCATCGACATCAACAGCGCCAGGCACGTAGACATCACCTAGTAAGATGATGAAAGCAGTACAACTACATACAACAATGGTATCAATGAACACTGACAGTGATTGAGTAATACCTTGGCTTATTGGATGTGTAACATGCGCGGTCGCAGCAACATTTGGAGCAGAACCTAATCCAGCCTCATTAGAAAATAGGCCACGACGTAAACCCTGCGCTAAAGCAGCGCCCATACCACCACCAACAGCTTCTTCCCAACCAAATGCGTTAGACACAATAGAGCTGATAACAGCAGGAATATCGGTAATATTGATAAGAATAACGATTAAAGCCATGCCCACATAGCTAACAGCCATAATAGGAACAATTATATCAGCGGTTTTAGCAATACGTTTAATGCCACCATAAATGATAAAAGCAACAATAATGGCAAGAAAGAGACCAGTCCAAATACGATCAATACCAAGACTATCTTGCACAGCACCTGCAACGGTATTGCCTTGGAAGGCATTGAAACCAAATGCAAATGAAGCAATCAAACAAACAGCGTAAATACAG
>Ga0055584_100006736_pt1 | contig 11252 bp, 10 predicted proteins | sample OSDHelmetaG_FD_58716 | JGI IMG/M metagenome (GOLD analysis project Ga0055584, IMG submission 58716) | Pelagic marine sediment microbial communities from the LTER site Helgoland, North Sea, for post-phytoplankton bloom and carbon turnover... | ecosystem: Environmental > Aquatic > Marine >...
ATTAAGTATCAGCTTGGGTTGTACATAGAAGGAAATTATACGGGCATTCAAGTATATGCACCAAGCAGGGAAAAGTACTCTTCAACAAATCCTGAAAAGGCATTTACTAAAATGAATATTATGCCAGGGGGCGTGTTTACAATCAATCCCGATTTTGATGAAAAATATATACTTGTTCCGTTATCGTTTACACGAAAAATTTTAAATTATGAAGATGAAGTAAGCTCCATCGAAATTGGAACAAAAGAAGACGCTGAAGCGGATGAGATAAAACAAGAGATTCAAGATTTATTGGGGGATGAGTATTTAGTTCGAACTAGATATGAGTTAAATGAAATTATTTTCAAAACAAACAATACGGAGAAATGGATAACTTTTCTTATTCTCATTTTTATACTGGTGATAGCTATGTTTAACCTCGTAAGTGCCGTTGCCATGATTATTATGGATAAAAAGAAAGATGTATATACCTTAAAATCTTTAGGGGCAAATGGCCAACACATCAGGCGAATATTCTTAATCGAAGGAATCCTAATTTCTTTAATTGGTGGTTTATGTGGAATGGCTATAGGTTACTTATTATGTTTTATTCAAGAAGTCTTTGGCGTTTTAAAACTAGAAGGAATCGTGGTCGACCAATATCCCGTTTTAATGAAATGGCAAGATTTCGTAATGATTTTATCAACGGTAGTATTAATTGGAATTTTAGCCAGTTGGTTTCCGGTGCAAATTGTTGTTAAAAAGTATATGAAATAGAAGAGAATATGGATTCAATATTTTCCAATTCCTCCAATAAATCGGCTAAAGAATCCATTGTTACTAATTTCATTCTGTGGGGTTTAAAATCTGGGATACCTTTAAAGTAATTTGCATAATGTCGTCTCATTTCTAAGATACCTAGTTTTTCGCCTTTCCATTCAACGGACATTAGTAAGTGCTCTCGGGCAACATCAATGCGTTGCTTGATAGTTGGTTTTTCTAGATGTTCCCCAGTTTTCATAAAGTGCTTTACTTGGTTAAAAAACCAAGGATTACCAATAGAAGCACGACCTATCATTATTCCGTCTACTCCGTATTTTTCTTTTTTCTCAGCAGCAATTTCTGGTGAAGTAACATCCCCATTTCCGAATACAGGGATGTGCATTCTAGGATTGTTTTTAACAGCAGCAATCAATGACCAATCGGCGTCACCTTTGTACATTTGCTTTCGAGTTCGCCCATGAATAGAAATCGCTTTGATACCAATATCTTGAAGTCGTTCTGCAGCATCTACGATATGCTTGGAATCTTCGTCCCATCCCAAACGGGTCTTAACGGTTACAGGTTTGTTAACCGCATCAACAATCTCTTTAGTCATAGAGACCATTCGCGGAATATCTTTTAATATACCCGCACCAGCATCTTTACAAACAACTTTTTTCACGGGACAACCATAATTTATATCAATAATATCCGGATTTACTCTTTCAGTAATTTCTGCAGCTTCTCTAAGGGAGTCTATGTTCCCACCAAAAATTTGAATACCAACAGGCCTTTCATATTCAAAAATGTCGAGCTTTTTAACGCTTTTTGCTGCATCTCGAATTAGCCCTTCAGATGAAATAAACTCTGTGTACATTACATCAGCACCGTGCTTTTTGCATAGAGCTCGAAACGGTGGATCACTGACATCCTCCATTGGAGCAAGTAACAGCGGAAACGCTCCTAATTCTATATCGCCAATTTTAACCAATTACTTTACTAAATTTGTTCCAAAGATATTGCATAATATGGACAGAATCCCAATTCTCGAAAAATACAATCCACTTGGGCAGCTTTTCATTTTTATTGGACTTGTTCTTCTTTCGATAGTAATTGGAGTCATTCTGTCAGCAGCGGTTATCGCTGTAATGATGGGTTCAGAAGCTATTGGTGGTAATGTAATGTCTGATTTGAGTAATCCAAATGTATTGGCTACACTTAAAACTTCGCAACTTGTTGCTTCGATTACCATTTTTATTTTACCCTCTTTATTCTTTGCTTATTTAACGGCTCGAAACATATTCAATTCTCTATCGATTAATAAAAAGGTAGATTTTCGAAGTATAATATTGGTTTTTATATTAGTGGCTGCAGTGCTCCCAATTGTCAATTTCACACAGGAAATTAATCAGTTAATGGTTCTTCCAGATTGGCTTTCAGGTGCAGAAGAATGGATGAAGACGCAAGAAGAAAATTCTGAACTAGTGGTCAAAGCTTTTTTAAGTAGTACTGGTTTATTGGCTCTGTTTGGTAACTTGGTCGTGATGGCATTAATTCCTGCCATTGGAGAGGAGCTTTGTTTTAGAGGAGTTATGCAAAACATTTTTGGCAAGATGTTTCAGAATCCGCACATATCAATTTGGTTAACAGCGGTAATATTTAGCGCTATTCATATGCAGTTTTATGGTTTTCTTCCGCGCATGCTTTTGGGCGCGATGTTAGGCTACTTGTATCACTGGAGCGGCAGTTTGTGGTTGGCAATTGTTGCACATTTCCTTAACAATGGATTTGCTGTATTTATGGCATATCTGATTGGAATTGGTTCAATGTCTCCAGATATAGAAGAAATTGGTGCAGGTGAAGGAATGTGGATTATCGTAATAAGTTCAATGCTCTTTTCCTGCACATTACTTTTTGGAATTTGGAAAAATGAGCATTTAAAAAAGGTTGAGATAACAAGTCTTGATTGAGCTATTCTCGTTTAATTCACGCAGCTAGCTATTTCGATTTCATTAATCATATTCATGCAGTTAAAGTGCTTTTTTGGGCATTTTCCATAACCAAGTTTCGAGCATGGGCGACATCTTAAATCATATACTTCGACTACTCTAGAATTTGGAGTCGACAAATAAGGTGCCATCCCAAATTCAGGTACGGTATTTCCCCAAATGGAGACAATATCTTTTTTGAAAGCCGCTGCAACATGCATAAGTCCGGTATCGTGAGTGATGATTTTGTTGGCTTGTTTTACCAAAGAAGCTGACTGATTTAAGGTATACTTTCCGCAAGCATTGTATACTTTATTATTAAGCTTATTAGAAATTACCTTGGCAACAGATTGATCATCTGGCCCACCAAGTAGAACAATAGGGATTTCAATTTTTCTACAAATAGAAATTATTTTCTCAGTAGGTAGGCGTTTTGTAGTATATGTACCTCCAATAACAAAACCAACATACCCATTTTGGAAGTTGGCAGGAAGGGTGGATAGATCAACTTCATCGACTTCTGGAATAAAATATTCTAACCCTTCATTATCATTATTAATATTAAGAGATGCAAAGGTTTCTATATATCGGTCGACAATATGAACTTTCGGTAATTTATCGATTTTAAAAGTTGTAAGCAACCATTTCTCCCAGCCCAATTTATCAACAGTAAATGTAATAGAGTCGAGCCCTTTTTTTACTTGCCTAGATCTAATATTGTTATGTAGGTCAACAATGTAATCGAAATTCTCAGATCTTAATAAATCAATTACTTCAGAAACTTTGTTTTCGATTGTATGGATTTTAGAAAGGTGCGGGTTAGCGATCAAAGTTGATTGAAAAGCTTTTTTAGTCAAAAAATGAATTTCAACATCTCCATCTAACTGCTGTTTTAAACACCGAATTGCTGGAGATGTAAGCACAATATCCCCAATAGAACTAAAACGAATAATAAGTACTTTAACTTTCACAAAGACAAATTTAGTAATAAAGATTCCTTGTCTTCATTTCATTTAACATCGAATGAAACATAAATTTGCAGAATGGAATTTATTGATACACATACTCATTTATTTTCAGAGCAATTCGATAACGATATCGATGAGGTAATTCAGCGGTCGCTAAATGAAGGCATTACTAAAATGTATCTTCCTAATATTAATTCAGATACGATTGACTCAATGATGAAGTTGAGTGCAAGATATCCAGAAAACTGCTTCCCCTTGATGGGTTTGCATCCGTGTGATGTAAAAGAAGACTATCAGCGAGAAATTGATTTGGTAGAAGAATGGCATGCTAAACATAAATTTTATGCCGTAGGGGAAATTGGAATTGATTTGTTTTGGGATAAAACTTTCGTTGAACAACAAAAGGATGCTTTCCGACAACAAATACAATTAGCAAAGAAGATTCAGTTGCCTATTGTTATTCATGTTCGCAATTCTTTTGATGAAGTTTTCGAGATTGTAAACGATGAAAATGATGACTCGCTTTTTGGAATTTTTCATTGTTTTACTGGAGATATTGATCAGGCAAATCAAATATTGAAATATGGCGGGTTCAAGTTAGGTTTGGGAGGGGTATTAACTTTTAAAAACTCAGGTTTAGATAAAACTATTTCTCAAATAGATATGGAACATTTAGTACTAGAAACTGACTCCCCTTATCTAGCACCTGTGCCCTATCGAGGAAAAAGAAATGAAAGTGTGTATTTAAAGCTTGTTGCAGAAAAGTTAGCCGAAATAAAAAATTTACCTTTGAGCGAAGTAGCAAAAATAACTACAGAGAACGCAAATCAAGTGTTTTATGGAAAATAAATCGAAAGTCTTATTAATATATACAGGGGGAACCATCGGTATGGTCCAAGATCCTGCCACAAGACAGTATAAACCATTCGATTTTGATACGCTGTTGCAACACGTTCCTGAAATCTCTCTTCTGAACGTGGAGTTGCATACGAGCTCTTTTGACAAGCCAATTGATTCTTCCAATATGTCTCCTAAAAGATGGGGAGAAATAGCTTCGAAAATTGAACAGAATTATGATTTACACGATGGATTTGTAATTCTTCATGGCACTGACACGATGTCGTACACTGCGTCTGCACTAAGTTTTATGTTATCAGGTCTAAATAAACCCGTCATTCTTACTGGTTCCCAATTGCCAATCGGAGTTGTAAGGACTGATGGCAAGGAGAATTTAATAACTGCAATTGAAATTGCAGCAAAAAAAGAAGATGGAAAGCCCGTTGTTCCAGAAGTAGGGGTTTATTTTGAATACCAGCTGTTAAGAGGTAATCGATCTTATAAATCAAGCGCAGCTTATTTTGATGCATTTCGTTCAGAAAATCATCCAAAGCTTGCAGAGGCAGGAGTGCACTTATCTTTTAATTATTCTGCTATTAAAGAGTTTAATGAAACGAATTTGAGTATCCAGACAGCAATGGCTGAAAATGTTGCTCTATTAAAGCTGCATCCAGGTATAGGACAAGAGGTTGTTCATGCTATGCTAAGCCAGAATGCGGTCGAAGCTGTGGTAATGGAGAGCTATGGCTCGGGAAACGCTTTAACTGAAAAATGGTTTTTAGATGAATTAAGTGCGGCACTAGAACGAGGACTAATAATATTAAATGTCACTCAATGTAATGGTGGAAGTGTTGATCAGGGGAGATACGAAACAAGTTCATCATTTAATTCGATGGGTGTTATTTCGGGATACGATATTACAACGGAAGCAGCAATTACTAAATTGATGTATTTATTAGCTCATGGAATTAGTAAAGATGAGGTTATTTCCAATCTAAACAATTCGTTAGCTGGGGAAGTAACGATTCCAGTATAGTTTCAAAACAAACTTTATATTTGAGCCTTCAAAATGGCAAAAAAGAAAAAATACACAGTTGTAGAGTCTTCTGAAGAAGATGTTGTTCGACAAGAACAAGCACCACCGGCAAGTGTAGTTCCTGACAATACGGTTATTGACGATAAAATGGAGCAGCGAATCCATGATCAGTTTTTTCGTTGGCCAATGCTTATTGTTTTTTTACTGGGGTTGGGTTTATATATTCAAACAGCCAACTACGAATACGCACTTGATGATAAATTGGTAATTACTCATAATTATATAACCAAGAAAGGATTCGCAGGAATTGGGGAACACTTTCAAACAGATTTTTTGGTTGGCTTTTTTGGAAAACAAAAGAACTTATTAGAAGGAGGTCGTTATCGACCACTTTCTTTAGTTTCTTTTGCTATTGAGAATGAGGTTTTTGGGAAGAAGCAACAAAATGCAAAGGGTCAATACATTGTAGACAAAGATGGAGATCAATTATATACCTATAACGCAGCCGTAGGTCATGTTTTTAATGCCATTTACTATGCTTTTATAGGCTTGGTGTTATTCTTAATTTTATACAAGCTATTCCCTCCCGAAAAAATTAGACCATGGTATTTATCATTCCCCTTAGTTGCAACCTTAATTTTTGTTACACATCCATTGCATACTGAGGCGATTGCAAACATTAAAGGGAGAGATGAATTAATGAGTTTATTGGCGGGTTTAGGCACATTATATTTTAGTGTTCTTTACATTCAAGACAATACTAGAAGCATGAAGAATTTAATTTTATCTGGTCTATGTTTTATTTTGGCGATGTTATCTAAAGAAGGAATCATCACTTTTATCGCTGTTGTTCCGTTAACACTTTTATATTTTTCCAATGAAAAATACAAAACTATTTTCATTGCAACTTCCCCTTTGTTAATAGGTACAGTCCTATATTTCATATTTATGAGAATCCCTGTTCTGGGGCAATTTGATATGCATTATGAAAGTAATGGTAGCATACTAGAAGCGTGGAAATTAGCAGCAAAATCTTCGACACGTTCTGCAGATCAGCTAACACCAGAGCTGATGAATATGCCTTTTATGTATTTGGAGAAGTATAGCGGTGACTGGTGGGCAACAATATTCTATACTCTAGGGTTGTATATTAAATTACTTTTTGTGCCACATCCTTTAACTCATGATTATTACCCTTGGTATCCATTGGGGGAGTTCATGTATAACAGCAACGTTAATGTGAAAACTCAAGCATACCCATATTTAAAAATGGCAAACCCTAAAGCCTTTTTACCGATGCTATTATATATTGGCTTGATTGGTTATGCGCTGAGAGATTTCTTTCGAATACTTATGGATAAGACAAAAAAAAATATCGTTTCGTATTCAATTTTGTTCTACATGGGAACACTTTTCTTAGTTTCAAATATTCCAATTCAAGTGGGAACATTCCTTAATGAACGTTTTATGTTTGTTCCTTCAATTGCTTATGCGCTCTTGGCGGCACATTTTCTGCTGAATTGGCTGCCAACAAAAATAAAATCGACCGGTACTTACCAAAAGACGGTTACGGGAGTATTGGCTATTCTGCTGTTAAGTTTTTCCTTTAAAACCGTATCTAGAAATCAATCCTGGAAAAATGACTTTGCACTATCAGTTGGTGATGTTGAAGTTTCAGGAAACAGTGCCAAATCGAACATGTCTGCAGGTTTAGCATTGGTTGATGAATCAAAAAAGTATCGAACGGATAATCCAAAAGAAGCAATTCAAATGTTGAATAAAGCGGAGAAACATTTGGCAAGAGCGCTTAATATTTACCCTCGCTATATTCAGCCAATGTTAATTATGGGCAACTGCTATTATGAAATGGCTAATTATTATGAAACCGTTGGCGATAAACCGATGACGATAACGAGTTATGAAAATGCCATTTTGTATTTTGAAAAATGCTTGAAATTAAATCCTCAATATGAATACTCGGTAAAGAACTTAGAACACGTTGGAGATTTATGTATCACAAAGAAGTATTTCGCAACGGCAGCCAAAAGTTATGAAACGCTAATAAGCTATGACAAAACTAATATTAAAAGAGTTTACGTAAAGCTAGGTGAGTTATATGGAAAGAATATGGGTGATTTACAAAAATCTAAACTTTATCTAGTAGAAGCATATAAATTGGATTCTGAAAGCTCTGAAATCCTTCAGAAATTAGGAGTTGTTTATGCTATGTTAGGCGAGCACCAAAATTCGATTGATATTTTTACGAAAGCGTTAGAAAAGCATCCAGAGAATCCCCATGTATTAATGAACATGGGGATTGCATACAAGAACATGGGACAAGTTGAAGTTGGTCAATCATACTTAGATAGAGCTTTTGCGCTCGAGCCTAAGCTGCGAGGAGGCCAACCTCAATCAAAATAGTTTTGGCTTAATAAATGTTAAATTTCACTATGAAAAGGTCTTTACTTGAATTATTATCTAGTGACATTGAAAACTATATGCAGATAAAGTTTTTTTTGTATTTTGCACGCCCATTGTCAAGGAGGTCACTCCTTCAATAAAAAGGAGAGGTGGCCGAGTGGCTTAAGGCGCACGCTTGGAAAGCGTGTGTGCAGCAATGTACCGGGGGTTCGAATCCCTTCCTCTCCGCGTTGACTGATTCAAATGTTTACATTTGAATTTAGTCTAAAACAAGGAGAACAGGGTTGTGAAATAATCCTTTCCTCTCGGCAGGAAAAAGTTCTTTTAAATGCAATTGAATAAATTAAACTATTATATAAAATCAATAAATTATTAAGATGAAAAAGTTTTTTACACTAGTAGCTGTTATCGGAATGTTCACCTTTTGTGCTTCAAACTTATATGCTCAACCTGAAGGAGAAGCTGAACAAACAGAAGAAGTTACTGAAACTGTTGAGGGGGATTCTTCAACCACAACGGAAGAACCAATAGTCGAGGAAGTCGAAGCTCCAGTTGAAGAGGTCGCGACCCCTCCAGCACCAGCAGAAGAAGTTGAAAAGACATTTCACCAAGTTGTTAAGCAAAAGTTTATTGAAGGTGGGCCAACTTTCATGGCAGTTGTGCTTGTATGTTTAATCTTCGGATTAGCTATTGCAATTGAACGGGTTATTTATTTAAGTATGGCTACAACTAATACGAAGAAATTAGTAAGCGATGTTGAAGATGCACTTTCTTCAGGTGGTGTTGAAGCTGCAAAAGAAGTTTGTAGAAATACGCCAGGTCCAATTGCAAGTATATACTATCAAGGATTAGATAGATCAAGCGAAGGTATTGATATGGTTGAAAAATCAGTTGAAGCTTATGGTGGTGTTCAAATGGGATTACTAGAAAAAGGACTTTCGTGGATTTCATTAGCTATTGCTCTAGCTCCCATGCTAGGTTTCATGGGAACAGTAATTGGTATGATTGGCGCATTCGATAAAATTGCTGCGGCTAATAATATTTCACCAGCAATTGTTGCTGAAGGCATCGGTATGGCTCTTATTACTACAGTATCGGGGCTTATTGTAGCTATGATTCTACAATTTTTCTACAATTTAATAGTTGCGAAAATTGATGGAATTGTAAACGATATGGAAGATGCTTCGATTACTTTAATTGACTTGGTATTAAAGCACAATGTTTCATCTAAATAATTGATACTATGTTAAACAGAATTCTTCAAATATTTATGATTGTATCCATTTCCATTGGATTGCTATTAGCTTTGCTAACCGTACTAGATTTTACTGAAAATGTTTGTACTGATTGTTGGCCATTTGAGAACTTGATTGTTTATAGTTACATATTGACAGGAGTTCTTGTTCTAGCCGCGTTATCAGGTGCAGGAATAGGAATTAGAAAAAACCCCGAATCATTAAAAATGATGTTGGTAGGAATTGGTGGAACAATTTTATTGTTTGGGATTAGTTATGGAATGGCTTCAAGTGAAATCACACCTAATCTTGCGGCACTTGGTGGAGACTTATCCGAGGGAACTGTAAAGATGGCTGATACCGGATTAATAGCAATGTATATTATGATGTTTTTGTCTATTGCTGCAGTCGTATTCTCTTCAATTATGAAAATTGTAAGAAGATAGTATGCCACGTAAAAGAGAAGCCCAAAATGAGATTAATGCTGGTTCAATGGCCGACATTGCTTTCTTGTTACTGGTATTTTTCTTGGTAACAACTACAATGGATAGTAGCTGGGGAATTCAACGTAAGTTGCCACCGCCACCAGAGCCAAATCAAGAGAATATCGACATCAAACAACGTAACGTATTTGTTGTATTAGCTAATGCTAACGACCAATTATTAGTTGAAGGAGAATTGCTTTTGATAGACCAGGTTCGTGAAAAAGCAAAAGAGTTTATTGTAAACCCCGCACGAAAAGAATCGCTTCCCGAATGGGAGGATGTATCAGTTTCAATTGCGAAGCAAAAAATATCCGATTATACCGCAGCAGGTAATGCGGAAAAAGTTACTGTTTGGGAAAAAAGATTAGCTGCTGCTGAATTGATTGGTGAGTATACAATTACTAAACAAGTTATTTCGCTTCAAAACGATAGAGGAACTTCTTACAAGTTATACATTCAAGTACAAAATGAATTAGCTGCTGCATATCGCGAGTTAAGAGATGAGCTATGTATGAGTGAATTTAGGATGACTTTTACTGAATTGGAAGAGGCTTCTAAAGCTAATAAAGAAGATGATTCTTTAAAGAAGAAGCTTAAAGCGATTAAAACTGTTTATCCTCAGAAAATTTCTGAAGCTGAACCTAAAAACTTAGGAGGATAGTATGTCAAAGTTCAAAAAAGATGGAGGCCGTGCTTTACCGCCAGTATCTACTGCTGCATTACCCGATATTGTATTTATGCTACTGTTCTTCTTCATGGTTACTACAGTGATGAGGGAAGTGGATTTGAAAGTAAAGCAAACTAGTCCTGCGGCTACTGAGATACAAAAACTTGAAAACAAGTCGTTAGTGCATTACATATACATTGGAGAACCAGTAGATACTGAAAAATTCGGTACTGAACCTAGATTACAATTAGCAGATGATTTTGGAACTGTTGCAGATGTTGGGCCTTACATTATTCAAAAAAGAACTGAAGTTGTTGAAGGGCTAATACCAAAGTTGACTACATCTCTAAAAGTTGATAGAGACGTTAAAATGGGTGTTATTACTGATGTAAAGCAAGAGCTTAGAAAAGTATCTGCACTTAAGCTTAACTATGCAACTGTGGAAGGCGGTCTAGATAAATAGAATAAAAGAAAAAATATTTCAAAAACTTTAAGGCGGTCTTTGACCGCCTTTTTTGTCACTCAAAAATTGATTTCAGCTCAGTAGCTTCACTGGGTTTCATTTTGCCACCAAGTATCAAGCTAAGCTCTCTTCTTCTTAGTGCAGATGCAAATCTCTCCTTTTCTAAATCAGTTTCAGGAATAAGGCCAGGTACTTCAATAGGTGTTCCGATTTGGTCGATCGCTACAAATGTATAAATGGCCTCGTTACACTTAATTTTCTTTCCAGATGACGGGTGTTCAACGTTAACATCGATAAAGATCTCCATAGAAGTACTAAAAGCTCTAGATACTTGCGCCTCTAGAGTAACAATATCGCCTACTTTAATGGGGTAATTGAATGAGATGTTGTTTACAGAAGCGGTTACCACTA
>Ga0055584_100006737_pt1 | contig 11252 bp, 7 predicted proteins | sample OSDHelmetaG_FD_58716 | JGI IMG/M metagenome (GOLD analysis project Ga0055584, IMG submission 58716) | Pelagic marine sediment microbial communities from the LTER site Helgoland, North Sea, for post-phytoplankton bloom and carbon turnover... | ecosystem: Environmental > Aquatic > Marine >...
TGACAATGGTGTAATAACCTTCCGGCCAGAACCATTCCATTGTTTTACGTGACTCCTATCTAATGTGGCCTAACAGTTTACGCGCACAGATCTGCCTGTTGGACTAATTCAGAAACTGGCCGATTTCCCCGGTAAGTAGATCCTGATATTCCGGCAGATTGTCAATTTTGAGCGTCTTATCATTGTAATCGGCATAGGCATCGGCAAGATGTTTAAACAGACGCAGGTGCATACCGACCCGGTGGGTCAGAGGGTACTTCGCATCACTGACGACATCCGCGTTCCTTCGTGAGCGATCCTGCCCGGGATTGGGGCTTTCGCTGAGGTACGACAGGCAGCTTGTAGCGTCCCCGATCTCGAGGTGACTCAAACCGCGATACGCCGTATTGGACTCCTCGAGCTTCATACTGATATGGGTGTCCTCTTCCATTGCCAGCAGCGCATAAGCGGCTATTTCCAACCCGCGCGGATGGGATACCACGGTGTAGGACAGACGTTTATTGCCACCCGGTTTGTAATCGCCATTATCCTGCTTGTCGGTCTCGGGTGTATTGGCTTCATGCATATCCAGGCTGAAATCAACCTGCTCTTTTACAACCAGCGCAATAATGGCGTAGGCCAGTTGCTCAGTGCGTGTGCCATCCGGTTTTCCCGGGTAGGTTCGATTCAGGTTTCGTGACTCCTTGCCATTTTTCAGTACGTATCCACCCGGGTTCTGGTACTCATCCGGGTCTGCGCTCTCCTGGTCCGCAGTGTCTGTCCGCCTGTCACCATAGGTGAGGTATCTTTCGCCGCTGCGGGACTGGATTAAATGCCGTGCATCGATATGATTACGGGTATCCATTACCGATTGCGCACTGCGATTGGTATAGGGAATGACTATCAGTTTGCCCTCGGTGACAACGCTGTTCTCAAGCGCAACAAGGGCCGCGACAGATCCTGCTATTTCATTGCCATGGGTTCCGCCGATAAGTAGAGCGTTTGCACCCGGTTTGCCGCTATCCAGAATATAAACATCCGTGTCCAGGTTGGTATCCTTGAGCGGTGGAAAATAGTCGGACAATTTCCGCTGATCAGTGACACCGTCTCCCGGCCGGATATCCAGGCCAATATTCCCGCTCCAGACACTGGCCGACAGCAGCAGGCAGGTCAGGGACACAACCATCAAGCTGTACCAATGTGGTCCAGGCCACTTCATGCTGCTCATTCTCCGCTCTTCATCTGCGGTGCCGCTGCGCCGCCCAGGCGTCTGATCGAACCAACACCTGTCAATAAACCGTCCTTGCCGACAGCGATGGCATTTGGTCCGCCAAAATAAAGGTCAGGATGCTCGTACCGCTTAACTTCATGCCCCATCTCCAACAGCAATTCGATGGTTTTCGGTGGAAAATCATCTTCGAGTTGTATTTCTTTGTAGGCGTCATAGCCGGTAAATTTGGGTGCCCTGATCGCGTTCTCCAGGCTCATTTCAAAATCGATGACATTTACCAGGATTTCGATGATCGTTGAACCAATACGGCCGGCACCAGGGGAGCCGATGACCCATCGTACCTTACCGTCTTTCTTTACCACCATCGGGGCTATTGTTGTCCTTGGGCGGCGTCCCGGCTCGAGGTTGATCGGGCTGCCTTCGACAGGTTCGCCCTTGAAATTTCCGAGCTCATTATTCAGGAAGTAACCATCCACCATATTCCCGGTACCAAAAAAACTGGAAATGGTCTGAGTCCAGGCCACGGCATTGCCTGCTTTATCGACAATCGAGAAATGCGTCGTCGAAGGCGGGACATCTTCGATCTCGCCTTCGATAACGGCTTCTTGTCGTTGCTCCAGCATCACATCGATGTAACTCGTGCCGTTCTCGTAAGGGCCCGGGTCACCGGCCCGCTCGCTGTACCAGAGTTCCGGATCTGAGGCCTTGGACAGATCGATCTGCATCATACGCTGGCGTGCGTAATCTTTACTGACGTAGCCTTTTTCCGGGATGTAGGCATTGGTTTCCGGATCGCCTAACCAAAGACGCTGATCCAGAGATGTCAGGATCATGGCTTCCTGCATGATATGGATGGCAAGGGGGTCATCCCAACTCATGATGGCTAAATTGAAATGCTCAAGGATATTCAGGGTGGCGAGGATGCGCGGCCCGCCTACAGGACTACCCGGAGCACTGAGGTCATAACCGCGATAGCTACCCTTGATGGGCTCTTTCAACAACGCGCGGTAAGCTTTCAGATCAGATTTTCGGGTCCAACCATCATTTTTCCGCATAAAGCGATCGAGGTTCTTCGCCAACTCACCCTTATAAAAAACATCAACGCCCTTCTTCACGATGATCTTTAATGTCCTGGCCAGCGCCGGATTACGGTAGGTCGCACCCACCGCCCAGGGCATGCCATCATCCAGGAACTCAGGCGCATTTTCAGACAGGATTTCCCACCTGTCCATATTCACCTTGCTAAAGGTTTCAGTGACCTCAAAACCCTCTTCTGCAAGGCGAATCGCCGGCGCGGCAAGCACCGAAAGCGGCAGGTTCGCCAGCTCAAGCGCCTTACCAATTCCAGCGGGTACCCCCGCCACACAATACCCCTTGGGTGTATATCTGACTTTTCCAAGATCGCCTGCCTTGTTCAGGTTTTCGTAATTGGCCATTGCCGGTGCCGTACTGCGAAAATCAATCGCAATCTCACGCCCGTCCGCCATCACCGCAACCATGTAACCTTCCCCGCCCAACCCGGAAGCATAGGGTTCGACAACGCCTAGTGCCAGGCTCACGGCAATAGCCGCGTCCACGGCATTCCCGCCTTTCTCGAGGATTTCAGCACCGGCTGCAGCGGCCAGCGGATGGGCTGCCGTGACCATCCCTTCTTTTGATTGCAGGATGGGTGCAACCGTCACGGCGTGGACCGCTTGGGTTGCAAGCAAACAGAAAACAGCAATAATTAGCGACGAGATACTACGTGTCATACGTAACATTTCCCTGATGGGGTGATTCCACTGACTCCGACCCCAATTGTATTACTGTTCGAGAACGCCCCACTCCGTCAACACCAGTTGTAACGGCTCCGTGGTTTCCCGAACGGAATTGGCAGTCAATATTTCCAGGTCGGTTCCTTCCGTCAACTGGGTGAACAGACCATCGTAATTGCCGCCTTCAACAACGATCAGTTTGTCTGCCATCGGCACTGCCTCGACGATAAACATATCAGTCAAAGTGCCACGACGTCCTTTACCGCCGATATGCATGACCAGTACATTCATACCCTTGGCCTTTGCGGCAGCAGTCACAGACTTCATCCGCGCGATTTCAGCATCCTTGTCAATACCGGCTTCACCCAGCCCTTTCGAACTACCTGCGACCACGGTGATAAGGACTTTCTCCTGCTGCAGCCCATCTGCCTCGAGAAGCTTTACGAGTCGGGCGTTAACGCCGAGTTTCTTGAGGACAACCTTGATCATCATCGCATCGGGGCTCTGTCCGAAGGGTGTCATGACAACATCTGAAGCCAGGGACACATTACTGAAAACTGCAAATAGGGAACAGGCTAAAATTACCTGAAATACTCTGTTTTTCATGACACTTCCTTTAGTGGTAACCATCTAAAACAACATTCGACATTCTTTCTTAAACCGAAAAGGGTAAAACATCGTTCACAACCCACGACAGTAAATTCCTGGAAATCCACTGACTCTCCTGAGTCAGGATTTTACTGGGGGCTGGCCTGTTTTCTCCAATGACCTTTTGTGCCTACCCTATAGCACAAGTCTATGTGCCATTTGAATGAATGACAGATATAATTCGTTAGACAGAAACACCCTGTTCAATTCTCAAAGGACACACCCATGAAAAAATTATGCTTGGTTTTGCTGGCGCCGGCATTGCTCGCTGCCTGTTCTGAGCCCGTCTCAGAACCTGTCGAAATAGTTGCCGAGCCGGTTGGTCTGGTTTACCCCGTCACCGACAAGGTCGACCATGTCGACAATTACCACGGCACCGATGTGGCCGATTCCTTCCGCTGGCTGGAAGATGACGTACGCGAGAGCGAAGCTGTCAGTAGCTGGGTCAGCGCTCAGAACGAGATGACTTTTGCCTATCTCGACACCATAAAAGAACGGGGCGCCATCAATGCGCGCATGAAAGAACTGTGGGATTACGAGCGCTACTCCCTCCCCGAGAAGGAGGGTGGCCGCTATTTCTATAGCTACAACAATGGCTTGCAAAACCAGGATATTATCTATACTCAGACCAATCTTGACGCAGAACCTGAGCTGTTGATCGACCCGAACACCTGGTCAGAGGACGGCACGGTTGCGCTGGGCGCTTACTACCCCAGCCCGGATGGCAAGCATGTCGCGTACATGGTCCAGGACGGCGGCTCTGACTGGCGCATGGGGAAAGTGATCGAAGTTGAGAGCGGCGAGGTACTGAGCGACCAGTTGGACTGGCTCAAATTTACCGGTCTTTCATGGGCAGGTGACAGTTCCGGTTTTTACTATAGCCGGTACCCAGCCACCAAAGAAGAAGAGAAATTCCAGTCATTGAACAAGAACATGACCGTGTTCTTTCACCAATTGGGAACGGCCCAGGATCAGGACCGTGTCGTTTACGTCAACCCCGAACAGCCGGATTGGCGCTCAAACGGCCAGGTCACCGATGACGGGAAACACCTGGTCATCACCGTGGGAATCGGCACCGACGACCGTTACAGCATCATGCATCAGGATCTTACTGATCCGTATGCCGGACCGGTGATGATCATCGAGGGATTCGAATACGACTACACACTGGCCGGCAGCATGGGCGACGACCTGTATTTCCGCACCAACGACGGCGCACCACGTAACCGCCTGATAGCCATCAACACCCAGCAACCGGGGCGTGATCACTGGCGTGAAGTCATCGCCGAGACAGAAGATGTACTGGATGATGTAAACCTGGTCGGTGGAAAAATCATCACGACCTACATGCAGGACGCCAAAACCATAGTGAAAGTATTCGACACTGATGGCAAACAAACCGGAGCGGTTGAATTGCCGGGGATCGGATCCGCCAACGGGTTCAATGGCAAATTCGACGACGATGAAACCTTTTTCACATTCTCGAGCTTCAACAGCCCGCCCACGATCAGCAAGCTGAACATATCGACTGGCGAAGTCAGCGTTTTCAAAACACCGGATGTCGCAATGAACCCGGATGATTACGTCGTCAAACAGGTATTTTATTCCTCCAAAGACGGAACCCGCGTCCCCATGTTCATTGCCCACCGCAAGGACGTGGTACCTGATGGCAACACCCCGACCATGCTCTATGGCTACGGCGGCTTCAATGTATCAATGACACCCTATTACTCGACCGTCCGCCTGACATGGATGGACATGGGTGGAATCTATGCGGTGGCGAATCTGCGTGGCGGCGGAGAATATGGTGAAGAATGGCACCAGGCGGGAACCAAACTCAACAAGCAGAATGTATTCGACGACTTCATCGCCGCCGCCGAATATCTTATTGCCGAGGGTTATACCAACACTGACAAACTTGCCATATTCGGTGGTAGCAACGGCGGACTGCTGGTTGGCGCGGTGGTGAACCAGAGACCGGATTTGTTTAGTGCGGCCATTCCAGCAGTCGGCGTAATGGACATGCTGCGTTTTCACAACTTTACTGCCGGTCAGTTCTGGACCGACGATTATGGTTCGTCCGATAACCCGGAAGAGTTTGAAGCGCTGCTGAAATACTCTCCCTATCACAACATCAAGGAAGGCACCGACTATCCGGCCATCCTGGTGACGACCGCCGATACAGATGACCGCGTCGTGCCCGGGCACAGCTTCAAATATGCGGCCGCGTTGCAGGAAGCCCAGGCCGGTGACGATCCCGTTCTGATCAGAATCGAAACCCGGGCCGGTCACGGCGCAGGCGTGCCGACTGATAAAGTCATCGAGGGCTATTCGGATAGCTGGGCGTTCCTGTTGGAAAACCTCGAAATGGAACTTCCGGAGGGTTTCGGTCAATAAGCCGGGGATAAGCGGCAAAATGGGGTCAGAGTAACTGCTCTGGCAGTTTACTCTGATCCCAATGGCTTCCTCAGGGGTTGATCAAGCTGTCAAACCGTTCGTTGCCACGCAGGTTTTTGAAGTCAGGTTCCTCCGCGGCGTAGTTGCGATATGATTCATCCGCTATCAGCATTTCTTCCAGGCTCAATAATGTGGCCTCTTCATCACCCACTGCGTGGAATACCAGGGACGCATAAAGAAGTGCCTCCGCGTTGCGATTTGAAATACTCAATGCAGTTTCAATTTGCTGCAGCGAATCGTCTTCCCGACCGACGTGAGCCAGGTAAGTTGCCAGCATTGCACGGGTGCGCCAATCCTGATCGTTGATTTCAAGCCTGGTCTCAGCCAGCGGTATGGCGGTGGCATAAGCCTCTTTTTCAAGGTTTTCTTTTCCACCCATGGCCCGGTAAGACTCAGCCAGTCGACCCCAGGCACGATGGTCACTGGGTGCCAGTTCAGTTGCCTTTATCTGCATTTCTGCTGATTCGGCATACTGGCCTTCATAGAAGTATTGCAGTCCGCGATTGGTGTAGGCCGTGCGCGTGGGCTCCAATTGCAGAGCGCTGTCCCAGGCGACCTTGGCGGAATCGTACTGCTGCAGGCTGTGATAGGCCGTTCCCAGGTTATTCCAGGCCGCAGAGCTTTTCGGGTTCAATTCGACCACACGCATTGCATGTTCGACGGATCGTTCATACCGGTCCGGCTTGTCATCGTGATGGCGATAAAAACTGTAAAGGGCATCTTGCACAACCCAGTGATCTGGCTGTAGCAATTGAGCCTTTAGCAATATCGTTTCTGCTTCGCGTATTCTCCCCTGTTCTGCAAGTGTCTTACCCAGTTCGATCATCGCATCGACGTTTTTGGGCTCTGCTTCCAATGCCTTTCGCTGTGCGCTTTCTGCAAGCTGATAATCGCCATGATTTCTGAATAGAGTACCCTTGGCAATGTGAGCTTCTGTCAGGTCTGCATCAATCGCCAGTGCCTCGTCGCAGGCCGATTCTGCTGCTTCAAAATGGCTGACATCTTGACGTTTGGCATACAGTCCGAGCTGAGCCACACACAAGCCCGCGTGAGCACCTGCAAAGGCGTCGTCCAGTGAGAGCGCCTCGCCAAAATGAGCCAGGGCGGCCTCATAGGCCTCGACACTGCTTACCAAAAGACTTTGTTTCCCCATCAGGTAAGCATCGTATGCAGCCAGGCTATCTGTCGGAATATTTTCCAGGAGGCTCTTGTCAGCGTTGGAAAGCTCCGCGTTGAGTGCGTCGGCTATTGCGCGGGCGATGTTGCTCTGGATCGTGAAAAGACTGGCTGTTGATAGCTCCCGGTCAAACGTCTCGGCCCATAAATGATCGTCATGGCGAGTATCAATCAGCTGTGCGTTGACGCGAACCTGGTCACCATCCCGCTGTACGGCACCCTCCAGGATGTGGTTCACACCAAGTTCACTACTGATCTCAGGGATGCTTCTTTTGCTGTCCTGATAGCGCATAACCGATGTGCGGGATGTCACGCTAAGCGAGTTGATCTTGGCAAGCATGGTGAGCAGGTCATCATGAATGCCGTCTACAAAATAGGCGTTTTCCGCCAGCCCGCTTCGATTGGTAAATGGCAAAACTGCCAAAGAGTACTCACCGGTACCCGGTTCAACCTGTTCAGAGAGGCCGCCCTTGAGTGGGCTCCCGATCCAACCCATCTTATCCAGGCTGAACAATATGACGGCTGCACTTAACATGCTGATAATAATTGGATTTAAATAGCGTCTGAAAGTACGTAATTCGGCCTCATGCTGTGCCAGGTCAGCGCTTTTGATCAGGCCATCAGTGGTCAACTCAAAGAACCATGCCAGGATCAGTGCAACCGGAAAACCTATTGCCAGCAGGATAATAAAAGACTTGAATATCCAGTCGGGCGCGCTAAACGCATCCAGCAGCAACCCTGCAATCTGAACCAATAACCACCACACCACGGCATAGGCAAAAGCAGCGCGGAAAACATTGCGACGTTTTAGTTCCAAAACAAATGACATGGGTATTATCTGCCTTTGGCCAGATGACAACTATTGCTGTTAATGTTCACTGATTTCAGATTTACCTGTTTTATCAAATTGCAATTCTACAAAAAGCCTGTCCGTATCATTATAGTAGAGTGATGCCTGTTTTGGATCATTGTTCACCCAAAGACATTGCCATGCGAAAAGCTTGGACTAATGACTGTTCGTTGCACATACTTCAAATAGCAGTTAGTCAAATCTAAGAGTTAGAAATGTAATGAGATCATCAGTCCTGCTTATAGCTTTGATCATTTCCAGCTTTTCCGTTTACGCCGGAAATGACGAAAACATCGCAAAGGTGCTTCGAAAAGGGACTAAAGCTGTACCTTTAAATATCGATGCTCCTGTCTATCCGCGAAGGGCATTAGAACGTCATATTGAAGGTTGGGTCATTGTCGGCTTCATTATTAAGTCAGATGGCACAACCGACAAAATTGAAGTCCTAAACAGCAGTATCGATAACCACTTCGATGATGCTGCAATTGAAGCAACCCTATCCAGAACCTATGAACCTTCAACATTGCGAGGTGAACCCGTCATGCAGGGCAATATGTCTGTCCGGTATGTCTTTCAAATCAAGCAATCGGAAGGAGGTGTCAGCAGATCATTTCTGAAGGTTTATCGAAAAGCATCCAGAGCAGTTGATGACGAAGATTTTGAGCTGGCAAAAACCCTCATAGATAAGCTTGACGGGGAAGAAAGGAGGCTAATGGCTGAAGTCTGCTACCTGGATATGCTCAAGGCGCGCTACTTTGACAAACTGGGCAATGCCAAAGCAACCCTTAAGCATGTTGAACGTGCACTGGTGATTGCGGATACCAGCGCATCAAAGCCTATCTATATCCACCTTCTTAAGCAGGCTATTGTCGCAAATGGAAAAGCGAATAATTTTCGTATCAGTCTGGAGCATTACAATACACTTCTTGAGATTGACGGTGAGCTCGCTCCGGATGATCCGATACACAAATTTGTGTCGCATGAGAAACAGATCCTGAATGGCGAATCCAACATTCAGACAACAGGAACGGTGTCCCGCACATGCAGGAACTGCGGAACCTCCGGTGGATATTTTTGGGGTCATATGTTGAATCGCAGCCGCTTTTCAATCGACCAGGTGGTTGGTGAGGTCTACGAAATAGAAATAGTTTGCCAGAGCAGTTCCGTTATGGTTGTCTATGCCCCGGAAATGGCCTGGAGTGTTAACCAGGATGGAAGTGAGTGCAGTATCCGAGTGTATGGTGAGAAAGATACATCTTTTCGGCTTGTTGAGCTTGCGCAGGAAGTCTGACGACTTCCAATGATATGGAGCCGCTAGTTGTCGATGAAGTCACTCAAATCCGCTATTAAAAATAAACTCTGAACTGGGTATCACCCGGTTCTTAATCAGGCCCATATCACTATCACCGGTATAACCGGGGAAGATGGTCGGGATTTCGGTGTTACCCAGGTGGTTCTGCACGATGTCACTGAGGGGTCTGCGAAAATCAGTGGTGACGGCGAGATCGTTGTTGAGGTAGAGGTCAGCAGTCGCAATTCCCGGAAATGTACCGAAAACTTTTCCACCATTGATGTTGCCACCGGCGACCAGCATGGCTTGAGCTGATCCATGATCCGTTCCGCGGTTGCCATTTTCGCGGACGCGACGGCCGAAATCGGTTTGAGTGGCAAGTATTACGCTGTCTTTTTTGCCTGCCGAAGCCAAATCACTGAAGAAAGCGCCAATGGCAGCGGATACCTGCCCTAAGCGATCTACATAAAAGCCAGTGCCATTGTTGCCGGAATTCTGGTGGGTGTCCCAGCCGCCGAAATCGACTGTGGCAACCTGTAATCCAAGGTCAGCTTTGATAATCTGTGCAATCAGGCCGAGGTCTTGAGCCAGAGATTCGTCGGGGTAACTATCCGGGATCGTCAAGTCCAGGCTGGTCAGGATATTGATGTTGTTGATGGTGCCCTGCATGGCCTTGTCGAGTGCTGAGTCACCGGCAAACATCTTTTCGAGGGTTGCCAGGTGTTCTTCCTGATAGCGACCACTGTTCGGGTGAAAGCTTGATGCGTCCTCGCTGTCCATCGACATCACGTCAGAGTTGCCCGTCAGGCTTTCCGGTGGATTGCCAGGTGCCATCGCCGGAATAACGCCGCCATTGGTACTGGAGAGCAAGTGCCGGGCCAGCCAACCGCTGGAGCCGGTGGTGTCGCCTGGTGTGCCTTGTTCGAACATGGCAGTGGATTCAAAATGACTGCGCGAGCTTTGTCCAACAGGCATTCCGACTGCGTGAATCATGGCCATGTCGCCGGACTGGTAAAGAGAGTGCAGGTGACCACAGGTGGCGGGCAGACCGAAGTCGCCATCTAGACTAAGCGCTAGCTCATTGGGTATTTTGATATTCGGGCGCTTGGATTCATATTCTGCTCGATTCACACCCGTCAATGGCAGCAGAAAATTCAGGCCGTCCATGCCGCCACGGAAAAATAACATCACCAGGGCATTTTCATTGCCTTGGCCCGCAAAACTACGTGGTGTAAAGCCGACGCTGAGTCCGGTACCTGCAACGGTTAGCATTGCACCGGTACCTTTAAGAAACTTTCTTCGAGTGATCATAATGGTTACCTGTACAAGAATTCAGATGAGCTCAAAATCAGTTTCACAAGTCCTCTGAGTCGTTCATTAAAGTAGTAGGGCCATGAATTGGTCGCGATATCCAAAACCGTATCTGGTGCCCATTGCCCGGCATCAAGTGGATTCTGACCCATGAAATCGCGCAGGTTTGTATGCAAATCGGTACCCGGCCAACCCCCATCGGGGGTATAACCTAACAATCGGTTCAGCCAGAATGTCGTCAGATTGTTTGGTGTGTGTGAGGGTAAATCCTCACTGCTGGCCGCGAGCGTAATTTCAGTAACGGGCATGATCGTATACACACTTTCATCAAGCTCATTCTTCTCGGTGCGATCACACATCCAGTCGAACCCGCGAAGCAGGTAAAGCAGACCATTGTTTCCTTGCCAATGCTGCTGATCATTCGGGTAACCATCGGGTGCCGGCCAAGCGAAAGGTCGGTGCCCGGCCCTTGACATGTAGTAATACACGAACGACCCATTGTTTGCGTCACCGATGGCGGGTGCGTATTCGGATTCACACACACGCATGGCAGAC
>Ga0055584_100006738_pt1 | contig 11252 bp, 7 predicted proteins | sample OSDHelmetaG_FD_58716 | JGI IMG/M metagenome (GOLD analysis project Ga0055584, IMG submission 58716) | Pelagic marine sediment microbial communities from the LTER site Helgoland, North Sea, for post-phytoplankton bloom and carbon turnover... | ecosystem: Environmental > Aquatic > Marine >...
TGTATACGTCTGTCTCGCCAAACGGCATAAACGACAAGCGATAATGCATTTCGCCAGCCGCCCTCGCGTCCTGATAGGCGATAAAGTCTTCGAGCGCGCCCCACGAATCCGTTGTCGACGTCAATCCGGAGGCTGCCATAACCCTGGACGTCAGTAACACAGACCGTTGCCGCGCGGCGCGGTCCATGACCGGCCAGGTTCCGACTTCCTCGAACGGGCGCATCGCCGACGGTTCCGCGACCTTCCCCGTAAGCTCGCCGTCCTCCCGGAAGTACTTACCACCGATCGGGTCAGGCGTCTCAATAGTGATGCCTGCGAGCTTCAGTGCCGCAGTATTGACTACGACCGTGTGTCCACCGCGATGCCGCACAAACACCGGATGATCGGGTACTGCCTTGTCAATATCTTTGCGGGTTAGCGGCCTGCCATCCTCGAACTTCGTGTCGTCATACATGGAGCCGAGGACCCAGTGTCCGGGCGGCGTCTTACTGGCTTGGGCCGCGAGTGCATTCTGCACATCGACAATGCGCCGTAAATTGACGTTTGCTGCTATTGCATCCTGAGCGAGCAGCGGATGGCTATGAGCATCAACGAAGCCCGGTGTCACGGTATGTCCGCGGCCGTCGATAATTTCTGTGTTCGCACTTTTGAGATTCATTACATCGTCATCGCTCCCGACGGCGAGGATGTGTTGCCCGCGAACCGCGATAGCGGTGGCCGGCCCGACGGCGGGATCCATCGTCAGTAATCTGGCACCCTTTATGATCAGGTCGGCCGGCCCGGTTGCACTCTCAACTGCAGCCGATGCGCCACTCACAAATGCTCCGCTTGATGCCGCGGCCGCCGCTGATCCAAGAAATCGTCTTCGGGATAATCTGTTCATTGATGGGTTCCAGTGAATGAATTACGTCTAGATTGAGTTGCAGGCGCTGCCCATCTTACCCCGAAAGCGGCGACTCGAGCCCGACATGCCTAAGCTCTGTCTATCTGGGGTAATATTTGATCTCGTTCAGTCCAGAGGTTGCATCAATGCGTCATGGTAAGTATTTCAGCATCGGAGTGGTTTTCGTATCCTTTCTCGCGGGTGGTTGTGAAACAGCAGAAGAAACGGCAGAAGAAAGTCCAAGAGAGTCGTCAGATTCCTTCTGGGCCATCAATGTTGGCGGACCGGCCTATGAAGGCGTCGACGGCACCCTTTACGATGCGGAAACCTCAGTTCAAGGTGGTAGCGTCGGCCAGATGGAAACGGTTAAAGGATCGCAGGACCCGTTTCTCTATCAAAGCTATCGGGTGGGCGAGATCGAGCTTTCGCACGCGATGGTCAATGGCGTGTATGACATCACCTTTCATTTCGCAGAGCCTGAAGAAATAGGGGGCGGTGAGCGCGTCTTCGATACGATCGTCGAAGGACAGCGGGTTATCGAGGGCCTGGATGTCATGCTTTTCAGAGACGGCAAGACCATCTCGGCCCTGACCGTGACGGTGTCGAATGTCGTCATCGAAGATGGCGTACTCGATATTCACTTCGAAGCAACGGCGGGCGAGCCGATCTTAAGTGGATTGCTGGTTCGTCAAAAACCCCCAGTCGATCCGCAGTGGAAGCTTGTCTGGAGCGACGAGTTTGACGGCGATGAGCTCGATGCAAACAAATGGAGTCCAAATATCTGGCCGGCCCGAAAGGTCAACGATGAGGATCAGGCCTACACGGGGCGAGACAAGAATATCCGCGTTGAGAATGGCGTGCTGGTACTCGAAGCGCACAAGGAAGATTACGATGATGCCAGGTACACCTCGGGCAGAGTGCACTCCGCGGGCAATGGTGATTTTCTATACGGCAGATTTGAAATAAGCGCCAGGCTGCCGAGAGGCCAGGGTACCTGGCCGGCGATCTGGATGTTGCCGAGCGACCCCTACAAGTATTCGACCACCTGTGAAGAGGGCGAAGACTGGCAGGGGAGTGCGACCTGCAACGCCTGGCCGAATTCCGGCGAGATCGACATCATGGAGCACGTCGGCTACCAGATGGGCCACATACATGGAACCGTGCATAACGAAGCCTATTACTGGGCCAAATGGGAACAGCGCAAGGGACGTATTCTTGTTGACGATGTGGACCAGGAGTTTCATACCTATGCGCTCGAGTGGACGCCGGAAAGAATCGATGCTTTCGTCGACGGCACACACTACTTCACCTACATCAACGAAAATACAGGTTGGGAAGCCTGGCCCTACGACCAACCGTATAATTTTATTTTGAACGTCGCGGTGGGCGGCATGTGGGGCCGTTCCGGCGGTCCGATAGACGATTCCATATTCCCGCAACGGATGGAGATCGACTATGTCAGGGTTTATGAGGCCGACACGGCAAGCGCGCCGTAGAACCTGAACGGACTAGCGAGACGCTGACAGCGAGCGCTGAATTTCCTTCCTGGTGTCGAGTAGCTCCTCGTAGAGTTCCGTCGCGTCCGGTCGTGAGAGCGCCTTGTCGACTTCGAAGAGTGCATCGTCATAGCGTTGCTGCTGGTGCAGGGACATCGCCAGATTGTTGCGTGCAACAATCAGGTCCGGCCGGGTCTGCAGCAGCTCGCGGTAGACGCGCTCAGCGTCCTCGGGTTGATCCATACTCAGCAGCGTATTGGCGAGGCCGAACTGTGCCACCGGATCGTGGGGCCAGCGCTCGAGTGCCGTGCGCCATGCAGCAGCCGCTTCGGCGGTCATACCGACTTGTTCGAGATCGGCAATCGCGGCGAGGTATCGTTCACGATCGACGCCTGTGGGTAGCTCTTCGGGCCTCAAAACGGCCACCGCCCAGAACTCGCTGCGCGCCCACGTGCGCAGGAACAGCTTGATCGGCGTTTGTCGGCGCTTCTCGGTACCGGAGCGCAGAATCACCACCTCATTCTGGCTGTCGACACCGACAACGACCGCGTAGTGCCAGCGCGGGATCATCGACACCCCTAGATTCTGTAATATAACGACCGGGCGACCGGCCTGAATCTCGGCAACAACGGCGGCCAGCGATGCATCCAGCAAATAGGGAAGCCGATGCGATGTCCGGGTTGCCGCCATCAGCTCGACCTGCAGCGAGCCCTTTCGACCGGGAATGTAGACCTTCGGGACGAGTTCCTCGGGAAGCACCTCCATGCCGCTTGCGTGAAGAGCCGTAGCCAATGCAGCGGGCCCGCATTGATATTCTTCCTGGGGAAAAAACGGCGTATCGGTCAGTTCAACAACGATGTCCGAATCCGGCAGTGTTCGAACCGAGTCCGGAAATCCTGCGCAACCTGAAATGCAAAGCAGAAAGGCCGGCAAGAGCCGGCCCATATTATTGCGGTGTCGCGCCAAGTGTTAGATGCCCTTGAAGACGTCAGTTACGCCGACTACCTCGAGAATCAGCAGCACGAGAAAAACTGCGCCAATAGTCCCAAGAGCGCTGCCACCGGCGTTGTTCTCGTCGATTCGACCTTCAAGCGCAATGAGTTCAGCCGTCGTCATGCCCTCAAGGCGCGCTTCGATGGCTGACTGGTCGACACCGAATGCCCGAAATTCGTTGGCCACTTCTTCCCGGGCGAGCATCGTCTGAATTCGGTCCAGGCTGGCTGCATGCGCATCAGCTTCTACCAGGTAGCCGGTATCGATGGTGCCGGCGAATGATACTTGTGCGAATCCAGCAGACAGAATGGCGATTGAAATTACTCGAACCCAAATTCCCTTGGTCTTCTCGAACATCATGTTCCTGGTCTCCTGACAGGTGTCGATAATCGAAGTGTACGGAACGCGTTTCGCGGAGTTGTGGTGCAAAGTCTCAAATCTGGAACTTTCTGGCCGATCACCACAATTCGGTATGTTCTCGACACCCGGCGCAGGGGACTATCACCTACTCGTTTCTACGATATTGATTTGAAATTATGTGCGCGTACCCGCGCTTCAGGCTGCGCCGGACCCTGATGGTTCGACAGGAGCAACCAGTACTCGATCTACTTGTTTGTCCGGACCGACCATAAATACCGTACCCCCAACATCAACAAACTTTTCTTTCTTGTAAAAGGCAATGGCTCGAGGGTTTTTCTCCCAAACACCAAGCCAAATGTGACGCCCCTGCAGCTCACGCACAGCCTGGTGAACGGCCTTCATGAGCCGCGACGCCAATCCCGACCCATGCGCTCGCTGAGCTACGTAGAAGCGGTGCAGTTCAATTGGATCGGCATGAGTGACGCAGGGTGGTGGCGCGTTTCGCCTGACCTGTGCATACGCGACGAGTACATCGTTCGATCGCGCGAGGATCGATAAAATGGACGGGTCAGCGAGTTCTGCCGTTTGCTGAGCAAGGCCATACGATGACTCGAGGTGAGCCCGAAGGTCATCGGGATCGTTATTTGCCGAATAGGTTTCTCTGAAAGTAAAGGCAGCGAAGTCCGCGAGCTCTGCCGCGTCTGTGACGTCGCCCTGACGGATGGCAACGCTGGCTATTTGGAACGGAGCATTCATTTGTCGAGCAAGGCCTGACCAGTTACCAGGAACAAAAAGTGTCGCACAAGCAAACGTCTATTTCCAAATCGAACGGCGATCTCGACGATCGAACATAACTGTCATAGGCTTTCTGTTCGCAGACTTGTTATAAAGATAATACGAAAATTAGAAGACCCGGTGGCGCGGTTGAGCCCCGGAACATTGTTGGAGCACTAAATGCCGCCGTCAGCACCAAGACCTTACCGTTTGTACAAAATTCTTCTTATTTCCATGCTCCTGTGTCTTGCTATGCCCGGCCAGGCGCAGGAAAAAGTTGTTGTCGCGGTCGTGCTGGACGGTCCGTCCGGCCGCCTGGCGAATCAGCAACAACTCTATGTCGATGAGTTATTGGTGCTGACCGCGAACGAGTTCGATGTTGAGATTCGAGAGTTCATCGGAGATTGGAGCAGGGAATCGACTCTGTCGACGATTGACGCTGCGTATGCGGACCCGGACGTTGATCTTGTCCTGATTATTGGGGTTGTTTCAAATCAGGTGGTAGCGACCCGATCGGTGTTTCCGAAGCCGACATTCTTGCCCGTTATTCTCGATACGGGACTATTGAGAACCGGACCGAAGGATGGCACGTCGGGTGTTCCCAACCTGAACTACCTGACCGCCTATGCGAACTTCGCCGATGATCTTGACACACTGTCAAGATTCAAGCCGTATCGGAACCTGGTGCTTTTCGTTGATGAGAGTTTATCAAATGCGATCCCGCAGCTTCGCAATGCCGCGCTCGATGCGAGTTCGGCGAAAGGCATTACGCTGATAGAGGTGAAGCACGACGGAGTCGATCATCGCCTCATGAACCGGGTACCAGCCGAGACCGACGCAATCTTCGTCGCGGCGTTGCCGCGAATGCCGGCCGCAGAATTCGCCGACCTTATCGCGGCTATCAATGCGGCGAAGTTGCCAAGCTTCAGCTTTTTCGGATTTATTGACGTTGAACGCGGTTTGCTCGCGACCGACCGGGAACCGCGTGACGCTGGTCGACAGGCAAGACTCAATGCGCTCAATATGCAGGCGGTCATGTTGGGCGAGCGCACCCAGGATCAGCCGATTGCAGCGGCGAAGAAGGACCAAATAACAATTAACATGGCGACCGCGAGACAGATCGGGATATCGCCTGGCTTCGATCTACTCAGCGACGCCGTATTGTTAAACCGTGTACCCGAGGTCACGGGTGATGAGTACGGCCTGGTTGAGATAGCCCGCATGGCCATTGAGCAGAATCAGGATCTTCTGGCAGAAACCTACGGCGTGCAGGCGAGCCTGGAGGAAATAGCACGTGCACGTGCCAACCTCCTGCCTCAAATCGGGGCATCGGGAAGCTATACCGCACGCAATGATTCACCGCTTGTTGCCGCCGGTCTTTCGCCAGAGCGCAGCGGAGATGCAGAAATCGGCGTTGATCAATTACTGTACTCGGATGCGGCAAGTGCCAACCTGGCAATCCAAAAGGAAATACAAAAGTCGCGCCTGGCCAGTTTTGATGAGTTCAAGCTCGACGTCATCCTGACCGCATCGACAGCCTACTACGCCGTCCTGAATGCACGCTCGCAGCTCGCGGTTCAGGAGAACAACCTGCGTATTAGTAAGGCGAACCTCGAGCTGGCGGAAAACCGTGTCAGCCTCGGAAGCTCGACAGCTGCTGATGTATACAGATGGCAGGCAGAAGTCGCGCGAGCGCAAATACTGGTGTTGAATGAGAGGGCAGCCGAGAATCAGGCGCACGTTACACTCAATCGAATTTTACACAAGCCACAAGGCACGCGACTGGCGCTGAAAGAAGCGACGTTCAACGAGCCGTTCGTGATGACGAGAAAAGACTTCGACCAATTGATCGCGAGTCCTGCGGACTACGCGACGTTTTCGCGCTTCTATATCGAACGGGCATTGCGCCAGGCCCCCGAGCTTGAACAACTGAACGCACAGATTGTTGCGAAGCAGCGAGACCTGACGAGTCAGAGGCGGTCCTATTGGCTGCCCGATTTCTCAATTGGTGGACGCTATACGAGGAATCTTGGACAGTCCGGTTTGGGGGCCGGTCCAACTGCGGGAGAAAACCTTGACGACTGGAGCGTCGGGCTGCAGGCGACTTTGCCACTTTTCTCCGGTGGCCTGAGGAAAGCAAACGTGTCTCGAGCGAGCTATGAATTGCGACAGCTCAAATCGTTGCGTTCCTCCGCCGAGGAGCGCGTCGAGGAGACTATTCGAAGCCAGCTTTATTCAGCCCAGGCAGCCTATGCACAGATTAATTTGACGGCGATTGCGGCAGAGGCATCACGGAAAAACTATGATCTGGTTAGCGACGCCTATTCGCGCGGTGCGGTCAATGTCATCGAGTTGCTCGATGCCCAGGAGACAAGCCTGACGGCGTCGGCAGCGTCCGCCGAATCCTTGTACAACTTTCTTAGCATCATCATGGCAATGCAACGTGCCGTCGGTGGTTATGACTACTTGTTGCCGCCCGAAGAAAGAAACGCACTGGCGGTTGAGTTTCGCAATACTTTGACAGGAACAAGACGATGAGTTTCAGAACAGGCAAGGTGTTTTTGCTGGCCGGCCTTCTTGGCGTCACAGCCTGCGGCCAATCGGATGCCCCAAGTGAAGAACAACTGCGCCCCGTTCGCTACATCAGCGTGTCCGATGCCAGTGTCTTTCGGAACCGAAGTTTTTCAGGAACATCCAAGTCGAGTCGCGAATCCCGCCTCAGCTTCAAGGTGTCGGGGACGGTCGTGAGCATTCCGGTCCAGATCGGTCAGCGGCTGAAAGCGGGCGACCTGATCGCTGAAATTGATTCCGACAGTTACGTCTTGCAGGTACAACAGGCAGAGGCATCCCTGGTCGAGGCGCAGGCAAACGATCGCAAGGCCGCTGCAGACTATCAACGTGCGAAAGGGCTTTACGCAAATGACAACGCGTCACTAAATGATCTTGATGCGGCGCGTGCGCAAGCGGAATCGTTCGCTGCAATGGTCGCGTCGGCCGGTAAGGCCCTCGAGATCGCACGCTTGAATCTTTCCTACACGAAGCTAACCGCCGATACAGAATGCTCGATTGCGTCGCTGGACATTGAAGTCAACGAAAATGCCCAGGCGGGCGAGCAGGTCGCCGCGGTCAGCTGTGGCGATACCTTTGAGATCACAACGAATCTGCCAGAAAGCCTGATCGGTCTGGTCGACAACAGTACGCCGGTCAGCATCGACTTTTCTTCGATTCCGAACCGCGAGTTCAACGGCGTTATTTCTGAAATATCCGTCGCATCAGCGTCGGCGGGGTTTCCTGTCGTGATCAGGATCGTGGAAAAAGATCCGGCCTTGCGCTCAGGCCTGACAGCAAACGTGACTTTCAAGTTTGACTCAGCGGCCGCGTCGGGTGTCGGGGTTGTGATTCCTTTAAGCGCCGTGATAAACGACCCCGACGGGACCTTTGTCTTCATCGCTGCTCCGTCCGGCTCGGAGGGCGAAGCAACGGTGACGCGCCGTCGTGTTGACGTGGGCGAATTGTCTCAATACGGCATCGAGATCCTTGCTGGTGTGAATGTCGGTGACTTCGTTATTACGGCTGGGGTATCGGTTATTCGTGAGGGCCAGCGTGTGCTGGTCAGCACAGAAAAAGAATAGCGGTGTCAAAGTGAACCTTACTGCATCCGCAATACAGAATAACCGCGTCACGCTGACGATCGTTGCCCTGCTCATCATCGCAGGCGGCCTCGCTTTTGAGAGCCTGCCGAAAGCACAGGACCCCGGTTTCATCGTGCGAACGGTCGTGATTACGACGCGATTTCCAGGCGCCAGTCCGGAACGCGTTGAACTGCTGGTAACGGACAAGATCGAAAAGAAGATTCAGGAAATGCCCGAGATCGACTCGATCACCAGCGAATCGCGAACCGGAATCTCGATCATATACGCGAACTTCAAAGAAAGTTACAAGGTCATGCGGCCGATCTTCGACGACCTGCGCCGCAAAGTGGATACGGTTATTCAGGACTTGCCCGAAGGCGCACAGACGCCTGACGTTAACGATGAGTTCGGTGACGTATTTGGCAGCGTCTATACACTTGCTGGCGACGGCTTTTCCTACGCTGAGCTCAAAACTGTTGCGGACGAGCTTCGCGATGCACTGCTGAAAGAACCGGACATCGCCAAGGTTTCAATTCACGGCGCGCAGCAGGAAGTTATTTTCGTTGAGTACGACAACTCCCGGCTCGCGGAACTTGGGCTTTCGCCGCAGCAACTGACGGCGTCGCTCGCCACAGTTAATATCCTGCTGTCAGGCGGCGATATTATCAGCGGTCGGGAGCGTATCGCGCTCGAGCCAACTGGCAATTTTGAGTCCGTTGCAGATTTGCAGCGCACGGTTGTACCGCTGCCCGACGGATCACTCGTATACCTCGAAGACATCGCCAACGTCTATCGTGGTTACAAGGATCCACCCGCGAGCATCAGCCGGGTGAATGGTGAGGCAACTCTGGCTGTCGCCGTCTCCATGCGCGACGGTGGCGATATTCTCAAGTTGGGTGAACGCCTTGACGTATTGATGCCGCAGTTGCTTGCCAAGTATCCCTGGGGCATCGAGATCGAGAAAATCTGGTTTCAGGCCGATCTCGTTGAACAATCCGTAGCGTCGTTTTCCACGAGCCTGATTCAGGCTATTGTCATTGTTATTCTCGTAATGATTGCGTTTCTCGGCGTGCGGACAGGGCTCGTCGTAGGGTCCCTGATACCAACAACAATGGTCGCCTCGTTCTTCGTGATGCAGGTATTCGGTATTACGATCAACCAGATCTCCTTAACAGCGCTAATCATCGCGCTCGGCCTTCTGGTCGACAATGCGATCGTCGTCGTCGAGTCCATACTGGTGAAGCGTGAGAACGGCAAAGACGCGATAACGGCCGCTATCGAAGCCGGCATGGAATTAAAAACGCCCTTGCTCGTGTCATCCCTGACGACGGTAGCGGCCTTCATGCCCATCGGAATGGCAAAATCGGCCGTCGGTGAATACACCGCAGACATCTTCTACGTCGTTGGCATTGCCTTACTCACTTCATGGTTGATGGCGATGACGTTTGTGCCATTGCTGTCGACAGTGACGCTGAAAACGCCAGTCAGGAAAGATGATGCGGGTGATCCGTTTGGTGGGCGCTGGTATCGGTTTTACCGTGATATTCTCGGAACAGCACTGCGTTGCCAGTACCGGTTTGTCCTTATCGTTGTCGTGATTTTTGCGTTGGCGGTCGGCGGAATGTCCCTGGTGCGACAAGAGTTTATCGCTCCATCTGAGGATCCCGTTTTCTCGGCGAAGCTCGAGTTGCCGCTTGGAACCTCGATCGAGGCCAGTCAGGCCATCATCGCTGACGTTGACTCCTTTATTGATGAGACCTATTTCAACCCGGCCACAGGCGAACCGCTAATTCGCAACTGGCTCACATTCATTGGCGAGGGCGGACCGCGCTTCCAACTCAGCCTCAATCCGCCGAATCCAAATCCCGCCAACACCTTTCTCGTCGCGAATACCCTGCGCGGTGAGGATGTGGTCGAGGTCATAGCCGGTATCGAGCAATACGTGCGTGAAAATCACCCCGACCTCGCCGCGCAGGTCAAACGCCTCGATAACGGACCACCCGTGGACTACCCGATCGTTGTGCGTATTTCTGGTCAGGATATAGATACTTTGTACGGTCTGTCGGATCAGGTTGCCGAGTTTCTGTACGCACAGTCCCAGGTAGCCTCCGCACAGAATTCCTGGGGACTGCAGACCAAGAAGCTCGTGGTCAGCGTGGATCAGGAGCTTGCCAGACGCTCCGGTGTTACGAGTGAGGACGTCGCGTATTCATTGCAGGCCGGCTTAACCGGCATAGAGCTGACGCAGTACCGGGAGGAGGACGAGCTGATTCCTGTCACCTTGCGAACGGTAGCGGCCGATCGACAGGACTTCAGCAAGCTCGACGGGCTGAGCGTGTACTCCCAAAGCACGGGCATTAATGTTCCTCTAAAACAGGTTGCCGACGTGGCGCTGGTCTTTGAGCCGGGCGTCATTGAACGTCGAGACACAGAGCGCACTCTGTCGCTGAATGTTCAACTGCGCCCAGGCGTGACGGCGGCCGAAGTCGCTGCGATACTAAAGCCGTGGCTGGAAGAGGCTGTGCTGGACTGGTCAACAGGTTACGGTTATGAAATCGGTGGCGAGACCGAAAGTTCCGGTGATGCAAATGCATCGATCGCTGCAGAGCTACCGATGGCCGGCATGGTTATTCTCCTGCTGCTGGTTGGACAGTTCAATTCCTTGCGCCGGCCCATAATCATTCTATCGACGATTCCACTCGGGTTGATTGGTGTAACGTTTGGTCTGTTAATCGCCAACTCAGCATTCGGTTTTTTCACGATACTGGGGCTGATCGCGCTGTGTGGAATCATAATTAACAATGCGATCGTCTTGCTGGATCGAATCGCGATTGAGATTCGCGATTTCGGACGCGACGAGGCGGATGCGATCATGATCGCCTGCCAGCAGCGAATGCGGCCGATATTGTTGACGACCGCGACGACGGTATTGGGAATGACCCCGTTGCTGTGGGGCGGCACCGCCATGTTCAAGCCGATGGCGATAACGATCATTTTCGGTCTTGCGTTCGCCACCGTACTAACCCTGCTGGTCGTTCCTGTGCTCTATGCGATGTTCTTCCGGGTTTCTTTCTCAAAATGACCCGACGTTCAGGAGATTATCCAGATGGCCAC